>Ga0187893_10000840_pt1 | contig 77644 bp, 62 predicted proteins | sample MA1701074metaG_FD_139574 | JGI IMG/M metagenome (GOLD analysis project Ga0187893, IMG submission 139574) | White microbial mat communities from a basaltic lava cave in the Kipuka Kanohina Cave System on the Island of Hawaii, USA - MA170107-4 metaG ...
ACGGTCTTGAAAACCAGAACGGGCCGCCTCTTCCATAAGCCAAACGGAACCTGAATTCAAAGCCAAAGTTTCTTCCCCCCATCACACCGCGCCCCCAGCGGTGTGCTCGCTCCCTTGAAAATCCCCTCCATCGGAGGGGTGGCGCGCAGCGGCAGCGGTCGCGGAGCGCCGGGGTGGGTTGGTTCGGTGTCCAAGAACCCCCCTGAAGTCCCCCCTTGTCCAAGGGGGGGACACTATTTTCATTGAACGTGGCGCCGCAGCGTGGCATGAAAAACTCCTAGGAAAATGACACCGTAATTTGATTTTCAATATGAGAACTCGGAGAGTGCATTCGGGTTCCCGGAGCAATCGGATGGTACGAAGCACCCTCCATTTTCTTTCTCACCTCTCACCGCGCATCCCCGCGGTGTTGGGTACTCCTCTGAAATTGAAACCCATTCGCTAACCCTGCCTCAGGGATTTTTCCATCCCTCCTCCAATCCGAACCAGGTAGTCCGTTCGTAAGGTAGCCAAACGCACTGAACTTCGATCTACCTCGAGGGGTCGATGTTTCAGGCGGACCCCAAGAAAATTGAAGCATTCACATCAGGAGGCTTGAACGATCATGCTCAAAAACCCGCCTCTCAGAATAGCGTTTACCAGCTTTCTGGTCCTGACGCTGGCTCTCTGTGGAACACTGCCCGATTGGAACGTATCTCGTGCCGCGAATCACCGCGAAGCGCCTTTGACAGCGCTGGATCCCAAAGCTGACATCACGGACTACTATGCGTTTGTCAGTTACGACGATCCCAACAAAGTGACTTTCATTCTTTCGGTGGACCCGTTGCTGGAACCAGCAAATGGTCCCAACTACTTCCCTTTTGATCCTGATATCCGCTACGCGATCAAAATCGACAACGACAACGATGCCGTAGAAGACATCAGCTTCGAATTCCGATTCAACACGGAGCTACGTTTGCCCGGTGTGTTCACGGGTTTCGTGGGAGCCGGCAATGGCCTCTTTGCACCTGCCAACGCCCCAAAAGACCTGAACGGCGTCAAACCGCCTACTTCAGCGATCGTCGTTCCTCCAGCCATTACGTCGCTCGATGGGCCTGGCTCGATCGGCTTGGGAATCCGCCAATCGTACACGGTGACCATGGTCAAAGGCCCCTCCTCGCGGCCCTCGCAGAGGATTGAACTGACCGGTGGACAACCCCTTTACGCCGTCCCTTCCAACGTTGGTCCAAGAACCATGCCCGACTATCCGGCGCTGGCTCGACAGGGAATCTACAGCCTGGGAAGTGGAATCAAAGTCTTCGCGGGAACAACCGACGATGCGTTCTGGATCGATCTGGGAGCAACCTTCGACTCGCTAAACTTCCGTGCCACCGGATTTGCACTGCCCGGGGTGTTGATGGACGGCCAGGAAGGCGACGACACGCGTAATTTCGCGTCAGACACCGTCTCTGGCTACAACGTCAATTCCATTGCGATTGAGGTTCCCATCTCGATGTTGACCCGCACGGGAACCAAGGTAGCCGCGACGAACCCAGCGGCGACGATTGGCACCTGGGGCGTTACCTCACGGCAGAGAGTGCGCGTGCTGCCTGGAGCGCCGGGACGCGAGACTCAGAATCAGGGACCGTGGGTCCAGATTCAACGCATGGGCAATCCGCTCTTTAACGAAGTCATCATCGGCACGGGTTCGAAAGACAAATTCAGCATGAGTGAACCGAAAGATGATGCCCAGTTCGCCAGCTTCGCCCTCGACCCATTGCTGGCCAGAGTCCTGAACTCCATCTACGGGATCCCGGTTCCGGATGCGCCACGCACGGATCTGCTGCCTCTCGTGCAGTATGTGCCACCCATCGCTGCTCCTGGAACAACAGCCGGTCCAGTGGCTGATCTGCTGCGCCTGAATACGGGAGTTCCGCCAACCGCAGTTTCAGCAAGGAAACGTATGGGCTTGCTGGCTGGCGACGCGGCAGGCTTTCCTAACGGCCGGAGGCTTTCAGATGACGTCACCGATATCTCAACGCGAGCCGTGGCAGGAATTCTGGCGGGTGGTGCGTTTGCTGGTTTCCCGTATAACCGCATCGGGGATGGCGTGAACGTCAACGATGAACCTTACCTGGAGACCTTCCCCTATCTCGGATACGCCTGGGATGGGAGAAACAGCCGGCACATCAATCCCGGTGAACCGGGTGGCGGACCTGTTAACTAAGTTCTGGTGCATTGATCGTCAGCATGCGTTATTCAAAAACGAAGCGCATGCTGACTAAACTTCGAAACAAAAGAGAGGAAACTGGAATGCGAAAGATGATGATGTGGGTCCTTGCTTTTGCCGTTCTACTACCGAGTATCGCAGCTGGCCGAGATACCGGCTCCGGTCGCAATGCTATCGAAGTCGCTTCCACCAGCGTTGTGGTGCCGTCGGTTGCAAACGTCACCGGGCTGACCGGAAGTGTCTTCAGATCGCGTATCTCGCTCTTCAATCCGACCTCTTTCACCTACCCCATCCGGACAACGTTTCACGATATCGCCGGAAACATGTCCAGCGTAAATATCACAATGGCTGCCGGACAAATGCGGGTGTATGACAACTTCCTGGGTGATGTGTTCTCCACGACCGGTGCAGGAAGTGTGCGATTCGAAAGCCGGCAGATTGTTGGGGGAAGCCCGAATTTTCAGTTTGTCGTCAACGCCGAGGTCTGGACTGTGGTTAGCAGTGGCCGCTACGGTACCAGTGTTGCCACGATAACCGGCGGCGCGTCCATATCCGAGTCTTACAGCGCCGGCGTTCGAGTGGACTCTGATTTTCGGTCAAACGTTGGATGCTTCAACGATTCGGGCAGCACGAATGTCGTCGCGGCCGATGTTTTCGATGGGTCCAACAATCTCGTCACGACGGTGACTCTGTCGGTTCCTCCCAATGCGTGGGCACAATCCGCTATCCCGGCGAGCCTCGCCGCAGGCTACGTTCGTTTCAGGCCTTCGCAGCCGGCGTATTGCTTTGCCGTAGTCGTCAACAACACCACCAACGATGGGCACTTCATTCCAGCGTCTGAGTTCACGCCGTGAGCTGTCGGACAGCAGCACTTCGCCGCGGGAGCTAGTGACAACTTCAATACAGTTCGTCCTCCCGGACTTGAGGGGGGGTTGTCCTTGGTACTTTCGCAAACCTCCCCCTGACCCCCTCCTTGTGCAAGGAGGGGGAACATGAAAGGAGCTCACATGACTGGCCGGTACTCAATCTCATTGCTTCGGGCAGGTCTGGCTCTCGTGGTCTTGGCAAGTGTCGTTGGGCTGTGGCACTGGGCGAGTAGGAAACAGGTTTCCGGTGGTGCCTACGCAGAACCTCAGCTGGTCAGAACGATCTCTTTCACCGAGCGGCGCCTGAAGGCGGCCGAAAAACAGCTCCAGTTGCGTCGGAAAGACCCGGAAGCGTATGCCGAAATGGCGGCGGCCTACATGGAAAAGGCTCGCGAGACAGGTGATGGTGGTTTCTATGGACGTGCCGATGCCGCCTGCCGGAAAGCTTTGGAACTGGCTCCAGACAACTACGCCGCGCTTCGTCTGGTCTCCTGGGTACAGAGCGGACAGCACCGGTTTCGCGAGGCGCTGGTTTCTGCCCGGCGAGCGCTCGAACGTGATGCCAGAGATCCTTTGAACTATGGAACCTTGGGCGATGCACTACTCGAGCTGGGTGAGTACGAGGAAGGAGCACAGGCAATTCAGAGGATGGTGGATCTCCGTCCCGACGTCAGCTCTTACACCCGAGCGGCTTATGTCCGCGAACTCTTCGGCGATGTGCCGGGCGCGATTGAAGTCATGAGCATGGCTGTAAGAGCTGCCAGTTCCAGAGACCATGAACAAAACGCCTGGTGTCGAGTGCAGCTTGGCAATCTATTTTTCCACGCAGGACGCCTTGCTGATGCCGAAGCTCAGTATCAGGCCGCACTGCAGATTTTCTCGAACTACCATTTTGCTTTTACCGGACTCGGACGTGTGAGAGCAGCGCAGCAACGGTTTGACGAAGCAATCCGTTTCTATCAAGCCAGTGTTGACCTCGTGCCCACGCACGAGGCGGTTTTTGGCCTTGCCGATCTCTACGCTCACCTGGAGCGTCCAGCGGAAGCCGCTCGCCAGTTTGAGCTGATCGAGACGATCGAGAAGATCAACCAAGCCAACGGCGTTCAGCCTGAGGCCCAACTGGCAACGTTCTATGCGGATCACGGCCTGAAGCTTGCCGAAGCTCTTACGATCGTGCGGCAGCAAGCCCGTGAGCGTCGCGATGTTCGAACGATGGACGCGCTTGCGTGGGTCTTGTTCAAGAATGGGAAGGTACAGGAAGCATTGCAGGCAAGCCAGCAAGCTCTGCGACTTGGCACCAAAGATCCGCTGATGCTTTATCACCAGGGCATGATCGCACGTGAACTAAACCAATATGGACTGGCAGCACAGGCACTCGAGCAGGCCCTCGCAGCCAATCCCCATTTCCATCCCCATCATGCCGAGCAAGCACGCACGGCTTTGCAGCCGCTGCTTGCCGTTGGTTTGCATAACGTTAGTGTCGACGGCGACAAGCCGTCTTTTAGTTTGCTTGGGCACGGCCTCCACTAGGCACTGGCACACCGAGACTCTCAAGAGGCCTTGCGAGTGCGGGATCCCATAGCGACGGCTGTTTCTCAAGAACGCTCCGAATCATCGGAGCCAAGAACCTGCCGTAACGCTTCCGAGCGATGGGAACCTCTGCATCCTGCGTCCCTGGCGCGTTTTTTAGCCGGCTCAAAAGCTCAAACATCTGCTCGGCATCGTCCCGTGTCATGACTTCCATCCGGCCCACCAGAACTCGAACCAACTTGTTCGGCTTGGGTGTGATCTCGAGGGGCAGGATGGCGTCTGATCTGTGTCGAGGCAGTACGTAGAATACTCTGAAGCCCTCTTCGAACCAGGAGTCTTCCCACGTTCTAACCATCGCTTTCGCTTCCTTCTTGTAGAGGCCGTGGTTGACGAGAAGCATTTCAAGATCCTGCTTCAACGACTCCAGCGAACAGTCCGGCAGGTACCGATCAACTTCTGCACTTGAGGATCGGAATCCGACACGGAGGCATCCGGTTCGGTCCTTGCGCTTCTCAAAGAGAATCACCTCTTCAATGCCAGGCGGCACAGCCTGCCGTAACTCAACCTTATCTGCATTAGCCTCAACCGAGAGCGGCATGGCAAAACTCCCAACACCGCGATAGAAAAGAAACTTCTCATACTCGTCGATAACGTTTCCCCTCCATACTCGAAGCGGCACCGAATCCGTTGCGCGCGCCTGGTAGTAGTGGTTCGGGTCTTTCTCGAGGGGCAGGTTTACTGCACGCCCGGGAAGTAGCTCAACGCCGTTCCACTGCACTGTCTTCAACGGATAGACCAGACGGTCAGGCATCGGGTAGTACTCGGTGATTTCTCCTTGTAGAAAGCTGACCTTGACCGTGCAGGTCAGTTCCTTCGGAGTGTAGAAATAAATCACAGGGGTTTCCATGCGAACCGTCCCTCTTGCATTGTGCTTGCCGCCATAAACGAATTGCGGCAGCTCTGCGCCGCCGCGATAAGGGGTCCATTCGAGCGCCTGGCTATCGACCCCGGCAATTGACGTGAATGTGCCCCATTCGTGCGCCACGAGTTCATGGCTTGAAGCCTCCAACTTCGGTAGAGACCAGCCCAGAAACCCAACAACCATCACCTTCAGGAGTTTGGCCTTCATTTCAGCACCTCTTCCATAATCTGCGGCAGCTACCTCGTTTTTTTTCTCGAAACCTTGTTCATTTGGACGAGCAAAGCGCGCCCATTCTTCCATTCCTTACGATTGCACCCTTGCAACTGAACGCCCGGAAGATGGCAGGTTTGAACGCTCCTCTTTTGGTCTGGAATCCCCGAGGTTCAACGCGACTGTTTGCCCCTTGGAGCCTGCGCATTCTCCGAGCTGCTTCAGTACCCTTGCACAACCCTGGTAAACGCCCCCGTCCAGACCATCTGGTTGACAGCCCTCCCTTTCTTTTGCAGTCCACGATTTTCTGAAAAGGGGGGTTGACCGCGTTTTCGCAACCTTGTACTCTTTTTTTGCCAATCAATAGTTTGGAAGGTGTCTCCTCCCCGCGAAACTGCTTGAAATCTCAGCGACCTTCCAACTTTCTTGTTTCACTCGCAGTAGGTTGCTCCCACGCTGGTTTGCCTAATTCCTTTCGGCTGCGACGCCGAAAAGTGAGACTGGATTCAGCCAGGACGGACGCATGCCGCTGAGTCCGAGAAATTACAAGGGCCTGGAGGTTGGGGATGACGCGATTGAGTCATAGGATTTGGCGTTTTGCGACGATGGTGCCGCTGCTGGGATTCGCTTTCATTTCGTGCAAAACCACGCACCAAACCCGCACGCCAATTGCGAAGCCACCCGTAGCCGACGTCCCAAAGCCTGCAGCTCAACCTCAGTTACCGGTTCTACCCGACACTCCTGCCAAGCCTGTCTTGCCGATGATTCAGCAACCGCTCGTTGACCCGGTGGAAAGCCTTATCGCACGTTCGCAGGAGAGCTTTCTTCGTGGCGAGAAAAGCCTCAAGGCTGGTTTTCTGGACAAAGCCAAGAAAGACTTCGACGAATCTTTGGATGTTTTGTTGCGTTCCGGAGCGGTGATTAGCCAGGACGAACGGCTTGAACGTCATTATGAAGGTCTTATCGACCGCATTCACAATTACGAACTGGCCGCCTTGAAGGAAGGCGACGGCTTTAACGAAGAAAAAGTAGAACAAGCTCCGCTGGATGAAATCGCCACCGGCGAAGTCCCGCTGACCTTCGACCCGAAGTCGAAACAGATGGCCGAGCAAACCGTTCAGGAAACGGCCCACGATATTCCTCTGCCGATCAACGATCTGGTGCTGCGCTATCTGGATTATTTCCAGAAGCGCGGCCGGAAGGGCCTGGAGCTTGGCATGCAGCGCGCCGGGCGGTATCGCGCGATGATTTCCAAAATTCTAGCTGAAGAAGGTTTGCCACAAGACTTGATCTACCTCTGCCAAGCCGAAAGCGCCTTCAAGCCCTTGGCTTATTCCCGCGCGAAATGCAAAGGTCTTTGGCAGTTTGCAGCTGGCACGGGTGCGATGTACGGGCTTCGCCAGAACTGGTGGGTGGATGAACGGTCGGACCCGGAAAAGTCCACACGGGCCGCCGCTCGGCATTTGAAGGACCTCTATAATCAATTTGGGGACTGGTTCCTGGTTATGGCCGCTTATAACTGGGGAGCCGGTGGGGTTGAACGAGCCGTTGCGTACACGGGATATGCCGATTATTGGGAACTGTTCAAGCGGAACAACCTGCCGGCTGAAACGAAGAACTACGTTCCCATTATCCTGGCGATGACCATTATTTCCAAGGACCCGGCTCGCTACGGGTTTGAGGTAGCTCCCGATCCCCCGGCGAGCATGGAGAAGGTTCCACTCACAAGTCCGCTGGATCTTCGGCTTGTGGCCGAGTCACTGGACTTGACGCTGGCGGAGGTGCAAGAGCTGAATCCCCACGTGAAGCGGCTGACGACTCCCAACAGTGACCCCGACTTCAATCTCTACGTGCCTCAGGGCATGGCAGACAAGCTTGTTCAGGAGATAGCAGCCATTCCTGAGGGCATGCGGGTCAACTGGCGCAAGCATCGTGTCGAGGAAGGCGAGACACTGTCGCAGATTGCTCAGCGCTACCGCACCACATCCTCGGCGATTGCCCAGGTAAACAGTCTTAACGAGGATGCCCGGCTCCAGTTTGGCGACAAACTGATCATTCCCGTAACTCCCGGACAGGGTGGCCGAGGTCCCGTGGCTGCCAATGGTTCACGCATCCGCTACATCGTGCAGCGTGGCGATACGGTGGCCAGCATTGCCCGGGATTTCGACGTCACCGTTGCTCAGGTGCGGAAATGGAACCGTCTGAGCAGCCGCACCAAGTTGCGCCCAGGCAGAACGTTATCGATTCTCACCGATGCGTCCAGTGTGTCGGTAGCTGCGGCGCAACCTCCAAAGCGTTCCGGCTCCAACGGCACCGCAACGGTCTCCGGTTCCGAACCCATCCGCGTCGTCCATCGCGTTAAGAAGGGCGACACGCTTTACACAATCGCCACCAATTACAATACCAGCATCAACTCGATTCGCGATTGGAACAACCTCTCGCAGAACGGAAGCATACGAATTGGAGAGCGGTTGACGATCTACGTGAACCGGTAGTTCGGCCTTCGTCATTCCGGCGAAAGCCGGAATCCAGTCTCCCTTCGCTTGGTCCAGATAGCCTAACTCATAGTCTGCATCTGCGGTGCTGAACCGAGTCGTCATTCACCGCATGCCTCTTCTCCTCCTATTTGAAAGCCAAGCCTGATTCCAATACACTGAGCGCCCAGTCATCTCAAACGGGACGGTTCGAGTGGAAATTGGAATCATTGGTTTTGGCCGCTTCGGCCAGTTTGCCGCCGAGCGATTGAAGAAGGATTTTCGAGTTGTTGTCTTCGACAGGAAAAGAGTGCGAGGTTCGAGAGGGATCCGCTCAGGAACTCTCGAGCAAGTGGCTTCACGCCCCCTGCTGCTCTTGTGCGTTCCGATTTCTCAAATCTCGAAGACCTGCCTTGAGATAAAGCCCTATCTCACGCCGGGCCAGCTCATCATAGACACCTGTTCAGTGAAGGAAAGGCCACTTCAGGAAATGAGGCGTCTGCTGCCCAGGTTTGTCGAGATCTTGGGTACACACCCCTTGTTCGGACCCGACAGTGCCCGGAACGGGATTCGCGGATTGAAGGTCGTTCTGTGCCCGCTTCGCTGCCGTCAGGTTTCAAAGGTCAAGGCATGGCTGGAAGGCAAAGGCCTGGAAGTGATTGTGACGACCCCTGCCAGACATGATGCTGAAATGGCTAGAACCCAGGCTTTGTTCCACTTCCTGGCTCGCGGCGTAGCCGAAACGGGTATTCGCGTTGGCCGACTCTCTACTCCTGGCCCAGCCAAATTGTTCGACGACTTCCGAGACGTTCAGAATGACTCGTTGCAGCTTTTCCGGGATTTGCACCGACTGAACCGATTCACCCCTGCAGTTCGCAAGGAACTCATCGAGTGTCTGACACAGCTGGACGCAGAGTTGTCGGACTCCTCGCAGCAAACCGCCGCACCTCGGAAAGAGCAAGGTTCTGGGAGAGCGTTGAAGAAACGGGGGCCGGACGATGCAGCCTAGTACGCTCGCAAATCCTCTGAAGACGACCTGACTTGTTCCCTCTTCGCTCCGGTCGGTTTTGTGTTGATGTCGGTCAGCCGGACGGGCAGCTGCAGGTCGAGAGCCAAGATTCGCCTTGAGGTCGCCGTGACATACTCGCCGACAGACAAAGGGGCCAAAGGAGCCGTCACGAGCATGAACACTAACCAAGGCATATTGCTTTCGACTGACCTCGGTCTACCGACGTCGATCCCGTATTTTCTGTGGGACGAGCCGATGACAACCGCTGAGTTCCGGCATCGCTTGAGTGCAACATCGGCGCCTGAACAAACACGGCTGCTGGCAAAATTGCTGCGGCAGGCACGCGACACCGATGCTTGGCATTTCACCACACCCGCTGGGCAATCAAGTCTGCTTTACTGTGAAAACTGCATCGACGGGAGGGTCGGTATGCAAGGAGGGTAGATTAAGCGTACTCGTCAGAAGCTTTATCCACACTCAATCCGATATACCTCAGTCTGAATCGGATCGCCAGTGACCACTACGGCGTCCTTTTCCAGATAGAGATTCACTTCTGAACGGATCCCGAATTCGGCCAGGTAGATACCCGGTTCAATCGAGAAGCAGGTATTTGCAATCAAATGCCTCTCGTCCTTCGTCTCCAGGCTGTCCATGTTGGCGCCGGTGCCGTGGTCGTCTTCTCCGATGTTGTGGCCGGTTCGGTGAATGAAGAAATCGCCAAAGCCCCGTTCGGCGATAAAGGTTCTAGACACGTTGTCGACCTGCCATCCCTGAATCTTTTTTGATGGGTAGTTTGCTTTGACGAAGGCCACACCTGCATCACGGGCTCCGCTGACAATCTGCCATACGTTGACGATTTTTTCAGGAACTACGTTCCCCAAGTATGCTACCCATGTGTAATCCGCATAAACCGACTCTGGCTTGTCCAACTTCGCCCAGAGGTCAATCAGAAGGAAGTCATCGCGGCGAATCTCCGCCGATGAAGTCTCTGAAGGCTCGTAGTGTGGGTTGCCGCTGTTTTGATTCACAGCCACGATAGGCGGCGAGAATGTGATGAGGCCACTGCGACGGAATCGTTCCAACATTTCCTGCTGGACGGCATACTCTCTCAAGCGAGTGCCCTGCCGCAATGCGTTGCCTACCAACTGGAAGGTCTCGAACAAGATGCGCATCAGCAGGCGACTGGCCTCCAGGTGCATTTCGAACTGCTGCTGGCTCCAGCGCGACTGAAAGTACTGGACCAGGTCGGCAGAGGAAGTCACCTTCTTGCCGAGACTCTCAACCGCTTCCACCGTGCCTGCGTCCACGCGGGAAACGTAGGGAATCGAGCAGAGCGGCGAGTATTCCATCGCGATCGTTTCGTGTCCTTCAAGCATTTGCTTCAGACTCTCAATCATTTCCTGCCAGCTCTTGAAGGTCCGCACCTTGGTGTTTAGAGGCGCAAATCCAAACTGCTCAATCCTGTTACAAAGGACGCAAGGCTCGCCTTGCTTCGGTATCCAGAAGTACCACCGTCGCGTGAGCATGCCCGCCTGCAGTCCCACCAGTTTCTTCGCTATGGGATTGAGGCCCTGAAAATCGTAGAGCAGCCATCCATCCAGGTTTGCCTGGCAGAGTTGTTCTTGGACTTCACGAATGTCGATCATGTTTTCTCCAATGGTCTCTCCCCCTTGCGAAGCGCATAAGGGGGAGATCAAGAACGCCAACCCCCTGCCGCAGAAAACGCGGCGCCCCCCTTGGAAAAGGGGGAACAAATGTACAAACTCCGGGAACTCCTGCTATGGCGTTCCCCTGAAGGCCGAACGCTGATCTGAAATGGCTCCGATCAGTCAGCAAGGAACGGGACAGCGCCCGTTCCCTGCGAGAATCTGATTCTTTCACACGTTGATGGGGACTTGCGCGCTCTCCTGCTTGTTCCAATCGCCAATTGACTCGACCCAACTCCTCTGGGTACAGTGTAGACTTACTAGCAACTCCGCCATCGTAGCATCTACGGAGACTTGAATGAACTGCCAGGATCACCTTTATCTAAACCAGGACCCGAAACAGGTTAGTCGGCGCTGGTTCATTGAACAGTGTGGCGTAGGGCTCGGCGCCATGGCGTTTGGACACTTGTTGCAGAACCCTGGGTTTGCAGCCGCTTTGCAGGATGCTCCCCTGAATCCTCTGGCACCAAAGAAGCCGCACCACACAGCGAAAGCCAAGAGCGTTATTTACCTCTTTATGGCGGGAGCACCCAGCCATCTGGAGTTGTTCGACTTCAAACCTCAATTGGCCAAGTTTGATGGAACCCTGCCGCCTCCCGAATTGCTCAAGGGCTATCGGGCCGCCTTCATCAATCCCAACTCCAAGCTACTGGGCCCCAAGTTCAAGTTCGCTAAGTACGGCAAGAGTGGCGCCGAACTCTCGGAGTTGCTGCCTCATCTCTCGACGGTGGTTGATGACATTGCCATTGTGAAATCGATGGCGACCGACGCCTTCAATCATGCACCGGGCCAGATCCTGATGAACACCGGATCGCAGCAGTTTGGCCGGCCCAGCATGGGTTCGTGGGTTACGTACGGACTGGGCAGCGAGTCCCAGGATTTGCCTGCGTTTGTAGTGTTCAGCTCAGGAAAAAAGGGACCGAGTGGTGGCAATTCCTGCTGGGGTAGCGGCTTTCTGCCCACGGTTTATCAGGGTGTTCAGTTCCGCGGCAGCGGCGATCCGGTGCTCTACCTTTCCAATCCACGCGGTCTGGATCAGCAACTCCAGCGTGACTCTCTCGACACTCTGCGCCATTTGAATCAGATTCGGCTGGAAGCAACCGGCGATCCAGAAATCGCGACTCGGATTAACTCCTTCGAGATGGCGTTCCGGATGCAAAGCAGCGCTCCGGAATTGATGGATCTTGCCAAAGAACCGAAGAAGGTCCTGGACATGTACGGGGCCGAGCCGGGTAAGCCATCCTTTGCCAACAATTGTCTTTTGGCCCGCCGGCTGGTCGAGCGCGGCGTGCGCTTTGTGCAGCTTTACCACGAAGCTTGGGACCAGCATGGGAACTTGGTGAGAGATATCCGCAAGAATTGCGAGGACACCGACCAGGCGAGCGCGGCTCTGGTCAAGGATCTAAAACAGCGCGGTCTGCTTGAAAACACCCTGGTCATTTGGGGGGGCGAGTTCGGCCGGACACCGATGGTGCAAGGCGGAGAGGACGGCCGCGACCATCACCCCAACGCCTTTACCATGTGGCTGGCCGGTGGCGGCATTAAGCCTGGGATCTCGCTGGGCGAAAGCGATGAGCTCGGCTTTAACGCTGTGAAGGACAGAGTTCACGTGCACGACTTGCACGCGACGCTGCTGCACCTGCTGGGCTTCGACCACACCAAGCTCACTTATCGTTTCCAGGGACGCGATTTCCGATTGACTGACGTCCACGGCGAGTTGGTGAAACCGCTACTCGCGTGACATCAGGGGAAGATCACAACCTTGATCCCGTCCGTCATTCCCGCGAAAGCGCGAATCCAGACTGGTTTTGAAGAAACAGAAGTGGCTCCTGCCAAAGTGCGCTGGATTCCGGCTCGCGCTCCCCTTGGCCGGAATGACTGCATATCGGGAATTACGTGGGAACAGACAAGTCGGCTTTCATGAGGTTCCCAATCAGCTTTCGGTCAATTCCTCCTCTAACAACTGCTTTTGATACAAGTCCGCGTAGTAGCCATCCCGCGCCGCCAGTTCGTCGTGGGTGCCGCGTTCCACGATCTCTCCGCCCTTCAGAACAATAATCTGATCCGCAAACTTCACGGTCGAAACACGATGACTAATCAGGATCGATGTCCGGTCGCGCATCACCACCTTCAAGTGACTCAGGATTCTTTCCTCAGTGGCGGTGTCGACACTCGAAAGAGCATCGTCGAGCACCAGAATTCTGGGATTGCGAATCAGGGCTCGCGCGATAGCCGTGCGCTGCTGCTGGCCGCCTGAAAGCGTGATGCCCCTCTCACCGATCATCGTATCGAACTGCTTCGGAAACTCTTCCACGTCGTGCAGGATGTTTGCTAACCGGGCTGCCTCCTGGATGTCTGACGGTGAGGCTTCATCGACGCCGAAGGCGATGTTCTCGCTGATTTTTTCGCTGAACAGGAATGTTTCCTGCGGGACGTAACCCAAGCTGGAGCGCAGTGCGTGCAGGGAATACTTCCGGAGCGGCACGCCATCAATGAAAATCTCTCCCTCCGTCACGTCGTGAACACGCACAAGCAGGCTGACAAGCGTGCTCTTGCCCGATCCCGTCTCTCCGACGATTGCATAGGTGGCTCCCAACGGAATCCGGAGGTTGATGTTCTTGAGAACCGCCTGCCCGTTGTAACCAAATGAAAGGTTTCGGATATCGATCTCCCCCTGGATCGGGAGTTCGACACCCGCTGTTTTGGGAGTGTGTTCCTCAGGTACGAGACCCTTTGGGTCCACCTTAATCTTTACCGACTCATCGAAGATCTCCGCCTGCGTGTCGAAGATCTGGTTCATCCTGCCTGCTGAGGCCGAGCCGCGTTCCACGATGTTGATCACCCAACCCAACGCGATCATGGGCCAGGTAAGCATTCCGAGGTAAGCATTGAAAGCAACGAACTCGCCCAGCGTCATGCGGCCGCCAATCACTTCACGTCCGCCGTACCACAAAACGAACACGCCTCCCAGCCCGAGAAGGAGCCCCAGCACCGGGTAGAACAGTCCCCAAACCCGGATGAGCTGTAGGTTTTTCTGAATGTATTCCTGATTCAGGCGCTTGAATTCGCCGATCTCGCTCTCTTCCTGAGTAAAAGCTCTGATGACGCGAACCCCTGACAGGTTCTCTTGAACACGAGCACTGATTTCCGAGAACGTCTCCTGGATCTTCTCGAATCGTTGGTGAATGAGCTTGCCAAAATACCGGACAGCGAACGCCACGGCCGGAATGCTGATCAGCGCAAACAGCGTGAGTGGAACATCAATACGCAGCATCAAAAACAGCACAATCGCCATGCGGATGACGGTGTTCACCGAATACATGATGCCTGGCCCAAGCATCATGCGAACGGCGTTCAAGTCATTGGTGGCCCGGGACATGATGTCGCCTGTGCGGTGGTTCTGATAGTAACGGCAGGAGAGCCCCAGCAGGTGCGCAAAGAGATCGTTGCGAAGGTCATACTCCATCAGGCGGGACGCGCCGATCATGATGCGGCGCATGAGGAAGAGAAAGATCCCCTCGAGAACGGCGAACAACACAACCAAGCTGCCAAAGTAGAGAAGTCGCTCCTCGGAGATCAACGTACCTAACGAATCGATAACGCGCTGGAGCACCAGCGGCGAGACGGTTGCCGCCAGGTTGGACACAGTCACACACAGGACGCCGAGCGTGAGCCGACCGTGGTACTTCTTCGCGCTGGCAACCAGGCGCGACAACTTGGATAGTCGATTCATCGGACTAAGTCTCAGGACACAACTAATGGAAGTTTCAATATAACAAATTGGCTGGGAGTTTCGAAACTGGGCGGCGTCCAGAGGTCCAGAGGGAGGGTGCGATCGAACGTGGCGCACAGTTTTCGTCGTCTTGCTTCCCCAAAGCGGCCTTCCAGCAAGCCCGAGTCTTGCTAGCCATTAGCCAGGCGTGGTGCCTGAATGCTCCACCCCTCGTCTGCGTCAAGAGAGGAGCATGACCCCGAAGGGGTCGCAGTTTCCGCCATCGGCCCGCCTTGACTTTGCGTTTCTTCCCTTCATAATATGATTTTTCTATTGCAGGCACTGGAGTACACCATCCTTGATCGTTGATACCGTCCTAAAGAAAATCTTCGGCAGCAAGTATGAGCGAGATCTAAAGGCTGCCCAGCCTCTGGTTCAGCAAATCTCAGACTTGGAACCTTCCTTTTCCAAGCTGACCGACAGTGAACTTGTTGAAAAGACAAACGAGTTCAAGCAGCGGCTGGTGAGCGGCCAAACTGTCGATGACCTGCTTCCGGAAGCCTTCGCTGTTGTGCGGGAAGCCGGCAGGCGCATCCTGAAAATGCGGCATTTCGATGTGCAGCTCATTGGTGGCCGGGTTCTTCACCAGGGCAAGATCTCTGAAATGAAGACCGGTGAAGGCAAAACCCTGGTGGCCACTCTGCCCGTCTATCTAAATAGCCTTGAAGGTAAGGGTGTTCATGTCATTACGGTTAACGACTATCTGGCGCGCCGCGATGCTGAGTGGATGGGAAAGCTATACAAGTTCCTGGGACTGTCAGTCGGCATCATCCAGCACGATATGGACGACGACGAACGCCGCGCAGCGTATGCCTGCGATGTGACCTACGGAACCAACAACGAGTTCGGCTTCGACTATTTGCGCGACAATATGAAGTTTGACCTCAAGGATTGCGTGCAGCGCGGGCATCACTACGCCATCGTCGACGAAGTCGATTCAATCCTGATCGACGAAGCCCGGACGCCATTGATTATTTCCGGCCCTGTGGAGAGTTCTCAGCAAAAGAATTACATCTCCATGCGTCCGCTGGCCGAACGGCTGCGGGAACAGCAATCCCGGCAGATGAGCCAATACATGCGCGAGGCTGCCGAAAAGATTGGCCAGAATGGTGACTATTCCGAAGAACTGCTGGAGAAGCTGCTGCTCGTGAAACGCGGCGATCCCAAGAATCCCCAGTACCTGGATCTGCTGGTAAAGAACGGCAGCCTCAAGAAGAAGATCGATCAGTTTGAAGGACAACTGATGTCCAACAAACAGCTCTCCGAATTCGACAATGAGCTGTATTGCTACATCGACGAGAAATCGCACAACGTCGAAATCACTGAGAAGGGGCGCGAGTTCCTGGCAGCGGGAAAAATGGAAGACTACATTATTCCCGACCCGGAAGATCCGCATTACACCGAAGAGCGCTATATCGAGGTCACCGAACGTATCCACACGATCCAGCAACTGGTAAAGGCCTATTGGCTTTATCAGAAGGACGTCCATTACGTCATCAACGACAACAAGGTGGTCATCGTGGATGAGTTCACCGGCCGGCTCATGCCGGGTCGCCGCTGGAGCGACGGCTTGCATGAAGCCGTGGAGGCCAAGGAGCGAGTCAAGATCGAGCGTGAAAACCAAACGCTCGCGACCATCACCTTCCAGAACTATTTCCGCATGTACAAGAAACTGGCCGGCATGACTGGAACGGCAGACACGGAAGCGGTGGAGTTCAACAAGATTTACAACCTGGAAGTTGTCGTGGTTCCACCGAACCGGCAGATGATCCGGAAGGATTTCGCGGATATCGTGTATCGAACGGAACGCGAGAAGTTTAATGCCGTCGTGGAGGAGATCAAGGAACTCCATACAACCGGTCAGCCAACGCTGGTCGGCACGATCTCGATCGAGAAGTCGGAACGCCTCAGCGTGATGCTCAAGAAGGTGGGCGTGAAACACGTGGTGCTGAACGCGAAGTACCATGAGAAGGAAGCTGAGATCGTAGCCCAGGCCGGACGCAAAGGGTCAGTGACCATTGCCACGAACATGGCCGGACGCGGGACCGACATCTTATTGGGGGGTAACGCGGACTTCCTGACGCGGGAGTACCTTCGCAAGAAAGGCATCAACCCCGAGCTCGCTACCAAAGAGCAGTGGGACGAAGTCTACAATCGCATTCAGGCAGAGGTCCAACGTGAGCATGAAGAGGTCATCGCAGCAGGTGGTTTGCATATTCTTGGCACCGAACGCCATGAATCGCGCCGCATTGACAACCAGTTGCGCGGACGTTCCGGCCGCCAGGGCGATCCCGGGTCGTCGCGCTTTTACCTGTCACTGGAAGACGACCTGATGCGGATCTTCGCGAGCGAGAAGGTCTCCTCCATCATGCAGAGGCTGGGCATGGATGAGGGGGTACCCATCGAGTCTCGCCTAATTTCCCGCCGGATTGAAGCCGCCCAGAAACAAGTGGAAGGCCACAACTTCACCATCCGCAAACATCTGTTGGAATACGACGATGTGATGAACCAGCAGCGCAAGACCATCTACGGATTGCGGAACAAGTTTCTAGGAGAGGGCGAACAAAAAGACTATCTGCTGCAATTGACCGAAGATCTCATTGCGGATGCGATCGATCAGCATTGCAGCGCCGAGGTCAATCCGCAAGAGTGGAATGTGGAGAGCCTGCGGCACGACATCATGCACCAGTTTGGCATCGACATTCTGCATGAGAAGATCCGGTCCGCCGAGCTGAATCGGGAGGAGTTGCAACAGGCGATTCTGGCCAAGGCAATGCAACGCTACGAGGCCAAAGAACAAAAGATCGGCACTGAGGCCATGCGGATGCATGAGCGGGTGATCTTCCTGAACGTGCTCGACGGCCACTGGAAGGACCATCTGCTTTCCATGGACCAACTGAAAGAAGGCATTGGACTGCGCGGATACGGCCAGAGAGATCCGTTGGTGGAATACAAGAAGGAATCGTTCACCACGTTCCAGGACATGATGAACACGATTGATGAAGACAGCCTCCGCTATCTCTACCTGTTGCAGCCAGTGGAAGAACAGGAACGCGTTCAGGAAATGGAGCGCAAGCAACGCAAGCAAGAAATGACGCTTCGCAGCGGAGGCGAAGCTGAACCGCAAGCATCTAAGCCGATCATCAAAGGGCCGAAAGTGGGACGGAACGACCCTTGTCCCTGCGGCAGTGGCAAAAAATACAAGAAGTGCTGTGAACTGAAGGCATAGAGCGGCGGCTACCAAGCCGCCCTTTTTGTTTTGGGAGATGCCATGGCAAACGAAATTGTACCGGAAGGTCTGACCTTTGACGATGTGTTGCTGGTGCCGCAGCACTCTGATGTGTTGCCTGCCGAAGTTTCGACCGAAACCTATTTGACACGGAACGTGCGCCTGAATATCCCCATCGTGAGCGCCGCGATGGATACCGTGACCGATTCACGTCTGGCCATCGCCATGGCTCAGCAGGGCGGAATCGGGTTCATCCATCGCAATCAGTCTCCCGAAAAGCAAGCGTCTGAGGTGGACAAAGTGAAACGGTCGGAAAGTGGAATGATCGTCGATCCGATCACCATGTCTCCCGAGAACCGCATCCATGAAGCGCTGGAGATGATGAAACACTACAAGATCTCCGGTGTGCCGATCACAAAGCATGGGCGCCTCGTTGGCATCCTGACCAACCGCGATTTGCGTTTTGAGACCCGTCTCGACCTTCCCATATCCGAAGTGATGACCAAGGAGAACCTCATCACGGTGCCGGTGGGCACCACGCTGGAAGACGCGCACGAGATGTTGCACCGCCACAAAGTGGAGAAGTTGCTGGTTGTTGACAAAGACTACATGTTGAAGGGCCTCATCACCGTCAAAGACATTCAGAAAAAGATTCAGTATCCAAATTCCGCCAAAGACAGCCACGGACGGTTGTTGGTGGGAGCTGCCATCGGTGTGACCGGCGATTATCTCGAACGGGCTGAAGCCCTCATCAAAGCCAAGGTGGATGTTCTGGCCGTTGATACCGCCCACGGTCATTCAAAACGGGTGATAGAAACCGTGAAGCTGATCAAGAAGAGGTTCCCGGAAACTGAGGTTGTTGCCGGCAACGTTGCCACTGCCGAGGGAACCACCGACCTGATCCGTTGCGGCGCCGACGGTGTCAAAATCGGCATCGGCCCGGGCTCGATCTGCACCACTCGCGTAGTCTCCGGCGCTGGAGTTCCACAGATTACAGCCATCACCGACTGCGCCCGAGCAGCCAAAGACGCCGGCGTACCGTTGATCGCAGACGGCGGCGTCAAATACTCGGGCGATATCACCAAGGCCGTCGCGGCCGGTGCGGACACGGTGATGATCGGGAGCCTATTCGCGGGTACCGATGAAAGCCCCGGCGAAATTGTGCTGTTCCAGGGACGCAGCTTCAAGTCGTACCGCGGAATGGGATCGCTGGGTGCGATGCAGGGTGGCAGCAGTCGGGACCGGTATCAGATGGAAGCGGAGACCAACGAACAAAAGTTGGTTCCTGAAGGTATTGAAGGCCGCGTCCCCTATAAGGGTTCGCTGGCAGCCATGGTCACGCAGCTTGTCGGTGGCCTCAAGGCTGGCATGGGCTACTCCGGCTGCGCCAACATCCAAGCGCTCAAGACCAAATCGAAATTCATCCGCATCACCGCCGCCGGCCTCAAAGAAAGCCACGTCCACGACGTTATCATCACAAAAGAAGCGCCAAACTATCGGTTGGAGTAGCCTTCATTGGAAATCCCCTCCCATCGGAGGGGGTGAAGGCTTGAGAAGCCTTCACCGAAGCGCTGGGGTGGGTTCGTTCCTACTCCGCCACCCACCCCAGGGCCTTGCGGCCCTTGCCCCTCCCAGGAGGGGACTACTTTCATCCTTCGGGGTGCCGCACCTCCCCTCCGCATGCGTGGCTCCCATGAGAATCCCTTTCAGAAACCCTTGTAGCGCGGACCAGCCATCTGTCGGTGGTCCGCGGCGATTCGGAAGATTCAATACGGAAAGCCGCAGACCGCAAAGAAAGCAGCGGTCTGCGCTACACCCACGCCTTTTTCATCTCAGCGCTTGGCGCTGGTCACCGGCAGGAAGTGCTCCATCTTCCACACTTCAAAACGAGGGAGTAAGTCGGGGCCGAAAGCAACCTGGCCAGTCTTGCGGTTGAACCGCCAGGTGCCCACCTTCTGCAGGTCGAGTTTGATTTTGCGTGGCGCGCTACCGTCGAGTGGGACGAGCCACATTCCCTCTTCCCCCTTCTGCCGTCCGTAAAACACCACACTTCGGCTGTCGGGCGTCCAATCCATGCCCCAGCGGAAGATGTCCGACGAGGGTGGAGAAAACGCAATCAGTTCACGGGTCTCACTGGTAGCCAAGGTCAAAAGCCTCAGGCTGCGTTTCGTCGCGTCTCCATAGACGATGTACCGACCGTCAGGGGAGACACCCGATCCCTGGCCTTCCGTCTGAAACGTGCGCAGGACGGCGCCTGACTGAACGTCCACTTGCGCGATTCTCTTTTCTGTGAAGTCATAACAAAAAAATGACGTACTGCCCGGCGCCCAGTAGGAGCCGCCCGAACATACCTCGTTAGGTACCACGAGCGAGGCTTCGCCGGTCGTCGCATCGATCTTCACGATGCCGCTTCTCCCTTTCAGATCAGCGCCCCGCGCGATGAATTGCCGATTGTCTGGCGACCAGCTTGGCGGAGCCATATAGGACAAGGCCGGATACAACTCGCGCACGCTGCCGGTCTCCATTGAGAGAATTGCTAGAACAGGCCGTGCGCCACGGCGAGATACGTAAGCCAAAGATTTTCCGTCGCCGGACCAGTCGGCCAACGTGTTAAGTCCCCTGAATTGCTGTACTGGCTGAATCGGAGCCGACGAGAGCTGCCCGGAGGCCGTATCGAACTGTGCGACGTAGATATTTGCTCCACCTATCTCCAGGTGATAATACAGCACGCCCGAGCGCGTCAGTCCCAGCGAACTGATCTCTCCCACATCAGGCTTCACGAGTTCGAACCTCGATCCCGGCGCTCCACCCTCAAATGGCACTGACCATATCGCCATCGACCCGCCACGGTCGCTGGCAAACAGCAAACGATCACCGCCGGGCGTCCACTCAAGGACCATGTCTTCCCCTGGAGTCGCCGCGGCTGTTACCTCTCGTGTGCCGTCGACCGCGATCACAAAGATGTCTCGTTCGAAACCACCTTCTTTCTTAGAACGGTGATACGCCAGCACCGAAGAATCGGGCGAAAACCGCAGCCCGCCCACACCTGCCCAATCCACCGTCTTCAGTACGCGGAGTGTGCCATCAGCAAAGTTGACGAGTCCAATCTGCGCAGTGCGATCCTTGCGCCCAATCAAAACGGAAATCCATCGGCCATCAGCCGACCAATCCGTGGGACTGATACTCTGAACCTCGGCGTTCTCATACAGTGTCCTGCGAGTCGCCGTCGAGTTCTCCGCCGTGGCGACAACACGCAGCACACAGTGGAAATTCTCCTCGAAGCACCATTCGTAGGCGATCTGCCTGGAATCCGGAGAAAATACTGAATCGCCTGGATACTGCTCTCCAGGTTTACCCGCCGGAATTCCATCGGATGTGACGGGCCGAACCCGATCCGTCCCCAGCTCGCGTATCGCAAGATTATCGGAGTCCCACATGATGAAAGACAGGTATCGGCCATCCGGTGAGACTCGGCTCCACGAACCGCTATCCTTTCCTATCGGCACACGTTGGGTCGTCGTTGCAGCCGGTGCGGCAGCCGCCGTATCGCGAGCTAGCCGTGCACGCGCGATGGCGACTTCTTCCTTCTGGTCGCCAAACTCGCGCACGAGCCGTTCGTAGGTCGTCTTTGCCTGTGCGTCCCCCAGCTTCTGATAACACTCCGCCAGACGAATCAGCGCCCGGGCAGCGACGGGCCGGTCCTTGCTTTGAGCAACCTTCTTGAATTGTTCGATGGCGCCTCGCAAATCCCCTTCAATCATTTCCTTGTCCATCGCGGCTTTGAGGGCCGCTTCGGCTCTGTCCTGCGCTGGCTCGGTTAGGACGGATTGGGCGCAGAGCAACAGGGCAACGACGGACGCGACTGCCAGCAATGCTGCGAATTGTTTTCTCATGGAAGCCTCCTTGGCGCTGCACTCTAGCCCCGGATTGTCGAGCGCATACGGAGACCGCGTCCAGATTGTGTCAAGTTTCACGTCCCTCGAAACGGTAGCCTAGCCCGCGCACTCCCTGGATCAGCCTTGGCTGCGAAGGGTCCGTCTCGATCTTCTTTCTCAGATTCAGAATGTGCGTATCGACGACGCGATCAGTCACGTGGGTGCCGTCCTCCCATGCAGCGCTGAGGAGCTGGTCTCGGCTCAGCACCCGGCCGCGTCGCTCGACGAATGTTTTGAGGAGTCGGAATTCGAGGGCGGTCAGTTCGACACGAACTCCGTTCTTGGTCACAGCGGCCCCATCGAAATCCACTTCGAGGTCCCCGAACCGGCACACGCCGAGCGACTCATCGTCGAATCGGCGCAGCACCGCGCTGATCCGCGCGCGCAGCTCGCGCGGACTGAACGGTTTGGTCACGTAATCATCGGCGCCAAGCTCCAGGCCCAACACCTTCTCTGCTTCCTGCGTTTTCGCCGTTAGGAGAATGATGGGCGTCTTGATGCGGGCCCGGCGCAGCTGGCGGCAAACTTCAAAACCATCGATGCGAGGAAGCATCACGTCGAGAAGGATCAAATCCCATGCTTCGCCGCGAGCACGACGCAAGGCCGTCTCCCCATCACCCACTATGTGCACTTCATACCCGTTGCGGCGTAGATCCTCTTGCAGCCCGAGAGCGATGTCAGTTTCGTCTTCCACAACCAGTATACGTCTCATGCGTTTCCCCTTTGTGAGTGTGGGGCTGACCGGTTCGTTTTCGATATCCACGTCGCAGCCTCACAAACTAGGTCTGGGCTACGGCTGGCCAAGAGCTCCCACCTTCTGATATCCAGGTATGAGTAACCACGATCACCGTGCGGGGGACCGCTGTCCCCTTTGCGGTGGTCGTGGGCAGTTGGCTGACGAAAAGCCCACGGCCAGCGAAAAGCGCTGACCGTGGCTACCACCCTTCAGGGCGGGCGAGACGCCCGCGCTCCCAGCCTTTCCCGTCACTCTCCCGGAATGGCGAAAGGGCCAATTTCCAGAGCCGTCTAACAGCCTGCGGGGCCCTGCTCGGCTCCTACCGGAAGCGCGATCGCAAATGTACTGCCCTTCCCTTCAGCGCTTTCTAGTCTGACCGTCCCACCGTGGGCTTCCACGATGTGCCGAACCATGGCCAGGCCCAATCCGGTACCTCGAATGCCGCCTGATGTCGAGGCAGCACCGCGCACGAATTTGTGAAAGATTTTCTTCTGTTCTGAAAGTGGAATACCGATCCCGTGATCGCGCACCGCAATCGCGACCGTGCCGTTTCTGCAGGAGACTTGCAGTTCGATGCTGCGGCTGTTGCCGCTATACTTCACCGCGTTGTCCAACAGGTTCCAGAGCGCCCGCGAGAGCGCCTCTGCATCGGCCTCTATGGGATGCGGACCGGAGTCGGAGGCGTATTCCACGCTGAAACCGAGTCCGTTCACCTCGCGAACGAAGTCGTCCCTGACATCATGGGCCAATGCAGCGGCATCCAGTGGTTTAAGCAAGTACGGCCGGCGGCCTGCTTCCATCCGGCCAAAGTCCAGCAGCGATTCCACCAGCCGCTGCAGCCGTTCCGTCGCGCGGGTTTGCGCTTCATAAAAGCGGTGGCGTTTGTCCGGTGTCGGCCCGTCTGCCTCGGCCAGGAGTTCGTTGAACTGCCGTAAGGTGGTCAGCGGCGTGCGAAATTCGTGGGACACGGCCGAGACAAAATCCGACTGGAGCCTGGCCACAGCGAGCTCACGATTCACAGCCCGCAGGATAAAGTAGCTTCCCGCGGTGATCAGAATCAGTAGAGCTGCCAGGCCGGCAGCCAGGTTGCGCCGCCGCGCGGCAAATTCCGGTGGTTCCTGTCCTTCACCTGCCGCCACAAATAGCGTCCATGGCAGTCCGGTATCGGCGGCCCTTCGCTGCACCTTTGCGACATCCAAGGGCGGTTCCACGCCCACGTCCGCAATGTAGGCCCGCGCCGGATGCACCGCCTTCTCAACCTCGGCCTTCCAGTGCGACTTCAGATAGCGAGGGCCTGCGATGAAAGCCGTGTCACGTGCGCGACCGAACGACCACAGGATCGTCACTGGCACGTTGCTGTTCAGAAGATGGATCCCGGAGGTCGTCCCGGTTTGGGATTTGATCCTCCATTTCTCATAGACCCAGCCAACCGCCGAAGCCAGGGCGTCGTCTCCAATGCCAGCCGCGCTGCTGTCGGGCCTTCCTAACCAGGCATCGAGCTTTGCGTTCGCATGAAGAAATGTCTCACGGTCGAGTTGCCACTTGCCGGCATGAAGGTCTGCGGCCAGTGCTGCGGCCTCCTCGCGAAGCTCTGCCAATCTGGATTGCGTTTGCAGGATTGCACAGCGCGTCCTGCGTGCGACAAGATCTGCCGGCTCGCCATTGATCGCAACCGATGAGATACGGCCCAAATCGATGAACGCTGAAAGGGCCTCGTTGATCCTTCCTAGTTTGCGGAGAATCCGTCCCTGCCGGAGCATTCCGCCTGCGCGGACTGCCGGGTCAGAAGAAACGCCCAGCTTTCGTTTGATCTCGATGAGAGCTCGATTGAGGTCCGGTGGCTGCCGAAACTCGTACGCTTCGAGTTCCTTGAATGGCTCAGACGCCACTTCCTTCACCGGTTGTGTCAGCGGGTAATACGGTAGTCGGTGCGGGGGAACAACTTCTATTCGATCTGCACGAAAAGCAACACAGAGGGAATCGTCTGGAGTGTCAGCCAGAGTGCATGGCCCAGCTTCAAGGCGTGCTCTTTGCGCCAGTAGCTTTTGCTCGAGAATGCGAACAACATGATCGGCTGCCCGATCGAGCAATTCGATTTGCCGTTGCCGCGCCAGCATGCGGTCCTGTTCGAGCAGACGTACACCCAGGGCGATGAGTGTTGCCGCAGGCAGACACACGATCAGCACAAAAAAGACTAAAAGGTTGCGCGGAGGCCGCAACCATTCACGAAACCTGGACATTTTGCGTGTCATCTTCGCTCATTTGAGCACCCACGAATAGAGGTTTCGTCGAGCTTGCGTCAAGATTGCGTCAAGACGGCAGCTGTGCGGGAGAGTCTTTTCGAGATGTGGTCGAAAGTGGGTCCCGGAATGCAATCGATCTTTGGAGTGCGGTGGCAAGCGGGGGACAGCGGTCCCTCGCGCGACACCGCTTTCAATCCGGCCATAGGACAGGAAACCTCATAGAGCCTGCGTCGGCGAGGTGCCTCAAAGCGCCGTCGCCGCGCTAGACCATCGTCCGTCGCTCTGCTGGCGCACTCCAGAGCCGATTACGATAGCGCAAACATGGCCTAGCGGGAACCTTCGCTTACGCGTCCGTTGAGAGATTGCAGGAAAGCAAGAAGCGCGTGCTTCTCTTCAGGAGTGAATTTCCGTGGACGGATGTCCGCATCGAGATATGGATTCGGGCGGCCACCGTCGGAATAGAAGTCGATGACGTCCTGAAGTGTATCCATGCTGCCATCGTGCATGTAGGGCGCGGTGCGCGCGATCTCGCGGAGGGTGGGTGTTTTGAAAGCGCCTCGATCACCCGGACGACTTGAGATCTCAAAGCGTCCTTGATCATTGAGCTGTCCGTCTCTCCAGGCGACGCCGGTGTTGCGAAATTGTTCGTCAGTGAAGTTCGGACCCACATGGCAGGCCGTGCAGTTCCCTTTTCCGCGAAAGATCTGCAGGCCCACCTGCTGTACCGCAGACAGCGCCGTGCGGTCACCGTTGGCAAAACGGTCGTAGGGTGAATCGCCGGAGAGAATGCTGCGGACATAGCTCGCCAAAGCCCGAGACAGCATGGGCACGTCCAACTTGACTCGCGCGGCGGCTTCTTCCAGCGTCAAGTTCATTTCGTTCGCATCCTCGATCGGCTTCAGCACCTGTTCCTCGAGCGAAGGCGTCCGGCCATCCCAAAAGAACGCTCGCCCATAGCCACGATTGATCAAAGCCGGAGCGTTACGGCGACCTCGTCGGCCACCCACGCCTATGGACGCAGACACCGGAGTTGAGAAGCCGCGCTTGGGATTGTGACAGCTCGCGCAGGCAATCGAACGATCGCGCGAAAGGCGCCGGTCAAAAAAGAGTCGCCGACCCAGCGCCACCTTTTCGCGGGTGATGGGATTGTCTTCCGGAACGGGCAGGTAAAGATCGAGTCCCAGCGGAATGGGGATCAACGCGAGTAGCAAGTGAAAGAGCATTGTGGTAGGTCAGCCTTTCCAGGCTGACGGTCAGGCTGGAAAGCCTGACGTACATGGTTGCCGCAAGGATCTAACTTCGGAATTCAGCCTCAGCTCCACGTCACAATTGGTAGCCACGGTCAGCGCCTTTTGCTGGCCGTGGGCTTTTCGTGATGTCTTACTACCCACGACCACCGCCAACAACGCGGTGATCGTGGCTACCCATACTCGGATATCAGGAATTGTGTTCTCGCCTTGCTTTGGTAGCCATGGTCAGCGGTCCGGGCACGGTGATCGTGGTTGCCACTATTTTTGGTCACGCAAGTATCGCGCCCCAGACCGTTGCCAGCAGAGCGACTCATAGGACGGACTGTGGTCGTTCTTTTGTCACCTTGAAGGCAGCAACGCCCAACAGCACAACAACCACGACAGCCACCAGGCAAACAAAAGCCGACATACAAAAGAAGAACGCAAACAGAACATCGTTGACTTGTTGGGCGTACGTTTGCGGCAGCATGGCTTCTCCAAGGCTTCGAGCTCGGTTTGCGGAATCAGCTGCAAATCGGTACTGCAAATCGCAACCCGGGTTTTGAGAACGATGTGAAACAATGGCACAAGCGTACGCCTGATGTGTCACGCTGCGATGTGGATTTCGTCAAGATTGTGTCAGAAAGGAGTGGCCCACGGTGTACCAAGGACGAAGCCCTTGGCCAGTGAGGAACGTGAGTCAGCGAATGTAGGAGGCGCTGACCCAGCGGCGACCCGCACGATCAGCACCACACCAAGGTCGCCGCGCGGAGCGCGCCTCCCACATTCATGGAACCAGGCGCCACAGCGCGGCGTGAGGAACTCTCCCGAGAATTCGAAGTATCCGGTTCGACACTCTGAGAATTACGGGCCGCTTCATTTCTTGGCCGTCAAGCCGTGCAGGAAGTTTTCCAGCACCCAAACCTCCCTCTTTACGTCACCAGCGGTGTAGGCGAGCTGACGCCCGTCAGGACTGATTCGTAAGGCACTAGCAAACTTTGGGAACGCGTGCACGAAATGCTGCTCGCCGGTGTCGATCGATATCCGCTGAAGGTCAAACGTATTTTCGCTCCACTTTGAGAACAGCAATTGCTCCCCGTCAGGAGTCCAGCTCAGACCAAAGGCATAAATCCGAGGTGCACGCAGCACGACGCGCGGTTCACCTCCTTGGGAAGGGATTACCATCAGTAGCTTATTTTCAGAGTTCCGCTGCTCTTTAGTCACGAAGGCCAAGTGGGTCCCGTCAGGTGACATGGCAAAGGGGCTCCACCCGCCTAGCTTGCGAAAAACTTCCCGTTCAGATTCATCCCGCAGATTCCAAGCCATGATCCGCACACCATCTGCCTCATCCCCCCTTAGATAGTTTAGGGTCTCGCCATCGGGTGAGCAGACAGGTACCCCTACGTTGCCAATGACCACAGGGTCCGTTTGACCCGTTTGAGCGTTGACCTTGTAGAGACCATGATGGCCCTTCCTGTCCTTACCCTCAACGAACAGGTACCGTCCATCACGCGACCAGCGCAGGCCGTGATATGAGATGATCCAAGCGAGTTGCGGCATGATCTCGCGCTCCGCTCCGGTTTCGACTGAACGAATACAGATCAGGCTCGGGCTGTGCCATACCTGCCCGCGCCGGGAGGCGTAGGCGAGGTATTTGCCATCGGCTGACCAGTCGGCGCCTTGATTGGTACCCTGAAAGCGCTTTGCCACGAGGGCAGGAGCGGCCAGGGGCTCCAACGATTTCGGGTCGATTGCCACGGTATACGCATCACGTATCCCAGACTCACTTCCGTAGTAGAAGGCTCCGTTGGCGCTAAATCCGAGTGGGGTGATGCGGCCGATGTCCCTTTTCACTAGCTCCAGTGGGCCACTCGGTTTGCCCGCTGCAACAGGAAGCTTCCAGACATCGGTTGTTCCAGTGCGGTCACTTGCAAACAGGATGGCTTGGCCGTCAGGCACCCAGCCGAGCAGTAGATCGTCCCCGGGATGCTCGACAACGCGCACCTCGCGGCTGCCGTCCGAAGCAAGCACGTAGATGTCATGTTCAGGTGACTCTTCGTTTGGAGGAAAGTCATAGGCGACATATCTGCCGTCAGGCGAGAGGCCGAGCTTGTTGGTCGATCGCCAGTCGAGGCTCTTGAGGACCTTTGTGGCGCCATTGCTCGCATCGATGAGCGCAATCTGGTGGGTCCCGTCCGCTCGAGAAAGATATGCCAGGATACTTTTGTTGTCTGGGGACCAACCGGCGGGTTGGATTTGGCCCACTTCCTTATTGTGGGATAGAGTTCGTGGTTTGACGCTTTCGTTGTCCCCGGCGGTTGAGACCACCCGCAATTCGTATTTGTCTTCCTTGTTGTACCACCAATATGCGACAAACCGGCCATCCGCGGAAGGATATGAAGAATCTGCGAATTCAGCCCACGACGGCGGCGCGTTCGTGAGACGGCGCTTTTCTCCGGTTTGAAGACTCCGGACAGCGAGATCACCGGTTTCCTGGTCCTGGTGGGTGAGATAGCGGCCGCCGGTGGAGACGCCACCTTGGGTATCCACTTCAGTACCGGACCATACTCGCCGGTTTGTCATGGCGGTTTCGTTGCGGGCGCTTGTCCCAGGTTCCAAAGTGGCCAGTCGTACGCGCGCTTGTGCCGCAGCCTCCTTCTGATCTGCGTAGTCACGTACCAGGCGTTCATAAATGCTCGTCGCCTGCGCATTACCGAGCTTCTGGTGGGCCTCCGCCATCCGCAGGAGCGCCTGGGCGGCCAGCGCACGGTCTCCCTTGGCCTGAGCTGCGGCCTGTTCGTAGAGCCGGATCGCTTGTTTCAAATCTTGATTAGCTTCCTCTACGATCCGCGCTCGCTCGAAGAGCTCACGCGGCGACTGTTGTCCTCTTAGAATCAGGGGCGTCAGGGCGAAAGCCACGAGGGCGGCGCCTGCGAGAAATTGAAAGCGTCGTGTCATGTTCTGCCTCCTTTCCGGCAGCAGCATCGCTGCACGGTGGTGGAATTCTGGCCGGGCACAACGTGAAGTGCGTAAACAATGCGTCAGGGTTTCAATAAGCTCTCGTTAAATCGATAGCCCACACCACGGACGCCCACGAAGTAAATCGGATTGTTTGGGTCGGTTTCCAGCTTTCTGCGGAGCGCGGAGACGTGCGTGTCCACGGTACGATGGGTGACGTAGACATCTTCGCCCCAAAGCGTGTTGAGAAAATCGTCGCGGGTGATGACTTCACCGGCTCGCTGGATGAACAACACCAGGATCTCGAACTCCTTACGCGTAAGCTGGACTTCAGCGCCGCTCTTCGATATGTGGCGGGCACGCAGGTCGATCTCGATGTTGCCGAAGGCGTAGTTTCGCCCTGGTTGCCGCCCCCCGGCCCGCCTCAGGCCCACCCTGATTCTTCCGACGAGTTCCCGCAAGGAGAACGGCTTGGTCACGTAGTCGTCGGCTCCCACTTCGAAACCCGTTACGCGGTCAGCCTCCTGACCGCGAACAGTCAGGATGATGATCCACAGGTCCGGCCTCTCGGGCCGCAACCGGCGGCAGACGTCGAAACCGTTCATCCCTGGAAGCATCAGATCGAGCAACAGAACGTCAGGCCGGATCTCGCGCGCCTTAGCGAGCGCCCCCAGACCATTGGATGCCGAGTGAACTTCAAAGCCTTCGAAGATCAGCTCGTCCCTGACCGCCATCACGATCGTGGGTTCATCGTCTGCAATGAGAATCCGCGCACTCATCCTGAGTTCCGAAGCTCGGCGTCAAGCTGGAAAGCTTGACCTAGGCGTATGTCAGCCTTTCTAGGCTGACCGCTGCAGGCTGGAAGCCTGCGTGGCAAGCCGGAGGCTTGCAAGCAATTAGCCGGTGGTGGAGCGCAAACCCTCCACCACCGGTAGGCATCAGGAGAATGATATCGACCCTGGAAGGGTCGCAGCTGAACCCGCATCCATCAGTCCAAATAGCGAGGGTCATATTCGACTCCGGCCTTTTCCAGCATTTCCACGAGTTCCTCCCGAAACGTCTTCTTGAGATGATGTTCTTCCTGATTTGCAATGTAGCTTCGCACCGCCGTTCGGGCTGAAGCACTCAGGGTGTCAGCTTCACTAACGGGAGCCGCAATGTGAACTGGCTGCCGCCGTCCGGCACGCTCGACACATCCACGGCGCCGCCATGTGCCTCTGCGGCAGCCTTGACCAGGGCGAGACCGAGCCCAGTACCCTTAACGCTTTCCATATCGCCACGGCGGCCCCGGTAGAACGGATCGAAGATGCGGGGAAGATCGGCTTTCTCAATTCCGATTCCCTGGTCGCGCACCTCGACTCGCGCTTCGTTGTCCGCGGAGAGAATGTGGATTGACACTTGCGTCCCGGCCGGTGAGTACTTGATGGCGTTATCAAGAAGGTTTTCGATTGCGTCGCCGATTGCAGCCTTGTCCAGGCGGAGATCCGGAAGTCCCAGATCGGCTTGCGCTGCCAATCGAATGCCTTTCGCTTCGGCTTGTGGCCGCAGGCGTTGGATCGCATGACCGGCAAGGTCGCCAAGGGAGCTCAGCTCAAAGTCGTACTTGCGGCCTTCAGACTGGATCTTCTGCGCTTCTAACAGCCGGTTCACGAGGGTTTCCAAGCGATCTGTTTCACGGCCAACGGCCATGTAGTATTCGCGGGCTGCGCCTGGTGCGTCCAGCCGCCCTTCGGAGATCCGCTCCATCAGAAGCCGGATGCCCGTAATGGGACTCTTCAGCTCGTGGCTGACGGCCGCGACGAACTTTGCTTGCATTTGTCTGAGCGCAACTTCCTGACCGACAACCCGGACCGTCATCACTAGCCCGACGATGAGGACCACCACGGGTAGCAGCACGAGTCCGTACCACATCCATCGGTTCCGATGCGTCCAGGGTTCTCGAGGGCCAGTAAACCGCAATTGCACGCCTTGGACAGCGCCGAGTTGCTCCGTTCTCAATGGTGTTGCTCCATCCGGAAGCTCGTTCCAGAGCGAGCGGCCATCTGCACTTCGCAGAACCGCCATGAACTGCTGGCTCTGGAACAGGGGTCGTAACGTGCTGTCGAGGAACACCTGAAGACCGGAACCCGAAAGAGCTGCGCCGATCACGCCAAAGTTCCGAGGAGCTCGTGACCAGGCAATCAGAGAAGCCGCGCCATTTTGAGTTTCCAGGCGCGCCCCTTCGCGGCTGTAGCGGCTCGCGCGGCGAACGGACTGTTCGGCACAGGCGATCGTGTCCAAACTGACGTCGTTCGTTGCTGAGACAGAGGCACCTGCGACCTGCAGCCAACGCCGCAGCTCGGCGTCATAGACCCGACGCTGCTCGTAGCTGAGCCACCAGAGGTCTTTCCGCAAGCTGCCCAGCGTTTGCTCGAGCAGCGGCACGAAGCGGAAACGATGCGGCGGTGGAACCCGCTCGACCGCGCTGCTGGCCACGATAGCCACAGGGATTCCCGCTGGCGTGTAGCCTTCAGACCGTCCCCTCCGAGGATCGGCGATGCGTTGTAGGCCTGAGAGAGCGCTCGATTGCTCGTCCAGCCGGTCTAGGGCAAGACCGGCCCAATCCTTCAGCTGCGGGTTCAGCGTGGCCCGTCGATAGAGCGCAATCGCTTCTTTCTTGCGCTGCTGTGCCTCCATGGTCTGCGCATCGGAAACCAGTCTCATTGAGGCAGGAGAAAGCTCCGGCGGAATCGAGAAAAACTCAGGCCTCTGGCCGATCTCGCCAAAAAAGATCCGCCGCCCCGGAAAACTGAGCACGCCCCCCGCTTCCAGTACGAAGACTTCAAAGTCTGATTGCTCCTGAGACACTCGCCCAGTTCTTGCTAGCGAATCGATGTCCGTGCGGTCGAGCTGCGCGATCATGCGTTCCACGGCGTTTGCGATCGCGGCGTCTGCCAAGCGCGCCGCCTGCGTCTGCTGCTCGCGGAGTTGCTGTTCGCGCTCAATGCGGTCGACACGTATGGCCCGCAAGCCGAACAAGGCGAGAACGAGCGCGGGCCCTGCGATGAGGATACTAAACACCCACCACCACCCTCGCCGCAGGCGAGGACGCATGAAACTAGGGGACATTGGCGAATCACCAGGAGGGCATAATGGCCTTCTATTGTGCCCCAGGGTTGGAGTGAAAGCGTTAAGTTTTCGTCAAGATTTAGCGAAGGTGAGTGGCGGGCAAAATTTGCGTTCCGAATTTGAAACTTCCATTCGGCGGCGACATCGAAGCTGAGAGCGCGAAGCACCAGCAAACAAAACTCGAATTTACCTTAGCTCGGCGTTGCGAGGATTTGGTTCGTTGTGGTGGGCACGGTCAGCGCTTTGTGCTGGCCGTGGGCAGTTCGTGAAGGCTGACGATTGGTAGCCCGATCCGGGGTAGTTGGGCCGAAAAGCCCAGGTAGCCACGATCAGCACGCCGTTTGCGCTGATCGTGGGCAGTCGTGAAGGCTGACGATTGGTAGCTCGATCCGGGGTAGTTGGGCCGAAAAGCCCAGGTAGCCACGATCAGCGCGCCGTTTGCGCTGGTCGTGGGCAGTCGTGAAGATTAACGGAGAAGGGCCTTTGAATCCCGAGTGTCAGGCGTGCCGCACTGAAAAGCTGAAAAGCCCACGACCACGGCAGAAAACGCCGTGATCGTGGCTACCTCGTACACGATTTCGCAGGGGTTAAGCTCGGTATGAATCCGGCAGGTCGACGTAATCGATCTGGATAGGGCAGTTGGCAACCACGTTGGGATCGAGAGCGAAGTTGTTGCAACTGGACCATCGCCAGTCTTCCGGGCGCGTCACGAGGCCCGCCGTCACTGGATTGCGGTGCATGTATTCCAGGCGGTTCCGAAATTCCTGGGCATGGCGGACGAAACGATCCCAAAACTGGTGCTGTCAGAGAGCTCCTCGGTGACGTCGTCCCGGATTAAACTTGCGGGCAGCTACAGACTTCACGTCCTGTAACACCCGGGAGATGGTCAGCGGATAGCGGGGAAAGACGAGGGCATGCCAGTGATCGGGCATCAAGACGTAACCACAAAGCAGGAATCCAAGGCGACAGCGAGCAGACTCGAAAATGCGCAACAACGCGTCGAATTCGGTCTCGGTCAGGTGCGATAGATCTTTCGAAAGGTTCGCGGTAATAAAAAAGATTCGATCAGAGTTCCGCAGGCGATGGACGTTAGACATGATCAGGGATCATACCACCGCATCCCAGGTAGCCACGATCAGCGCGCCGTTTGCGCTGGTCGTGGGCAGTTTGTGAAGCAGTTCGTGAAGGTAATCGATGAGGGCCTTTGAATCCCGAGTAAGGGCATAGCCAACGAAAAACCCACGACCACGGCAGAAAACGCCGTGATCGTGGCTACCGGGCCGTTGCTGTGACTCCCTATCCGCGATAATCCGCGATCGGTTATTTCCGTGGCAAGCCGTTCTCGAGTGCCCAGATCTCCGTTCTCAGGTTGTTATCGCCGGAGGTCCAGACCAGACGATTGCCGCTGGATTGGGTTGTCAAAGTGGCATTGCCATCGAACACGTTGATCCCCGCTACCGTCGACTTCTGCGGCGGGCTACCATCCAGTGGCACGCACCACACTTCATTCATCTTCGGATTTTCGGCAACTATCACCATAACAACGTTGCGGCTGTCTGGCGTCCAGCCCACCACACTTGATTTTGCTCCAAGGGGGGTTGTGCAGAGCTCCTGCATCGTGCCTGTCTGGACATTCACCTCGAGCAGTCCTAGCCGTGCCGGGCTACCTTCAGCAAAAAATGTTGCCGCTACATGATGCCCGTTCGGGGAGATCACCGGAAGGTTCAGTTGCGTTTTGCGCAGTCGGAAGACCTCCCGAAATTCCGTTGTTTCAGAGTTGAGTGCGAAGATCATCGCGTCAAAATCCGAGGCCGACCAGTTTCTGGCTGATTGGTAGAACGTTCTTCCATCCGGTGCCACGGACGGGGCACGCTGGTTATATCCGAAGCTCAAGCCGTTCACCGTGAAGAGGTTGTAGAGAAAGGTCGTGTTGCCTGTCGTCGCGTCGATCTTGAATACCGCAAGGCGATCCTGCATGTCGCGGCCAAACGACACCAAGGACGTACCGTCCGGATACCATCCAACAGTGCGCAAATTTTTCACCTTGGGATTTAGCTAGCCTCACAGTCTGGCCTGTCCCGACAGGCCAGTCATGTCGCGGTAGAGCCAGGCTTTGGCCATTGCCCAGTCGCGTTTGACGGTCGCTGGAGAAACGCCGAGGATCTCGGCCGTCTCCTCGATGGAAAGTCCTCCAAAGAAGCGTAATTCGACGATGCGCCCTTGCTGAATATCCAAACTGGCCAAAGAATTCAACGAATCATCCAACGCCACCAGGTCAACATGTCGTTCTTCGGGAACAGCTATCGCTTCATCGAGGGAGAGCTTCACAGCATGGGCCCCACGCATGGTCAACCAGAATGCGACGAATAATCTGTGCAGCCACACCGAAGAAGTGGGCACGGTTTTGCCAGCGTACCTGCCTCTGATCAACCATCTTCAAGTAGGCTTCGTGAACCAGCGCCGTGCTCTGTAATGTGTGGTCAGGGCGCTCCCGGCGCAAGTAGTTGCGTGCAAGCCTGCGGAGCTCGTCGTAAACCAACGGAGTCAAAGCTTCGAGGGCTTTGGGGTCGCCCTGGCTCCAGTTCACTAGAAGCTCTGTAACATCATTCGGACGGGATGCAGAATCAGACATGGTCCGTTTTTCGGGTCGCTTGCGCCCGGGCTAGCGCGCCGAGGAGGGTTTGGTCGGAAAGTTGTTCAAACCGAGGCGGGAGGCAGCCTGGTCGCTGAAATCCACTACGGCCGCTGCATTAATGGCGACAGCAATGCAAATCGTTTCGCTGATTTCCTCTTTGGTCGCTCCAAGCGCCATGGCTTTCTTGATGTGGCCATCCGTGCACCCTTCGCACTTGGCAACCAGGGAAGCGGCAATCGAGATTAACTCCTGAACTTTGGGATCCAGAATGCGCCGCTCGGGAGTGTAATAAAGCTCCTTGTAGAACATCCCATAGATCTTCTTCATCCGGGGTTCCAGCAATGAATAGGAGTTCGTCGCGTCACCGGCAGCTTGCGGAATCAACTCCTCAGTGCTTTGGCCGCCATCTTTTTGCATGTCTCCCGTCTTTCGGTCGTCCATCGAGCGATCTCCTAAGAATCAATGTTCAATACCCTTGCGGTTTCCAGCTTAACAGTCCACCAACGCTTTCCGCAACGACTGATGAGGGTTCGGGAGGGCGAGGCTCCTGCCGAGCCGTTCGGCAGCAAACTGCTGGTCCAGAACGGCTCGGCAGGAGCCTCGCCCTCCCGAGTTTTTTTCACAACTCCGCCTCTATCAAAGGAGACTCTCAAATCTCTCCAGGAATTTCGAAACGAGGTCTCTGGCCGTACCTCGAAGCGACGGTTCTGAGCCGAAGCCTTCGAACCAATGCATCTCTTTGTCCCTTCGGAACCAGGTCAACTGCCGCTTCGCGTATTGGCGTGTGTGACGCTGCGTGAGAGCAACGGCCTCCGCCAGGCCGACTTCGCCTCGCAAATAAGAGACGGTTTGGACGTAGCCCAGCGATTGAAGCGGCTTGAGATCGGGACCAAAAGTCGAACAGATGCCTTGCACTTCCGCCACCAAGCCCGTCGCAAACATTTGCGTCACTCGTTGATCGATAAATTCGTAGAGGAGCTGGCGCGGTGGGTTCAATCCGATTCGGAGTACCTCGAAACCCCGCAGAGGATCACGTCCTAGCGTAAAGTGCCGCGAAATTGGCACCGAAGTAAGAAAGTACACTTCCAACGCTCGGATCATTTTTGGCTTGTCGTTTGATGAGATGTTCCTGGCCGAACCGGGATCGACTCGTGACAACAAACGATGCAAATAGGTTGAACCTCGTTGTTCCGCGCGACGGTATAGCCTGGCCCGCAATGATTCGGAGCGTTGAGGACCTTCGAAGAGGCCTTCGAGCAGAGCTTTCAAGTAGAGCCCTGTGCCACCGGCAACAATCGGGATCCGTCGTCGTTCGCCAATCTGGTTCAGCAGAGTTCGTCCGAGGCGCAGGTACTCACCGGCCGTGAAAACCTGGTCCGGTTCGACAACGTCGATCAAGTGATGCGGAACACCATGTCGCTCGGGTTCGGAGAGTTTGGCCGCGCCGATATTGAGATGACGATAAACCTGAACGGAATCGCAGTTGACGACTTCTCCGCCAAACGCGAGGGCCAGGTCAACTGCCAGGCCCGACTTGCCGCTGCCCGTCGGTCCGGCAACAACAATCAGCGGAGCATTCATCGAGGCAGGAGCAAATAGCGCAGAAAGAAGTATGCCAACAGCACGGTGGCCAGCAGGCAAAGGCCAAGTTGCTGTGTGCGGGAAAACTTCATGAGGTTGTTGTCGTGGCGAGCGACCTCCGACCACAGGGTGCGAGTTCCGCTGGTTCTTGCCCCTCATTCGGCCTTTGGACGCTCACACGTTCTTCCCCGTTCCTACCAACCCAGAGCGGACTCTCTGAAATTTGACCAAAGTTTGAACTTCGCGGGTAGCAGATGATCCTAGAGTCGGATGATCACGGATTCAAAGTGCTGCTCCACGAAGTCGGTCGCTGCCCGAATCTGTTCCTCGTTGTAGTCAGTGCCATCCGGAGCAACGATCAGCTTGTCGTCTGCGTCATCGGTTCGATGAATCACCGCAATGCACTTGCCCTGAAACTCAGCAACTGGATCGCAGATACCCAGAACGTAGGCATCCAGCATCTCTCCATCTGGGGCAGGGACGCCTGGAATAAATCCATAGTTTATTGGGTAGACAAACCCATGGTGCGGATGCTTAGAACTCATAGGCCTGTCAATCTTGACCGTCACTATCTTTCCTAGGAAATCTGTCGAATCTGAAAATGGTGCAGTCATTGGGCCCTGCCAGTGAACTATGGGTCCTTCAACACGTCCAGATGATCCCGATAGTGAAGCCTCACATCAATGTAGTCCTTATGCATGAGCTTCAGTTCCCGGGAAATCTGTCGAATGGCGGCATCTTCGAAGTTGGAAATTGAGCGGTTGGCTGCGGACACGGCAAACAGACAATGCAGCAGAGCCAACTTCTGTTCTCGTGTGGCGATACCGTTGAACTCGCGTGTCACCACATAGTCTTCAATGCCGCTGAACAGGGTGCTCTGCATTTTGGCCATCTGCACTACGATGATTGCCTGCTCTTCCGCAAAGTCGCCCTGTTTGGCAACAATCTCTTCCATCACTCGCGTTTCTTCTGGACTCACATCCTGATCCGAGCGTGCCACGCGGCTCAGGATGTACGCAAAAGCCGCTATGTACCGAGCGTGATCAGGTTGCATCTGATCCAAGACCTTCGTGATCCTCCGCACGCTTTCGGTTTCAGCGCTCACGGAAGGCGGACGTTGCGCTGGCTCAACTCGAAACAGATCCCAGATCGACATGAATCGCTCCTCTTGAAAGAGTCTACACGAAACGCTGGAAAGCCTGTAACCTCTCAGCGGCATTTTTTCTCCAAGAGACAACCCTGGAGGGAGCATGAATGGCAGAGTGACTGATGCCCAATCAATCGCAACCCTCGAATCCGTCAAGCGCTTCAACGAAGCCTTTAACCGTCACGATGTTGATGCCGTCATGGCTGCAATGACGGACGACTGTGTTTTTGAGAATACTAACCCAGCGCCGGATGGAACGATTTTTAGAGGTCAACCTGAAGTGCGGGCGTTTTGGGAGACGTTGTTCCAGAATTCACCCGACGCACAGTTTGAAGCGGAAGAGATGTTCGCAGTCGGGGATCGCTGCGTGGTGCTCTGGATGTATCGGAAAGCAAGGGATGGTCAACCGTGGCGACTGCGTGGCATCGATGTCTTCCGAGTACGTGACGGCAAGGTTGCAGAAAAACTTGCATACGTGAAAGGGTGAAGCCGTAAAAGGACGGAATCGATCCCGACACAATCGCAGGAGGCCTTCGAATCGGAGTCATCGGGTTGTTGGTCGTTTGCACTGTTGCGTTGCTGCCTTCGCAGCCCCATGGCACACAGCGGGCGCGGCCTGACGCCACGCTGAGCGCGCCTCCCACGTTTCGGACGGACTTCGTAGAAATCGCGCGGGTCGGTCGCATGCAGTTTGCGAAACCGCCACCGCCTGGGGTCTTTGCTTTGCTAAGGGGAACTCATTTATCCCCGTAGATCGAACCGGCAGGCTTGGAAGGAGCTGAAGCATATCCGTGAACGCCGTTGAGCATTTCTGTCGCAGCGCTTTTCATCATCCCCAGATCGGTTGTCGCTTGGAAAAAGAGGAATCCTTGGGCAATGAGTTTCTTGATCTCGGCGGGGTTCCCGCTGGGATAGCCCACAGGAACACCGTATTTCTTCCCCGCAGCCAGCACCTTGGCGAGCGCCTCCTGCACGAGAGGGTGCTCGCGTTGCCCGCCAACGCCGAGCGAGTAGGACAAATCGCTCGCGCCAATAAACAAGACATCAATACCGGGAACTGAAGCGATCGCGTCGATGTTGTCCACTGCCTTCTTCTGTTCGATGATGGGGATGACCATCACATTCTCGTTGGCGAACTCGGGATAACTCTGCCCCACAAAATCCCATCGCGGCGCGGCCAAACTGGGTCCAAAACCGCGAATGCCCAATGGCGGATACTTGCAGGACTTTACGGCCTGTTCCGCCAATTCGCGCGTACTGCTGAAAGGAAACACGACGCCGAGACTGCCCGCATCGAGCACCCGTTTGGCCATGAACGGTTCGTTGACGGGAACGCGCGTGAAGGGCATCGCCTTCATGCCTCGCGTGGCCAGGATCATGGAGCGAACTGTCTCCAGTGTCAGCGGGCTATGCTCCATTTCAATCCAGAGGAAATCGAACCCGCTCGAAGCAAGCGTAGCAGCCACGTCTGGACTTGCCGTGGTAATCGTGGCGCCAATGACTGGCTTGCCTTCTTTTAGGGCTTTCTTAACAGGATTCACAAAAGGCGTTTGGGCGAGCAAGGAACCTCCAGTAAGGAACAAGATGTGGACGACAGCACTCAGTTTTCTCAACATAGGTTGACCTCATCCTCACTCTAAGGGGCTGAACATGTCACATCTGCGATGTGTGCTTCAGATTCCCAAGCCCACGAGACGCCCGCGCTCCCGGGTGGCCGAGCTACGCCAAGAGCTTATGCGCGATTTCCCCAGCGACATCGGTCAGCCTGAAATCACGTCCCTGGAACCGGAAGGTCAGCTTGGTGTGGTCGATGCCAAGCAGGTGGAGGATGGTCGCCTGCAAGTCATGAACGTGAATCCGGTCCTTGGTAATGTGAAATCCGAGTTCATCAGTTTCGCCAACGGTTTGTCCCGCTTTGATGCCTGCGCCGGCCAGCCAGATCGTGTACGCGTTGGGATGATGGTCGCGTCCCTGAAAATTGCTGGGGTCGTTTGGGTGTGGCGCCTGGCCCATGGGAGTGCGGCCAAACTCGCCTCCCCAAATCACTAGTGTGTCCTCCAACATCCCGCGCTGTTTGAGATCCTTGATCAGCGCGCCACAGGCCTGGTCAACATCAAGGCAGGCCTGTTCGAGGTTGGACGTGATCAATCCCTGATTGGGATCGGTCCCGTGGTGGTCCCAGCCTTTGTGGTAAAGGCTTACGAAGCGTACGCCGTTTTCGAGTAAACGGCGGGCAAGCAGCGCGTTATTGGCGAAAGACATCTGTCCGGGAACGGCACCATACATTTCAAGAATCGACTTGGGTTCGCGGCTGATGTTGGTGATTTCTGGCGCTTCGATCTGCATCTGGTAGGCCGTTTCGAACGCAGCCACGCGGGTCGCAATCTCCGGATCGCCGGTAATGTCCTGCCGGTGTCCATTGAGTTTGTTGATGGCTGAGATGCAATCACGTTGCATCTGGAGGTTAACTCCGTGCGGATCGGAGAGATTCAAAACCGGGTCACCGCTGTTTCGCAGCACCACGCCCTGATGCGTGGTGGGAAGAAATCCGCTGGACCAGCAGGAAGCTCCCGCCTGGATACCAGGATTCCAGCCCCGGCTGGTCGAATGCAGAACCACAAAGCCGGGCAACCCTTTTGCTTCGCTGCCGAGCCCGTAGGTCACCCAGCTTCCCATGCTGGGACGGCCCGGCCGGCCGGAACCGGTGAAGAGAAAAAGTTCGGCAGGAGCGTGATTGAACAGATCGGTAGTCATCGAGCGGACCAAGCAAATGTCGTCAGCCACGGAAGCAATGTTCGGCAACAACTCTGACATCTCCATGCCGCTCTTACCGTGTTTCTTGAACTTCCGCTCGGTGCCTCGGAGTGGTGATTCCGGTTTGATAAACGCGTAGCGCTGATCACCGACGATGGATTTCGGAATGGGCTTTCCGTGAAGATCGTTGAGCTTGGGTTTGAAGTCAAAAAGATCCAGCTGACTGGGGCCGCCCGACATACCTAGAAACAACACCCGTTTCGCTTTGGCCGGGAACTGAGGCTTCCGCGGCGCCATCGGGTTGGTGGCGTCAGCAAAAAGCTTCTCGTTGAAGAACGAGGTCAGAGCAATCGCACCGATGCTGCTCCAGCAATCTTCCAGAAAGTAGCGGCGCGTGACTTGCTTTAGAGACTGAGTGGTCAACCAAGGCTTCATAAAAAAACTCCAACCCAAAAGATAGCTGAATGACCAAATGACTAAGCTCGAATGACGAAAGAAATCCGATGACAAAGATGCATTCGGTCTTCGTCATCGGAGCTTCGTCATTAGTCATTCATGTAGCGTCCTGGATTCCCGCTTGTGCAGGAATGAGTGCGCGATAACGCCCGTTCACTCTCTGGTGATCGTTTCATCCAGATTCAACAGGACACGAGCGAGACTGAACCAAGGGACGTATTCAGTCGCCTGCAAACCAGCCGGGGCGTCTTTGGGCATCAAGGCCTTGGCTGCATCGGGCTTCTGCCGAAATCGCTCCTGCTCTTGGCCCAAGATGTTGCGTAGGATGCCGTCTTCAAAGGCGTCGGGCTCACGCGCCACGCAAAGTCGAAAGCCATAGCGCAAACGGGCTGCATCGTCGGCTTGTGCCTCACGGATGACCCGCAGCGCCAGAGCCTGAGCAGCCTCCACGAATACCTCGTCGTTCAACGTCGTCAAGGCCTGCAAAGGCGTGTTGGATCGAATACGCTGTACGGCAGCCTCGTCGGCTGTGGGCGCATCAAAGACAGTCATTCCGGGATAGGGAGAAGTCCGCTTCCAAAAGGTGTACATGCCCCGGCGGTAGCGATCTGGTCCTGTGGCTGTCACCCAGATAAGATTGCCTCGGCTCAGATCGGTTATTCCAGCAGGCTGGGGCGGCAGCACACTCGGACCGCCGATGCGATGTTGCATGAGTCCGGAGGCGGTTAGCGCAATGTCTCGAATAATCTCAGCTTCCACCCGCAAGCGTGGACTGCGGGCCAGCAGAATGTTCTCGGGGTCGCGCTCCTTCAGTTCGGGCGAAACTCTTGAAGACTGCCTGTAAGTAGCAGAAGTGGCAATCAGCCGATGCAACGCCTTCTGACTCCAGCGCTGCCGCATGAACTCCGAGGCCAGCCAATCAAGCAACTCGGGATGTGAAGGTTTTTCGCCCTGCGTGCCAAAATCCTCCACGGTCTTCACAAGGCCTCTGCCGAAGTAACGCTGCCAAACGCGATTCACAGTCACACGGGCCGTGAGGGGGTTCTTGTCGCAGACAAGCCAGCGTGCCAAATCCAAACGGTTGGGCTCAGCGCCGTCCTGCTTTTCCAGCGGAGGCAGTACAGAGAGAATATCGGGTGAGACTTTGACGCCATGCTTGAGGAAATCGCCGCGGATCAGAATGTGCGTGGGGCGTGGCGTGTCCCTCTCTTGAAGGACCATGGCGGTAAACTGATTGGGATTCTGGGGGCTGGGCGTTTCCTGAAACTGGTCCAGAGCACGTAGTCGTCGTTGATACTCCGTGTCACCTTCCTTGTAGAACTTCTCCAAGTCCTCCACCTGGGCAAGTTCGCGGGTAGCAGGTGGCACCTTTAAGATCGCTTGAACGTTACTGGGCAAACTTTGCCGTTCCGCCGCGGAGAGATTGTTTTCCCAAACCGGAAGCAGCGAGACCATTTCCTGGCTGCGTTGCGCGATTGCGCCCTGTAGCCGCAGCCGTTCCACAGAGTAGTTTGCAGAGATCTTCCGGTAGTCGTCTACTTGCCCGGGTCGAACAATCTGCAGGCTGGGTTCATCCTGGTTGTTGAAAAAAGCAAAGAACTGGTAAAACTCACGTTGTGAGATGGGATCATACTTGTGGTCGTGGCACTGGGCGCAACCCGTTGTCAAACCGAGAAATGCGGCACCGGTCGTCTTGACTCGGTCGAACACTGCCTCGATGCGGTACTGCTCCTGATCGACCCCACCTTCCTCGTTGATCATAGTGTTGCGGTGGAAACCCGTGGCAATCTTCTGATCCAGCGTCGCATTGGGCAGCAAATCGCCGGCGAGTTGTTCGATGACAAATTGATCAAAGGGCATATCCTGATTCAGCGCCCGGATCACCCAATCGCGGTAGTGCCACATCACGCGGGCACGATCAAAGCCGAATCCGTTGGTGTCGGCGTAGCGCGCCATGTCGAGCCAATGTCGCCCCCAGCGCTCGCCGTAGTGCGGTGAAGCCAGCACACGGTCCACAAGCCGCTCGTAGGCGCCGGGCCGCGTGTCGGACAGGAAAGCCTGAACTTCCTTTGTAGCCGGTGGGAGTCCAAGCAGGTCGAGGTACAGTCGCCGGATCAGTGTGACTTTGTCCGCTTCCAGTGATGGCTTGAGACCTTCCCTTTCCAGCCGCGCCAGAACGAACCTGTCAATGGAGTTTCGTGACCAAGTCCTGTCCTTTACTGAAGGCTCGGCAGACTGTTTGATGGGCTGAAAAGACCAATGTGTCGACGGAGTCTGTTGGGTAGTCCGGGTCGCCTGATCGTCCGGCCAGGCGAGTCCGCCCTCGACCCAACGTTGGAAGACCGCGACTTCTTCCGGCTTCAGTTTTCCTGTGGGGGGCATTTTCAGGTCGCCCGTGAATGAAAGCGCCTGGGATAGGCGGCTGTGTTCGGGCTTTCCAGGTTCTGCTGCCGGTCCGCGGTTACCACCGGCTAGAATCTCCGCACGTGTTTCCAGAGACAGGCCGCTGGTTTTCCTTTCGCGGCTGTGACACATCAGGCACTGACTGTGCAACAGAGGCCGAACCTTCTCTTCAAAGAAGACGATGTCTTCGCGGCTGAACCGGGGCGATGCGGGCTGCTGAGCCAGAGCTGGCAAACGAGGAATGACAATCAGCAAGGCGGAAACAATCTGTACGATCTTGAGACGCTTCATAGAAATTATCAGGCTCGACCCACTCGTCCAAGCATCCGATCCAGAGCGTCGGATACCTGATAGACGAGAGCCTCAGGGTAGTGGTTAAACGCATGAAAATACTCGAAGGTCAGGTAACCTCGGTAACCAATTTGATCCAAAGAGTCCATAACCGCAGGCCAGTTGGTGCTGCCGTCGAGCAGGGTACGAAAGCTCTCTAAACTGAAATCAGTGCCCTTCTTTGTGTACTCCTTGAAATGAATGTTCTTGATCCGCTTTCCCAACATTGGAATCCAATGTTCAGGAAACTGAAACGGCATGATGTTCCCTGTGTCGAAGTGCACCTGCACGTGGGGGCTCTTGAAGCTATCTACGAATTCAATCATGTCCGGCGGACTCATCAGATAGGCGTTGAAGAAAATGTTCTCAATATTGAGAAACACATTCATCTTTTCAGCCTGGGGCAATAGCTTTCGGATAGCCGAGCGAGCCCGTTCGTCGCAAGCCTTGTAGGGGACTTCCTCTGAGTCCTTAAGCCAGGGAATGTAAACCGCGCCCGGAACCACCAGAAGATTCTCGGTCCCGAGATGGTGTGCCGCATGGATCATCTTTGAAGCAATTTCCAGGGACCTGGCACGAACACTCTCGCTGTTCGCCGTGAGTGGATACGGCCAGAAGAGAAAGGAGCAGACGCCGCTGATGGCAATGCCTGCGTTGTCGGCCATGGTACGGATCAGGGCCAGTTCCTTTTCTCCCGCTGCGGGTGACAGATCCCCTTCCAGGTTGTAATTCACTTCGACCGCATCGTAGCCGGCGCGCCTGGCTAGCTCGAAACACTCCTTGAGCGTCATCTGAGCGGGATAAGGAAACGCCCACAGATTGATGGACTTCCTCATCGGATACTGCCGGCTCGACCGCTGCAGGGAGGTTGTTGGCGAAGGCAAGGTAGTCCCTGCCTGCGCAGACACACCAAGACCCCCGAGCGTGCTGCCAAGCAAAAACCCATATTTCAACCACTGACGGCGATCGAACAGCGAATCATCGGACCAGGCGGGCTGCATTCGTGCTGTTTCTCTCCTTCAAACGCCAACGCCCCGCGTCGTAGGGATTCCCGTGATGTAGCTTTCAAGTTGCTCGATTGTGAACTCCTGCTCTGAGATGACAGCCTTGACGACGTCTCCAATCGAGATCACGCCCACCAACTGGCTGTTCTCCATGACCGGCAGATGGCGAATGTGCTTCCGAGTCATCAACCCCATGCACTCATGTACCGACTGAGACGGGCTGACGCAATCGACCTTTTCAGTCATGATTTCCTCAACGCGGGTGTCTTTCGACGACTTCCCGCGCAGCGCAACCTTCCTGGCGTAGTCGCGCTCTGAAAAGATGCCAGCGAGAACGCCCTGGCTCAGAACCAATAAGGCGCCGACGTTGTTGTCATCCATGACTTTGAGCGCCGAGTAGACCGATGTGTCAGGCGCCACGGAACAAACACGGTTGCCCTTGACTTGCAAAAGCTGGCGAACGGTTTTCATCGTAAGCCTCCCTCAAGAAAGTTCACTGCGCCCTTCTCATTTTGAGCTTCCCCTCGCCCGAACCTTCTGGGAGCAACTCAGGCTCATGCAAGGTGATGAACGCGATCCTGGGGCATCAATGTGAGAGAATCTTAAGTCTTTGGCCCAAAAAAGACAATGTGGTTTTCCGGTGTTGAGAAGCCTCGTTTTCGGCTAAACCCGGCGTGGCATCGTAAACTGCAGGAACATTCTCCGCGGCTTGGGTGTCTAATCTTTCAGCAGGCTCAGGAACTCGAACAAGGGGTAGCCGCCAGCACCGCGAGGATGTTACGCTTCTCGGAAAAGGTGCGGTACAATATAGGAAAAGCGGTTGGCATCATTCCTCCTTGAGGAGCGATAGTCTTGAGCAATTTCGAGATTGGGTTTGAATTCGTTGAAAACGAAGTTGCCTTCGTAGACAGGCTGCAGGTTGGCTCTGACGAGGCCTTCGAGACGCTCATTCATCTCTATCAAGCCCCAATCTATAACGTGGCCTACCGGATTCTCGGAGACGCCTCGGAAGCCTCTGACGCGGTGCAGGAAACCTTCATGAAGATCTTCAAGGGAATCAAGACATTTCGCGGGGAATGTGGCCTTAAGACTTGGATCTACCGAATTGCGATCTCCGAAAGCCTGAACCGTCAGCGCTGGTGGAAACGCTGGCGGCTCCACGCTCCGGTTTCGATCGATGACATCGCCCCCAACGGTAGCCGATTAGTTGAAATTAGAGACTCCGGGCCGAGTCCAGAATCTGTCTGCGCGCAACGTGAAATGGAGCGCCAAGTTCAAAAGGCTTTGGATGGGCTGAGCTTTGAGCACCGAGTGGCGGTGGTGTTGCGGGACATTGAAGGACTTTCGTATGAGGAAATTGCAGAAGCCCTGGGTCTTTCGCTCGGAACCGTCAAGTCCCGACTCTGGAGAGCCCGGTCTGAAATGAAGACCAGGCTGGAGTCGATCTTGAAGTGCCAAAGCCGGAAGCCGCAGCTGGATGCTTTTCACTCGCGAGGCCGTTGAGCCTTTGTCGTCAAGGGGTGGGCTATGGAATGCAAAAAAGTTCTGAAGTTGCTGGATGAATACGTTGATGATTCATTGTCCTGGCAGGAGGCCGAAAGCATAGAGAGGCACTTGGCATCCTGCTCCGGCTGTGCAGGAGAGTTCAACGAATTGAAATCACTGCAGCAGGTGATGCGTTCGTTGAGTCGCCGGGAAGCACCCGAGGGTCTCGATTTGCGCCTGAAGATTCTCGCCTCGAAATACACGGGCGAATGGATACCGGCAGGTGCCATAAACCGATTGAGAGACTCGCTGCAACCCCTCGCGATCCCCGCCGTAAGTGGCGTCGTTTTGACTTGTGTGTTCTTCATACCATTGCTCAGCATTTTCTTTACAGGGGCAAATTTGAATGCTAGTGACGCGGATATCCCTTCCGGCCTTTTTACCGAACCCCGCCCTCAATTGCTGTACCCTTCGCAGATTGTGCAATGGGAAAACTTCCAGAAGGTGAAGGAGCCCATCACTCTGGAAGCCGAGGTGAGACAAGATGGTACGGTCCGTAACTACACGGTACTCAAAGGGCCCAGCGATCCAGCGACGCTGAGGAGTCTGGACCAGTTCCTTTACTTTGAGGTCAGGATCGACCCCGCTACGCTCTTTGGCCGCCCCACACCGGGGAAAGTGACTCTTTCATTGAGTTTTTATCCCACGATCAACGAAAAAATCGACGTCATCGGGTAGAAAGCACACATACCCCAACCCCATCAATACTATTGACTTTGAGGGAGTGGCTCCCTATAATCTCGCTTTCTATTTGCGTTGGAGGATAGTCCATGTATGCAGTAATCAAGTCTGGGGGGAAGCAGTACAGAGTCGCTCCAGGTGATGTTGTCCGCATCGAGAAGTTGGAGGAAGCAGCCGGAGCCACCGTTGAATTCGGTGAAGTGCTGGCCCTGAACAACGATGAGAAACTGGTTGTGGGTTCTCCCTTGGTTGCCAACGCGAGTGTGTCGGGCACGGTTGTCGAGACTGGCAAGGCGAAGAAAGTTCTCATCTTTAAGTACAAACGGAAGAAGCAATACAAGGTCTTTCGAGGCCACCGGCAGCGGTTTACCGCCGTGAAGATCGATGCAATCAAGGGCAGTTAGTGTTGTGAGCCTGGGAGAGGGAAATGGCGCATAAAAAGGGTGTTGGCAGTTCGAGAAATGGCCGGGATTCAAATGCCCAGCGGCTGGGTGTGAAGCGTTTTGGCGGGGAAGTCGTTTCAGGGGGGTCCATTCTGGTTCGCCAGCGAGGGACTCGGTTCAAGCCAGGCCAGAATGTTGGCCTTGGCAAAGACGACACTCTGTTTGCAAAAGTCACCGGCCAGGTCCGATTTGAAGACAAGGGCCGGCAGGGAAGGTTTATCAGCGTGTATCCGGTGGCCAGCTAGGATGCCCGATTCGAACTAGTCCGCTGTATCATCGAAATCCCCTGCTCTATTGGATCGAGATTCCACTAGGCAGGGGATTCGCTTTTGGAGGGGTGCCGAAGGCTGGCTGAGCAACAAGGACATGTTTCTGGATCAGGCGCGAATCGAACTGAAAGCAGGTGACGGGGGCTGCGGCTGCTTGGCCTTTCGACGGGAGAAGTTTGTCCCTCGAGGCGGGCCCAGCGGAGGAGACGGCGGACGCGGTGGCCATGTGTATATGGAATCGACTTTGCGCCACAACACCCTCATTCAGTTTCGGTACCACCGCATCTTTCACGCCAAACGCGGTCAGCATGGGTTAGGGAGCTCGTGCCATGGCAAGGACGCAGACGATCTGTTGATCCAGGTTCCAGTGGGTACGGTTGTGTACGATGATGAGAGCGGCGAACTGGTGCATGATTTTGTGTCACCCAATGAGCGAATACTGATGTGCCAGGGCGGCCGCGGGGGGCGAGGGAATGCGCAGTTTGCGACCTCGGTGAATCGGGCGCCACGGCGTTTCGAGTACGGCTTCACTGGCGAAGAGCGCAATTTGCGCCTCGAACTTAAGCTGCTGGCTGACGTGGGCTTGGTTGGATTTCCCAATGTTGGCAAGTCTACTTTGATTTCCCGCATTTCCTCTGCTCGCCCGAAGATTGGAGACTATCCGTTCACGACGCTGGAGCCCAACCTGGGCGTGGTGGAACTGGAGAATTTCAAGAGCTACGTCGTGGCTGACATGCCCGGGCTCATCGAGGGCGCCCATCTTGGCCACGGGCTCGGGTTGCAGTTTTTGCGCCACATCGAACGAACCAAAGTGCTCGTTCATTTGGTGGATCTGTCGGATCTGCAAGGACGCGACCCTGTTGAGGATTTTGAGACCGTTAATCGCGAACTAAACGAATTCAACCCGGCTATTCTTGCCAAGCCGACGCTTCTTGTCGGGTCCAAGCTCGACGCGATGGATGATGCAACGCGTCTCGAGAAGCTCCAGTCGGTGGCTTCGAAGCAGGGTTTGGAGTTTCATTCGATTTCCGCGGCTACCGGAGCAGGTATTCAGGATTTGAAATACAAGATCGCAGGCATGTTGGTCACCGCAACGGGTATGGATGGAGCTGGCTTGGTAGACGGAAGAGAGTCAAAGGTTGTTGAGGATCGAGGATAGAGGATCGGAAGAAGAAAAACTCTATCCTCGATCCTCAATCTTCCATCCTCGTTGTTTGTGATGCGAGGTAGCCATTTGCGTCTAGGTTTACTAGGTGGGACGTTTGATCCGATTCATCTCGGGCATCTCGAACTCGCCAAAACCGCTCTCCGCCTAGCTCAGCTGGATGCGATCTATTTTGTAACTTCGGTCAAGCCGCCTCACAAGAGCGAAAGGACGCATGCCAACTTTCTGGATCGACATGCCATGGTGGCGCTGGCGGTGAAGGGTGATTCGAGATTGATTCCTTCGAGTGTCGAATTCGACCGGGAAGGCAAATCCTACTCCATCGATACCGTGCAGCAATTGAAGCAGCTGTCAGGCGGCAACACAGAGATTTTTTTCCTGATTGGTTTGGATGCGTTTGTCGAACTCCCGACGTGGAAGGAATACCATCGCTTTTCTGAGTTGTGCAGTTTCATTGTCTTTGGCCGCCCGGGATACGATCCGGAGCTCCTGACGCAGGATTTGCCAGAGACATTGCGACCGAGGCCGATAGGCAGTGAAACGGGAACGATGGCGCTTGCTGGTTCTGGCCGGGGGTTCTACTTGCTGAAGGATTTTAGCAATCCGTTGTCATCAACGGAAATCCGAAGCGCGGTTCGCGCAGGCCGCAGTATTCGCCAGTGGGTTCCACCCGATGTGGAAGAGTACATTCTGAAAACCAAGCTCTACCTGAACTAAGAGGGTCCTTTGAAGATTGACGACAAGTTTGTGCAGTGTGCCATTCAGGCCGCCCAGGACAAGAAAGCACTTGACCTAACCTTGTTGGACGTTCGGAGTATCGCATCCTTCACTGACAGTTTCATCATCTGTTCCGGAACGTCGTCGCCACAGAATCAAGCTATTGCTGACGAGATTCAGCTGAGGCTGAAGGAAGAGGGCCGCGCTCCGAACCATATCGAAGGCTATCGCCAGGCCGAGTGGATCCTGATGGATTATTCCGACTTCATCGTCCATATCTTCTCGCCAAAGAATCGGGCCTTCTACAATCTGGAACGATTGTGGAGGGACGCTCCAAGACAGGATATCGCTGAAGCGGTTTAGACGAATCATTCATGAACAGAATCCACGGCGCCGTGGGCCACCCAAAGGTCTTCTACGGAGTCATCGAGACAACTCTTGTCCGCTTCGACCATTGCCGCTCACAATTGGGTGGCGCGAGATCCGGCTCCGTCGAGCTTCTCAGAACAGTGGATAAGGTCAAAGACACCGCCCCTACTTTGCTCATTCAGCTCGCGAAAACGGGACCGGCAAGGACCTGCTCGCCAGCCTCATTCATTACTCCTCTCTTCGTCGCGACGAGCCGTTTCTCAGGATTGATTGTTCCACCATCCCTAGGGAATGATTGAGAGTGAACTATTCGGCTATGAGGAGCGCCTTCACGAGGGCGTATGCCCGGAAGCAGGGGAACGATCGTTTTCGATGACATCACGGTCCTGAGCAGGGCAGGAAAGCCACAACCATTCTCGGCATTAGCCGCAAGACTCTACTGGAAAAGCGAAAGCGTTACGGGCTAGTCGATTGAAGATTGCCTTCTTGTGGGTGGATAAGACTCGCAACGTTCATTTGAAAAGTCTCATCGAGGACTATTGGAAACGCCTGGAGCATTCTTGCGATTTGTCCTTGCGCGAAGTGCGGCCCGTGAAGTCTGAGATTGGGAGAGGCCGAGTGGCAGAATTGGAAGGAGAGAAACTGTTAGCGCGGGTTGAACGGTCTGACTACGTGGTCCTTCTGGATTCCTCCGCAAAGAGTTTGACCACTGAGATGTTTGCTGCCTGGCTTTGCAAACAGCGTGACCAATCCCGCAATCTGGTGTTTGTGATCGGAGGTCACGAAGGGCTTTCGGAGGCCCTGAGACGCCGGGCCGATTTAACTCTCTCGCTATCCCCTCTCACATTCACTCACGAAATGGCACGGTGCCTCTTACTAGAACAGATCTACCGTGCTTTCAATATGATACAGGGGTTCCCGTACCACAAATAGAAAATTTGTCTTTTTCCAAGTTTTGGCTATAATACCCCATTTCATTTGGGGGTTGAAGGCTGTTCTAGACTCTTGATGCGGACAAAAGGGCAACGGAACTGACTCAAAAGAGCTAGGAGTTCAGGATAATGGATTCAAGGAAATTCGATCATTTCAAGAAGAAGTTGATAGATAAAAAGCAGGAACTTTTTCAGACCGTTTCAAAGACGGAACAGTACGGTCGTGAGGCTGACGAAGACGCTACTCAGGATATTGCCGACAAAGCAGCCAATTCCTATACAAAGGAATTTCTCTTCAGCCAGAGCAGCAACGAACGAAGCACGCTGCAGTTGGTGAATGAAGCTTTGGATCGCGTTGAGGACGGCAGCTTCGGTGTCTGCGTCGCCTGCGAGAATGAGATTAACCAGAAGCGTTTGGAAGCCGTACCCTGGACCCGCCACTGCATCAATTGCCAGGAAATGCAAGAACAAGGCCTTCTCGAAGAGGCCTAGAGCCCGCGAGCCACTTGTCCCCATGGCTTCAACGACGTTTCATCCGATTTGAAAAGACCTTTTCAAATCCTCTTCACCTCCCTCAATTCCCTTTCAACGATTCTACTCCCCGCCACTTGCAAGCTATGCCAGAGCGTTGTCGATGATCTCAGACTTGGAGTCGTTTGTCAGTCTTGCTGGGATCGCGCCAAGTTGATTGAGGCACCCTTTTGCAGCGCTTGCGGCTATGCGTTCGCGTCGAAAGCCGTCTCCGCCGAAAAGGCGCTGTGCGGGCCTTGCCGTCGAAACCTTTATCGCTTTGACACAGCGCGTGCCTGGGCCCCTTTTCAGGACCCTGTGAAGGAAGTCATTCATCAGCTCAAGTACGGCTGCCATCCAAGCCTTGCTCGGCCGTTGGCTGTGCGGCTCGCCACCACCTATGAAACGCACCGGCAGCGACTTCAGGCCGACTGGCTGCTTCCCGTTCCGCTGCATCCGGCCCGCGAGCGCGAGCGTGGATTTAACCAAGCTAGTGAGATCGCCCGGCACCTGAGCCGGATCGTTCGAGTGCCACTGGCTCGGCGTTGGCTGCTACGAACGCGTCCGACCGAGGTACAGGCAGGACTGACACGCCGCGAGCGCCGCCGCAACGTGAGCGGGGCGTTCGAGATGTCCAGGAGCGCTGAAGTCCGCGGAACAACTGTGCTCATAATTGACGATGTGTTCACGACCGGGGCCACTCTCAATGAATGTGCTAGAATTTTGAAGCAGAGTGGTGCCGCAAGAGTTGCAGTACTGACTGTCGCCCGTGTGATCAAAGAGTGAAGCTAGGAATGGTTTCCTTGGGAAGACGAAGGCGAACAAGACAGCAGTTCGTGTCGCTTTGTCTGGCTGTACTGATGTTGGCGGCATTCCAGGCGATCGTGCCGGCTCTCACTGAGAGCTCGCAGACCGCCGCACCTCCGCCGGGTGATTCCGAAACTACAACCTTTCTGGCGGATGACTATCTCCCTCTGAATCTCGGGAATCGGTGGATCTATACGAAAGGGGAGAGTCGTTTCAAGAAGACCGATACCATCCGGATTGAGATTATCAGCACGCCTATCATCCGCTGGAGAACCTGGTACATCTTCAGCCAGCTTCCGTTTGCACCAGGATTGGAGAGCGCAAACAACATCCCCATCCGTTATGACCCTGATACCAAACGATTCGTGCGCCTGGCGCAGGAAGGAGAGGTACCTCTGTTTCCGGTCGGTGAGGACAGCGACGCTTCCTTTGAAGCTTCGGTGGATGAAAGCAGCCGCGCTGTTCCCAACCGCATGAGTTATCTGACTTGCGCCGACTGCCCGGACTCCGGCATGGAGATGGTTTTCGATCGAGGTATGGGAGTGACGGCCATCCAGGTAACGCACCCTTGGGGAACGGAGAGCTACGAACTCAGGTCGGCAGAAGTGAATCAGCGCAAGTTCGGCGATCCCATTCCCGTGAACAAACCGAAGGAACCAGGAGCGAAGCCAGCTGGACCCGTCATCAGCCGCGCTGATCCAATATTAAGCCTGACTGTGGACAAGAAGGAGAACGGCGCTCAATTTCGACTGAACGTAAAGAATCCCACCGAGAGTTTCCTGAGTTTCAACTTCAATTCGAGTCAGAAGTTCGACTTTGTGGTTAGAGAGAAAGAGAGCGGCTTTGAGATCTGGCGTTGGTCCAAAGGCAACTTCTTCACGCAGGTTGTGCACAACCAGGCTCTGTTGCCAGAGGAGGAATGGGAGTTCAAATTCTTTTGGGATTTCAAAGACAACGAACGCAACGACATTCAGAAAGGCGAGTACTTCGTCAGCGGCATCCTTACCACCCGCGACCCTCGCGAATCAGAGCCGACAGCGTTGACTGTACCTTAGGGAATCCAGGACGCAGATTTCTCAGATAAACCCAGATTGGGTACCGTCGAGACGAGAACGCTCCTCGTTTTGAACTGCGTGTATCCGAGAAATCTGCGTCCCCTGTCTTTCTGTGCTACTACTCCACCCAGTTCAGGATCACCTTTCCTGACTGACCCGATCGCATCACCTCAAAGGCCTTCTCGAATCCGGTGTAGTGAAAGCGATGCGTGATCACCGGCGAAATATCGAGCCCGCTCTGCAGCATCACCGTCATCTTGTACCAGGTCTCGTACATTTCCCGCCCATAGATGCCTTGAATCGTGAGCGAATTGAACACCACCAGATTCCAGTTAATCTGAGTATTGGGTTCGGGGATGCCTAGCATGGCGATCTTGCCGCCATGGCACATGTTGGCCAGCATGCTGCGCAGCGCCGCCGCGCTACCAGACATTTCCAGCCCGACGTCGAACCCCTCTTTCATGCCGAGTTTCTTCTGTGCGTCTTCGAGATTCTCCGAACGCACGTCGAGCGTCAATGTGGCTCCCAGCTTTCTAGCCAGTTCGAGACGGTAAGGATTAACGTCCGTCACGACCACATGCCGGGCACCCGCATGGCGAACAATGGCGGCCGCCATGCAGCCAATGGGCCCCGCTCCTGTCACAAGCACGTCTTCGCCGAGCACGTCAAACGACAACGCCGTATGAACGGCATTGCCCAACGGATCTGAGCAGGACAGCACGTCCATTGGCAACCGTCGGTCCGCATACCACACGTTGCTCATCGGAATACATAGATACTCCGCAAAACAGCCGTCACGATTGACCCCCACGCCGAGGGTGTGCGGACAGAGGTGGCGACGACCCGCGAGACAGTTGCGGCAGAGACCACACACCAGGTGTCCCTCACCGCTCACGAGATCGCCGGGATTGAAACCGGTTACGTTGGTCCCTACCTCGGCAACGCGCCCAACGTACTCATGCCCAATCACCATCGGCACAGGAATCGTCTTCTGCGCCCAGGGGTCCCAGTTGTAAATATGGACATCGGTACCACAGATAGAACTCTTGTGCACCTGGATCAAAACATCGTTGATGCCAACCGCCGGGACCGGCACTTCATCCAGCCAAAGTCCCGGTTCGGCTTTTTTCTTGACGAGCGCTTTCATGAGGCAGTCCGGAAATGTCTGTAATCGGCCGTCAGCGGTGAGCACTGCACAATCCAGCCCGACGCGCGCCGTCGCTTTTCATTTACTGGCTAGAAATTTCACGCAGACCGGAGAGGGAACCTCCAGGGACTGACCGGTCGAAGTCAGGCGGCCGGATTTGGGATCGATTCGGAAGACCACCACGTTGTCCGATTTCTGGTTCGCAGCCAAAAGATACTTGCCATCTGGGGAGATGCCGAAGTTGCGCGGCGTACTGCCACCCGTGAGCGTGTTCTCAACGTAACGGAGCGATCCGTTGGCTTCAATGGCAAACACCGCGATGCTGTCGTGACCCCGGTTGGAACCATACAAGAACTGCCCGGAAGGATGCACTTGAACCTCGGCGGTGTAGCTGGTGCCGGTGAAGTCCTTGGGTAGTGTCGATAAGGTCTGCAACTCCGTGAGCACACCTTTAGCTGCATCGTACTGGAAGGCAGTCACGGTGGAGGCAAGTTCATTGATCACGTAGGCGTTGCGCCCCTTCGGATGAAATGCGAAATGGCGCGGGCCGCTGCCCGCCTTGACTGAAGCCGACGGCGGTTCGTTCGGCGAGAGAGTTCCCTTCGCCGTGTCAAAGCGATAAACCAGCACCTTGTCCAAACCCAGATCCGCCGCAACAGCAAAACGATTGGCCGCGTCGAGATTGATGGAGTGGGCATGGGGTTCTTTTTGACGCTGGGGGTTGGTGCCAGAACCGGCGTGTTGGATGAACGCTGAGGATTCACCCAACCGGCCGTCGGCAGCAACCGGAAACGCAGCCACGCTGCCACCTCCATAGTTGGCCAGGAGAAGCGTCTTGCCAGCGCGATCGACCACGAGATGGCATGGCGCCGATCCGCGCGACGGTTGTTGGTTGAGTAGCTTGAGCTTGCCGTCTGCTTCAACGGCGAACGCTGTTACCTGTCCTGTTCCTCGCCGACCCCCTCCAGTTTCATTCACTGCATAGAGAAACTGCCGGTTGGGATGCAGCGCCAGGAAACTGGGCTGTTCGGTTTCCGCAGCCAAGATCGGGGCTGACAACTTTCCTGAAGCCAGATCGAGCCGGCTCAGATAGATGCCTTTGCTCTTCGGACCCGTATAGGTGCCAAAGTACACCCCAATCCCACCGTTTTGAGGCGGCGCAGCGGTTACTCGGCTGGCACAAAGTGCGGTCAGACTTGCCAGAATCAAACAGGCTCCAGCACTCTTCAGCGATACGAACAGCAGTGTCATAGGTAGTTACCTCAACTCAGGGTGACTCGCGATCAACAATGGTTTGCGCATCTTACTTTAGTCTTTGCCCTCCAAACTCGGAAAAAATTCCAAATCAGCAGTCCATAGAACGGCAAGTACTGCAGCTTGAGGAAAAGATCGCTCTGCCGCCACAATCCAAGCGTCCACCACTCGATCAGCACGTAGTACGAGAGGGGACTCAGCGCCGTCAATAGCAGCCATGCCGGATTCGGGAAGAAGCAGAGAAACGGCGCCATCCAAATCAAATACCAGGGGAACAGGGTTGGGGCACAAAGAAGGACTGCCGCAGTCGCCAAGTATAGCTGCTCCAATAGGTCAAGTCGCTGACAAAGACAGACAGCGATCACCACTCCGACCATCAGCACCATCAATTGCTCAACTTGTCGGTCGTCTTTCAGCTGCTCGCTTAGCTGCATGAAGAGAAATCCATTAAAGCGCCATTTCTCGCGGTAGTACAGCAAAGCCTCGAACAAGCGAGCTCCAGCGGATGCGTACGGCAGGTAGCCGGCAACCAGCACGATAGGAACCCACGCCAAATGCCGCCAGCCGATTCGCTTCACGAAGAAAGGCAGACTCACTACTGGATAAAACTTGCAGAGAACTGAACCCGCCAGAGCAAGAGTCGACTTTCCCTGCTGTGCAGTCAGGGCAAACAGCGCCGCCGCCAGCAATAGCGCCACGACGCAGGCGTCATGGTGACCACTTCCCGCAATCTCGACAATCACCAATGGATTCCAGGCATAGAAGACAATGTTGCCACTGTTCCGGCCGTAGAGCTTCAGCAGCCGCAAAAGAACCCAAATCAACGCCGCCTCCGCCAGGAGGAATAGCAGCTTGAATCCCCAAGCAGAGCGAAAGATCATGAAAGCTGCGGCATGAAGCGCCTCGAGCAGCGGCGGGTAGATCGCCGCGGCGTCCTTGTTGTTCACACGCGCCCAAGCATCGTTCCGCAATGGCGCGAGCTCCGGAGCCAGCGGGGTGTGGCTGAAAGGATTCACTCCTTGGCTCTGCAGGTACCCCTCCCAGAGATAGCGGTGAATATCGTCCGACAGCCACGGTTCACTAAAGAACAAGATGGCTCGAAAGAACAAAGCAAAGCCCAGAATGGTTGAGAGCCGGCTCTGGTCGGAGCGTCGGTGAGTTCGAAAGGCAACCAGGAGATAGATAGTGAAGACTAAAAAATAGTAGACGAGAAACTCAGGAATCCGTTTGCGAAGGTCACCGAGAAGGAAAATCTGAAGATAGAAAACAATCGACGTAAATCCAAGTAAAATCAGGCTGATAACATTGAATGCAGGGCGACTTTGAAGTTGATCTTTCGATGCTCGGTCTGTATAGTTTCTATCGTTCGGAAGGGTTGGACCCATAGTTCAGTTGCGTCAGACAGCCACAAGCTTCAGGGATCGCCACTGTGTTCTCACGCACCGGTTCTGCGTAAAGACCTAATCTCTAAGTTTTTCGACAGGGTGATTCGTGTTGGGACTGCATTTCTTAGCCCAAGGCTTCTTACAGGATCTGAAGCATCTATTCATTCCGTCGGGCCCCTACAAACAGTTCCTCGACCAGACACGCCAGCACTACGTTTTGGACAGCTTTGACGCGCTTGTGCTGGTCCCGTATTTCGTGATCCTGGTCATCCTCGCAATCTACGGGCTGCATCGCTATCAGCTGGTCTATCTGTATTTGAGAAACAAGAAGAGTATACCCGAGCCCGCTCGATTTGAGGCGCTGCCGTCGGTTACCATTCAGCTGCCAATCTACAACGAAATGTTTGTGGTCGAGCGATTGGTCGAGTCGGTCGCCAGGATCAACTACCCGGCAGACCTTCTGGAAATTCAGCTTCTGGACGACTCTACGGATGAAACGCAGCACGTCGCTCGCAAAGCGGTTGAATCACTGCGCAAGCAGGGTGTCAATATTCAGTGCCTCCATCGGGATAGTCGGGCCGGATTCAAGGCTGGCGCACTGGAAGCAGGTCTACAGGTATCCACCGGCGAGTTCGTCGCCATTTTCGACGCGGACTTTATTCCAGATCCAGAGTTCCTGAACAAGACAATCCACCAGTTCACGAGTCCCAAGGTCGGCATGATCCAAACTCGCTGGGGTCACCTCAATCGCGACTACAACCACTTGACGCAAGTAGAAGCGATGATCCTTGACGGGCACTTCGTGATGGAGCATGGCGGACGCTATCATTCCGGTCGTTTCTTTAATTTCAATGGAACCGCTGGCATCTGGCGGCGCGAGGCGATTCTAACTTCAGGCGGGTGGCAGCACGACACGCTCACCGAGGACACCGATCTCAGTTATCGAGCTCAGATGAAAGGTTGGGAGTTTGTCTATCTGATGGACGTTGTCTGTCCAGCTGAACTGCCCGTTGAGATGACGGCCTTCAAGAATCAGCAGTTCCGTTGGGCCAAGGGACTGGTGCAGACCGGAATCAAATTGCTGCCTCAGATTCTGCGCAGCAATTTGTCCTGGAAGATCAAGAGCGAAGCCATTTTTCACCTCAGCGCGAACTGCTCTTATCCCCTGATGGTGCTGTTTTCCTTTATCTTTCTGCCTGCAATGATTGTGAGGTTCTATCAGGGCTGGTTCCAAATGCTCCTCATCGATCTACCCCTGTTCATGGCAGCCACGATGTCGGTGTCTTCGTTCTACATGATTTCCCAGCGGGAAATAGATCCCAAAGGCTGGAAACAACGGCTCAAATATTTGCCATTCATGATGTCTGTGGGCATTGGACTGTCGGTTAGCAATTCGAGGGCTGTGATGGAAGCACTGTTCGGAATTCAAACGTCCTTCAAGCGTACGCCCAAATACTGCATTGAGTCTGCAAAAGACCGCCCAGCGCCAAGGACAATGTACCGGCGGAAGAGCGGCTACACACCTTATTTGGAACTCATCCTGGGGGCCTATTTCGCGATCACCGTCTTTTACGCGTTCTCCAACGAGAATTATCTGACGCTGCCCTTCCTCATGCTGTTTGTCGTGGGCTTTTTCTATACGGGCGCGATGTCTCTGTTTCAGAATCACTTCGCGCGCTTCCTAGGCCCCAAGATCCCTCATCGATAGTTTGGGTGTTCGGAAATCCTGGAAGCACAGGTTGCAGTAGCACCACGTGAGAACGCAGCGTGCTCTGAGCCGTCTCAGGGCTTGGTTGTTGAAACCCTATGACGTATAGAATGAGAATCCATCGCCTGCTCGTTCCACTTCTTCTGTGGGCTCTTGCCGTAGGCGCCTCTGCCAATGACATCGACCGTGCCGAGTTTCGCAGCCGGCGCCAGGCGTATGTCGCCCGTGCCGCCGATGGTGTGACCGTTCTCTTCAACGCCTTGGAAGAAGATCTTCGCGAGTTCGCCACCGACAAGAATTTCTATTACCTTACGGGTGCGGCAATACCCGATGCCATCCTGGTTCTATCGCCCGCACATTCTCAGCACAAGGAGACGCTGTTTGTTCCAGAGCGCGATTTGGCCCAGGAAAAATGGACTGGAATCAAACTCGCTCCCGGCGCCGAGGCTGCAAAACAGTTGGGTGTTGATCGAGTCTTGGGTCTGGAGCAATTTCAGTCCGAGCTCACTACCCTGATGGCTGGCCAACGGAAGCTGTATGCGGTTCTGCCGAGCCACAAGGGAACGAAGCCACCATCCACGCAAGAAGGTCACGTATCGAGATTGAAGGCATTGTTTCCCTTCGCCGAAGTGGCGCCTGCTGCGTCCCCGATTGCCCATCTCCGCATGACAAAGTCGGCGACCGAGTTGTCGCTTCTCAAGCGCGCCATCCAGATCACGCTGGCTGCCCACGGGGCTGCAAGCCGTGCCATAGCGGATGGTCGTCGCGAGTACGAGGTCGAGGCTGCGCTCGAGTTTGAGTTTCGAAAAGCTGGAGCAGCGCGACCTGCGTTTCCTTCGATTGTCGGGTCGGGGCCAAACTCCGTAGTCTTGCACTACGACAAGAATACCCGTCAAATGCGTCAGGGAGAGCTTGTGGTCGTTGATATTGGTGCAGAGTTCGAAGAGTATGCCGCTGATGTGACTCGCACCTATCCGGTTGGGGGCAGGTTTTCACCGCGGCAGCGCGAGGTCTACAACATTGTGTTGGCCGCTCAAGAGGACGCTCTCAAGGCAGTCAAGCCTGGGGCAACTATCGGAAAATCGGGCCCCATTCATCGCGCCGCATACGAATTTATTGACAGTCACGGCAAAGACCTGCGAGGCAATTCGCTGGGCCAGTATTTCATTCACGGCACCAGTCATCATCTGGGGTTGGAAGTTCATGATGCGGTGAGCGATCCCAATCGTGTTTTGGAAGCCGGAATGGTCATCACCGTGGAGCCAGGAATTTACATTCCAGACGAGAACCTCGGAGTGCGGATTGAAGATGTGGTTCTGATTACCGAAACCGGTTACGAGCTGCTCACTAGGGATTTGCCTCGAACGCTGGAGGAGATTGAAAAGAGTGTGACAAAGGGGCAGCCCTAATCTGAGCATGGCAAAGGCTATCAAATGACGAACCGCTGTTCCATTGTGAACGCGGAATCCAGGCTCGTATTGGCAAACACTCACTCCCGCCTTGGCAGGAATGAGAGATGAGAAAAGCGACAGATATTTAATCCAGTTTCATTCTTAATTCATTGGAGGTAGTGATTTCATGATTCCAGCAACAGGCCTAAGACGCGGCATGGTCATCAAGAAGGACGGCCAGCTCTATACCGTGTTTTCAGCAACGCACAAGACGCCCGGAAACCTGCGCGGTTTTGTACAAGCCAAGATCCGAAGTTTGAAGAGCGGCTCCATGGAGGAATTCCGCTTCCGTTCCGTGGACATGGTCGAAAAAGTCTCTCTCGACGAGCAGGAGATGGAATTCTTATACAAGGATGGTGCGGACTACCACTTCATGAATACTGAGACCTACGAGCAGATCCATCTCAACGAAGAGACCTTGGGAGACAGCGTCTTCTATCTGATTCCCAACATCAAGATCAAAGTGGAGTTCTACGAGGGCAACCCCATCGGCATCGAGCTTCCAGCAACCGTTGAGATGGAAGTGATTGAGACCGAGCCCGGTTTGAAGAGCGCCACGGCCTCCAACGTCAACAAACCCGCAAAAATGGAAACGGGCTTGGTTGTCCAAGTGCCCCCCTTTATCAATGCCGGGGAGAAAATCCGCATCGATACCAACGAAGGCGAATACATGGAACGAGTTCGCGGCTGATCGTTGCCGACGCTCTGCTCCTGCATCCCGCGAAAAGAGTAAGTGGTAGGGACGCGCGCTGCGCGTTCGAGTCGCTAAACCCAACAAGGACGCGGAGCACCGTGTCCCTACCCGATCACGTCGTAGGTTCGTGCCCACGCTCCGATTTAGCCTTAATCTTCCAGCCCGAAACTCAAAACGCCTTCAACCTTTGTCTCGCCCTTTCGAACATACTGATAACGTTTGCGGTTTTTCCTTCGTCTAAAGGGACGTTGACAGTAAGCAATCCGGGTTTGGAGAATGGACTTCCCTTGGAAAATGCATTGATCTTTCAAGCGGTTGCAGAGGAGACAGGCTTGAGCCTTCCCCCCAAGCCGGCGGCGATTGCAGAAGAAGACTGGCAGCACATTGAAGCCCTGTTTCGGGGCAGCCTGCCGGCGTTCGAACGCCTGTATCAGGAGCACGGTGGCCGCATGAAGAGCATTGCGTGCAATCTAATGGGAAACACCTCCGACGCAGAGGATGCGGTTCAAGAGTCTTTTCTGAAAGTGTACCGAAGCATCCGGAGCTTTCAGGGCCACTCATCGCTGTCAACTTGGATCTACCGGATTCTCGTCAATACCTGTCTGGACTTGAAGCGCAAGCAGCGGAGACAGGCGTTACCGGAACTGGCCAACACTCAGGAAACGGTTCCACAACCGCAGGGACTCACGGCGAATCACCCTTTGCGTCTCACCCTGGAGAAAATCGTTGCCGGTCTCGACGACCGGCTGCGAAACGTCTTCCTCCTGTTCGAAGTGGAAGGGTTCAAGCACTCTGAAATCGCTGACATGCTAAACATTTCAGAAGCCGCCTCCAAGGTTGCGCTGTATCAGGCAAAACGGGAGCTGCGCGGATGGCTCGCCAGATCGCAACCCGCAGCAAGGAATCAACTATGAATGTGGACTGCAAGGAATTTGAAAACCTCCTGAGCGAAGGCATTAGCGAACTTCCGGACGCGGCTGCAGCGCACCTGCGCAACTGTCGCGCTTGTGCAGAGGAATGGCAGGCCTGGCAGGAGGTTGCCCAAGCAGCCCCAGCACTGCGCAAGACATGGGAAAGCCCTGAGCTCTGGCCGCGCATCCGGCAGTCCCTGGCGGTAGAAGTCAAGAGAGCAGAGCGATGGCATTGGTGGCGCGGAGGAGCCTTCCGTCAATGGGGCTTGCAGTGGCAGGCAACAGCCGCAGCGATCGTCTTGGTTCTTGCAGGGCTCGGCGGATGGATGATGTTGCATCCGACGCGTGATGCGTCTGTGGATGGGGACCGGCGCTTGCTGACTGAAAGTACCCTCGACGAAATTGAACGCAATGAGGCGGCATATTTGAAGTCGATTGACAAACTCTCACAACTCGCTGCGCCAAAGGTTCAGGACGCTGAGTCGCCAATTCTTGCAAGCTATCGCGAAAAGTTGCTGCTGATCGATTCGGCCATTGGAGAGCTGCGCAATCAAGTGGACCGGAATCGGTTCAACGCCCACCTCAGACAGGAACTGTTGCTTATCTACCAGGAGAAACAACGTACGCTGGAAGAAGTACTCAAGGACGGATCTCATGCAAACTAGCGATTTCAAGCCCCCCCGCATCTCATCGCATCCTAGTAGTCAGGTGGCTTCCCTGATCCTCGGAGCAATTCTGGCAACCAGTCAGGCGCTGGCAAGCAACCGGCCTGATCGAGAGGACTTCACCCGTGATTTCCAGAAGAGTCTGACGTTGCCGCAAAGTCAAATCGTTCGCATGGACCACCGGCAAGGGAATGTCATCGTCCGCGCGCACGCGCAGCGCGAGCTGCGGCTCCAAGCCAGCATCCGGGTGTCGGCCCCCAACAAACAGGAGGCAGAACAATTCGCAAATCAAATTCAGATTCTCGTGGACCAGTCCGCCGTCGGGGTTTCAATTCGCACACAGTATCCGCAGGAAAACAACCGACTGTTCTCAGGCCGTCGCAATATTTCATTCTCGGTGAACTACGACTTGCTGATGCCGGCTGATTCCCCGCTGACGATCAAGAATAGCTTTGGAAATGTCAGCGTCACGGGTCTCAAAGCGAACGGCGACATCACGAATGCCCACGGGTTGCTCAGCTTCAGCGCTGGCCAGGGAGTCCAACGGCTTGAGAATTCCTTTGGGGGCATTGAAGTAACCGACAATGCCGGCGATGTTGCCGTTGCCAACAGCAATAGCTTTGTCACCGTACGGCAGGTGAAAGGAGCGGTGACGCTCAAGAACCGGTTTGGAAAAGTCAGCGTCAGCGAAGTGAGCCAGGGCGTGATCATCGCCAATAACAATGGCGGCGTGGAGTTGTCGGGCGCCGGAGGGCCAACCAGTGTCATCAATTCCTTTGGCTCTGTCGTGGTGAATGGCGTTTCAGGCGATCTCAATGTGAATACCAGCAACGGCTCTGTGGATGCTCGCGCGGTAGCCGGAGCTGCGACACTCAGCAGCTCCTTCAGCTCAATCACGTTCTACGATATTGGCAAGAAACTGTCCTGCACCGGTTCCAATGGTCGCATCAGCGGCAGCAAAGTTGGGGAGACTGCAGTGATTCGAAACAGTTTTGGCGCCGTCGAATTGAAGGACGTGGGGGGTGCCGTGGAGGTTGAAAACGCCAACGGCAAGATCGTCGTGCAGGAGATTCGCGGGAACGCTGTGCTAAGAAACCGCTTCGGAGAAATCGACGCTGCAGGCATTTCCGGCAATGCCACAGCCACCAGCAGCAACGCCCCGATCAAGCTGAGCCGAGTAACTGGAACCGCGGACGTGCGAGGCTCGTTCGGGGCGGTTACGGTCAGCGGAGCGGGCAAGGGAGCCAAGGTCATTTCAGGCAACGGCGCTGTGACCGTCTCTGATGCTCAGGGTGAAACCTACATCAAGAACAGTTTTGGAATCGTCCGAGCCGACAGGGTCACAGGTAAGTTGACGGTCGAAAACTCCAATGGCAACGTCAACGCCGCCGGGGTGACAGGCGGGGTCTCAGTGCATACTTCTTTCTCTCCGGTTCGAATTGACGGCGTGCAGGGAGCCGTTGAAGTCTACAATCAAAACGGATCTGTCGAAGTGGCTGGCCTCCAAGGTAAGTCGGCTGGTGCTCAGTCCTGTCCCGGCGTGATCTTGAGAACCTCGTTTGCTCCCATCCGAATCTATTTCCCGGCAGGCACAGGCTTCTCAGTCATAGCCAAAACTTCATTTGGAAGGATCAACAGCGAACTGCCCTTGACGGTTTCAGGGCCTCTCGGGAACGACTCGTTGACCGGGAAGATTGGCAATGGCGAGTGCGACGTCAACCTGACGAACGCCAATGGCAACATCGACATCCTGAGAGCGGTTTCGCGGAAGCCTTGAGCCCGTCGCTTGCGCCAGATTCTGCATCGCGATCTTTTATCTCGAATCCTCCTACCCTCTCCCCTTTGTTCTTTTCCTTTGACCCAACCCCATAGCTGCTGGGATCATTACGTTGGTTAAACGTTTAGAAACGGGCAACTCCCTGTGCCGACTTCACTTCTAATGCATTGACTGTTGCTATTTGTACTGGAGGGGCAATGATCCCGAAACCTTTTCTGGCTGCTGTCCTGGTCCTGCTGAGTTTTCCACACCTAGTCGGGGCTGATGAGCACGCGAAGGCTGTGGTTCGCAAAGAGAACCCGCCAATCGCTGTCGAAGAAATCATCCGCAAGTTCTCAGAGAAAGAGCAGGAATTTCAGAAGGCCCGCGAGAACTACATCTACCGGCAAACGGTACGCATTGAGGTTCTTGAACTGGACGGCCGCCGCTCGGGTGAAGAGTATTTCATGATTTCCGATATCCTCTTTGACAACAAGGGCAGACGCATCGAGAAAGTCGTGCGGCATCCTCCCAGCACCCTGCAGCGAGTCATTCTGACGCCAGAGGACCTCCACGATATTCAGCAGATTTTCCCATTCGTTCTCACCACTAGTAATGTAGCAAAGTATAATCTGACCTACTTGGGAAAAGAGAAGATTGACGAAATCGATAGCTATGTGTTCGACGTGTCGCCCAAGAAGGTTGAGAAAGACGAGCGCTACTTTGAAGGAAAGATTTGGGTGGACGATCAGGATCTGCAGATTGTGAAGACGGATGGAAAGACCATTTACGTCGTAACAAAAAAGAACAAGGACGCTCGCTTCCCTCGCTTCGAAACCTATCGGAACAACGTCGATGGGAAGTACTGGTTCCCCGTTTACACAAAAGCTGATGATATTCTGGACTTCCCCGGAAACAAGGTGCGGATTCGGGAAGTCGTGAAGTATGAAAACTACAAGCGTTTCGAAGCGGAAGTGAAGATTACGGATGTGGAAGAACTGCCGGAAGAAAAGTCAAAGCCCAAGTAGTAGGAACCCATCTTTCTTTGCGTCATTCCCGAAAGCGGGAATGACGCGACTCCAAAAACGGCCTGGATTCCCGTTTTCGCGGGAATGACCCCGTCTAGCTAGGATCGCGGAAAGTATTCTTCAAATCTCTCACACAAATCCACGAAGGTCTTCAACCCAAAACCAGTGGCGCCTGCAGCGTAGTACTTCCAGGGTTTATCGAACAAGAAAGGTCCTGCAATATCCAGATGCGCCCAAGCCGTTTTCTCGGGGAGAAATTCCTGGAGGAAAAGGCCGGCTGTGATGGCGCCCCCGTTGGGGCCGCCAACGTTGTTGATGTCTGCATACGGCGTCTTAAGCAATTCTTTGTACTCTTCCGGCAGCGGTAACTGCCAGTAGTTCTCCCCGTGATTCGTCCCAGAGCGGATCACTGCTTGAATCAGCGCCGGTTCGTTGCCCATGATGCCAGCATAACCCTGCCCTAGGGCGCGAACTACGGCTCCGGTGAGGGTGGCGATGTCCACGATATGCGTCGCCCCTAGCTCGCCCGCCAGCGCAAAACCGTCGATCAACACCAGCCGGCCCTCGGCGTCGGTGTTGTCTACCTGGATGGACTTGCCATTCTTGGCCGTGAAGATGTCGCCCGGCCGCTGGGCGTTGGCATCGGGTGTATTCTCTGCCGACGGAATGATCCCCACGACGTTGATCGCCGGTTTCAGTTGGGCAATTGCCTTCATGGCATATAGGACGGCGGCGCCTCCCGCCATATCTCCCTTCATTTCCAGCATGCGGTCGGAGGGTTTAATCGAAATACCACCGGTGTCGAACGTAATGCCTTTGCCCACCAACGCCAGCTTTACCGCCGACTTCTTCGGTGCCTTATATTCGAGGCTGATCAACCGAGGCGGATGTATGCTTCCCTTCCCCACTCCCACCAGCCCTGTGTAGCCGCCATTCTCCAGTGCTTTTTCATCCAACACGGTCACTCTCAACCCGTGTTTCTTTCCAATCTCCTTGGCAAGGTTACCCAGTATTTCAGGATAGACCGCGCACCCTGGCTCATTCACAATCTCACGGCATGCGTTGACGGCGTTCGACACCAGCGAGTAGCGCTCGAACTTTTTCCGGCAAAATGCCAGCGCGTCATCGCTCGTCAGCAATGAAACAGTCGCCGCGTCGAGATACTTGTTCTTCTCCATTTTGTACCGTTCAAACGCATAGCTGCCCACAATGACGCCTTCAACGACCTTCCCAAAGTAGGTGGGTGCGTCTACGCCGTTCAGCAAGAACGTCACTTGTTTTAAATTCAAATCGCTTCCCCAGGAAAGGGCCCGGGACGCGTAGAGTTTGATTCGTTCCCAAACGTTATACGAAGCATTCAACGCTGTGTGGAACACAAGGATGTGTTTGATTCCAGCCGTCCACCGGCTGAAGTACTCCTTCTTGATCGCCTTTTCTTCGAAATCCTTGTTCAGGTTCTTCAACAGCCCTGTCAGCTCCGGATCTTCGACTGCGGAGAATTTCAATTCCTTGTCCAGAATAATGACAAGTAGATCTGTCGAAATCTTCTGGAGGCGTGCGCTGTTGACTTCCAGTTTCATAGTTCAGCTCCCTAACAAGTGAGGTTTCGCAGAGTCTCGAGATTTTGTCTCCCCTTTTTCCAAGGGAGTCTTTCATGCCGCGTTGCGGCACACCTGAAAAATGGGGCCGGCGAGTAGGCGCCGCTGTCCCCGGCGGCGATCTCAGGTCTTCGGTTGAGACGACTCATCGCCGCTCGAAGAGCGGCTCCCACGGAGGGGGACAATCTTTTTCGTTCGACGTTCGCACTTCGGCAGCTACTTCGTCTTCCGATACTCCTCCCGCAGCCGTTGCATCAGATCTTCGCGCCGGTCGTAAAGGCGCTTCAGTTTGCGGGGAGCCCGCGTGGCAATGGCATAGGCTGCGACAAGCGGTACAGCAATCGTCGAGTCGCAGTAGCAAACAACTGTGCCAGGCAATTGATCTGGGTCCACCTTCCCCCAGCTCACCGCTTCGCTGGGCGTTGCGCCGGACAAGCCACCGGTGTCAGGGCGGGCATCCGTAATTTGTAAGAAGAAGTCGTGCCCCTTTTCAGCAATGCCCAGAACCTCTTGAAGCTGCGGTTCGGTCTGGAGGATGAAATTCTTGGGCGAACCTCCTCCACAAATAAACACGGCGCTCTTCCGGCCGGCGCGCTTAGCCTCCAAAACGATGGCTGCGGTCTCATTGACATCCGCACAGACATCGAGCCGCAGTTGGTTGCCTTCCAGGGCCTTGGCGGCAACGTTCATTCCAATGGAACTGTCCCCAGGCGAAGACGTGTAAACAGGCACGCCGCAGCGATACGCCGCAGCTAGCACCGACTTGTTCTTGAGCCCGAGCACCTTTTCGCGTTCGTCCACGTACTTGCCAATCCGATGATGGAATTCTGCCGTGCTCATCTCCTTCTGAAACTCCGGAGCGCTGATCACTTCCCTGAAAAAAGCATCTGTGGAGAGCAGCACGTGATAGTCGAAGAAGATGTCGTAAATGCGCACGACGCCTTCCTCGCGCAAGACGACGTCGCTCGTCTGGGGATTCCCAACATGCATCTCCAATCCAATCCCAAAATGCGCGTCATGGTAGAGATTGGCGCCTGTGGTCACAATCCAATCCACAAACCCGCTCTCGATCAGAGGAATAAATGTCGAGATGCCCATGCCGGCAGGGGACAAAGCGCCCGAGAGCGTCATGCCCACCGTAACGCTTTCGTCGAGCATCTGCCTGGCATAGAGGTGACAGGCCTCTCTCAACCGCGCAGCGTTGTAAGCGCAAAACACTTGGTCGATCAGGTCGGAAATCTTGAGATCTGGATGAATTGCTGCCGGATCGATTCTTTTGCCTCTGAGGTACTGACTCTTGGGATTCATTGAATTCCGTTCTCTCCAAACCCAGCGCACGGGCATCAAGTGATTGAAAATTGCGGCTAAGATTAAACGATCACGGCATGTCTTTGCAAAAGACTTCAGGAAATTAGCGGGTGCGTCTGAAAGTTCTCCACTCCCTAAGAAAGGCTGGATGTCCGCTGTCTCCGGCGTGAGGGTTTTGTGGGCTTGATTGGAACTCACAGCTCCTTAGTGCACCATTTCATGAATACCGTCACCTATTTGATAGGGGTAGGGAGAGCGTGCTGCTCCCCCTCCCTCCGAACCGTACAGGCGGATCGGTTCTTGCTCAGGTGGCGCTCGAAGTCCTCCACCGACCGGTGATCTACCCCGGCGGTTCCCTGGTTGGCTTTCACTTGCTCAAAGCCACGCCACAGCGTCTTCGGATCGGTCACCTTATCCATCAGACTGAACCATCTGCCTCCCTTCACCCCCTGTTCCAGGGCCGTCAACATCCGCTTTTGTCGGTTGGGATGTCGAAAGCCATCTGCTGAGCAATTCGCGGACAGCCCCAGGTCGGATTGCGCTATCTTGTTTGGACAACGGCTTCGATGAGTTCTCTGGAAGGTCGCTTTGGACCGCGCTTGCATCTTCGCTTGGGTGAGAAGAGTAGACGATACTTTCGATTCCTCAGAGTTCGGTGGAGGCTCAAGACAGTCGAAGGTTTCAGTACGATGGCTGAACGGATCAGGCGGGCAGGGCGAATGAGGACAGCACACAAGCCGGCAACTAGACGATCTGAAGAGCGCAGGTTGGGTGATCGCTGCCGGGACCGATTGAGAATCAGGAGTTGTTGTTTGATGAGAACGGACTCGGCGACTGAGAGAACGGATGCCACCTGGACTCAAAAGTTCGGCACTGGTATCGACGACGCTTCCCCCACCTAGTCTTGTAGGAACCGTGACGAATAATGCTTCCTACAGTGGATTTTAGCGACCGCGAGCATTGCCGGTTTGGACAGCTGAGACTCTTCATGGTTTTGGGACTCTGTCTGTCGTAGAGCTGATGGCCTGGAATTGAGTCTCAAACCATACCACGAAGATGAGTTATAGTTGGGATACCAACACACGATGACGGAAGCACCAGTCGGCGGGGCGAATGACATTGCGTAACAACTGAGTGGAGATGCTCATGCCAGGAGTTTCTTGATCACATCGCCGCTGACGTCGGTGAGGCGAAAATTGCGGCCCTGGAATTTGAAAGTCAGTTGGGTATGGTCGAGGCCCAGCAGATGAAGAATCGTGGCTTGAATGTCGTGGACGTGAACCTTGTCCTCGGTGGCGTTGAACCCGAGTTCATCGGTGTTTCCCAGCGTCTGACCCGGTTTGATGCCCGCTCCGGCAAACCACATCGTAAAGGCATCTATGTGATGATTGCGACCCAGGGTCTCGCGCTGTTCTCCCATCGGCGTTCTCCCAAACTCTCCTCCCCATACTACCAGCGTCTGGTCAAGTAGACCGCGCTGCTTTAGATCCTGGATCAAGGCGGCACAAGGCCGGTCGATCTGCTGGCAGATTTGATCCAGCGACTCATTGAGGTTTGTGCCTGGCCCCCCATGCTGGTCCCAGTCCGTATGATAGAGCTGAACGAAACGGGCGCCGCGCTCCACGAGGCGACGCGCGAGCAGGCAATTGTTGGCGAATGACCGCGCTCCCGGTTCTGCTCCGTACAGCGCCAGGGTTTCCTTTGATTCCTTGGAAAAATCAATCAGCTCCGGGCCGCTGGTTTGCATGCGGTAAGCCATCTCGTAGGAAGCGATACGCGTCGCAACCTCGGGGTCGCCTGTTTCCTTCAGGTGTGTTTGATTGAGATCGCGAACGGCCTGCAACACCTGCTCCTGTCGCTCCGAGTCAAAACCCTTGGGGCTCGTCAAATTCAGAATGGGATCCCCTCCACTCTGGAAAGGAACCCCCTGGTGAGCCGTGGGCAAGAAACCGCTGCCCCAATTCAATGCGCCTCCCCGCGGTCCGCGTGGCCCTGACTGGAGCACAACAAAACCTGGCAGATCCTGAGACTCACTGCCAATTCCGTAAGTCACCCACGCGCCCATACTGGGCCGGCCAAAACGCGTCGAACCTGTGTTGATGAAAATTTTTGCCGGAGCATGATTGAAGTTGTCTGTGTAGACTGAAGACACGAAGGCCAAGTCATCGACCACCTCTCCTAAATGGGGAAGACACTCCGAAACGTAGCGGCCCGATTGGCCGTGGCGCCGGAATTGACGCCCCGAGCCTAACAACTTGGGAACATCCCGGGAAAAGCTGTCCATAAAGGCAAAGCGTTTACCTTTCAAGAACGATTCCGGAATCGGTTTGCCGCTCAATTCCACGAGCTTCGGCTTGTGTTCAAACAGATCCAGTTGACTTGGACCACCAGCCATGAACAGATAAATGACACTCTTGGCTTTTGAAGCGAAATGCGGCGGCTTCGATGCCAGCGGATTAACCGTTTGGGTATTCTCGGCGGCGTGAATTTTGCCATCACGCAGCAGCGAAGCCAGCGCCATCTGTCCCAAGCCGACGGCGCACTGGCCAAAGAAATGGCGGCGGGTCGTCTCGAGCAGTTTGCGTTGAATCAGATCCATGAATGTTACCTCTACCGCCTCTTATGAAATCCGCCGCGAGGATCTGCCTACCAGAGATCAGATTACTCCCGCGTAACGAATTCATCCAAGTTGAGCAGAGCGCGGGCCGCTCCAGTCCATGCAGCCAATTGAGCAATATCTATTCCTGCCGGGATGTCCGCTCCGGTCACCTTTAGGGCATCTGCCGGACTCCGCCTGAAACTTTCCATCTGCTGAGACAGAAGCGTGTTGATCCGGGAAGCTTCCTCAGGCAGCGGTGACCGTGCCAAGCAAAGCTGGAAAACCCGCGTCAAGCGCTCGGAATCATTGGCCGATGGCTCAAGCAAAATACGCTGGGCCAAGCCTCGGGCAAATTCGTAGTAACCCCTATCGTTCAAAAGCGTCAACGCTTGCAACGGGGTGTTGGAGCGATTGCGGCGCGTGCAAGACGTGGTTGAATCGGGAGCATCGAAGACCATCAACCCGGGATGGGGACTGGACCGCCAAAAGTAAGTATACATGCCCCTTCGATAGCGGTCGGGTCCTTCGCTAGCAACCCACTCCCGCTGAATCTGGCCAAGTTTGCTGGCTCCCTCTGGCTGTGGTGGAAATACGCTGGGGCCGCCAATTCTAGGGCTCAATAGTCCGCTGGCCGCCAAAGCCTCGTCTCGGATGACCTCAGCTTCCAACCGAAGGCGCTGCTGACGCCCTAACCAGTGATTCTCCGGATCGACAGCTGCCAAATCCGGTCGATGGCGGGAATCCTGACGATAGGTGGCCGATGTGACAATGAGCCGATGCAGTTTTTTTTGACTCCACCCAAGCTCCATGAATTCACTCGCCAGCCAATCCAGCAGTTCCGGATGAGTTGGAGCCGAGCCCTGTGTGCCGAAATCATTTTCAGTCGCAACCAAGCCCTTGCCGAAATAGTGTTGCCAGACCCTATTCACGGCGACCCGTGCCGTCAGTGGATTGCGCCGGTTTACCAGCCAACGGGCCAGATCCAGCCGATTCGGTGTTCGGCTCGATTCAAGCGGCGGCAAGACGGCGGGAACCCCTGGAGATACTGCGACACCCTTGCGCAGGAAGTCGCCTCCAATCTGGATAAAGGCGTCGCGGGGCTTAGACAACTCTCGCATGACTAGGGTGCTGGGTACCTTCGGTTCTTGTCTGGCGAAAGCCGCCAGACCTGCCTGCCGCTGCCGGAACCCTGGATCTGTCTCCTTCAGAAAAGAGTCAACAATGTTTTGATGTGCCTCGTGTCGTTTCTTGGGTGGCGTTTGTAGGGCTTCCAGAACTTCGGGCTTCAGTTTTCCGGGACTCTTAAGTAAAGCATTTTCAGAGCTGGTTTGAAATTCCTCGAACTCCCGCCGCAACGCAGCCAATTGGGCGCGGAAGGCCTCGCGCCGGGCTAATTCCTCAGGGGTTCCAAATTCAAGAATAGGCTTGTGGGCAGTGAGTCGGCTTTCTTCGCCCTGGTCGCCGGCGAGTTCGTCAATGTTATTGAAGAAAGAGTAGAGCTGGTAAAACTCGCGCTGCGAAATAGGATCGAACTTGTGGTCGTGGCAGCGAGCGCAGCCCAAGGTCAGTCCCAGAAAGACGGCGCCTGTGGTGTCCACTCGGTCCACCACGGCTTCCACCCTGTACTGCTCAAAGTCGATTCCGCCCTCGAGATTGATCAATGTGTTGCGATGAAAGCCGGTGGCGACCAATTGGTCGCTGGTTGCACCGGGCAGAAGATCGCCGGCAATTTGTTCGATGACAAATTGATCGAAGGGAAGATCACGATTGAGGGCGTTCATCACCCAGTCGCGGAACATCCAGATTTCCCTCGCTCCGTCGATGTTGTAACCGTTCGAATCAGCATAGCGGGCTTGGTCCAGCCAGTGCCGACCCCACCTTTCTCCATAATGAGGAGAAGCCAGCAGCCGGTCCACCAGCCGCTCGTAGGCATCGGCTCTCCAATCCGATAAGAAGTCGTTCAATTCAGCCGGGGATGGCGGGAGGCCAGTTAGATCCAGGCTCAGCCGCCTGATCAGCCTGGTGCGGCTGGCTTCCGGCGACGGTGTGAATCCTTCCTTCTCGAGTGGAGCTAAAACAAACCGGTCGATCGGATTTCGAGCCCAAGCGGTGTTGTTCACATTTGGGTCGAGCGGTCTTTGAATGGGTTGAAAAGACCAATGTCTGGCAGTTGTCGCTGGAGATTCTTTCTTGACTGCCATCAATGGTGGCGCAGGCAGCCCTAGGGCCACCCACTGCTCCAGAACCGCAACATCCTTGTCTGCCAGTTTGCCTGTGGGCGGCATTTTGAGTTCGCCGTTGAAACGGACGGCCTGGATGAGACGACTTTGCTCCGGGTTGCCGGGTTCGGCGGCTGGCCCCCGATTTCCACCGGTCAGAATTGATTCCCGTGACTCAACAGATAATCCACTCGTATGCTTGCTGGAATCATGGCAGAGAGCACAATTTTTCTGCAGTAGGGGACGCACTTCCTTTGCGAAGAAGGATAGATCCTCAGCACTAGAGCTTTGTGTGGTCTTCTGCGGCTCCGCCAGAGCTGACGTAGCCAGACTCATGATACATAAGGCCCATTTCAAGAGCTGGAAGAGAGACATCCGAAAACCTCGATGCGTGCCTCGGAATAATTCCGCCCCTCAATCATAGCAAATTCGAGATCCAGATGGATCCAATCGACTGAATCTGATCGGTGGCGGCTAAGTCGAATATCACGAAACTGAGAAGTTCCGCGGGGTACGCTTTCGCAGAAAGCTTGAGAGACACTCCAGAGGTTCAAGGATTACCCGTGAAAGACCACGGCCTCACTATCAAAGCGATAACCAATAGGTCTTGTGCCGCGATATGGGTGCGAATGAGTCTTAGAGGTTTGCCACAATCACTCCCAAAAAAGCGGCTTGGCTCACGTCGAGGACGTCTTGCAGTCGGTGTAAGAGACAGCCACGCAAAGTTGATCTTAGTTCTGCAATCGCCATCTCATCCAGCATCACGATGTGGGCTGTTCTCCAAGTCTGCCGTTGCAGCAAGTTTTTTGTGGCGTGTACATTTCCGATAACGCGTTGGGCTTCAGCCGCCCACCGCTGCTTTTGACGGTAGGCCGATTCCCCGTGGCTGCCCACTCTACTCCTTCTGTCGATCGAGACTGCGTAGATCCACGGCTTGATTTGCCACAATGGCGTTTCTCCGCAGGATCGTCTGAGCACGTGTTTTCAAGCCGGAGGCTTGGGCTTTCCTCTTGGTTTTCTGAAGGAGAGAGGCGTATCTGGACAGCGTGTGTGCGAGATCGGGGTGCTCCGGCCCAAGCTTCTTCTCCATGATCACTATGGCCTTGCCGTAAAGCTCCTCTGCTTCGCTGTATCGATGTTGTTCGAAGTAGACTTTCGCCAGATTATGGAAAGCATTTGCCAAAGCGGGGTGCTCCGCGCCCAGCGCCTTTTCCCGGATGTCCAATGACCGCAGAAATAAGGGCTCCGCCTGAGCGTATTCTCTTTGGTCGTGGTACATGATTCCGAGGTTGCTAACAATGGTTGCTACGTCAGGGTGCCTTTTGCCTAGAGTTCTTTCCTTAATGGCCAAAGCTCGCCGAAACAATGGCTCCGCCTCAGCGTAACGCTGTTTCTCCAGGCATACCGAGGCCAAATTACATAGAGTCATGGCTAGGTCGGAGTGTTCTGTCCCCAGCGCTTTTTCCAGAACAACGATGACTTGACGATACAGTGCTTCGGCTTCACGAAATCGGCCTGACAAGTGACAGACTTCTCCCAGGTTGTTCATGATAGCGGCAACTTCTGGATGCTCCAGTCCTGAGGTCTTCTTCTTGATTGATAGTGCTCGTCGAAATAGCTGTTCAGCCTCCCCATAGCGCCCTTGGTTTCTGCGAAGGGTGGCCAAGCTATTAAGTGTTGCTGCAAGATAGGCGGCATGCTCGCCTTTCCCCTTCTTTTCCTGAATGCTGAGTGCACGCTTGAGCAGGGGTTCAGCTTCCAGAATAGGTTCTGGAGCCCTGACGATCTCATCGATTGGGCCACGGCGGCATCCCCAGAGGACGGCAACGAAAAAAGGCTGCTGAGAGCTCCTTCCGCCTGTCTGAATTTAGTGAGTCAAAATGTGAAACGGACGCCTCCCCAGACTCCTATGGGAGCGCCTGGCGCAAAGAAAGTTCCTTGCTGAACAGGGAACTCGCCGTTCACGGCCGGAAACGGACGTGCGATGAAGTTTCCAGTCTCGGTGAATCCGGTGGGTCCCAACTGCGCGGCGCTGTAGAAACGACGATTGAAGAGGTTATTAACCTGAGCGAAGAACTGTAGCCAACGCTTGAACTGGTAACGCCCTCCAAGGTTCACCACGCCATAGCCTGGCGACGTTCCAGGACCTAGATAGTAAGGTACAGTTGCTTCATGAAGATTGTTTTCGTTCCCTCGTGCGTAAGAGCTCGACACAGCCAACACGCTAATGTCGGCTGAGAGCTTCGAAGTAATCTGAATGTCAGCGTAGCCTTTCAGCATGTGTTGAGGGATGAGTGGAATTCGATTTCCAGGTTCGATCTCGATAATACCCTCAAGTCCGCCTTCTCCTTCAGCAGCCTCGTCGTTCGTGCTGTTACCCGCGCCATTCACCGTCTCAGGACTTCGATAGGTCGCATCCAGGAAGGTATAACCTGTCCCGAGACTGAAGCGCCAGATCCGCGCCGTGAGCCCCAGATCAACTCCTTGTCGTAGTGTCTTGCCGAAATTCTTGAAGTAACCAAAGCCCGTTTGCTCCGAAGCTACGAAGAGGATGTCGTTGCGATTGTCTGCTCGAAACCAGCCGGCGTTCCATTTGATGTTGCGTTCCAAATCCCCGCGCACGCCCACCTCAATGGTTCGAGTCACCACATGTTGCAGCGGTGGATCTCCGGCCATCGCGTTGGGTAGCTTGCAAGGCTGTTCAGGGTCAGCACACCCCAGCTCGATGGAAGTTGGTGCGCGATTACCCTCGCTGTATCCGAGATAGACGCTCAGAGGGTTTGCCAAACGAAACGTGACACCAGCCGCAGGATTGAATCGGTCGAAAACATTGTGGCTGGTGAGTGAACCAGGACCAGGTTGGTGCAGCCGGTCGTCGTTGTCGACGACGGTGCGGTTGTATCGTCCAGACAGCGTCAGATTCCACCGACTGCCAACGGAAAGCGTGTCCGTCGCATAAACGCTGGCGGTGTGGATGATGCCTCCCAGATCGACGCGCGCGTCGTATGGCTCCCCATCCACGTCACCTCCGGTCACACTATCGCCAAACGCATTGACACCGGTCACGCTGCGGTCCGGGTTGAGATAGCCAAGCTGCGTGGACTGCAGGAACCCAACATTACTGCGGTCGTAGACTCCGCCTGCAGTGAACTGATGGCCGTGACCACCCAGCGAGCCGAACCAGCTCATTTGTCCTGACGCCCCATAGTTGTGCTGCCGGGTGTTAGTTCGATTGAGGAGTCCATTGCACTTTTCGGAGGGTTCGTCAGCTTGAAGTGCTTGTGCAATGCACCCCCAGAATGGGAAGGGGGTATTCGCTGCGTTTGCTCCCGTCGTCGGAAATCCGGTATAGCCGGCTTGGGTCAGTGCCCGAATGTCTGCAGCACTTAGTTGATAGAGAGATTGATCGAGTGAATCCTCGTTGATGTCGCCATTCAGCGTGTTTGTGCGAATAAACCTATAGTAGCCATTCCCGGAAAAAGTCAACCGATTCGTGGGGCTGTGCCGGGCGGTGAAGTTGAGGAAAGGCGAGCGGTTCGCGGTGATGTCTGGCTTGGTGTAGACACTTGCATAGTCGCGATCCAGGAAACGTTCCTCCTGAAGGCCATTGCCTATGAGCGAGTTGTTGAAATAGGCCGTCGTCAACCCAAGCACCGTCTTGTCACTTTGCCAGCCAAGCTTCCCGAAGACCTGTCGGACGTTCGACGGAGAATCGTCACGCCACCCATCTTCGAAAAAGAGGCTGCTGGCCAGATACCAGTTCACCCCTTTGGAGTTTGAACCTCCATGCTCGAAATCCCCCATTACCCTGCCGAAACTGCCCCCGCTCACCTGAAACAGCGTGTCGGAGTTGCTGCGCCCGTCTTTGGTTTGGACCGATACCGCTCCTCCCAGGGTATTGAGGCCAAACAAAGGATTTGAGCCGGGTATCAGGGTCGTTTCTGCGATGGCGATCCGCGGAATCAAATCCCAACTGACCACATCGCCAAACGGTTGATTCAGTCGGACTCCATCCATATAGAGCGACAGGCCCTGGGGAGTACCCAACAAAGGCGATGCCGTGTAGCCGCGGTAATTCAAGTCAGCCTGGAAAGGATTTCCCTGGATCTCATTCAGATAGACACCGTTAAAGTGTCGATTCAAGAAGTCGGATAGATGCAATGCTCCGCTCTGCTCCATGTCGCGTTCCGTTGCGGCCTGTGTTGGAGCGGGTATTTCGTCGATCGAGCGGTCGATTCCAGCAAGCGGGGTTGTTCCCACCACTTCCACTTGGTACGCCGAAGTTCCCAATGCAAGAGTGATGACTTGAGAAATGGGGTCCTCAGACTGGACTTCGATCAGTATCGATTGCGTCGCAAAACCGGTTCTCGACACTTCCAATCGGTAGCGCCCAAATGGCAAAGTACCGAGTGTCACTCTGCCTTGAGAATCGGTTTCAAAGCACTTGACCGATCCGGTGGCCAGGGTATCCAGCCTGCCAGAGGACTCCATGATCGCTCCGGAGGGGTCTTTAACCAGTAGTTGAATTTCCCCCATCCGCCCCTGGCTATGCAATGAGGAACCGACAAGCAAGACGATAGGAAGAAAAACCTTAGATAAGGCGCTCGGGAAAGTGTTTTGTCGGAACATACTTGAATATTCCTTGACCTGAGGATTTGTTCAGTGTTTTTTTTCAGTCATCAATTATTTTTAGTGGAGAACCCATTTTGGGACCTGGAAAAGACACAGACCGCATGGCGTTTTGATAGGATCTTGGTTGTTTTCTGCGAATGTCACTTGTTGGGCGTTGCCTAGGCAAAGAAAAAGTCTGAACAAAGGCTGACCTGCCGGAATATTCAGGATAGAGGTCTGATAATTGATGGCTAGCAGCCTGTCGGACTTAAGTTCGGCAGCTGCGATGTGTCGGTAGAAGGAGCCGCCGAATCGAAGTAAGCTCGGCACAGCGTCTCGGCGACAAGCAACGTTTCGTTTAGGCAGCTTCA
>Ga0187893_10000841_pt1 | contig 77627 bp, 59 predicted proteins | sample MA1701074metaG_FD_139574 | JGI IMG/M metagenome (GOLD analysis project Ga0187893, IMG submission 139574) | White microbial mat communities from a basaltic lava cave in the Kipuka Kanohina Cave System on the Island of Hawaii, USA - MA170107-4 metaG ...
GGCGGCGAGCACGCCCATGCCGACGTGCACGCGGAGGCGACGCCGGAAGCCCGCAGGGTCGAGGAGCACGTCGTGGAGCCCGCACACGACAGGGAGCGTGACGGCCATCTCCTTCGCGCTTAGCGCCAGCCCGTAGAGCGCGAGGTACGCGAGGAGCCAGGGCCGACGCGACGTGCGGCAAAAGGTCATCCAGGCGAGGAACCCGAGGAGGAAGAAGAGCGTGGTCAGGATGTCGCGACGCCCCGAGATGTACGCGACGCATTCGGTGTGGACCGGGTGCGCGACGAAGAGGAGCGCGCCGGCGAGCGCGGCCACGGGCCCGGCGAGGCGGCGCAACACGACGAACACCGCGAACGACGTGATCCCGTGAAGGATCGTGTTGACCACGTGGTAGCCCGACGGGTGGTCGCCGAAGAACGTCTCGTCGATCCGGAGCGAGAGGTAGCGGAGCGGCCGGTAGTCGTGCACGAGATCGAGGAACGACAGCCCGCGGATCCGGTCCTTCCTGAAGGTCGTCAGGTCGTCGAAGACGAACCCGCCGGCGAGAGAGTTCCCGTAGAGCGCGAAGGAGGCGCCAAGGAGGAGCGGGAGCGCGAAGCGGTTCCTCACGCGGCCATTCCCGCGAGGCCGCGCAGGAAGCCCGCGCCATAGGATGCCTGCTGGACGAGGAACGCGAGGGGGGCGAGGGGGGCGGCGGCTGCCGTCCGCAGCGCACGCGCCGCCGCGATGCCCACGACAACGAGGTAGGCGGCGAGCGCCGCGGAGACGGAGGCCGCCGCGACCCGGGAGGGCGGGAAGACGACCGCCGCGCCGAAGAGGGCGGCCGCGACGAGAAGGCCCAAGGGCGGCAGCAGGTAGAAGGGCTCGAGATGCCTCCGGTCCATGCGAGCGAGCGCGCTCCGCGCACGCCCCATCGCGAAGAGCTGGGCGGCGAAGGCGCGCCACGTGGCCCGGCGGCGGTGGTGGACGCGCGCGTCGGGAGCGTGGACGAGACGGAGGCCGAGCCGCTCGATGCGGGCGGCGAAGTCGATGTCCTCGCCGTGGCGCAAGAGGGCGAACCCGCCCGCACGCTCGAAGTCCGCGCGGCGGACGGCAAGCGAGTAGCTCCGCGGCCGGTACCTCGCGGCACGGCCCCCGCGGCCCCCCCGGATGCGGCCCGTGGTCAGGGGCGAGGTGAGGACGAAGTGGAACACGCGGCCGAGGAGAGGTTCCTTCGGGTCCAACGCCTCCGCCCCCCCGACCGCGCCCACTTCCGGCCGCTCGAGCGGAGCGAGCATCGCGGGAAGCCAGCCCTCGAGCGCGCGGCAATCGCTGTCGAGGAACACGAGGGCGCGTCCGCGGGCCCGCGCGGCGCCGTCGTTGCGCGCGAGGCCGGGCCCGCCGGACGTCGCGCGGCGGATCGCGACGACCCCGTCGCGCGCCGCAAGCATCGCCTCGGTGCCGTCGCCCGACCCGTCGTCGACGATGATCACCTCGAACGAGCCGCGCTGCGCCGCGAGGGAGTCGAGTGCGACCGCGAGCTCCTGCCTCCGGTCCCGCGTCACGACGATGACGCTCGCCGCGGGCGTCGGGTCAGGCGCCACGCTTCCCCCGGATCACCTCGCGGACAGGCGCCGTCTCGCGCCGTCGGCCCGCGACCACGACGAGCTCCGCGAGCAGGCCGAAGAAGACGCACTGGATGCCGAGGAGCACGCAGAGGACGCCGAAGACGAGCAGCGGGCGGTTGCCGATCCATTGGCCGAAGAGCCAGCCGACGCCGAGGTAGGTGAGAACGGCGCCGCCCGCCAACGCGACCAGGAGGCCGAAACAGCCGAAGAGGTGGAGCGGCCGCGTCCCGTAGCGCGTCAGGAGGAGGACGGTCGCGGAGTCGAGGAACCCCGCCACGTATCGCGACCAGCCGTAGCGGGAGCGGCCATGGCGGCGCGGCTCGTGCGCGACGTCGACCTCCACGACGCGGAAGCCGCGGGCCGCCGCGAAGACCGGAAGGAACCGGTGCATCTCGCCGTGCAGCGGCAGCTCGGCCGCGACCTCGCGCGTCATCGCCTTCAAGCCCGAGTTCACGTCGCGCACCCTCGTGCCCGCGAGGAGCGAGACCACGCCGTTGAAGATGCGCGACGCGAGGCGGCGCGTCCACGGATCGCGGCGCGACCGCTTGCGCCCCGTGACGAAGTCCGCGCCCTCCTCGATCCGCGCGACGAGGTTCGGGATCTCCTCCGGCACGTCCTGGAGGTCGGAGTCGATCGTGACGAGGACGCGCCCCTTGGCTTCGGCGAAACCCGCCGCGAGCGCCGCGGCCTTGCCGGAATGGCGGCGCAGGTCCACGACGACCACCTGCGGGTCCTTCGAGGCGATCGCCCGCAGCCGCTCGAGGGAGCCGTCGCGGCTGCCGTCGTTCACGAAGATGATCTCGTGATCCGCCGCGAGCGAGGCGAGGGCGGCCTTGAGCCGACGGTGGAGCTCGTCGAGCGTCGGCTCCTCGTCGAGGACGGGCACGACGGCGGAGAGGCGCACGGCGGCGGACTATCCGCGGCGGGGCGCTGCCCGTCAAGTCGCCGGTTACCATCGTGCGCCATGCGCCACGGATGGGCGGAAGGAGGCGCGAGGGGGTGCGGGGGCGGCCCGTTCAGGGTGCGCCGCCCCCACGGGGAGGCGAGGTGACCCCGGCGCCGAGGTGCTCCGTCGTGATCCCGGTGCGCGATATGGCGCGCTACCTCCCGGAAGCGGTGGAGAGCGTCCTCGCGCAGGAGGGATGCGATTGCGATCTCGTGATCGTCGACGACGGATCGACCGACGGTTCCGGGGAGGTGGCGCGGAAGTACGCTTCGCGGCGCGTGACCGTCGTCGCCGACGGCAAGGCGGAAGGCCTCGCGGCCGCGCGCAACCGGGGTCTTCTCCACGTCCGGGCGCCCGCGGTCGTGTTCCTCGACGCCGACGACCGGCTCATTCGGGGCGCGCTCGCGCGCCTGCTCGGCCCGCTGGAGAGCGACCCCCTGCTCGCGGTGGCCTACGGGGAAGTCGTGCCGATCGACGAGCTCGGCCGGCGGCTGAGCGCCGCGCGACGGCCGATCTTCGGCAGACGGCGAGCCTCCGGCGACGTGCTCGCGGCGGTGCTCCGCGGGTCACCGATCATCACGCCGGGCGCGGCTTGCATCCGCCGGCGTCACCTCGACGAGGCGGGGGGGTTCCGGGGCCTCCCGGTCGGCGAGGACTGGGAGTTCTGGTGCCGCCTCGCGCTCGTCGGGAGGTTCCGCTATCTCCACGGCCCGCCGGTCCTCGAGTACCGGAGCCACCCGACGAGCCTCACCGCGACGCGGGGGGATCGCGTCGAGGACCTGCAGCTCGCGCTCGAGGCGATCTACGGCAACCCTGCCGTCCGCGCGAGGTTCCCGGCATGGTTCCTCCGGCAAGAGCGCCGGCGGTGCCTGACGGGCGTCTACGCGTACGCGGGCCGCATCGCGCTCAAGAACCGCCGCTGGGCGGTCGCGCGAAGGCACCTCGTCGAGTGCCTCCGCCGCGATCCGACGCGGCTCAGGGAGGCGATCTTCCTGCTCGCGGCGCTCGCACGCTGGATCCCCGGCCCGCTGCGCCGCCGGATCAAGTGAGGTGCTGCGCTTCTGGACCGCACGGGGAGGATCATCGGATGGCCGGTTCCCCGGAGGCGCGGCGCGCGGTGGCCTTGTGCGTGATCCTCACGCTGCCGCTCCTCGTCGCCCGCGCCGCGCTCTTGGGCGTCGCGGACCCGAGCGAGGCGCGCTACGGGCAGATCTGCCGCGAGATGGCCGAGGGCGGGGACTGGGTCGTACCGACCTGGCTCGGGATCCCGCACCTCGAGAAACCGCCGCTCGCGTACTGGGCGGGCGCCCTCGGCCTGCGGCTCCTCGGGCGGTGCGAGCTTGCCCTGCGGCTGGGCGCACTCCTTGCGCTCGTCGCGAGCGCGATCTGGACCGCCGGCATCGCGCGGCGGGTCGCGGGGCAGGCGGCCGCGGCCCCGGCGGCGCTGGCGATCCTCGTCGCGCCCTACACGGTCGCGTTCGGCGTGGCATGCCACACCGACCCGTTCCTGCTCGCCGCGACGACGCTCTTCCACCACTCGGTCTTCCGCCGCCTGCGCGACGAGGATCCGCGTGCCCTCGACCTGGCGGCGGTGGCGCTCGCCCTCGGGATCCTCGCGAAGGGCCACATGGTTCTCCTCTTCACCGTCGTGCCCCTCGCCCTGGCCCGTACGGGCGTCTTCCGCGAGCTGTGGCGGCCTTGGCGTGTGCTGCTCCTCCTCGCGACCACGGTCCCGTGGTTCGCGGCGATGGAAGTCCGCTTCCCGGGGTTCTTCGGGCACCAGGCGTCGGCGCTCGCCGGCCGCGCGATGGGCAGCGGTCACCGCGCGCCCTTCTACATCTACGTGGTCGCGCTCGCCATCGGCCTCATGCCATTCGCGATCTTCGCACCGCGCGGTCTCGGCAGGGTCGGACCGGGCGACCGCCGTTTGCTGCTCCTCTGGCTCCTCCTCCCGCTGGCGGTGCTCTCGGTCGCAAAGAGCCGCCTGCCGACCTACATCCTTTCCAGCGTGCCGCCGGTCGCGGTCCTCGCGGGCGTGCGGCTCGGTGCGACGAGGAGAATGATGGCCCGGTGGCCGGGCATCGTCCTCGCGATATGCGGCGCGGCCGCCGTCGCGGCGTCGCTTGCCGGGGTGCCGGCGAGCGCCCGCGAGGCGCTCCCGGTTGCGGGGCACCTCGGCATCGCGGTGCTCGTCTGCGCGATCTGGGTGTGGGTCGCCCGCGCGCTGCCGCGGGCGGTCGTCATCGCGGGCGTCTCCGCGATCATCGTCGGGGGGGTGGTCGAGAGCGCGTACGTCCATGAGGAGGTGTTCCACATCCACCGGAAGTTCGCGCGGCAGGTCGCGGAGCGTTCCCGCCGGTCGGGGGCGCCCGTCGTCCTCGCGGGCATGTCGTTGCCCTCGATGGGGTTCTACTGCGACGCGCCCGTGCGGATCGCGGGCGAGTCCGGGCGGCTCGCGCGGGAGGCCGAAGCGTGGGGCCGAAGCCCGCTCTTCACCCCGGAGACCGATCTCAAGGACCTGCTCCGGGAGGACCGCCGCAGCGTGATCGTCGTCAAGGAGGAGTTCCGCCTCGCGCACGCGCCGGACCGGGAGCCTTGGCTCCGGATGGGCGACCTTGCGGTCGTCGGGCCAGCGGAAGCTGTGGGCCCCGTCCGATAGGTTGGGTGCCTCATCGTGAAGGGCGCGGACTTCGGAGGAGCGGGCGGGTGACGGAGGCAGGTGCGGAGGCCACCGTCGGGAGCCGCCGGTGGAGCGTGCTGCTCGTCGCGTGCCTCGGCATGGCGTGCGCGTCGACCCGGCACGGCGAGCTGCCGCCGCCGTCGCCCGAGGCGGAGCGTCCGGCCGAGGAGTCCAAGGGCTGGACCAAGGAGCAGAAGCTCGTCGCGGTCAACGCGGCCGCGGCCGTCGCCATCGGGATCTACGGGTTCCAGTTCTGGGACTACGGCGACAAGAACTTCCAGGTCATCGACGAGGGATGGTTCGGCCAGAACACATCGTACGGCGGCGCGGACAAGCTCGGCCACGCGTACAGCTCGTACCTCTTCGCGCTCGGGTTCGCATCCCTCTACGAGGGCTGGGGGTACGAACGGAGCAAGGCGGATCTCTACGGCGCCATCTCCTCGATGGCCGCGTTCACGTTGATCGAGGTGGGGGACGGCTTCAGCAAGAACGGCTTCTCTTGGGAGGACCTCGCCGTCGACGCGGCCGGCGTCGCCTTCGGCTACTGGCGGCGGCGGGTGCCCGCGGTCGGCCGTCTCGTCGACTTCCGGGTCGAGTACATCCCCTCGGAGACGTTCCTCGAGGGCGAGCACAGCGACATCGTGACCGACTACTCGGGCTTCAAGTACCTGCTCGCGCTGAAGCTCGACGGGATCGAGGCGTTGAGCAAGACCCCGCTCGGCTGGTTCGAGCTGCAGGCCGGCTACTACACGCGCGGCTTCGCGACCGGCGACGACGAGTTCTTCAACGAGAAGACGCGCAAGGCCTACGTCGCGATCGGCCTGAACGTCTCCCGCATCCTCTCGAAGCTCGGATTCCGGAAGCTCGGCAAGTTCTTCGAGTTCTACCAGGCGCCCTACACGTACGTGCCGTTCGACTGGACGATCCCGCCGTAGGCCAGACGAGGGCAGCGCACGGCGCCCCGATCGACGCGTTGAACCGGATTCCCGGCCTGCGCCGTCTCTGTGGGACGATGGAACCGGTGCGGGTCGAGGCGCTGCTCCAGGACCGGGCGTGGCTCAAGGGGCTTGCGAGAAGCCTCGTCCGGGACGAGGCGACGGCCGACGACCTCGCCCAGGACGGATGGCTCGCGGCACTCAAGCGCCCGCCCACGCGCCACGTGCGCGCGTGGTGGCGGCGTGTCCTCGTGCGCCGCGCGATCGACCTCCGGCGCGAGCAGGAGCGGCGGCGGGCGCGCGAGGGGCGCGCGCCTGCCCCCGAGACCCCCTCGCCGGAGCTCCTGGAGCGCGTCGAGCTTCAGGAAACGGTCGCGCGCGCGGTCCGGGAACTCCCGGAGCCCTACCGCGGCGTGATCCTCCTCCGCTACTTCGAGGGGCTCCCGCCGCGCGCGATCGCCCAGCGGCTGGCCGTGCCCGTGGAAACCGTGCGCACGCGGCTCAAGCGCGCGCACGCACTCCTCCGCGAGCAGCTCGGCCGCGAGCGCCGCGACTGGAAGAGCGCGATGCTCCTCGTCGCGTGGCCCGGTTCCCTCACGAAGTTCCTCGGAGGGATGACGGTCATGGCACAAGGCAAGAAGATCTCGATCGTGGCGCTCCTGATCCTCGCGCTCTCTCTCTTCCTCACATGGGGGGGGCTCGGGGGGACCGAGCCCCAGCCGCGTGCGGCGGAGCCCGCGCGGGCCGCCGTGCCCGTCGCGGACGAGCCGGCTTCGGTCCGGCCCGTTCCGGTGCACACGGGCTGGACGATCGTCGTGCGGACGTTGCGGCGGGACAAGAATGCTCTCGGCGGCGTCACGGTTCAGGCGAAGGTGGTCGCGGACGGCATCTCCGTCAACGAGCAGGCGTTGACTACCGACGGGCTCGGCACGGCGGCGTGGCTCCTGCCGGCATACGAGGAGACCGTGCGGCTCGACCTCCGCGCCGCATCGCCCGGGCTCCCCGACGCGTGGCGGGAGGTGCTGGTGGCGGCCGGGAGCAGGCCGCCGAACGCCATCGAGGTCAGGCTCGGCGGCCTCGACGGTCTGGTCACGGGGCGGGTGGTCGACGCGCAGGGGAAGCCGATCAAGGAGGCGACGGTCGAGACCTCCTCCGGGCGGGCGACAACCGGCGCCGACGGCAAGTACGCCCTCGCGGTGCCGACGGAGCATGGGGACGTCTACGTCTGGGCGAGCGCCCCCAAGTACGCGTTCGAGCGGGTCGCGGTGGTGCTGCGCGACGGCCGCGGCACCGCGGACCTGCGGCTGCGCGAGGAGTTCCGGATCCGCGGCATCGTGACCGACGAAGAGGGGCGTCCGGTGCACGGCGCCGTCGTGCGGACGTTCTTCACGGGGTACTTCCAGCACGCGGTCTCCGGCCGCGACGGGTCGTACCTCCTCGCGCACCTGGATCCAGGCCGCAACGAGCAGAATCTCGAGGCTGGGCACCCGCGATATGTGTCGTTCGCGAAGCAGATCCCGACCGTCGGGGCGGAGACCACCGTCGAGATCGTCCTCCGCAAGGGCCTCGATCTCGCGGGGCGCGTCGAGGGCCCGGACGGCCAGCCCGTCGTGGGCGCGAAGGTGACGGTCGCCGAAAGCCACGACCCCGTGTCGTTCGGGGACTTCGCGACCGAGACGGGCGAGGACGGGTCGTTCGCGTTCGGCCCGCGCCTCGACCCCGGCGGGCGGCCCGTGATCGTCGATCACCCCGGCTACGCGCCGCTCTCGCGAAAGATCGCGCTGCCCACGGACGGGCCGGTCACGCTCCGGCTCGAACCGGCCCACCACATCTCTGGCACCGCCGTCGATGACCTCGGCCGTCCGATCGAGATCTGGCTCTCGGCCCGGATCGGCGACGAGTACCTGCCTCGCGCCACGATGTCCGATGCGGAGGGGCGGTGGCGGCTTGAGGGGGTCCCGTCGGGCGCCATCGATCTCGAGTTCTACGGCGAGCAGTTCCAGCGCACGACGGTGCGGGGAGTCGAGGCGGATCGTAGGGACGTCGCCGTCACCGTGCCGCGTGCGGCCGTCTTCAAGGGCCGCGTGGTGGACGACGCGACGGGGAAGCCGGTTCGGTCGTTCACCCTGGTCGTGACGTGCACGTCCGTGCCGGGCATCCACGCGACGTGGGTGCGCGAGGGGTACCGGATCGAGGACAACGACGGCCGCTGGACGATCGCCGAGGCGTTCGCCCCGGGCGTCGTGGCGGGCATCGAGGTGCGCGTGGACGGGTACATGCCCGGCCGCGGGACCGCGACAGCTGCGCTCGAACCCGACCCGGAGGAGTGCGTCGTGCGGATGCGACGGGGGATCGTGGCCGAGGGCATCATCCTCGACGACGACACCGGCCGCCCGATCGAGGGCGCCGACGTGCGCGTCGAACCCGCGGGATCGAGCCTGTGGTTGCAGGGGGAGACCCACCGACGCGATGTCCAGCGTACCGCCGCGGACGGGCGGTTCCGGTTCACGGCCGTGGCGCCCGGTTTCAACCTCTCGGTCGACCATCCCGGCCACGCGCCGCTCGTCCAGCCCGTGGTGGAAGATGGGCCGCTGACGATCCGGCTCCATGGCGGCTGCGTGATCGAGGGCACCGCGACGGCTGGCGACGAGATCTCGCTCTTCGGCGACGACAAGTCTCGGGATGCCGTCGCCGACGAGAGGGGTCGGTTCCGGTTCGAGAGGCTTCCCGAAGGAGAGTACAGGCTCGCGAGGCGGATCCGGCGAGTGGAGCCTCCCCGGACCCTGTTCGCGTACCCGATCATGCGTAAGGTCGAGGTTGCGCGCGGAAGACCCGTGGACGTCGAGTTGAAGGCTCTTGGCGCCGCGACGGTGCGGGGCCGGATCGACGGGCGAAAGGGCGTGGACGGGTCCGTCGTCTACCTCGTGCCCGATGACGAGCGCTTGCGCGTTAGCGTGTTCGTGAGCGAGGGCACGTTTGAATTCACGGGAGTCGAGGCCGGTCGCTACCGGGTCATCGCGCCGGGCGCGGATCCGAGCGGGCCTGGCCCCGAGATCGACGTGAGGGACGGGGAAACGCAGGAGGTGACCCTCAAGGCCGCGGATTGATACCCTGCGCCCATGGATCGGGCGCGATACGGAGGGGGCAGCGGGGGCCAGAAGCTCGACTGGCTCCGCAAGCTCGCGCGGGCTCGGCTCGGGAGCGCCCGCGCGGTCTTTGACCTCCACGAGACGCTGTGCTTCCTGCGCGCGTACCCGGACGACGCGTTCGTCCTCGCCCAGGTCGAGAGGATGCTCGCGGGGTTCCACCGTCGCGCGGATCTCCGCCGTTTCGCGAAGGACCTCGCGGACAGCGGGATCGCGGGCACGGAAACGTACTACCGGTTCTTCGCGGAGACCGCGTTCTGGCTCGCCCGCCGGTATCCGGGCCACCTGCTCGTCGACTGGTCCGAGCTCTCCGTGAAGCAGGAGGAGATGCTCCTCGAACGGCTTCCGCTCCTTGCCCACTTCGCGGAGACGCCGGGTCTCGAAGAGGCGCCGCTCTCGCTGCGCCAGTGGGTGCGCCGGATGAAGAGCCCCTCGGAAGGCGATGGCGCCTTCCTCGCCCGGCGGTTCGACGCGACCCAGGCCGAGCCGTTCCTCCAGCAGGCGTTCTACGACGAGGTGGACCTTCCGCTCCGGCTCCGCGCGGCCCCCGACGCGCCCTCACGCACGCTCGCGAAGTTCCCCTCGAAGGTCCACTGGCAGCGCGGCCCCCTGCGGCGCGAACGTCCGGAACTGCGCGTCGCCTTGAGGGCGCGGCCGAGGATGCGGGCCGCGACGGAACGCGAGGGAGAGGAGCTGATCCGGCTCGCGCGCGAGGCCATGGTGACGCGGGAGCGCGACCTCGACGTGTTCATGTACGGCGACCCGCGGGACGTGCGGCTCCTCGACTGCGGCGAGGGGCTCGTGTTCGCGGCGATCGGCTTCAAGCCGGAGCGGCGGCTGCTCCTCGAGGCGGTCTACGGCTTCCTCACCCTGAAGAACGGCGTGCCGATCGGGTACGTGCTCAACAGCGCGCTCTTCGGGTCGGCGGAGATCGCGTACAACGTGTTCGAGACCTACCGCGGCGCGGAGGCGGGACATGTCTACGGCTGGGTGCTCGCGTGCGTGCGGCACCTCTTCGGCGTAGACGCGTTCACGATCTACCCGTACCAGCTCGGCCAGGACAACGACGAGGCGATCGACTCGGGCGCGTGGTGGTTCTACCAGAAGCTTGGGTTCCGGCCGCGCGACCGGGACGCGCTCGCGCTCATGCGTCGCGAGCTCGCGCGGATGCGGCAGAGGCCGAAGTACCGGTCGTCGCGATCGACCCTCACGCGACTCGCCGACCACAACCTCTACTACTTCATGGGACGCCCGCGCTCGGACGTGATCGGCGAGGTGTCGCTCATGGACATCGGGCTTGCTGCCACGGACTTCCTCGCGAGGCATGGCCGAGGCGACCACTCGCGCGAGGCGGCGCGCCGGTTCGGCCTCCGGTCGTCCGCCGGCTGGACCCGCGAGGAACGCGTGGCGTGGGCGCGCTGGGCCCCGCTCCTGCTCCTCGCGAATGGTGTCGAGGGTTGGACCGCAGCGGAGCGCCGCACGGCCGTCGCCGTCGTGCGCGCGAAGGGCGGGCGCCGCGAGTCGGACTTCGTCCGGCTCTTCGACCGGCACCGGAAGCTCCGGGCCGCGATCCTGAAGCTCAGCGGACGAGATTGACAGGGGGTCCGGGGGCGTCGACCGGCACCGGGTCGCCGACACCCTGTGCAGTCCGGACGCGCAGCAGATGCCGCCCCGGCGGCAGCGCGCGGAGGGCGAAGCGCCCCTGCTCGTCCGTGATCGCGCGACGCACACCCCAAGGGGCCTCGACGACGACCGTCGCCATGACCACCTGCTGCCCGTCCCGGTCCTTCACGGTGCCTTCGATCCGGCAGCCTCGCAGGATGGTGAGGCGAAGGTCGGTGGCGCCCGCCTCGAGCCCCTCCGCCTGCACGTACCGGTCGTCGTCTTCGCCCGACGGCCGCCAGCCGTCGAGGCGCACGCGCCCGGGCGGGAGGCCGCGGAGCGCGAAGAACCCGTCGGCTCCCGAGAACTCGTAGTCCCGTGGGATCGAAGCCGCCTCTCCGGCGAGCTGCGCGGGGATCCAGTCCATCCGGAAATCGAGCGGCGGATCGCCGACCACGCGCCCGGAGACTTCGAGCGCGGGCACAAGGCGGATCTCGATCTCGTGGTCGCTCGGGGCGACGACTCGGGGGCCGCCCGGCTGCGCGAGGCCATCCGCGACGCAAGACAGCCAGAAGGCGCCGTCGGGCACGCCGAGCAGCTCGAATCGGCCGTCGAGCCCGGACACGGCGGAAGGCTGCCCGTGATCGGCGCTCCAGTGCTGGTTCTCGTCTTGCCCCGGAGGCAACGGCAGCCTGACGCGGACTTCCGCTGCCGCGACCGGGCCCCTCCCCTCGCGCGTCACGCGGCCGACGAGCATCCGGCCGGGCCGGACGCGCACCTCGACCGGCCTGCCGTCGCCGGCGACGACGTCGAGCTCGAACGGGGTGTACCGGCCGAAGCCACGGCCGGCGACCGAGCCGCGGACACGATAGACGTCGCCCTCGCGGAGCCCGTCGAAGGCGACCTCGAACGATGACGTCTTCGAGTTGCCGCAGGAGACCGTCGAGGTGCCGCCGTCCACGTGGCCGGCGGAAGTTGGCGCAAGGAGGGTGAAGCTCCCGCCGCCGAGGACCTGGCCCTCGGGCGCGACCACCAGAAGCCGGATGCGGCCCGCGCGCCGCATCTCGATCCGCACGTCCTTTGCGCCCGTGCGGGCGACGACATAGGGACGCACGCCTGCGTAGCCGTTGCACGCGGCGGTCAGCGAGTACTCACCTGGCGGGAGGCCGGGCGACCGGCAGCGCCCGTCGGCGCCGCATTCGACCGAGTTGCCGTAGAGAACCTCATGCGGGATGCTGCGGTCGTCCAGGCGGTGCGGCCAGAACGTCACCGCGGCCTTCATGGGCGCGCCGTCGAGCGTCGTGACGAGGGCATCGATCGTCTCACCTGGCTCGAGCACGATCGCGTAGGGCTCGTTGCGCGGGATCACATCGTGCAGGAAGGCCGGGCGGTAGGGGAGCGGCATGTTGTTGTCATCCCACGCATCGTTGATCACGACGCGGGCCGGTCCCGGGCCGTCGATCGTCGCGCTCCCTTGGCCAGCACGGATCGGAGCCGACTCATAGGAGCCCCCCGCGGAACACCGGAGCGTGCCCCAAGGCAGGGGCCGGCCGTCGGGCAGTGTGACCGACACGGCGATGGTGCCACGCACCCTCTTCCGCGCGAACGGGATGACGAAGACGATCTCGTCGCCGCCTGCGCGGACGTGCTCCATCGTGCGGCGGGAGTCATCGTCGGCCGTCGGGTCGTAGACCGTGACGGACAGGCGGTAGGGCGCGTCGTCGAGCCCCTCGAACGAGAACCGCCCGTCGTCCCCCGTCACCTGGAACCCGAACGCGCCGAGCAGCGCCTCCCACTCCTCCGACGCGGGCCCCTCGCGCACCACAGAGACGTCCGCCTCGGCCACGGGCGCGCCACCCGGATCCACGACCCGGCCCACGAGACCGGCCCGGGGCTCGATGCGGAAGGTGCCCGCGTCGAGCCGTTCCCCGGTCCCGAACGGGAGCCAGGGGCCGAGAGCGACGCCGACGCCCGGCGCGCGGACGGCGCAGCGGACGAAGGCTCCGTGCTTGCTCTCGATCTCGAACCCGCCGTTCGCGTCCGTCGTTCCGCCCGCCCCGCCCGGCGTGACGGACACGGCGGCGCCGGCGATGGGCGACCCGTTCGTCGCGGCGACTACCTTGCCGAACACGACGCGGGCGCCCGGCACGTCGCTCGCCGGCCCCTCTCTCGCGGGAGCGCCTTCGACAGGGCGGGCCGGATCGCCTACCGTGCGGGTCCGGGCTCTCTCGGCTTGCTCGCCACGCCGCAGCGCGAGAGCGCCGAGAGCCACGGCGACGGCGGCGGCGAGAAGAAGCGCACGCCTTCCCACGGCCGCACGATAGCACGGGACATGACCACCTTCCCGCGGGGCCCGTCTCTAGGGTAGAGGAAGGTGCGTGAGCAACGGCGGCGAGGCGATGTCCCGGCGAGAGAGGCTCCTGCTCGACGCCTCCCGCGGGGGCGACGCGGCGGCGTTCGCGACGCTCCTCCGGGAGTCGGCGCCGGCCCTCGAGCGGCTCGCGCTCCGGCTCGTCGGGGACCCGCACGACGCGGAGGACATCGCGCAGGATAGCGTCCTCAAGGCGTGGCGCAAGCTGCCCGGGTTCAGGGGGGAGTCGCGATTCCGGACCTGGGTCTCCCGGATCCTCGTCCGCCGCGCGCTCGACTTCCTCCGCGGGCGCCGGCCCATGGAAGAGGTGCGCGAGCACCTGCCCGCGATCGTCCGCGATCCCGAGGAGCACGCCGCGGCCCGCGAGCTCGACGACGCGATCCGGGCCGCGATCGAGGAGCTGCCGCCGGTCCAGCGCGCCACGCTTCTCCTCCGCGCCGACCAGGGCCTCTCCTACGAGGAGATCGCCTACGTCCTCGGCTCGACCCGCAACGCGGTCCGGATGAACCTCGTCGCCGCGCGGAAGAAGCTCGCGGACCGGCTCCAAGGCCTCGTGGACCTCGGAGGCGGCGCATGAGCTGCCCCTTCGAGGTGGAAGTCCTCCTCCTCCGCGACGCGGGCGGCAGCCCGGCGCGACGGATCGTGGTCGAGGCGCACCTCGCCCGGTGCGAGAGCTGCGCCCGGATCGACGAGACGCTCGAGCTCTTGGGCGAGCGTCTTCGCGCGGCCGACGAGGCGCCGCTCGGCGTGGTCGAGAGGGTCGTCTTCCCGGCGCGCCGGCGGACGTGGCCCGTCGCGGCCGCGGCGGTTGCGGCTGCGGTCTGGCTCGCGTGGCCGGCGCAGCCGCAGCCGCCGCGGTCACCCGTCGAGACGGCCGAGGTCCCCTCCCTGCCCCCGGACCCCCTGACCCTCCCCCCGCCGACGGCGCGCGGCCCCGCGCTCTCCGCGCTCCTCGCCGCGCTCGACCCCGCGGCGGAGGAGTACGGCGCCCACGTCGCGGCCATCGCGGCACGGGTCCGTGCGGACGGCGCAGCAGGCAGCGCGGCGCTCGCGGCGCTGCTCGCGGAGGATCCGTCGCGCGCGGTCGACGTCGCGGTCCTCGCGCCGTCCCCCGCGCTCGCGGAGCCGCTCGCGGCTCTCCTCGACGAACCGGCGTTCGCGGCGAGGGCCGTGCGCGGGCTCGGGGCGGCGCGTTCGTGGCGCGTGCTCGTGGCGGCACTCGACGGTCCGGCGGCAAGGGAGGCGCTCGAGGCTCTCGTGTCGATCGGCGGCCGCGAGGTGGCGGCGGAGCTGGAGAGGCGCGCCGACGATCCGGCGATGCTCGAGGCGCTCGCGCGGGTCGATCCGGCGCGCGCGGCCCGCGCATGCGCGATGGGGGGGGCCTGGGGGGCCGTCGCCGCCCATCGCGAGCGGATCGTGCCGGAGCTGCGCCGGCTGCTCGCGGACGATCGGTGCGCGGCAGGCGCCGCGGCGCGGCTCGGCGAGGCCGGCGACAAGGCGTCCACGGACGATCTCATCCGCCTCGCGGGGCGCCCCACGGCGGCTCGGGCGGCGACCGGGGCGCTGCTGTCGCTCGGCGCGTTCGAGGCGGCGTTCCGAGCGGCGCTGCGGCTCGACGAGGCGCGGGCGGCGTTCGACGGCGCCTCGCAAGCGGAGCCGTTCCTCCTCGACCGGATCGGTCGCGGCCCGTACGCCGGACGGCGGGCCGCGCTGGAGTTGCTCGGCCGTTGCGGCGGCGTCACGACCGTGCGACGGCTCGCCTCGAAGCCGGTTCCCCGGAACCTCATCGACGCGGCGGCGGCGACGCTCGGCGCGATCGGCGGCGAGGAGGCGATCGCCGCGCTCGACCGGCTCGGCGACGACCGGGCGCTGCGGCGCGACGTCGTGCGCGCGCTCGGCGCGACCGGCGACCCGAGGGCGCTGCCGGCGCTGAGGAAGTTCCTTGGCGACGGGCTTGCCGGCGAGCTCTCGCGGGCGCTCGCCCGGATCCACGATCCCGAGAGCGCGGGGATGCTCGCCGACCTTGCGCTCCGGGGGAGCGGGTCGGAGGAGGCGGCGCGCGCGCTCGCCGGGATGCCGGCGGACGTCGTGGTGCCCGTGCTGCTCGAGCGGTTGGGGGGCCCGGGCCGCGCTCGCGATCTGCTCGTGCGGATCGCGGGCGCGGACCACGGGCCGCGCCGCGAGAGCTGGAAGGAGTGGTGGGACTCGCGTCCCTGAGGAGATGCCATGACGACCCGACCTATCGCCCTTCTCTTCCTCGCGGCCGCACTCGCGGCGCAGGATCCGGAACCGCCGCGGGTGATGCACGTCTACGACCTCGGAGCGCTCTCCGCCGGGATGCGGAGCTGGTTCTTCGACACCGTGGACGTGACCGAGCGCGAGTTCTCGCTGCTCGGGATCTCGCATCAGGTGGAAGGGCAACGGGAAGGCGACTCCGTCGACGAGCAGGATCCCGGCCGCGCGGAAATGGCCGCGGAGATCGTGCGGGCGTGCGTCGGCCCGATCGAGGGCTTCGAGGTCGAGCCCATCGCCGAGGGGCACCAGCTGCTGGTCACGGGGACCGAGGCCGATCACAAGACCGTCGTGCGGGTGGTCGAGCAACTCCGAGCCGCGGGCGATCCGCCGGTCGAGCTGGATGTCCGCCATCTCACCATCCTCGACCGGTCGCTCGACGACGCGGCGCGCGCGGCCCTGCTCGCGCCGGGGAAACTCTCAGCGGAGCAGCTGGCTGCCCTCGCGCGGTTCGATTCGCGCTCCGGTCGACAGGGAGGGGTCCTGGAGGTCGCGGTCGGCCGGTGGGGGGTCTTCCGGGCCGTGCGCGAGCTGCGCTACGTCCCCGACTTCAACGTGGAGATCGCGCAGGGGGCGGCGATCGCGGATCCCGTGCCGGCGATCTCCGCCGACGGGCTCAAGGCCGCGGTCCGTCCGTTTCTCCTGCGGGACGGCCGGCTCCTCCTGCGCGTCGTGGCGTCCATGGGGGACCGGGAGGGCGAGCCGCGCCGCGTGGCGCTCGGCGCGCAGGAGGCGACCGACCTGCTTCGCCTGCGCAACACGGATTTCGGCGAGGTGGAGCAGATCGACTACCGCGGCGGAGCCGTCTCGACCGAGGCGATCGTGGCCCCCGGCGAGATGGCCACGATCGTGCTCGCGACAGACGCGCGGGGCGAGCTGCGATGGGACGTCCTCGCGCTGACGGTGAAGGCCGCGCCGAAGCCGATCGTGGCCGACACGTTCGTCGTGGCACCGGTCGGCGCCCTGGTCACGGAGGATGCTCCGCGGCGAGTCGTGTGGAACGGCACGACCGGGGAGCTCGCGCTCGCTCCCCTCGAGACCGGGCCGCGGCTCGCGCTGGAATCGGTCCTCCACCGGATCGGCTTCCCTGCCGACGCAGAGGGCGAGTTCAAGACCGGGGACGAGCACCTCCACGGCGGCAGCCTGCTTCTGCGCGGTAGGGCGGCGAGCCTGCGCGCGGCGAACGAGGGCATCCTCGCGCTCGAACGGGAGCTGATCCGGCCCGCGCAGATCGAGATCCGGTTCGTGGCCGAACGCCCGGGCGGCGCGGCGCGGGCGGTCGGGCTCCTCGCGGCGCCGCTCACGGCCGGCAGGGTCGCCGCGCTCGCGGCGTACCTCCGGATGGACACCATCGGCGACTACGAGGTCGAGGTCGCGCAGGAGGCGCGGATCGCGGACCCGGTGCACCAGGTCGTGACCGCCGGCGTGTTCGGGAACGCGCTGGTCTACGTGAACGCGGACGGGACGTACCGCCTGCACCTCGACCTGACCGTTGCGGGCGCCACCGAGGCAATCCGCACGATCGCGTCGGGCGTCGGAGGCGTGCCGATCCTCCAGAGCGTCGCTCTCGCGAAGCGCGTGGCGCCATTACGTCTCGACGTGGCGGCGGGCCGGCCGCGGAGCGTGGACCTCGGCCAGGATCCCTTCTCGCGCGCCGAGGAGGGTCGGCTCTCGGCCGTCGTGACCGTGCACCCGCAGTGACTACCGCGGGTCCGACACCCGCCCGAGGAAGAGGACCGATCCGGCCTCGCGGTCGCGGATGAGGAAGAGGAACGGCCGGTCGGCGCGGAACGCGACCGGCTTGCTGACGTCACCCTTCACCTCCGCCATCACCGCGGTCGCCGCGGCGGCCTCCGTGCCCTCCTCGTCCACGGCGATGAACGCCTTGTGAGCCACGGTGGAGACAAAGAGATCCTTCTTGCCGTTCATGCCGGAGAACTCGGCGTCCGGTCCGAACGCCGAAGGCATCCCCATCAAGGCGAGCGTCTCTTCCAGACGGAAGGCCGTCTCGACCCGGAACCGCGGGAGGTGGACGGTGACGTGCGTGTCTTTGAGCGACCCGAGAAGGCCCTCGGGCACGGCTGCGGGGACGCCCTCGCGCGGCAGGACGACCACCATCGAATAGCGGCCCCGCTCGTAGGGGAGCTCGACGGCCTGCGCGCCGTCCTTCTCCGCGTACCCGAAGTGTTCCGTCTGGACCATCATCGGAACCTCGATCCTCTCGCCCGACGCAAGCGCGAACGGAGCCTCCCGCGTGCGCGCCTTGAACGGCTCCTCCCACGCCGCCTTGAAGTGCAGCGCGTTCGCGAGGACGAGGGTCGTGTTGGCGTTGAACATGTCGGGGCTCACGATCCCGCGGATCCGGTCGCCGGTGCGCTCCGAAACCCACGCGTTGATCCGCCGCGCCGCCGCGTCGGCGGCCCCGAAGTCGACCGCCACGGGCGGCGCCCCGTACTGCCTCGCGAGGAACTCCTCGTACGCGGGCAGGAGCGTCGCGCCCTCCTGCACCCACGCGGCATCGGCGAGCGCGGGCCGTCCGTCCTTGCCGTCGTACGCCCTCGCGAGCTTCGCGAGCCCGTCTCCGTCGAGCCGCAGCACGCTCGCCATCTCGGCGGCGGTCGTCCCCCGGGCCCCCCCGTGAGCCATGGCGAGCGCCACGCGCACGCTCAGGGGCGAGCAGACGACGTTTCCCTCGCGCGCGGCGAGGCGGGAGAACAGCTCGAAGTCGAAGGCGTCGTCGGCGACGGAGAAAGACGCGAGGAGGAGCAGGCAGAGGGTTCGCATGACGGTTTGGACGAGGGAGACGCGCGCGGAGTTCGCGTTGCCGGGTTTTTTGACAGGAGGGTGCCTCGGGGGCAGCATGAGCCGGTGGAGATCCGACGGCTTCACCCCGCGGATTCGCTCGAGGAGCTGACCGCGCTCCTGCACCGGGCCTACGGGGCGCTCGGGGCGATGGGGTTCAACTACACCGCCGTGGACCAGCCGGTCGAGCGGACGAGGGAGCGGGCGTCCGACGGGGAGTGCCATGTCGTCGTCGCGGACGGGAGGATCGTCGCGACGGCGACCTTCGGCCTCGTGGGGGCGATGAAGCGGCCGCCCGAGTACGCGCGTCCCGGCATGGCCTACTTCACCCAGTTCGCCGTCGAGCCGGAGCTCCAGGGGAAGGGGTTCGGATCCCGGCTCCTGCGCCACGTCGAGGAGCGCGCGCGCGAGCGCGGGGCCACGGAGATCGCCCTCGACACGGCCGAGGGCGCCGAGCACCTCGTCCGGTACTACGGCGCGCGCGGGTACGAGGTCCTGGGGCACATCCGACGCCCCGGCAAGACCTACCGCAGCGTGATCCTGAGCAAGCTCCTACGCTGAGAAGAAGATCAGGGTCACGATCCCGAACACCGGGAGCAGGATGCAGATCGAGTAGATCATGTAGCCGAAGAAGCTCGGCATCTTCACGCCGTTCTCGTCGGCGATCGCCTTGACCATGAAGTTCGGGCCGTTGCCGATGTAGGTGTTCGCGCCCATCATGACCGCGCCGCAGGAGATCGCCGTGAGCAGTGTGGGGCCGTTCGCCGTGTGCAGCAGGTTGTTCAGGTAGCGCCCCTCGAGCTCGATGCCGTTCAGGCCGCACGCCGTGCTCGCGAACGTGAGGTAGGTCGGCGCGTTGTCGAGGAAGCTCGAAAGCACGCCCGTGCCCCAGTAGAAGCCCGCGGCGCTCCGGAGTCCGAACTCGCCCAGATCCGCGCGGTGCCCCTGCCCCCAGGCGTTGAGGATGAGCAGCGCGGGCCCCATCGTGACGAAGATCCCGGCGAAGAGGACCGCGACCTCGACGATCGGCCCGAACGTGAACCTGTTCTTCGCGCGGTTCGCGCCGGGGGTGAGGAACCACGCCACGACGGCGATCACGGCCATGCAGCCCTCCTGCACGCCGAAGGGCCAGGGCTTGCCGCCGTTGAGCAACCCGCGGCCGGAGGCGTAGATCGCGGCGACGATGCCCAGCAGGAAGAGGAAGCAGCGGGAGCCCTCGATGCCGACCGGCTCGAGGGAGGAGGGGGGGGCTTGGGGGCTGCCGGTCTCGCGGCGGACCGCCCAGCGGTCCCACGCGCAGAAGATCGCGAGGACGATCGCGTTCACAAGCGCCCACTCCTTCCACAGCCGCAACGTCCACTCGAACGGAACGCCCTTCAGGTAGCCGAGGAAGAGCGGCGGATCGCCGAGCGGGGTCAGCAGCCCGCCGCAGTTCGACACGGTGAAGAGGAAGAAGATCACGACGTGCACGCGCTTCGCCCGGTGGGCGTTGGCGCGGAGGATCGGCCGGATCAGCAGGACCGAGGCGCCCGTGGTCCCGATCAGGTTTGCGATCACGGCGCCGAGAGCCATGATCCCGGTGTTGAGCGCCGGCGTCGCCCGGAGCGAGCCGCGGACGTAGATCCCGCCGCTGATGATGAACAGCGAGGCGAGAAGGATGACGAACGAGATGTACTCCTCAATCTTGTGCCAGAGCTCCGTCCGGCCCGCGGCCCCGTGCACCACGATGAGGTAGATCGCGGTCGGGATCGCGAAGAGCGCAGCAACCACCGCCTTGTTCTTGTTCTTCTCCCAGAAGTGGGGGGCGAAGAGGGGAAAGAGCGCGATCGCGAGCAGCGTCCCCATGAACGGGACGAGCGTCCAGAGCGGCAGGTCCTTCCCGAGCTCGTGGGCGCCGTCCGCGGCGGAAGCCGCCGTGGCGAGCACGAACAGGCAGACGGCGAGGCGGGGAATCCATCCGAGTCGAGACATGAGGGGGCGGGTTTATCCCACCCCGAGGGGGGCGTCAAGCGGCAACCGGCTTGCCCGTGGGGGCGTCGGCTCGCGCGCGCAAGTACGGGAAACGACGCTTGAGCGCGTTGATCGGCGCCTCGAAGAACCGGTGTGAGAGCGCGGCCGTGGGGATCGTGAGCGCGAGGACGAGACCCGTGCGGGCAAGGCCGTAGCCGGGGAGCTTCACGAGCGCGGGCAGGACGTGGTGGTAGACGTAGATGCCGTAGCTGATCGTGCCGAGGTAGACGAGCGGCGCCGACGCGAGGAACCGTCCGGCGGGCCCCCGGACCCCCTCGGCACCGCTTTGGACCACCCACGCGAACGTGCACGCGTACGCGGTGTCGCGGAAGGCGATGTCGAACCACGAGCCGTCGAGTGCCGTCACCGCGGCGAGGAGCCCGAGGCCGAAGGGAAGGACGCCCTTGGGCACGCCGCCGGCGATCGCGAGCACGGCGCCCGCGCCGAGCGTATCGAGGCACGACGTGGTCACGACCGCGGCCGCGGCTGCGTTGCCGGTCAGGAGCAGGAGCACGAGACGGCTCGCCGGCGCGACCACGAGCGTCGAGAGCGCGAGCGGGAAGAGCGAACGCCGCCCGGAGAAGAGGACGACGAGCGGCCACGCGAGGTAGAACTGCTCCTCGACCGAGAGCGTCCAGAGGTGGGAGACGGGAGGGCCCGGGAACCCGCCCATGAGCGCCATCTTGAAGTTCGCGAGGTAGGAGAGGTTCCACGCGAGCGTGCTGCGCATCAGGGGCTGGCCGAGGAGCGCGACCCCGATCACGACCAGGTAGTAGAGCGGGAAGATGCGCAGGAACCTCCGCGCGTAGAACGCGGGCAGCGCGCCCGGGGCGCCGCGAGCCCGGACCAGGATGCCGGTGATCAGGAAGCCGCTCAGGACGAAGAAGAGGCGCACGCCGGCGTCGCCAAGATGCGCCGCAGCGCGCACCCCGCCCAGACCGCCGCCCCTCCAGAGGTTGTGGTGGAAGACGACCGCGAGTGCCGCGAGCGCACGCAGCCCGTCGAGCTGCGGCAGGTACGGCCCGTCCGCGGCCCGCGCACGCATACTGGAACGGATCGGCTGGGGGCGCGGGGCCACCGAGGCCCGCCGGGATCAGGCGCCGACGCGCGCGGGCAAGATCACCATCGTCTGCCCCGCGAGGTGGAGCCTGCGCTGGACGGCGAAGGCGGTCTCGTTGTGGAGGACGCCGTGGTACCAGCGCTCGTTACGGAAGACGAGCTGCCCGGCGAAGAACGTCACCTTCGCGAACTCCGCCGACGCCACGAAGCACAGGTTCTCGAGCAGGGACACGACGTCGGTGCCGACGCCCATCCGGTAGGTCGCGGGGATGCCCTGCCCGTGCATGAGATCGACGTATTTCCTGAGCTCGCCCTCGGTGCGTTCGCGCAGGCCATCGACGGCGTCCGCGCCTTTGAACGCGCCCGAGTCGAGGACGCCGACGCTCAGGAACACCACTCCCTTGAACTGGCCGGGGAAGGCGCGGAACGCGGTGAACGTCGTGTGGATGCCGAGACCCGTGTACCCGCCTACGAGGATCGCGGCCACGTGCTTGGTCGGGTCGACCGGGCCGGGCGAGCCCTCGCGGACGCGGGGGATGTTGCCGAGGGTCCGATAGAGCTCCACCATGCGCGCGCTCACGGCGCGATAGTGGCGTCGAATGAGGAAGCAGATGACGAGGACCGTCCCGGTCGAGACGAGGGTAACCCAGCCGCCCTCGAGGAACTTCTCGCGGATCGTGATGACGAGGATCGTCGCGCAGAAGGCCAGCCCGAAGGCGAAGAGCGTGAACTGGCCGCGCCACGGCCGGCCGGTGCCGCGCTGTTTCAGGAGCGAGCGTGCCATCCCGAGCATGGACAGCGAGAAGGTCAGGAACACGTTGATCGCGTACATCACCACGATGTGCCGCACGTCGCCCCTCGTGTAGAGGAGCGCGGCCAGCGCGGCCGCGCCCATGAGGACGATCCCGTTGCGCGTCGTCAGCCGCTCGGAGAGGGCGGAGAACTGACGCGGCACCCAGGCGTCGCTCGCCATGTTCGCGAGGACGCGCGGCCCGTCGAGGAACCCCGCCTGCGCGGCGACGACCAGCAGCGCGCCCTCGGCGAAGAGCGTGAGGATCACGAAGAGCTGTCCCAGCGAGAGCCGACCGGCGACGTCCTCGGCGAGGACCGCGTTGAGGGTCATGCCGGGTCTGGTCCGGACGTCGCAGAGCAGGTAGCAGACGATCAGCCCGGACGCCGTGACCGCGAGCGAGATCGCCATGTACCGCATCGTCCGCTTCGCGGTGAGCACGCGCGGCTCGCGCATGATCGGGACGCCGTTCGAGACGGCCTCGATCCCGGTGTAGGTCCCGCCGCCGAGGGAGTAGGCGTGGACGAAGAGGAGCAGCAGCCCCCCGAGGCCGAGCGCGGTGTGGCCGGCGCGCGCGTCGCCGTGGAGCTGGCTCGCGGCCGCGGGCAGGTCCCCCGCGTGCACGATGATGCCGCCGCCGATGAGGACGGCGTGGGTCACGAGGAAGAGGATGAAGACGGGCAGCAGCGTGAGGATCGACTCCTTGACGCCGCGGATGTTGATCGCGGTGAGGAAGAAGATCAGGACGACCTCGAGGGCGAGCTTGAAGCTGTGGGTCTCCGCGGGGAGCAGGCTGAAGAGCGCGTCGCCCGCGGCCGCGATCGACACGGTGATCGTCAGCACGTAATCGATGAGGAGCGCGGCGCCCGAGAGGACGCCCGCCTTCTCTCCGAGCAGCGCGGACGCCACGACGTAGCCGCCGCCGCCGTGCGGGAACCGCTCGATGATCCGCGAGTAGCATGCGGAGATGATGAAGACGGTCGTGGCCATGAGCGCGGCGAGCGGCACCGCGAGGTACGTGTGGTCGCCGAGCGTCCGGAAAGCCTCCTCGGGGCCGTACGCCGACGACGAGAGGCCGTCCGCGCCGAGACCCACCCAGGCGAGGAACGCGACGACCGACAGCCTGTGGAAGACCCGCTTGTCCCGGAGGTCGCGCGGCGCCCCGAAGAGGATGCGTTTCAACCGTGCGAGGAGTCCGGAAGGGGCGTCTTGGTCCGCCATGGGTCACACCGCGAGATCCGCGCCCGCCGCACGCGGCCTCGTGGACACCGCGGAGGTGGCGATGAAGAAGCCGTCCAGGGCGCCGACGCCGGCGTCGCGCTGGGCGGGCGGCAGCGAGAGCAACATCCGACCGAGGACGATGCAGGAGAGGTAGCCGAATACGACGACCGTGGACCGGTGGAGCCGCGAGAGGAACGTCCCGAATCCGCTCCGGACGACCGTGTCATGCAACGCCGAACCTCCCGAGGAGCCTCCTCCGGGAGGTTCTCCTCTTCCACGCCTGCGAGGTTAGCTGTCGGGCTCGGGCGGAAGAGCTTGCCCTGCGCCTAAGGCGCTTCGCCCCGGGAACTGGGTCCCCCGCTCCTGCCCCCCGGGCAGGACTCGGCGATGGGGCAAGGCTACGCCTGCCCGGGGCGAAGTCAACTCGCTGCAGCGGTTCAGACGGCCTCTGCCTCGATCGCGAGGACGCGGTCGAGGAGCGCCGGCGCCGAGAGGACGTGCCGGACCATCTCGTCGTGGGGGGGCGCGACGTCCGGGGCGACGTGCCCCGCGCGCTGGGCCTTGAGGAACCGGCGCCGCGCGCGCCGCGTCGCGAGCGTGGTCAGGAGCCAGATCGGCGGGAACGCGAACGGCAGGAGCGTGACGCTCGTGAGGCTCCGTCGCGTGGGCAGCAGCCGACGGATCCGGAACCCCGCATGGTGGAGGCCGTACCGGAGCTGGAAGTAGTCCGCGAGGAACGCGTGGCCGTGGTAGACGCGCGCGCCGTCGCGGCCCTGCACGCCCGTGTGCTCGTCGAACCATGTGCGGAACGTCCGCTGGCCGACGAGGGCGAAGGCAAGCCGCGCCCGGATGCTGAGCACGTTGGGTGTGGTGAGAAGCAACGTGCCCCCCGGCTTGAGGACGCGCCGCGTCTCCTTGAGCGCGTGGTGGCGGTCCGGGATGTGCTCGATCCCCTCGACGAAGAGCACCCAGTCGAACTCCGCGTCGCGGAACGGGAGCCGCGCCTCGAGATCGCCCTCCACGCAGCGCAGCCCCTCGGGCGCGGGCGGCACGGTCTCGCCGAAGAGGCGCTGCTTGAGCCACCGGGGCCAACTCCCCTTCCACCCGTCGCGAAACCCCTCCTCGACGGGGCGCCCCGCGAGCTTCCGGCGCGCCTCCTCGAACCCCTCGGGAAAGAGATCGCACGGCGTCACGTCGAAGCCGGCTGCCGCGAGCGGCAGCGACATCACGCCGCGGCCCGCGGGCAGATCGAGCACGCGCGTCCTCGGGCGCTCCGGCAGCGGCACATCGGACAACCGCGCGAGGAGCGGCGGGTAGAGCGACGCGACGCGCAGCAGGCCGAACCAGCCGTAGTCCGCCAAGGGCGCGGCATTCTAGCGCGAAGTCGAGGGGTCTTAGGGGCCGTGCGACGATGCCCCGGTGCGCGACCGCCGCATCCTCTACGCGACCTGCTTCCTGCGCGCGGTCGGCACCCAGATGCTCGGCGTCCTGCTCGGGCTCTACCTGCCGACCGTCGGGCTCTCGGACACGCAGGCCGGCTCCGTCATCAGCGCGGGGCTCTGGGGCGCCGCCGCCGCCGCGATCCTCGCGACGCTTTTCGCCGACCGGCGCGGCCGACGGCGGCTGCTGACGGAGGTCTCGCTCCTCGGAGCGGTCGGGGCCGTGGCGGCGGCCTTCGGGGGCGGCCCGGTCTGGCTCGGCGCCTCGGCGTTCCTTGGGATGCTCAACGGCATGGGCCGCGACCGGGGCGCGGCGCTCATCATCGAGCAGGCGATACTGCCCGCGACCGCGACGGACCGCGAGCGGACGAAGATCTTCGCCCGATACAACGTCTGCCAGGACGCGGGCCATGCCGTCGGCGCGGCGGTCGCGGGGCTGCCCGCGGTGCTGCACGACTTCGGCGTGCCGCGCGCGGACGGCCATCGCGCGGGCCTCCTCCTCTACGCGCTGCTCCTCCTCGGGGCCGGGTTGCTCTACCGCGGGCTCCGCGCGGATCCGGCCCCCGAGGCCCCCCCCAACGTCTCCCCGCAGAGTCGCCGCATCCTGGCGAGGATCAGCGCGCTCTTCGCGGTCGACGCGATCGCGGGCGGGTTCCTGACCTCCGCCCTCCTCGCGTACTTCTTCTTCCGGCGGTTCGGCGTCGAAGAGGACGCGATCGCGGCCCTCTTCGTGGGCGCGCGGGTGCTCAACGCGGCGTCGCACCTGGGCGCGGCGTGGCTCGCGCGGCGGATCGGGCTCGTCCGCACGATGGTGTTCACGCACATCCCCGCGGGTCTCCTGCTCGTGACCGTCGCGTACGCGCCGAGCTTCGAGGTGGCCGCGATGCTCTTCCTCCTTCGCGAGGGGCTCGTCGAGATGGACGTGCCGACGCGGCAGTCGTACGTCATGGCCGTCGTGCGTCCGGAGGAGCGGGTCTACGCGTCCGGGGTCACGAACATCGTGCGGATGGCCGGGTGGGCGGTCGCGCCGGCGTTCGCGGGGCTCTTCATGGCTGGCGTGGACCTGAAGGCGCCGCTTCTCGTCGGGGCGACCATGAAGATCACCTACGACCTGCTGCTCTACAGGGCGTTCCGCTCCATGCGGCCGCCCGAGGAGTCGTGAGCGGCGTCCGCGACCACGCGCGCCTCGAGCCTGAGCCCGTGCCTCGTCATCCGATGGCGCACGGTGTCGCGCGAAATGCCGAGCAGCCGCGCCGCGCGGCTGAGGTTGCCCGCCGAGAGCTCGAGCGCCCGGACGAGCGCCCTCAGTTCCACCCGGTCGAGGCGCAGCTCCTCGCCGGCGGACGGGCGCGGAGGCTCCGTGCGGCCGCCGTCGGCGAGGACGAGCATGTCGGCCGTCACGAGCGGCCCGTCCTCGAGGAGCACGACCCGCTCGATCGCGTTCTTGAGCTCTCGCACGTTGCCGGGCCACGCGTGCGCGACGAGCCGTTCCACAGCTTCGGGCGCGAGGTCCTCGAACCGCTTGCGGAAGCGGCGCCGGTACTGGTCCAGGAAGAATCGCGCAAGCGGCGGGATGTCGTCGGGCCGGTCGCGCAGCGGGAGGACGGTGATCGCCACCACGCCGAGACGGTAGTAGAGGTCGGCCCGGAACCGTTCGCGGTGCACGGCCTCGGCAAGGTCGAGGTTCGTGCACGCGATGATTCGCACGTCGACCTCGACGTCGGTCGTGCCGCCGAGCCGGCGGAACCTCCGGTCCTCGAGGAAGCGGAGGAACTTCGCCTGGACGCCGAGCGGGATCTCCGCGACCTCGTCGAGCAGCGTCGTGCCGCCGTGCGCGAGCTCGAACAGGCCGCGCTTGCTCTGCCGCGCGTCCGTGTAGGCGCCGGCCTCGTGGCCGAAGAATTCGGCCTCGACGAGGTTCTCCGGGATCGCGGAGCAGTTGATCGGCACGTACGGGCCGCTGGCGCGTCCGCTCTCCTCGTGAAGCGCCTGGGCGACGAGGTCCTTGCCCGTCCCCGATTCCCCCTGCACGAGGATCGTCATCGCCTGGCTTCCCGCGACCTTGCGCACGATGTTGCGGAGCGCCACGGTCCCCGCGCTCCCGCCGACGATCGTGGCGATGCCCCGCCGGCGCGGCCAACTCATCGGGAAGGAGGGGAGGGGGAGCGAGGACGGCGTCTTCACGGTTTCCTCCGCACCGCGCCGACGCCCTCCGCGCCCCGAGGGGCGCAGCCGTCGCGGCTTCTACGCGCTCGACGGATTCTCCCACGAATTGCAGAAGATTGCGCGATTCGGGGGAGCGCGTGCCGCATCTGGCGCGCCCGGAACGTGGATTGCTCGGAGATGGCCGCGCGTGCGGGGTCTCGTGCTCTCCCCGGAGCAGGGCGCCGCCCGCGGAAAGGAGTCCGTCGAATGACGTTGAAGAGGATCGCGGTTGTCGCGGTTGCGGTCGGCCTGGTGTCGGCGTGGGCCCCTGCGCAGGGGACGGCGACCGGCACGGTGACGATCGAACTCAAGGGGATCACGGGCGACAACGCGGCGAAGGTCGAGACCGCGCTCGTGAAGCTCGAGCGCGACGGGTTCTGTTGCCAAGGCTGCGACTACTTCGCCAAGGCGGCGGGCCAGTGCCCCGGCTGCAAGACGGCGCTGGTTCCGGAGAAGACGGGCGCGCTGCTCCGCGACGTGAAGATCGACCCGGCGAAAGGCACCGTCGTGTTCGGCGTGGCGGGCCCGCACATCGTGCGGCTGGGCGACATCGAGGCCGCGCTGAAGCCGCTGGCCATCGACGTGGACGCGACGAGGTTCACGATCGGCCCGTTCACGCGCATCACGGTGACGGGCGTCGAGTCCGAGGACGCCGGGCCGGCTCTCGAGAAGGCGCTTCTGGACGCGAAGCTCTACGACACGGTCAAGGCCAACGCCGACACGGAGAGTTCGACGGCGATCCTGATCGTCGGGGGCACGAAGGCGGCGCCGACGCTGGAGACGTTCCGCAAGACGGTCGAGAAGGCCGGCCCCTTCAAGATCACGCAGGTGTCCTGGGCCGCCGCGTGCCCGAAGTGCGCCGAGAAGGGCATGAAGCGCGCGGGCTGCATGTCCTGCTGGGAAAAGGGAACCTAGTCCCTTCGGCAGGACGGAGTCGGCGGGGGGGCGGCGCTCGCCGCCCCCCGGCCTCGCGGGCGCGGGCCTCTCCGGCGGGACCCCAAGGGCGCGCGCTCCGGATACAATCCGCCCGCCCGAGATCGGCCCGGGCCTAATGATGAAGGAGTCTTGCACATGAAGAGGTTCGTGAAGTTCGGGGTGCCTGCGCTCGCGTGCGCCGCGGGGTTGTTCGTGGGCGCCGCGTTCGCGCAGGAGGGCGGCGGCGTCGAGATGGGGATGCCCGCGTGGATGTCGAAGGGCAAGGAGCACGATTCGCTCAAGAAGCTCGAAGGCACGTGGGACGCCATGGTTATGGGGACCGCGGGGAAGGCGACGAACACGCTCATCCTCGGCGGCAACTTCCTCGAGCAGAGGTTCGACATGGCGATGCCGGGGATGGCTTTCGAGGGGCGGATGATCATGGGCTACGACACGCTCGACAAGGAGTGGGTCGCGATCTGGATCGACAGCTCGAAGCCGATCTTCAGCATCAGCCGCGGCACGGAGAAGGACGGCGTGATCACGTTCATCACGAACGACCCGGGGATGACGGACCCGAGCGGCAAGCGGGTCCCGGGCACGATGACCCTCACGTGGGCCGGCGACAAGAGCTACGCGCTGGCGATGTCCGAGGGCGGGGTGAAGACGATGGACGTCGTCTACACGAAGAAGTAGCGTTGCGGCAGCCGGGGAGCGCGCCGTTGCGGACGCGCTCCCCGCCGCCTTTCGGCCTTGCCGCGCGCGCGCGGGAGGACGCGCGCTTGGCTGTTGTGGCAGATGCGCGGTGGCCGAAGCGAGTGATTCCTCAGAAGAGCAGCTGGAGCTGGATGCGGAGGACGATCTGGCCGCTCGCGAACGGCACGTCCCGCCGGTAGTCCGTGTACTTCTGCGTCACGGGGACCGCGTCGAACGCGTAGCCGAAGTCGCCGGTCAGCTTGACCCGGTGGCGGTGGAAATACCAGTTGGCGCCGATCGTCGCGATGTTGATCTTGTCCGGCGGGACCAGCGGGTCGAGATCCGCGTACTCGTAGCGCCCGAAGACCTCGAGCCGCTCGGTCACGAAGTAGCCGCCGTGGGCGACGAAGCCCCAGGGCTCGCGGGTCCCCGTCGTCCCCCCTTGGTCCACCTGCTCGTAGATCCCCGTGAAGAAGACGTTCGCCCCGCCGAACTCGAACGAGAGGTCGAAACTCAGGAGGAGCACGTCGGTCCCCTGCCCCGGCGTCCCCGTCTCGGCGCCCTGGAAGTGGGCGTTGATCGCGAGCAGGGTGCCGGGCGCATCACCGCGGAAGCTCGTGAAGTCGTCGAAGAGGTCGAACGTGCCCCCGAGGAGCAGCTCGCCGCGGAACGTGAGGGCGTAGTCGGTGTCGCCCTGGAGGACCGGCGTGTTCCGGCTGCCGTCGCCGTCGGTGAAGGAGCCCGAGAGGCGCCAGGTCTCACGGAGGTAGCCCACGGCGACGCCCTGGAACCGCTCGCCGCTGGTCAGCGCGTCGTTCACGACGGAACGCTCCACGAGGAGCTGGTAGGCCGAGTCCACGATCTCCTCGCGCAGCGCCGGGCACTTGAACTGCCCCGCGGTGAAGGACCACTTCGAGACGTAGTAGGTGACCCACGCATCCTCGAGCGTGAACGTGCCTCCGTCCACGTCGAAGTTGCCCTGCAGCTTGTACGTCCAGTGCGGCCCGAAGAGGTTCCCGCTCGCGACGAGCTTCGCCCGCGGGATCTCGAACCCCGAGAGGCTCGGATCGCCGAGCGAGTCCTCCTGCTCGTTGAGCGCGTAGCGGACCTGGAGCTGTCCGCCGATCCGGAGGAGGAAGTCGCCCGATGCGTCCCGGAGGTAGAAGCCCATCACCTCGTGGGGCGTGCAGCCGCAGCCGCCGCGGTAGGGGACCGGGCCGTACCCGGCGAGCGGGGCGGCGTCCGGCGCCTCCGGTCGCGCGCTCGCGAGGTACTCGTTCACCGCCGTCTCGAGCGCGGCGCGGTCCTTGCCCGCGCTCTCCTGCTCGAGCTTCTCGATGCGCTGCTCCGCCGCCGCGAGCCGCTCGCGGAGGGCCTTGTTCTCCTCCTCGGTGCCCTGCGCGGCGGCCGCCGCCGCGAGCACGAGCAGGGAGGACGCGCGAAGCCAAGGGGTGACGCTCATGGGCCTCAGTTCCTGAAGGTGACGCGTTCGTTGATCAGCTGCCCGATCCGCTGGCCGTGGAAGAGACCCTCCTCGTTGTCGAACCGGTAGTGGATCCCCGCGTAGAGGCGCGAGTCCGCGGCCTCCTGCGCGGCGTCCTCGAACGAATCGAAGAAGCGCGGCGGGATCCCGCGCGGCGTGTGGGTCCAGTCCGTGAACGATCTCACGCCGAAGAGGGCGGTGAGGACGGTGGCTGCGGTGCCCGAGACGGTGCTGTGGCCGGACGCGTACGTCGGGAACGGCGGCGTGCCCACGAGCGGCAGCCACTGGTCGTCGAGGTAGGTCTGGATGTACGTGATCGGGCGGAGCACGTTGTGCAGGTACTTGATCCGCCAGCAGGCGATGAACGCGTCGCCCGCGGCGAGGCCGACGCGCGCGTACGCCTCGGCGGCGACGTTGAGCGGCAGGTCGTCCTCCAACGCGAGGAGACTCACGATGTTCACCCAGTGGCCGGGCGGCGTGCTGGTGAGGCCGGGGTCGTCCGCCCAGAAGAACGCGATGTCTCTCTCCTCCTGGGTTCCGTTGACCACGGCGTCGAAGACCTCGCGCGCGTACGCGTAGAAAGGCGACGCCGGATCCGTCGAGAAGGGGGGGGGCGCGGGGGCGGCCGCCTCGTCCGAGGTCGTGAGCACGAAGGTGCGCATGGTCCCCCAGGCGGGCTGGAGCGCGCGCCGGAACTGCGGCGGCGTCGGGATCCATAGACCCATGCCGATCGGCGGGACGTACGTGTTCTGCGCCGCATTGACCGTCGCGAAGTTGTCGGCGTTCGCCCAAGCGAGCAGCGCGGTGCCGAGCGCGTCGCCGTAGGCGTTCGATCGCGTCCAGACATCCATCGGTACTGCGTTCTGGCGGTAGGCGTTCCAGGTCTGCTCCATGCTGTTGATCGCCTGGTTCGCGAACGGTCCTGTCGTGCTCGTGGGCAGGTACATGCCAGGCGCGATACCGCGGACCACGACCGCGCACGCGCGGTTCGCGACGGCCGCGGGATCGTAGGGGGTCGCGGCGGACGGGAGCGGATCGGGGGCGGGGAGCGCGGCGAGGCCGTTGAGCTGGCCTGCGAGCGAGCGGTACGTCGGGTCGCCCACGATGCACCCCTCGTAGAGCGCGATGCTCGCATACGCGTAGAGTCGCGACGCGGAGGTCGGCGGGAGGCCTTCGTTCCGGACGACGGCGGTCTGGAGCAGGTCCATCCAGTCCACGACGATGCCCGCGTTGAGCTGGGCGATCGGCCGCGTCGTGATGTCGAGCTTGCTGCCGCACGCCGCGAGGACACCGAGAAGAACGAGCACGGCCCGATGCATGATCCCCCCCGTCCGCAAAGGAGGGACCGCCGTACTAGGTACGTTGCCCGACGCTCATAACATGCTGTGGATAAATGAGATATGGCGTGACGGTGCGGACTCCAAGTCCGCGGCCCCCGCGCCCCCTCGTAATTCGTACGTCCCGCGAGCGGTCGCGCTCAGAGGTCGAGCCGCTTCGCGTGGTACGCCCAGTTCGACGGGTCGATGCCCAGCAGCTTCGCGGCCTCCTGCTTGCGCCCGCCTGCCCGACGCAGCGCCTCGGCGAAGAGCTGCCGCTCCAGCGCGCGCGTGCGCCGCTTGAGATCCAGGTCCAACTCGTCGACCGGCAGATGCGGCTCGACGTCGCCCGCGTCGAGCCGGTTGCCCTCGGCGAAGAGCCGCGCCTGCTCGATGACGCTCCGGAGCTCGCGGGCGTTGCCGGGCCACGCATGTCGGCGGAGCGCGCGCTGCGCCGCGTCGGTGAGCTTCAGCGGCGCGGCGAACCGAGCCGCGAGGGCCGCGAGGTCCTCGGGGCGGTCGCGGAGCGGCGGGAGCGGGACGTGGAAGACGGCCAGGCGGTAGTAGAGGTCGGCGCGGAAGCGGCCCAGGTCGCGCGCCGCCGCGAGATCCTCGTTCGTCGCCGCGACGATCCGCACGTCGACGCGAGCGGGCGCCGTCGCACCGACCGCGCGCACCTCCCGAGACTCGATCGCGCGCAGCAGTTTCGCCTGCCCCTCGGCCGCGAGCGTCCCGACCTCGTCGAGGAAGAGCGTGCCCCCGTCGGCCTCGACGAACCACCCCTCGCGGTCGCGGTCCGCGCCCGTGAACGCGCCGCGCTTGCACCCGAAGAACTCGACCTCGAAGAGCGACCTCGGCACCGCGGCGCAGGAGACCCTGACCAGCGGGCCCTGACGGCGGGCGCTCCGCTCGTGCACGTACGTCGCGAGCAGCTCCTTCCCGGTCCCGCTCTCGCCCGTGATCAGCACCGCGCCCTCTTGCGCCGCGACCTGCTCCGCGAGGCGGAGCGCCGTGCGCATCGCCGGGGACTCCGCCACGAGGCCGTCGAGGCCGCGCAGCCGATCGCGCTCGCGCTCGATCCGGCGCCGCTCGACCGCCTTGCGCAGCCGCTCGACGATCACCTCCGGCTCGACCGGCTTCGTGAGGAAGTCGAGCGCGCCCGCGCGCATCGCCTCGACCGCGTCGTGGATCGTCCCGTGGCCGGTCAGGATGAGGACCGGCAAGGAAGGGTCCCGCTCGCGGAGCCGCCGCAGCAGGTCGAGCCCCGAGAGGCCGGGCAGCCGCAAGTCGACGAGCGCGACGTCGCAGGGGGGGGCATCGAGGGCCTTCTCCGCGCTCTCGCAGGCGAGCGCGTCCATCCCGTGCGAGCGCAGGAGCGCGACCACGCTCTCCGCGACGTAGCGTTCGTCCTCGACCAGCAGCACCCGGATCATGCGGCGGGAAGTTCCACGGTGAAAACGGCGCCGCCCTCGGGCGCGTTACGCGCCTCGAGGCCGCCGCCGCAGGCATGCACCATCCCCCGCGACACGCAGAGGCCGAGCCCCGTGCCCCCGGTGCGCGTGAAGAACGGGTCGAAGAGGCGCGGGAGGTCGTCCGCGGCGATCCCCGGGCCCGAATCCGCGACGTCGATGCGCACGCGCGTTCCGTCGCGGGTCGCGTCCACGCGCACCCGGCGAACGCCCTTCATCACGGCGCCGGCGTTCAGAAGGAGGTTCAGGAGCACCTGCTCGAGCAGGCGCGGGGGCGCCGCCACGGGGAGGCCGGGGGGAACCCCATCCGCGACGTCGACGCCGCGGAAGACCTGCGCGTGCCGCGCGAGGTCCAAGGCGCGTGCGACGCAGGCCTTCACGTCGGCGGGGCCGTCGCCCGGGTCGCGCCGCGCGAACGAGAGAAGGTCTTTCGCGATCGTACGGATCCGGTCGAGCCCCTCCCGCGCCCTCCCCACGTCGCCCACGGCGAGCCAGTTGCCGATCCCCTCGAGCGGGTTGTTGATCTCGTGCGCGATCCCCGAGGCGAGGAGCCCGACCGCGGAGAGGCGGTCCTGCTGGGCGAGGCGCTGCTCCACCGCGCCGCGCTCCTGCGCGCGAAGTTGCCGCTCGGAGAGCAGCGCGGCCGCGAGCGCGAGGAGCAGGATCGCCGCGCCAAGCCCGGCGTAGAGCGCGACCGGGCCCTCGGCGGCAGCGACCGAAACGCTCCACCCGGCGCCTTCGGCCAGGCTCGCGCCCCTGCCCGCGAGCAGCTCGCTCCCGTCCGCGTCGCGAAGGGCCGCGCCGGCCGCGCGGAGCGGATCGAGGAACGCGTCCGCGAGCACGGTGAGCTCGAGGGTCCCGCCTCCCTCGCGGGGGGCGACGAACGCGACCACGTGCCGGCGGGCGGGATCGAGCTCCTCGCGCCTCGGGTCCACGCGGAAGCCGGTCCGCGCGACGCCGCCCCCGAGCGCGTGGGTCGCGGCCGCGGCCCCGCCGGCAAGAAGGTCCGGCGGGAGCGCGGCGACGAGATCGGCGTCGCGCTGGTAGGGATGGCGCTCGAAGTGGTGGGTCGGCCGCCCCGCCGCGTCGAACAGGCGCACGCGCGCGAGGCCGCGGAAGTGGGTGAGGTAGGGAGGGATCGCCTCCGGGGGGCGGCGGGCGAGGTAGCGCGCGTGCTCCGCGCAGGCGTCGAGCTGCGCGGCAAGCTGGTCGCGGAGACCCTCGGCCCGCGCCCGCGCGAGGGCGCGGAACTGGACGTGGGCCGAGAGCGCGAGACCGCTGAGCGCGAGCGCGGTCACGGCGCCGAGGAGCAGGTAGCGGCGTCTCCTCACTTGCGCACGACCTCCTGAGGTGCCGCGCCCGCCCGGAAGGTGCCCGCGTCCTGCCTCGTCCCGTCGGGCCAGAGGACCGTCACGTCCGCCTCGGTCGCGTCGCCGAGGCCGAAGGTCAGGACCGGGTCGCCTTGGCTCAAGTAGGAACTCCCCGTGCGCGCGACGCCACGCTGCGCGACCCCTCCCGCCCGGACCAGAGCGGTTGCACCGAGCGCGTCCGGGTTCCTCGTGCCCGGCTGTCGGAGACGCAGGCGCAGGGCATGGCGGCCCGCGGGGAGGTCGTTCCGCAGCACGAGGGGGGATCCGCCGTTCGCGGTGAACACGAGGTCGAGGTCGCCGTCGCCGTCGAGGTCGCCGGCCGCGAGCCCGCGGCCGACGATCTGTCGCCCGAGCCCGGACGCCGCCGACACGTCGAGGAACCGCCCGTCGGCGACGTTCCGGAAGAGCTGGGGCGCCTGCGCGTAGAGAAGCTCGCGCTTGAGCTTCCCGATCGACGGCTCGATGTGCCCGTTCGCGAGCACGAGATCGCTCCGGCCATCGAGATCGACGTCGCAGAAAAGCACGCCGAACGTCAGCTGGAGCCGGGTCGGCTCCGCGAGCCCCGCGGCGACCGCTTCGTCGCGGAAGAGCGGATCCTTGCCGCCGCGCGGGACCGCGAAGAGGGAGACGGGCTCGTCCGAGAAGTTGCCGACGGCGATCGCGAGCCGCCCGTCGTTCCGCGGGTCGGCCGAGTCGACGCCCATGGCCGCCCGAGCCGCGCCCGCGTCGTCGTAGGCGACCCCAACCTCGACCGCCGACTCCCGCCAGCGCGCGGGCCCGGTCGCGAGGAAGAGGAAGTTCTGCACCGTGTCGTTGGCGACGAAGATGTCCGTCCAGCCGTCGCCGTCGAAGTCGTCGAGGCAGAGCCCGAGGGACTTCCCGGCGACCGCGGTCCGGTCGAGGCCGGAGCCCTCCGTCGCGTCCCGGAAGCCCCCGCCCGCCTCCTGGAGATAGAGCCGCGGCCGGTCTCCCTCGTAGAGCTGCGGCCGCGTGTACGCCTTCTCGCCTTCGACGAGTTCCGCGTGGACATCGCGGTGGGGCGCCCAGCGCACGTAGTTGACGACGATCAGGTCGAGATCGCCGTCGCGGTCCGCGTCGAACCACGCCGCGCCCGTGGACCACGAGGGGAACTCGCCCTTCGCGTCCCCCCAGGCCCCCCCCGTGGGCGCGCCGGGAACGCGTGCGAAACGTCCGCCGTCGTTGCGGTAGAGCACGTTCCCGTCCACGCACGTGAGGTACACGTCAGGATCCCCGTCGGCGTCGTAGTCCGCGACCGCGCCGCCCATCCCGTGTCCGCGCGCGTCGAGGCCAGAGCCCTCCGTCGCGTCCGAAAACCGCCACGCGCCGTCGTTGCGGTAGAGCCTCGCCACCCCGCGGGACGGGAAGAGGAGGTCGAGATCCCCGTCCCCGTCGTGGTCGAGCATGAGGACGCCGCTCCCCATCGTCTCGGGCAGCCACTTCGCGGGGGTCGCGCCGTTCTCGTGGACGAAGCCGATCCCTGTCTCTGCGGTCACGTCCGCGAGGGCGACCCCGAAGGGCGAAAGGTCGTCCCCCCGCGGCGCCGTCTCCTCCCTCGCGCAGGCGGCGAGCAGGAGGAGGGCGTGGAACGGACGCATCGGATCAAGCGTAGCACCGAAGCGCATCCGCCCTAACCGGTTGTGTCGCAGCCGTTTACGACTCGTAATTCCTGCGAGTGGGAGGAAGGGGGGCACGGGGGGCGAGCAGGCGCGCGGAGTTGAAGATGAACGCGAGCTCCGAGCCGACGTGGAGCAGCGCTGCGGCGAGCGGGGGGAGATGGCCCATCGCCGCGAGGACGACCCCGACCGCATCGACCGCCAGCGTGCCGAGGAAGTTGAAGCGGATGATCCCGCGCGCGCGGCGCGCGATGCGCAGCGTCCCGACGAACTTCAGGAGGTCGTCTCCGAGGAGGACGACGCCCGCGGTCTCGCGAGCCACGTCGGTGCCGGAGCCCATGGCGATCCCGACGCTGGCACGCATCAACGCGGGGGCGTCATTGACCCCGTCGCCCACCATCGCGACCTGCCGTCCCTTCGCGAGGAGGGCCTCGACGCGCGCGAGCTTCGCCTCGGGGAGGAGGTCCGCGCCCACCCCGTCGACGCCGAGCCGGGTCCCCACGGCTTCGGCCACCCCGGCCGCGTCCCCGGTGAGCAGCAGGGTGCGCAGTCGCATCGCGCGCATCTCCTGCACGGCGCGCGAGGCCTCCGGGCGGAGGACGTCGGCGATCTCGAGCAGCCCGAGGAGGCGTCCGTCGCGCGCGACGAGGATCGTCGAGACCCCGCGGGCGGATTCCGGCGCGGCCGAGACGTCGATGCCGCGCTCCTCGAGGAGCACGCGACTGCCCGCGACGATCTCGGTGTCGCCGACGCGGCACACGATCCCCTTGCCTAAGGCGTACCGGAACTCGGTGGGCTCCTGCGGGGCGAGCTTCTGGGCGCGGGCGTACGCGAGCACGGCCTTCGCGAGCGGGTGCTCGGACGGCCGCTCGGCCGTGGCGGCGGCGGTGGCGGTCTCCTGCGCCGTGACGCCCGGGCACGGTCGCACGCCGGTCACGGCCGGCTCGCCGTAGGTCAGCGTGCCCGTCTTGTCGAGGACGACGGTGTCGACCCGCCACAGGGCCTCGACGAAGAGGCCGCCCTTGACGATCGCGCCCGCCCGCGCGCAGCGGCCGATCGCGCCGAGGATCGCGAGGGGCGTGCCGGCGGCGACGCCGCACGCGCCGCAGACGATCACGACCGCGATCGTCGCCTTCACGTCGCGGGTCCACGCGAACGTCGCGACGGCGCACGCGATCGCGAACCAGACGAGGTAGCCGGCGAGCCGGTCGGCGGTCTTCTGGACGGGCGCGCGCGTCCGTTCGGCCCGCTCGACCGCCTCGACGATCCGGCCGAACGCGGTGGAGCGTCCGACGCATTGCACGCGCACCTCGAGCGCGCCCGACTGGTTGATCGATCCCGCGTACACGAGGCAGCCCCTGACCTTCTCCACCGGCAGCGACTCGCCGGTGATCGCCGCCTGGTCCGCGAAGGAGTGACCGCTCTCGACGACGCCGTCCACCGCGATCCGCTCGCCGGGCCGCACGAGCACGAGGTCGCCCGCGGAGAGCTCGGAGAGGTCGATGTCGCGCGTGTCGCCGCCCGTCCGCACGCGCGCGCGGCGCGGGAGGAGATCCACGAGGTCCTTGATCGCGCGACGGCCGCGGCCCACGGTCAGGTCCTCGATCGCCTCCGCCACGAGGACGAAGAAGACGATGACGAGGGCCGGGAAGAACTCGCCGATCGACAGCGCCGCGGCGAGCGCGATCGTCATCGACAGCTCCATCGTCATCCGCCGCGCGCGCAGGTTCTCGTACGCCTCGCGGAAGATCGGGAAGCCTCCGAGGAGCGTGGCGGCGAGCGCGACCGCGGTCGTCCCGAAGGACCCGAACCATACCCAGCCCACGGCGCCGCCCACGAGCGCGATGCGGAGCAGATCCGTCGCGGCGACGGCTCCGCCCTTGTGCTCGTCGGGCGGCGCCGCGGCCGCTGCCGATTCGACCACGGAACCATCCTAATGGAAAACGGAGGGTGGCCGGGGGCCGTCCGCGGCCTCGCCGAAGCGCCGTTCCGACGGCGCGAAGGCGGGCGGCTCGACGCGGAAGAGCGCGACGGCGACGAGCGAGAACCAGCCGTTCAGGCGTCGGACCGGCGGCACGAGGTGGAGCCCCGCCGCCGCCGCTTCCGCCGCGAGCTGCGCGGGCGCGAGCGCGATCCGGCTGCGCGCGCGCCTCCCCTGGAGCCGGCGCTTGAGCGCGGTCGCGTCGTGAAACGAGAGGACGACCCAGCGGCTCGCGACCCGCGCGATCTCGCCCAGCAGCCGCGCGCGGGCCGTCGGGTCCGTGAGGTGGTGGAGAAGGCGGCTGCAGACGGCGATGTCGAACGTGCCCTTCGGCCACGGCAGCGCCGCCGCGGGGGCGCGGACGAACGCGACGCGGCCAGCGCGCGCCGGTGCGGCGAGCGCCGTGCGCGCCTCGCGAAGCATGGGGAGGGAGAGGTCCGTGGCCACGAGGCGCACGGCTCGCCGCAGGAGCACCGGGCCGAGCCGGCCGGCGCCGCACGGGCAGTCGAGGACCTTGCCGTAGGCCGCGGCCTGCGCGAGCGCGCGGTCGAAGAGCGACAGCTCGCGCCGGTTCGCGAGTCGCCGGAGGAACGAGCGCCGGTGCTTCTCGGCGTAGGCGGCCGCGCCCTCGGCGCTCCCGTACTCCACGGGGGCAGAGTGTAGCCGGTAGACTCTTCCTTCATGGCGCGCATCCAAGGTGTGGACGGCAAGCAGGCGGGGCTCTTCGTGCGCCTCGCCTACTGGTTCTGCAAGCGCAAGGTGGGCCGTGTCATCGAGCCGATCCGGGTCCACGCGCACGTGCCGAGGCTCCTCCGCGGGCTCGCGGCGATGGAGATGGCGCAGGAGGCGGTGCGGTCGGTCGATCCCCTCGTGAAGGCGATCGCGCAGATCCGGGTCGCGACCCGGATCGGGTGCCCGTTCTGAATGGACATCGGCTCTGCCGTCGGCAGGGCGATGGGGATCACGGAGGAGAAGCTCGCGGACCTCGAGGACTACGGGACGAGCCCGCGCTTCGACGAGCGCGAGAGGGCCGTGCTCCGGTACGCCGACGCGATGACCGCGACCCCGGTCGAGGTCCCCGAGGACGTCTTCGCGGACGTGCGACGCCGGTTCGACGAGCGGCAGCTGGTCGAGTTGACGTCGGCGATCGCGTGGGAGAACTACCGCGCCCGGTTCGACCACGCCTTCGGCATCGAGGCGGAGGGCTTCTCCTCGGGGGCGTGCGTCCTGCCGGCGAGCTTCGGGAAGTAGCGTGCTCTCCCCCGCGCCCCCTCTCCTCCTCGGGCGGGGTATCCTCGCGATCCGATGACCCGGCTCGGGCCCTACACGCTTCTCCGCGAGATCGGCTCCGGCGGCATGGCGCGCGTCCACCTCGCGGAGGACGAGGAGGGCCGGCGGGTCGCGCTCAAGGTCATCCACACGCACCTCGCGGACGACACCGGGTTCTACCGCCGGTTCCGTCGCGAGGGCGAACTGGGCCTGCGGATCCGGCACAAGAACGTCGTCTCGACGCTCGACGTCGGACGCGCGGAGGAGGAGGGGCGGCGCGCGCTCTACCTCGCGCTCGAGTACGTCGAGGGGCAGACGCTGCGGGGGCTTCTGGATGAGCTCCAGCGCGTGCCGGAGGAGCTCTGCCGGCACATCGGGCGCGAGGCCGCGTCGGGGCTCGCGGCGATCCACGCGGCGGGCGCGATCCACCGCGACCTGAAGCCCGAGAACATCCTCGTCACCGCGGAGCACGTGGTGAAGGTGGGGGACTTGGGCGTCGCGCGGCTCGTCCACGAGACGCTCGCGACGACCGAGCCCGGGGTGTTCGCGGGGACGGTCCTCTACGCGGCGCCGGAGCAGTTCCAGGGCGCGTACGACGCGCGCGCGGACCTCTACGCGCTCGGGCTCGTCCTCTACGAGATCGCGACGGGCGTCCACCCGTTCGCGGACGACGACCTGGCCCGGATCATGGGTCGTCACCTGAACGACGAGGCTCGCCCCGCGGGGGAGCTCAACCCGCAGCTCTCGGCCTTCTTCGAGGAGCTGCTCAAGACGCTCCTCGCGAAGGAGCCGGCGCAGCGGATCGCGTCGGCCGAGGCCCTGGTCAAGGTCCTCGAGGAGGGCGAAGCCTCGGCGTGGTGGGCGGAGCGGGCGCGCGCGGTCCGCGCCGAGACCCGCCGGCCGCTCCGGCGCCCGCGGATCCCGCGCGAGACGGCGCTCGTGGGCCGCGAGGAGGAGCTGCAGCGGCTGCGCGAAGCGTACGACCGCGCGAGGGTGGGGGACGGCCAGATCGTGCTCGTGGAAGGCGAGGCGGGGATCGGCAAGACGCGCGTGTGCGACGAGTTCGTCGCGGGGCTCGTGTCCAAGGGCGAGTCGATCCACTACCTCTTCGGCGCGTACCTGCCCGGCGAGGCCGCGACCGCGTCGGGCGCCTTCTCGACCGCGTACCGGGAACAACTCGGGATCGACGTTGCCCACTACCTGAGGGAGGTGCCGCTCCTCGTCCCCGCGTTCGCGGCGCTCCTGCGCGGCGAGCCGCCGCCGCCGGGGTCGGTGCCGCTCACGAAGGAGTCGCTCCAGACGGTCTTCCTCGAGGCGACCCGCGCGCTCGCGGCCGAGCGGACGACGGTGGTGCTGATCGACGACCTCCAGTTCGCGCCCGCCGAGGGGCGCGCGCTGCTCACGTCGCTCGCGATCGCCGCGGCGGGCCACCGGATCCTCCTCCTCGTGACCGCACGTCCGGGGCTGCCCGAGGCGTGGCTCGCGGAGTTCGAGCGGATGGCCCACGCGACGCGGCTCGTCCTTCCGCGCCTCGGCGCGAAGCAGCTCGCGCGCCTGCTCGTCCAGGCGTTCCGCTCCGAGCAGCTCGCGGAAGAACTGGGTTTCCGGATCGCGCAGAAGTCCGACGGCAACCCGTTCTTCGTGTTCGAGATCATCCGCGGCCTCCGCGAGGGGAAGCTCCTCGAGCGGCGCGACGACGGCACATGGTTCCGCACGGGCGTGATCGAGGGCATCCGCATCCCGTCCTCGGTCCGCGACCTGATCCAGGCCCGGATGGGGGACCTCGAACCCGAGGACCGCGACCTTCTCGAGGCGGCCGCGTGCTGCGGCTTCGACTTCGACCCGACGCTCGTGGCCGAGGCGCTCGGCAAGGACCTCATCGGCGCGCTGCGGCGGTTCGGCCAGATCGAGCGGCGCCACCGGCTGATCCGGTCCGCGGGCCGCCGCTGCGTCTTCGACCACCACCAGGTGCAGGAGGCGCTCTACGGAGGTCTTCTCGCGCAGCTCAGGGAGCAGTACCACCTGGCCATCGGCGACGCCTTCGAGAAGAGGACGCGGGGAACCTCCGATGACCCGAAGAGGGGGGGCGCGGGGGGACCGGAGGCCGTCGCGCTGTGCGAGCACTTCCTGAAGAGCGCGCAGCCGGAGCGCGCGCGCCCGTACCTCGACAAGGCGCTCTCGCAGCTCGAGCGGGACTACGGCGCGGATGCACCCGGCAACGTCGCGAGGCTCGCGCTCGCGGCGAAAGGGCTCTTCGCCGGCCGCGACCGCGCGGAGATGCTCCTCCGGTTCGCGAAAAACCTCGACCTCTCCGGCCGCCGCGAGGAGCAGCGGGCGGTCCTCGACGAGGCCTTGGCCCTCGCGAAGGAGCTCTCGGACCCGAGGCTCGGCGCGCGGGCGATCGGGGGGATCGGGGCGCTCCTCCTCCAGACCGCGAGGTTCGAGGAGGCGCGGCGCCGGCTGGAGGAGGCCCTGGACCTCGCCCGTCAGGCGGGTGACAAGGCGAGCGAGGCGCAGTTCTACGGCCGGATCGGCGTGCTTCTCCACGACACGGGCCGGGGCGCGGAAGCGCTCCCGTGGCACGAGAGGCAACTCGCCCTCGCCCGCGAGACGGGCGACCGCCGCATCGAGGCGGACGCGATCAACAATATCGGGAACGTCCACCGCGCGACGCGTCGCTACCTCCAGGCGAAGGAGCACCACGAGCGATACCTGGCGCTCGCACGCGAGCTCAACGACCGGCGCGGCGAGGCGCTCGCCCTCGGCAACCTCGGCCACGCGGCTGCCGACACCGGCGGCCACGAGGAGGCCCTCCGGCTCCACCGGCAGCAGCTCGAGCTGTCGCGGGCGATCGGCTACCGGCGCAGCGAGGCGCGCGCGCTCGGCGCGATCGCGATCGACACGAAGCACCTCGGTCTCTTCGAGGAGGCCGAGCGGTCGTATGAGCGGTACATCGCCGTCTCCCGGGAGATCGACCACCGGCTCGGCGTCGCGTACGGGCAGGTGAACCTCGCGCGGCTCCTCGCGCGAGAGGGGGACTCCGCGAGAGCGCGCGCCCTGCTCGAGGCCGCGCAGCCGCTGCTCGCGGAAGCGGCGACGCCGGCGGCCCAGGGGTTTGCCCGCCAGATCCTCGGCGAGATCGAGGAGGCCCTTGGGCGGACCGAGGAGGCGGATCGGCGCTACGCGGAAGCGCTCACGTTGGCCGGTACGGAGGATGTCGCGCGGGCGGAGGCGCTCGCGGCGCTCGGGGCGCTGCGGCGCGACGCCAAGGCGCTCGACGAGGCGTGCGCGATCGCGGAGCGCCTCGACCTGCCGTCGGTCCGCCTCGCGGCGGTGTGCGCCCGGGGCGATGTCGCCGCGGCGCGCCGGGCGTACGACGAGCTCGGTCCGCGGGTCGCGTGGCTCGCGCGGATGGACGCGGCCTTCGCCCTCCACGGGCTCACGGGGGAGCGGCCCTTCCTCGACGACGCCACCCGGCTCCTCCGCCACATCGAGGAGCACGCGCCCGCCGCGCGACGGGCGGCGCTGCTCGCCCACCCGCTGCAGGCGCGGATCCTCAGGGTCGGCCCCCGAGGCCCCCTCGATTCCTGATCCGCGGACGACGCCGCTACACTTACGGTATGCGCGCTCTCCTCCCTCTCGTTCTGCTCGCGGCGTGCGGCGGCGGCGGGGGCGGCGGGGCGCCGGGCACCCGCGTCTCGTCGGTCACCCCCGGCCCCGACTCCGCGGAGGGCGATCCGCCGACGTCCGTGCGGGTGAGGTTCGACCGGCCGATCAACCCGGACAGCTTCAACCAGGACACGTTCCAGTTGAGCCTCAGCGGCGGGGACGGCGTCTTCGGGAACGGCAACGACGTGACGCTCTTCACGACCACACTCTCCTTCCCGAACTCGACGACCGCGCTGCTCGACCTCGCGACCATCCCGCTCCCCGACGAGATCTTCCGGCTGCGCCTGGTGGGGACGGGCGGCCGGCGGATCCTTGCGGCGGACGGTCTCGCGCTCGACGGCGAGTTCACGGGCACGTTCCCGTCGGGCGACACGTTCGAGGGCGGCGATTTCGTGATGTTCTTCCGCGGGACGACGACGGTCGAGTCGATGACCCCCGCGCCCGGGAGCAGCGTCGCCGCGCCCGCGACGGTCGCGGTCACGCTCAGCGACGACGTGGACCCCGCGACGGTCGGCGCGGCCACGTTCCGGATCGTGCGGAGCGGCGGGGACATGAACTTCTCGAGCGGGAACGAGGTCGGGCTCGCCGCGTCGTCGATCACTCGGAGCGGGAGCGCCTTCCGGTTCAATCTCGCGGGCAACGCGCTGCCGGCGGACACGTACGAGGTCACGGTCGCGGGCGCGGGGTCGGGCGCGGGGCTCCGGTTCGACGGCGTCGACGACGTCGTGCGGGTGCCGCCGTCGATCCAGTTCGCCCCCGGCGCAGGCAGCCTCACCGCGGAGTGCTGGGTCGAGATCGAGGACACGGCGCGCCTCGACGGGATCCTCGAGTGCGCGGACACGGACTTCGCGAACGGCTGGCGGCTGCGGCACCTCGCGAGCGGATCGTTCCTGTTCGCGATCGCAGGGGCGACGGCGACGCGCATGGCGTCCGGAGGTCCGGCGACCGTCGGGTGGCACCATCTCGCGGGCGTGTTCGATGCCGCGCTCGGGGAGACGCGGCTCTACGTCGACGGCGCGCTCGCGGCGACCGATGCGGGAGGGGGTGCGGGGGCCGTGACGCCGACCGCCGCGCTCTTCTTCGCGAGGAGCGGGACCGCGCTGCTTCGGGGATCGCTGGACGAGGTGCGGGTCTGGTCCCTTGCGCGCACGGAGAGCGAGATCCGGCGCGACATGTTCCGGCGGCTCACCGGAGGCGAGCCGCTGCTCCGCGGGTACTGGCGGATCGACGACGACGTCTTCCAGTTCGTCGTGGACACGACGCCGGCCATGCACACGGGCACGCTGGGCGCCGACCAGAACTTCGGCGAGGACGAGCCCGTGAACCGGGTGTCGGACGCGTGGCCGGTCGTCCTCGACATGGACGGCGACCGGCTCGACGGGACGTTCCCCGGCACGCTGCCTGCCGGCGTCGGCGCCCCCGGCGCGGACTTCGTCGCGACCTTCCGGATCCCGTAGATGCGCGCCTTCTGGCTCCTCGCGCTCACCGCTTGCGCGGTGACGCGGCGGGCGGACGATACGGAGCGGGTCCGCACCGCGATCGCCGAGGCGTGGCGCGACCACGTCGCGGCGGTGAAGCGCAAGGACGCGGCGGGCGTAGGGCGGCTGGATGCGGACGACATCGTCTACATCGTCCCTGGCGAGTGCGAGGTCCGCGGCCGGAAGGCGATCGACGAGATGGAGATCCAAGGCCTCGCGAGCGTCGAGATCCTCGACGTGACGCACACGACCGAGGGGCTCCGCGTCTACGGCGACATCGCCTACGAGATCGGGAACGTCGTCGGCCCGGTCCGCCCCCGCGGCAAGCCGGCGAAGGTCGTGACGTTCCACTACATGGCGCGCTGGAAGAGACACGCGGAGGAACACCTCGGGTGGCACGTCTTTCCGGCGCACTGGCGGATCCAGTACCTCGTCGGCCAGCCGGAGAGCTGAGGGCGAACCGGATGCGTCGCGACAGAGGCCTCTCGCTCCGGCAGGTGAACGCTTCGCTCGCGGCCGATTTCCGATCCGTCCTCGACCGCGCCGGTGAGGAGGCGCACAGGTGCCTGTGCACGGTCGCGCACGTCGAGTCGTGGAGGGATCCGTCGCTCGCAGCGCCCTGTCGTGAGCGGATCCTCGCCTCCGGCCGGCCGGATGGGTTCCTGCTCTACCGCGGCGCCGAGGCGATCGGGTGGTGCCAGGCCGGGCGTCGCGACGAGCTCCCCCTGCTCGCGCACGGCCGCGACCTGCCCGCGGATCCGGACGTCTGGGCCATCTCGTGCCTCGTCCTCGTGCCCGAGGTCCGCCACCGGGGTATGTGCCATATTTTAATACGGTATGTCTTGGAGGAGCTCCGCGGCCGCGGCGTCCCGAGGGTGCAGGCGTTCGCATGCCGTTACCGCGAAGACGAGGACACGACCGCGTTCATCGAGTTCCCGGAGAGCGTCTGCCGGAAGGCCGGGATGACGCTCGACCAGGACCACCCGATGCGTCCGATCTACGGGCTCGCGCTCAGCCCCCCGACACCGCCTGCATGATCGTGATCCGGTCGCCGTCCTCGAGGCGGGGGCCGGGGCCGTCCTCGAAGCGCGTGTTCACGTCGTTCACGAAGCAGAGGACGTGGCGGCGCAGCGCGCCGCTCTCGTCGTAGACGTGCACCCGGAGTCCGGGGAGCTTCTCGAAGGCGTCCTCGAGTGCCGCGGGCCACGTGTCGCCCCGCGCCTCGAACCGGCGCACGCCTCCGAGGACCGAGGAGAGCATCGAGGGCAGCTCGATCGTCACCTTGGCCACGACGGCGCTCCCCGAGGCCCCTACTTGTCCGCGTACGCGGCGACGTGCAGGATGCGAGGCAGCGTGCACGGAAGGCCGCGCCACGTGTCGCCCGCGTCCGCGCTCGCGAACACTTGGCCCGACGTGGTGCCCACGTAGACGCCGCACGGCTTCTGGCCGTCGACCGCCATCGCGCCGCGGAGGACGCTGCTGTAGGTCGGCCCCGACGGGAGGCCCTCCCCGAGCCCCTCCCATTTCTTCCCGCCGTCGCGGCTGCGGTAGACCCGGAACTTGCCCTCGATCGGGATCCGGTACTCGTCGCTCTCGAGCGGGAAGATGAAGAGGCTCTGCGTGTGCGGATCCGCCGCGACGGGGAAGCCGAAGCTGGCCCGCTTCTTGCTGCCGGGCATCCCCACGGAGCCTCCGGGGAGCCCTTCCTCGGCGGCCTCCCAGCTCTCGCCGCCGTTCCGCGAGATGTAGAAGCCAGCGTGGTCCTGGCGGTAGATCGTGTCGGGCGACTTCGGGTCGGCGGCGAGGCCGTGGACGCAGAAGCCGATCTCCTTGAACTTCTCGTCCTCGATGATGTGGCGGACGCCCTGGTTCTTCGGCGCCCAGGTCTTGCCGCCGTCGTCGGACCGCCAGACGCCGACCGCGGAGATGCCGATCCAGATGCGGTTGCCGTGGACGAGGATCGAGTGGAGGCAGAGGCCGCCGGCGCCCGGGAACCAGTTCGGGCGCGTCTCGTGGTCGTTGAGGGCAGGGACCGGCTTCCACGAGTCACCGTCGTCGTCGCTGGTGAAGAGGCCCGCGGTGTCTGCGCCCGCGTAGACGCGCTTGCCGGCGGTGACGAGGGTCCAGAGCTGGTTCATCTTGGGCTCGAAGCCGGGGCCGACCGCGACGCCGGGGATCACCGGCGCGTTGCCCTCCGCCTTCGGGTAGGCGGGGCCCTGCTCGATCTGCTCCCACTCCCTCAGGTCCTTGCTCGCGTGGATCGCCGCGCCGTAGACGTAGCTCGTGGTCGCGACGAGGTAGCGGCCGGAGGGTGCCCGCGCGGACGCGGTCACCTTCCAGCCCTTGAAGAGGGGGCCCTCGACGGTCCACTTCGCGCGGTCCTTCGAGCGGCAGAGGAACGCGCCCTTCTCGGTCCCGACGATCAGCGTGGTGCTCATGGCGCCCTAGTATTCGCCCCGCCCCAAAGAACGTCGCAGTTTTCCTGAGGTCTGAGTGTCAGACTTCGGTCCCGTCGCAACCCCGGTTCGCCCAAGCGGTTACGGTTGCCGAGGTGCGGCAGCGCTGCCGCACAACATGAGCCGCCGAGACGCGCGTGCCGCCCCGACCCTGCGCACCCGACCGAGCGTCCGCGCGGTGCGGCACGAGTGCCGCACCTCAAACGGCGTATGTGTTTGCCTTGCAAAGGCTTGCACACGCCGCGTGGTCTGAGTGTCAGGCCAGAAGGTACGGGGCGAGGGCGGCGCGCTCTTCCTCGATCTCCTCGGGCGAGCGGCAGGTCAGCGCGATCTCGTGGCGGACGAGGCCTGCAAGCTTCTTCCGCGCGATCCACAGGCGGTTCCGGTCCACCTGGTGCTCGTCCAGGTGCCGCCTCAAGTCCTCGTAGTAGGTCGGCGCCTCGGTTTGCAGCCGCTCCATCGCCCGCTCCACGAGATGCAGCGCCCACGCGCGGTCGAAGTCGGGTGCGGGCGCCTCCGGATCCGCGAGCTCCGCCGCTGGCTTCGGCCGCCGACGGTAGGAGTCGACCAGCACGTGCATTGTCACGGTGCAGAGGAGCGACCGGAACCGCCCCCGCTGGGGGTCCGCCTTCGCGAGCACGTCGCCCCGCAGGAGCCGCACGAAGACCTCGTGGCAAAGGTCCTCGCACTCCTGCGGCGGCGCGCCCCGGCCCCTCAGGAACTCGACAACCGGCGCCCGGTACCCCTCGGCGAACCGCTCGAGCGCGAGCGGCTCCCGCGCCCCGGCGTCGCGCACGAGGTCCCACACGGTGGTCGGGAACACCTCCCAAGTATACTTGCGGCCAATGGGCGAGCTGGCGCAAAGGGTCGTCGCCGCGAATCTCCTCGCGGAGGAGCCTCCGACCCCGCCGTCGCGGTACGACATCGTGCGGGAGCTGGGCAGAGGGGGCGCGGGGGCCGTCTACCTCGCAACCGACCGCCAGCTCGGCCGGCCCGTCGCGCTCAAGTTCCTCCAGCACGCGCGGCCAGCCGACATGGAACGGTTCGTCCGGGAGGCGCGGTTCACGGCGCGCCTCAACAACCCGGCCGTCGTCCAGGTCTACGAGGCGGGCGATGCCCAAGGGGTCCCGTTCATCGCGATGCAGTACGTGGACGGGGGGAGCCTCGCGACCGCGGATCTCGACGTGCGTGGCGTCCTCGAGGTGGCGCGGCAGGTGGCCTCCGCCCTCGCCCACGCCCACCGCGAGGGGATCGTGCACAGGGACATCAAGCCCGAGAACATCCTCGTGGACCAGGGCCGCCGCGCGTTCCTCACCGACTTCGGGATTGCGCGCGACCTCCGCGGCGAGCTGGGGGCGACGATCAGCGCCGAGGGGCAGATCATGGGCACGCCGGCGCTCATGCCGCCCGAGCAGGCGAAGGGCGCCGTCCACGAGGTCGACGCCCGGAGCGACGTGTACGCGCTCGGCGCGACCCTCTACACGAAGCTCACCGGGCGGTGGCCGTTCGACGCCTCGAACGTCGTGGATCTGCTGCATGCGGTGATCCACGACGACCCGCCGCTGCCGCGCTCGTTCAACCCGACGATCCCGCGCGCCGTCGAGGACCTGATCCTCCGGTGCATGAAGAAGCGGCGGGCCGACCGGTACCCCACGATGGCGGATGTCGTCCGGGCGCTCGACGACTGCCTCCGCGGCGAAGGGCCTGCGGCTTCGGCGTGGTTCGCGAGCTACGTGCGCGGCGTCGTCCCGGGCGCACCGCCGCGTGCCCCCGAACCCCCTGAGGATCACGCCGAGTGGGAGGCCGCCCTCGCCGCCGCGCGCGAGATTGCGGCGTTCGACGCGGATCTCTATCGGGTGCGGTCCAACTTGCCGCGCCAGTTCCCGGCGCTCGACTCGGTGATCCTGCGGCTCGACACGGTGCTCAAGGATCAGCCGGCGGCCGGCTGGGCGCGGTTCTACCGCGGCCTCGCGCGATTCAGGCGCGGCGACCTTCCGGGAGCCGTGGAGGACATGGAGCGCGCGGTGGACCGGGTGCGGGACCGTACGACGGCGTACTTCGAGCTCGGGCGCGTGTATTTGGCGCTCTACCTCGCGGAGCACGCGGCCGCGCACGGGCACATCACCCCCGAGGGGACGGCGCATGATCTCAAGTCCGCGCGGTCGCGGCTCGAGCAGGCCGGGCTCGCGTTCGCCGAGACGCGCGAGCTTCCGCCGCGGCAGCGCGGGTACGCGGAGGCGGTCCGGCGGCTCGCGGAGGAGGACTTCGCGGGCTGCGTCGAGCGGTGCGAGCGGATCCTCGCGGACGAGCCCGATGTCGAGGACGTCTGGAAGCTGATGGGCGACGCGCAGCGGCTCGCGGGGCTCGATCCGCTGCCGGCGTACGCGCGCGCGCTCGAGGTGCGGCGGAGCTACTTCGAGGTTGAGCTCGCGCGCGGCGAGGTCTACCTCCGCCGCGGCGAACGGGCCGCGGCCCGGGAGTGCGCGGCGCGGGCGCTCCAGATCCACCCGGGGCTTCCCGCCGCGCTCGTGCTCCTCGCCCGCGCCGACGACGGCGAGGAGGCGGTGCGTCTCGCGCGCGAGGCGCGCGCCGCGGGGCCGCAGTCGTACGACGCCGCGGTGACGCTCGCCGAGCTGCTCCTCGAGCGCGGCGATTTCACGGGCGCGCTCCAAGAGCTCGACGCCGCGACCGCGCTGCCCGGCTGCCAGAATCGGGTAAACCTGCTCCGCGCGAAGGCGCGCAGTCTGACACTCACACCTCCGCACGCGCGTAACCGCTTGCAGTAGATGAGTTTAGGGTGGCCGGGGTGCGGCAGCGCTGCCGCACCCCGGAGGGTGATCACTTGCGAACGTCCGAGGCGCCGAAGACCTTCGGGTAGCGGTAGTAGACCTCGAGGCACATCGCAAGAAGCGCGGTCGAGTAGACGCGGCCGCCGTCGTCGCCCCAACAGCAGAGGGGATCCCACGATCCCGTGCGCGAGCCGCTTCCCTTCTGGTGCTGGTGCTCGACGATCGTCGTGACCATCGCATCGTTCCATGCCTTCCACGGCTTGCCGCCGACCTGGAAGAGGGCGAGGGTGCCGTAGTACCAGTAGTACATGTCGATCGAGCCGTCGTTCGGGTTCCACGTGGGCGGCCGCTCGACGCAGAGCTCCGCGCCCTTGCGGATCGGGTCGCTCGCGCGCGGGTCCTCGCCGAGGAAGATGCGGGTGAGGATCCCGACGGCCGTCATCGACTGCGACTTCTCCGGCGGGAACCGATCCTGCTTGCCCTCGGGCCGGGCGGGCGCACCGCCAGGGAAGTCGTAGCCCACCTGCCCGAAGTTCGGCTCGGTCATCTTCTCGATCCAGAGCCGTGCGCCCTCGAAGGCGTCCGGATCCACCTCGAGGCCTGCGTACTTTCCGGACTTCATCGCCATCACGCACCAGCCCGTGACCGAGGTGTCGTTCTCGCCGCCGCGAGGCATGTAGCGCCACGCGAGGTAGGGGTTGCGCGCCGCGCCGATGAAGTTGAGCGCGTCCTGCGCCGGCTTCCGGTACCTCGGGTTGCGCGTCATCCAGTACGCCTCGGAGAGCGCGAGGGTCGCGATCGCGTGGCCGTACATGAAGGAATGGCTCGCGCGGCTCCCGATGCAGCCGTCGTCCTCCTGGCTCGCGAGCAGGAACCGCAGGCCCGCGCGCACGTGCTTCGCGAACTCGTGCTGGCCCCGGTCGGTGTAGTCCGCCCCGAGGAACGCGAGGAGCGCGAGCCCCGTCACGCCCACGTCGTTGAGCGCGCCGCCCGGCCCGTCGCACCGGTCGTCCGGCGGGTCGTGCTTCATGTAGTCGTCCGCGTCCCAGCGGCCGTCGTCGTGGACATCCTGGTGCTCCGCGAGCCACTTGAGCGCGAGCTCGACCGCGTCGCCCGTGCGCCCGATGCGGCTTCGCGCGCGGGCCCGGTTCGGCCCCCCGTGCCCCCCAGGCCCCCCTCCACCAGGCCCGAGGCCGATCGCCGACGCCATGGACGGCCCCGTGAACGAGCCGTCGCTGACCCCTTGGTCGTTCGCGGTGTCGGGAATCGGGTTGTCGGTGTCATCGGAGCTCACGAGGTCGTCCTCGGGCTCGACAACGACCTCCTCGATGACATCGTCCTCAGGCGTCGCCTCGACTTGCTCGAGCGGAATCTCCTCCGGCTGCGGCATCTCCACGGGCGCCGAGGCTTGGAGCACCGGGACGGCCGACGTTTCCGCCGTCGACATCGGGATGCTCCACAGGATCGCGAGCGCCACCGCGTGGACCGCGAGCGAGATGAGCCACCACGGCGAGCTGCGGACGGCGTCGCGGACGGTCTCGTCGAAGGCCGGGGCGGGCGCGTGCGTGATCGATCTCATGGCGTTCCTCCGCTCGACAGGCAGCCCTCGAAACGGTGCGGAGCGCGAGGCGGTTCGCGTCAAAAAACGCGAGCGGCGGGCCCCGGCGCGCGCATGAACGCGGCCGTACACGTGTCAACGAAAAAAACGGTTCACGGTTCGACGCCGCCGCGTGCCGAAGGTCCTACCATGGTGCCGATGCGCAAGCCGCTCCACTGCCGGTCGAGGGCGCACGAGGTCTTCCGCGCGCAACTCGCGGACCTCGACGCGCCGGGCGCGCTGCTGCGCGCGGCGGTCGCGATCTCGATGCACGAGCTCCCGGATGCGGACCCGGCGGCGGTCGAGCGGCGCATCGACGCGTACGCGGTGCGCGTGCGCGAGCGGGTCAAGACCGGGGAAGCGCGCGCGTACCTCGCGCACCTGCACGCGGTGCTGTTCGACGAGGAGGGGTTCCGGGGAGACGACGTGACGTACGACGCGCCGGAGAACAGCTACCTCCCCGTCGTGCTCGAGCGGAAGCGCGGGCTGCCGATCGCGCTCACGCTCCTGTACAAGGAGGTGGGGGAGCGCGTGGGGCTCGCGATCGAGGGCGTGAACGCGCCCGGCCACTTCCTCGCCGCGGTCGAGGCCGACGGGCGCCGGATGCTCGTGGATCCGTTCGGGGCGGGCCGCGTGCTGACCCGCGACGAGGCGTTCGCGCGGATCGCGCGCGTCTCGGGCCGTTCTCTGCCCGCGGACGACGATCTCCTGCGCCCCGCGTCGCCACGCCAATGGCTCGCGCGGATGATCCAGAACCTCCTCAACGTCTTCTCGCAGCGCGACCGCGACGGCGACGTCGCGGCGATGATCGAGCTGCGCGACCTGCTGTGAGCCTCGAGTCGCTCCGGTTCGCGGCGGAGGAGCGCGGCGACGCGCGCGCGGCCCACGCGCTGCTCGACGCCGTTCCCGCGGCGCCGAACGCGTGCGCGCCCGGCTGCGCGTTCTGCTGCCACCTGCCGGTGCTCGTGACGCGCGCGGAGGCCGTGGTGCTCGCCGAAGCCGCGGCGCGCTTGCCGGAGGTGCGGGCGCGGCTCGAGCGCCCGACGCGCCGCTGCCCGTTCCTCAGCGACGACGACCGATGCCTCGCGTACGACGTGCGCCCGCTCCGCTGCCGCGCGCACACGTCGCGCGACCGTTCGGTGTGCGAACGGGTCCACGCGGGCGAGCTTCCGCCCGCCGCAGTGCCCGGGGATCCGTGGCTGCGCCTCTCCGCGGAGGCGATCCGGAGGGGGCTTGGGGGGCCGGAGCGCGAGTTGCACGAAGCGGTGCGCGAGGCGATCATCCACGCGTGCGCCGCACCGCAGCCTGGCTCCTGCTCGTGATCGCGGCCGCCGGCGCTGGCTACCTCGCCGGCGCGGGAAAGGGGGAGGGCGTGGGAACCCGTGCCCCGCGGCCCCCGCCGACGCCGCTCGCAAGCACGCCGCGTGCCGGCGGACCGCCGGCCGGGGCGCCGGCGGCAGCCACGAAACCTGCACCGGAACCTGCCCCGGCAGGCACGACGCTCGACGGCGTGCGGGCGCTGCTCCTCAAGGAGCTCAACGAGACACCGACCGACGCAAGCGTGAACGACGCGGCGAGACGGGCGGAACGGAAGCGACAAGCGTACATCGCCGCGGTGGAGCACGCCGAGAAGGAGGCGGCACGCGAGGTCGCCGAGGAGATCCGACGCGAGCGGGCCTTCGTCGAGGACAGGGCGCGCGGCGGGACGATGGCGCTCGTACGGACCCTCGACACCAGGCTCCCGGAGCTTGTGTCCGACGAGAAGAGGTTCACCTCGATGTTCGAGAGGCACGTCGCAGGACCGGCCGTGGACGGCACGCCCAAACAGGACCAGGTTTGGCCCGACGGCGCGACGGTCTCCTATCCGCAGGGCGTGTACGACCTGCGCTTCCCGCGGGCGGCGGTCACGCTCAAGGACATCCTCGTGCGCGGCTCGGGCATGGACGCGACGCTCGTCCGGCTGACAGGGGAACTCGACGCGCGCGGGGACGTGACGAGCCTCACGTTCGAGGACCTGACGATCGACTGTCGGGACAATTACCTGACCGACCTCCGCAGAGCGCCAGCGACGATACGGCTCGCCCGCTGCCGTGTCGTCGGGTTCGACATCGGTGCCGGGGGTTCGGTGATGATCCAAGCGAGCGCGGTGGCGTTTTACGCGACGGACTGCCGCTTCGAAGCCGGCTTCGGGAGATCGCCGGGCTCGGGCAGCCTGTTCCGCCTGCAGGCCGGGCTGGTCCGGCTGGACCGCTGCCTGATCCGGGGGCCGTTCCGCTCGCTCTGGGACAGCGGGTCAAGGACGACGTACCTCTTCTGCCGCTGCGACATCCGTGACGCGCCCGCGGGCGCCGAGTCGAGCTTCACGACGCCCCCCGATGACGTCCGCCTCGTGGAGTGCACGTTCGGGTATCTGCCGCCGGGCGTCGGGGCGCCGAGGGAGCCCCGGCCCCTCTCCGACATCAACCCCGACTGGCCGGGGCGTTGACGGCCTCGCGCTGGCGGCGCGCCGCCTCCGCATCGTCCACGTAGTCGCTGTGGCAGGAGGCCTTCGCGCCCGGCTGCGCGCCGACGGCATCGCGCGTCTTGCTCGCCAGCCGGTGGATCTCCTCGGGCGACAGCACGCCGCGCTGCTCGAGGATCGCGCGCTGCTCGGCCGTGAGGCCCGGCGTCCGCTTCGCGCGCTCCACCGCGTACTCCGGCGCCTTCCCCGACGCGAACTCCTGGATCTCCTTGCTGATCCGCACGCTGCACCAGTCGTGGCCGCACATCGCGCAGAAGTCCGTGTCCACGTCGAGGTCCTCGTCGTGGAACGCCCGCGCGAGGTCGGGGTCGAAGCTCAGCTCGAAGTGGCGCTCCCAGTTGAGCGCCGCGCGCGCCTTCGTCAGCTCGTCGTCGCGGTCGCGCGCGGCCGGGATCCCGAGCGCCACGTCCGCGGCGTGCGCCGCGATCTTGTACGCCACGCACCCCTGCTTCACGTCGTCGCGCTTCGGGAGTCCCAGGTGCTCCTTCGGCGTCACGTAGCAGAGCATCGACGCCCCGTGGTACGCCGCCGCGGTCGCGCCGATGCAGCTCGTGATGTGGTCGTAGCCGGGAAAGACGTCCGTCACAAGCGGGCCGAGCACGTAGAACGGCGCCCCGTGGCAGAGCCGCCGCTCGAGCTTCATGTTGAACTCGATCTGGTCGAACGGCACGTGGCCCGGGCCCTCGACCATCACCTGGCACCCCTTCGCCCACGCGCGCTCGGTCAGCTCGCCGAGCGTATCGAGCTCGCGCAGCTGCGCGTCGTCCGTCGCGTCGGCGAGCCCGCCGGGCCGCAGCCCGTCGCCGAGCGAGAAGCTCACGTCCCACTCGCGCATGATGTCGCAGATGTCGTCGAAGAGCTCGTACATCGGGTTCTGCTTGCGGTGGACGAGCATCCACTTCGCGAGGATCGACCCGCCGCGCGACACGATCCCGATCAGCCGGTCCTTCACGTACGGCAGGTGCTCCCGCAGCACGCCGCGTGGATCGTGAAGTAGTCCACGCCCTGCCGCGCCTGGTGCTCGATCTCGCGAAGGATCGCGTCGTACGTCAGGTCCTCGATCCGGCGCCCGCGAATCATCGCGTAGATCGGCACCGTCCCGATCGGCACCGTGGACTCGCGGAGGATCGCCTCGCGGCACGCGTCGAGGTCCCCGCCGGTCGAGAGGTCCATGACCGTGTCCGCGCCCCAGCGCACGGCCCAGCGGAGCTTCTCCACCTCCTCGGCGGTGTCGCTCGAGACCGGCGACGCGCCGAGGTTCGCGTTCACCTTGGTCAGGGACGCGCGCCCGATCGCCATCGGATCAAGACGGTACCGTAAATGTGTACGGTTCGCGGGCACGATCATCCGCCCGGCGGCCACCTCGTCGCGCACCCGCTCCGGCGAGAGGTGGCTCTCGCGCTCGGCCACGCGCCGCATCTCCGGGGTCACGACCCCGCGCCGCGCCTGCTCAAGCTGCGTCGCTCCCGGCGTCCGCGGCGCGGGGTTGAAGTCCCGAGCGGTGCGTTCGCTGGGCGCGGGCATCCCGGGCGTGTCCGGCGAGGAGAACGCGAGCGGGCCGCCGATGTCCGTGCGGCTGGCGAAGCTCCCGGGCGTCGTCCCTTGGCGGCCGGGGTTCGTGGCGCCGCGAAGGGGGAGGGAGGTCGGGAACCGCGGGGAGGGGGAGTGCATCGGCAGCTTCCTTTCCTCGCCCGGAACGCTTCCCTCCGCCGGTCCGAACCGGATCAGGTTCCACGGGTGCATCTCAGCGACCGCCGGACGGCCGCGCCCCGAGCGTGCGGGGGATTGTAGCGCGGCGCGCCAGCGACATCGGCCCCCGCCGCCCCCTCCCTCCGCGGGACGCCGGTGTTACCTTGCACGCGTGAAGAGCGCGAGCCCCTACGACTTCACGCAGGCGAAGAAGGAGCTTGTCGATGCCTTCGGGAAGGAGGCGATCGTCGCGCTCCACGAGCCCTCGCCGCTCCTCGACTGGCTCACGCTCGTCATCCACTGGAGCGTCTTCTTCGGTCTCGTCTGGCTCCTCGGGACCTTGCCCCCCCTGAGCGCGCTCTGGATCCTCTGCCTCGTCGCGCAGGGCTTCGTGGTCATGGCGTTCGGCTACGTCCTCCATGACTTCTTCGTCCACCGGTTCGTGGGCGGGAAGCGGTTCTCGTACTGGATGGGGCTGCTCACGGGATTCGTCGCGTATCTCCTCCGCACGCCCTACGCCGAGACGCACTACGACCACCACCTGCACACGGGCACCGACCCCGACGAGGCGTACAAGGACGACCTGGACCGCCGGTGGAAGCGGCTCCTGTTCCTCACCCCGGTCGGATACGTCCTCGCGTTCGAGCGCAACCTGAGGTCGAAGCGGGCGGGCGTGTTCCCGGCGCCGGAGGGGGCCTTCCGGCTGCACGGCGCGGAGCGGAAGCAGGCGAGCGTCGAGCGGCGGCTGCTGCTGCTCTTCTGGATCGCGCTCATCGTCCTCGCCGTCTTCTGGCCGCGGTTCGTGCTGCTCGGCTACATCGTCCCGATCGCCCTCGTGATGCCCGTCGCGAACGCGATCCGGACGGTGCTCGAGCACGCCGAGACGAACCCCAGGAACCTCTTCCACTGCGCCACCTTCTACAGGACCGGCGCGCTCACCCGGCTGCTCTTCTTCTGGGACGGCGGCGACTGCCACCTCGTCCACCACATCTTCCCGAACATCCCCTTCTACCGGATGGGGCAGGCGGTGGACCTCTTCCGTCCGTTCCTCGTCGCGCGCGGCGTCCGGGAGCGCCGGTCCCTCCTCGAGCTCCTGCGCGGGTACTTCCTGCGCAACGAGCCGCACCGCGCGCTCTGGAGCGCGTAGGCGGAGGGGGCCTAAAGGGCCGATGCGCGCCCTGGACGCGTTCCACCCGCGCGTGCGGGCGTGGTTCCAAGGGCGCTTCGCCGCGCCGACGCCCGTCCAGGAGCTCGCGTGGCCGCGGATCGATCAGGGCGCGCACGTCCTCGCCACGGCCCCGACCGGCACCGGCAAGACGCTCGCCGCGTTCCTCCACGCGCTCGACCGGTTCGCGACGGGCGCGTGGGACCCCGGCCGTCTCCACGTCCTCTACGTCTCGCCGCTGAAGGCGCTCACGACCGACGTCCGGACGAACCTCCTCGCCCCGCTCGAGGAGATCGGCCTCGACGGCGTGCGCGCGGACGTCCGCACGGGCGACACGCCCGCGGCCGAGCGGCGGCGGATGGCGAAGCGGCCCCCGTCGATCCTCTGCACGACGCCCGAGAGCCTGAACCTGCTCCTCGCGACCCCCTCCGCGCGGCCGGCCCTCCTCGACCTGAAGGCGGTCATCCTCGACGAGATCCACGCGGTCGCGGGAGCGAAGCGGGGGGCGTTCCTCATGGCCGCCGTCGAGCGCCTTCCCGAAGTCCAGCGGATCGCGTTGTCGGCGACGGTCCGGCCCCTCGAGACGGTCGCCGCGTTCGTCGGCGGGCCGGGGCGGCGCGTCGAGATCCTGAAGGCGCCCGACGTCAAGCGCCGCGAGGTCAAGGTCGTCGGCGTCTCGCGCGACGCCGACCCGTCGATCTGGCCCCGGGTCGTCGCGAGGCTCCGCGAGGCCGTCAAGGCGAACCGCACGACCGCGATCTTCGTCAACAACCGCGCGATCTGCGAGAGGCTCGTCCGCTGGCTCAACGAGGGCGAAGCCGCGCCGCTCGCGTACGCCCACCACGGGTCGCTCGCGCGCGAGCTCCGCGCGGTCGTCGAGCGGCGGCTCAAGGAGGGGTCGCTCAAGGCGATCGTCGCGACCAGCTCGCTCGAGCTCGGGATCGACATCGGCTTCCTCGACGAGGTGATCCTCGTCCAGTCGCCGCGCACGCTGTCGAGCGCGATCCAGCGCGTCGGACGGGCGGGCCACGGCGTAGGCGAGACGAGCAGGGCGCGGCTCTTCCCCGTGTTTGCGCGCGACGTCCTCGACGCGGCGGTCCTCGCGCCGCTCGTGGAAGGGGGCACGGGGGAGGGAGTGCGGCCCGTCCGCAACCCGCTCGACGTGCTCGCGCAGACGATCGTCGCTGCGTGCGCCGTCGAGGAGTGGGACTTGACCGACCTCTACGCGCTGCTGCGCCGCACCTACCCCTACGCGGACCTGACCCGCGAGGCCTACGACCGCGTGGTCGCGATGCTCCGCGGCCGGTACGCGGAGACGCGCCTCCGCGACCTGAGGCCGCGGCTGCGGATCGACCCGGAGACGGGCCGCGCCCGCGCGGCCGAGGGAGCGCTCCCGCTCCTGTGGCGGTCGGGCGGCGTGATCCCGGACCGCGGGTACTACCCGGTCCGCGTCGAGGGGTCGGGAGCGCGGCTCGGCGAGCTGGACGAGGAGTTCGTGTGGGAGCGGCGGATCGGGCAGGAGATCGCGATCGGCGCCCAGCAGTGGCGGATCGAGCGCATCGGGCGCGACGAGGTCGTCGTGACACCGGGGCGCGGCGGCGATGCGATCCCGCCGTTCTGGAAGGCGGAGTCGCAGGCGCGCGACTTCGAGCTGTCCGAGAAGGTGGGCCGCTTCCTCGAGGATGGGTTCCCCCTGCCCCTCCCCAATCTCGACGAGGAGGCGAGCGGCGCCCTCCGCGACCTTCTCGACCGGCAGCGGGCCGCGACGAGGACGCTGCCGCATCGCCACCACATCGTCGTCGAGGAGTGGACGCGCGCCGGCGGGGCGCGGCCCGTCATGATCCACGCGATGTGGGGGGACCGGGTGCTCCGGCCCTGGGCGATCGCGATGGCCGGCGCGTTCGAGGAGGAGCGCGGCTACCCGCTCGAGGTGCAGACGAACGACGACGGCGTCCTCGTGCAGCTGCCGGAGGACTTGCCGGCGCGGCGGGCGCTCGATCTCGTGCCCTTGGACCGGCTTGACGCGCTGCTGCGGCGCCGGCTCCACGAGACGGGGTTCTTCGGGACGCGCTTCCGCGAGAACGCCATGCGGGCGCTTCTCCTGCCGCGACACGGCCGGCGCGGGCGGACGCCGCTCTGGCTCACGCGGATGCGGGCGGCGAAGCTGATGCAGGCGGTGGCGCCGTTCGGCGACTTCCCGATCCTCGCGGAGACGTGGCGCACGTGTCTCGAGGACGAGTTCGACCTTCCCGCGCTCCGGCGGCTGCTCGCAGAGGTCGAGGCGGGCGAGATCACCGTGAGCGAGGCCGTGACGGACGCGCCCTCGCCGTTCGCGCAGTCGCTCGCGTGGCGCGCGACGAACCAGCTCATGTACGACCAGAACGAGCGCGCGCCGTCGGGCGGATCGGTGCCGCTCTCCGAGGCGGTGCTCCGCGAGGTGCTCCTCGACGCGCAGCTCCGGCCCCGGCTCGACCCGGCGCTCGTGCGCGAGTTCGAGGGCAAGATCCAGCGCACGGCGCCCGGCTACGAGCCGCGCGATCCCGCCGAGTGGGTGGACGTCGTCGAGGAGCGGCTGCTCGTGCCGCCGTTCGGCGAGCTGCCCGAGGGGCTCGTCATGGACCGCGGCTACGTCGTGGCCCGCCGCGACCTTCCGCTCCTCGAGCGCGCGCGGGGCGGCGACCGGCGTGCGATGGAGGAGTGCCTCGCGCGGGTCTTCGCGACGCACGGGCCCGTGACGCTCGCGTACCTGGAGCGGCTCCTTGCCGCGCCCGTGGCCGACGCGCTCTCGGCGTTGGTGGCCGACGGCCGGGTCGTCGCCGACCGCTTCCTCGACGAGCCCGGCTTCTGCGACGCGGAGAACCTCGAGCGGCTGCTGCGGATGGCCCGCGCCGCCGCGCGGCCCGCGATCGGGGCGCTCCCGGCCGCGCGGCTGCCGCAGTTCCTCGCCCGCTGGCAGCGCGAGGGCGATCTCCGCGACCGGCTCGAGCGGCTCTTCGGATTCCCGGCGCCCGCGTCGCTCTGGGAGGAGGCGATCCTCCCGGCCGGCCTCGACGAGCTGTTCCAGGAGAGCGACCTCGTGTGGTTCGGCACGGGCCCGGAGCAACTGGCGTTCGCCTTCGAGGAGGAGGCCCGCCTCTTCCTGCCCGAGTCTTTGGAGGCCCGGGAACCTTTCTCCGGGAGGCGCGACTTCTTCGACCTCCAGAAGCGCTGGGGCCTCGACTCGGCGGCGACCGCGCGCCGGATCTGGGAGTTCGCGTGGGAGGGCCGGATCACCGCGGACTCGTTCGCGGTCGTTCGCCAGGGCATCGCGACCGGGTTCGAGCCTTTGGCGGGGGGAGGCCGCGGCGGTCTCGGCCGGTGGCAGTCGAGCCGGCCGATGGCGGGCACGTGGCGCGCGCTGCCGCGGCCCGCGCCCGAAGACAGGCTCGAGGAAGCGGAGGACGACAAGCAGCGGGCACGGCAGCTGCTCGCGCGCTACGGCGTCCTCTTCCGCGAGCTCTGCGGCGCGGAGCTGCCCGCGCTCCGGTGGGGGAGGCTCCAGCGGGCGCTCAGGCTCCTCGAGCTCTCGGGCGAGGCGGTGACCGGCCACTTCTTCGCGGGTTTCGAGGGGCTTCAGTTCGCGTCGAGGGACGCGCTGAGGCTCCTCCGCGGGGCGTGGGACGACGACGAGCGCTTCTGGATGAACGCCTGCGACCCCGCGTCCCCCTGCGGCATCCTTGACGGCCTGCCGCCGCGCGTGCCTTCCACTTGGCTCGCCTTCCGCGGCACGCGGCTCATCCTCGTCGCTCGCCGCGACGGCCGCGAGGTCCTTTGCCGCGAGGCGCCTGGTCCCCAAGACCTTGAACTCCTCCTGAGCTTCCGGGACCGGCCCGTGCGCCCGGTCCCCCGGATCGTCGTGGACGCGATCGACGGGGAGCGCGCGGCCAGGAGCCCTCGCGCGGCGGCTTTCCTCGAGGTGGGCTTCAAGCCCGACGGGGACGCGCTTGTCCTTGAGCGGACCTATGCGTGATCGGCCACGCAGGGAGCCGCCCTGGTGCGTCTGCGAGAACGGGCGTCAGAACCGAGACTTGCGAGCCGCCATCAGACTGGGACGCCAGCCAGCTGTGTTGACGGAGAGCCACGTCAGGGGGCCGCGAAGCGTGGCGGCGGAATCGCAGCCGGAATCGGGTCTCGGGCAGCCCTAGTCCCGTGTGAAGTAGATGCGGCGGGTCGCCTCGTCGAAGACGAGCGCCGACGGGCCCTCGTGCTTGAGAACCCTGTGGACCGCCGCTTCGCCGTTCAGGGAGAGGCTGACGAGCCAGCCGCCCGGTTCGCCCACATGGACGCGATCGCTGGCCCGGTCGTAGGCGATGGTCGTCGCGTGGCGGGGCGAGTACCCGGGCTCCTCGAGGAGCGTGCGGTCGCCGGATTCCGGATCGACCGCCACAAGGTCCCCGAGACCGTCGTCCGCGACGATCGCGCGCCCCCGGGTCACGTCGTAGACGATGTCCCGCGGCGTCGCAAGGGCCGGCCCCTCTCCAGCCGAGGGGCCGGAGAGCATCTCGCGATCGCCCGACGCGACGTCGACCGCGATGACGGCACCGAGGTCCGCGTCCGTGACCAGCAGCCGGACGCGATCTGGATCGAGCTGCTGCAGCCGCAGCAGCTAAGGCAGAAAACAACCAGAGCCGCCGTTGAGCCCCGCATCCGCGCCCGCGCAGCCCATTGTCCCCGGTGCGCGAGACGGCGACAAGGGCAGTCTCCCCCCGGTGGCGGACACGGCTGGGCCCTCGTGCGATCCTCTGGCAGGGTGAGCGTCCCCGCGATCCGGATCGAGCCGATGAACGCCGCGCCCGTACGGCGGGACGGGAAGTTCGTCCTCTACTGGATGATCGCGAGCCGGCGGACGACCTACAACTTCGCGATCGAGCGGGCCGCGGAGGTCGCACGCGAGCTCTCGCGGCCCCTGCTCGTGCTGGAGCCGCTCCGGTGCGACTACCCGTGGGCCAGCGACCGGATCCACGCGGCCGTCCTGCGCGGAATGGAGGAGAACGCCGCGCGGTGCAAGGAGGCGGGCGTCGGGTACTTCGCGTACGTCGAGCCCGCGAAGGGGGCGGGCAAGGGGCTCCTCGAGGCGCTCGCGCGGGACGCATGCGCGGTCGTCACCGACGACTTCCCGTGCTTCTTCCTGCCGGGCATGGTCGCGGCGGCCGCACGGAAGCTCCCGGTGCGACTCGAGGCGGTCGACTCGAACGGCCTGCTCCCGCTGCGTGCCGCGGACCAGGAGTTCGCGACCGCGTTCACGTTCCGGCGGTTCCTCCAGAAGGAGTTGCCGGTCCATCTCCCGTGCGCCCCCGCCGCCGATCCTCTGCGCGGCGTCTCGTCGATCGACCCCCTGGTCCCGGTCCGCTGGGCCCCCGAGACCCCCCCGGACTCGACAGCCGGAGCGGCGGCGAAGGCGGACCTCGCGAAGCTGCCCATCGACCACTCGGTCCCGCCCGTGGCCCTGCCGTCGCCGAGGAACGTCCTCGCGCGATTCATCGGCGAGAGGCTCGCGCGCTACGGCGAGCGCGACGAGCCCGAAGCCGACGTGACGAGCGGCCTCTCGCCCTACCTGCACTTCGGCCACATCTCCTCCTACGAGGTGTTCCTCGCCGTCGCCGACCGGGAGAAGCGGCTCGGCACGAAGGGGGAGGGGTGGTGGGGGATGAGCCCGGAGGCGGAGGCATTCCTCGACCAGCTCGTGACGTGGCGGGAGCTCGCGTTCCACACCTGCGCGCAGCGTGACGACTACGACGACTTCCAGAGCCTGCCCGACTGGGCGCTGCGGACGCTCGAGCGGCACGAGAAGGACCCGCGGGAGCACACGTACAAGCTCGAGGAGTTCGCGGCGGCGCGGACGCACGACGCGCTCTGGAACGCGGCGCAGACGCAGCTCGTGCGCGAGGGGCGGATCCACACCTACCTCCGGATGCTCTGGGGGAAGAAGATCCTCGAGTGGACGGCGTCGCCGCGGGAGGCGCTGTCCGTGATGGTGGAACTGAACAACCGGTACGCGCTCGACGGCCGCGACCCGAACTCCTACGCGGGGATCTTCTGGGTCCTCGGCCGCTACGATCGGGCTTGGGCCGAACGGCCGGTCTTCGGCACGGTGCGGTACATGAGCTCCGAGAACACCGCGCGCAAGCACCGGGTGCGCGAGTACGTCCGACGCTACGCATGCCCGACGGCATCCTCCTGATCGACAAGCCCGCGGGGCCGTCGAGCGCGCAGGCGATCGCGCCGCTGAAGCGGACGGGCGCGCGTGTCGGTCACGCCGGCACCCTCGACCCGTTCGCGAGCGGGCTCCTCCTCGTCCTCGTGGGCGACGCGACGCGGCTCCAGGCGCTCGCGATGGCCCTCCCGAAGACGTACCTCGCGACCGTGCGGTTCGGCGTCGAGACCGACACGCTCGACCCCACGGGCGCGGTCATCGCGAAGCGTGATCCGGGTCCGCGGCCCGAGGGGCTCGAGGCCGCGGCAAAGGCGTTCGTGGGCGAGATCGACCAGCTGCCGCCTGCGTTCTCGGCGCTCAAGGTGGACGGCAAGCGCGCCTACGACCTCGCGCGGCGGGGGAAGCCGGTCGATCTGGAGCCGCGGCGCGTCGTCGTGCACTCGGTCGCGGTGCGCGAAGTGCGCTGGCCCGACGCGGAGATCGCGATCGTGAGCGGCAGCGGCTTCTACGTGCGCTCGTTCGCGCGCGACTTCGGCCGCGCCCTCGGCTTGCCTGCCCACCTCGCATCCCTCCGCCGCACGCACATCGGCCCCTTTGCCGCGGCGGACGCCGACGCGACGGCCGTCCGCGATTGCCTCGCGCTCGTCGAGGCGGCGGGCCTGCCGCTCCTCGAGGTGCCGCGCACGGCGGCGCAGGCGTTTGTCGAGGGGCGCCCGGTCGCGGGCGAGGCGGCGGGCCAGGTCGCCGTCTTGTGCGAGGGTCGCCTCATCGGACTCGGAAGGGGAGGGGGCCCGGGGGCCGTCCTGCCCGACGTCGTGCTTGCGGGGGCGCGGCGCGCGCTGGAGTGACCGTCAGCCGGCGGCCGCGGCCGCGAGCGCGTGGCGGCGGTCGTGCCTCCACTGGAGCGCCGCGAGCGCCGCGGCGGTCGAGGCCGGGCCAGAGTCGCGGCTCGGTGCGGAGGAACTCGGGCACGCGGCTACGATGCCGCTGTGGCTGCGTCCACGCTCGAAGCGCGCATCGTCGCTTGCCGGAAGTGCCCGCGCCTCGTCGCCCACTGCCGGAAGGTCGCGCGGGAGAAGCGGCGGGCGTACCTCGACTGGGACTACTGGGGGAAACCGGTGCCCCCGTTCGGCGTCGCGCAGCCGCGGCTCTTCGTGGTCGGGCTCGCGCCGGGCGCGCACGGCTCGAACCGGACCGGCCGGATGTTCACGGGCGACGCGAGCGGCGACTGGCTCTATCGCGCTTTGCACGCGGCCGGCTTCTCGACCCGGCCCACGGCAACCCGGCGCGGCGACGGGCTGAGGCTCCTCGACGCGCGGATCACTGCAGCGGCGCGCTGCGCGCCGCCCGACAACAAGCCGACGCCCCGGGAGCTCGAGAACTGCCGGCCCTATCTCGTCGAGGAGCTGCGGGGGTGCCGGAGGCTCCGGGTCGTCGTCGCCCTCGGACGGGTCGGGATGGACGCCTTCGTTCGCGCATGGGCTGAGGCCGGCCGTCCCGCCTTCTCCCCGAAGCCCCACTTCTTCCACGGCGCCGAGGCGGCCGCGGGCGCCGTGACCCTCCTCGTGAGCTTCCACCCGAGCCGGCAGAACACCCAGACCGGGAAGCTCACCCGGCGGATGCTTCACGGAGTCTTCCGCCGGGCGCGTAAGATCATCTCCGAATGACCGCGCCTATCACCGTCCGGCTCCTCGAGATCTTCCGGATCGGCCTCGGCCCGAGCTCGAGCCACACCGTCGGGCCGATGCGGGCGGCGGCGTTCTTCCGCCGCGGGTGCATCGAGCGCGACATCGTCCCCGAGCGCGTCGAGGTCGATCTCCTGGGTTCGCTCTCCGCGACGGGCCACGGGCACCTGACCGACCACGCCGTCCTCGCGGGGCTCCATGGCTGGGATCCCGAGACGTGCGAGCTGAACGCGTTCCACGCGCTGCCGCAGACCCTCTCCCGCGACCCGCGGGTGCCGTGGGGCAACGGCGTCGTGAGCGTGAAGCCCGAGGCCGTGCGATTCCTGCGCTACGCGGAGTACAAGCACGAGGAGCTGCCGCACCCGAACACGCTCCGGCTGCGCGCGATGCAGGGGAGCGACGTGCCCTTCGCGGAGACGTGGTGCTCCGTCGGCGGCGGCTTCGTCCGTCGCGCGTCGGATCCGGTTTCCCCGCCTCCCCCCGCCGCCCCCCTCCACCCCTTCCACGACGCGCGGACGCTCATCGAGCGCGCGAAGGAGCTTCGCGGCGCGTTCGGGGACGTCGTCCTCGCGAACGAACGCGGCTGGGAGACGAGGCCGGGGGAGGTCGCGGAGGGGGCGGACCGGGTGTGGGCCGCGTTCAAGGCGTGCATCTCGCGCGGGCTCGAGCACCGGGGGGACCTGCCGGGGGGACTCGGGGTCAAGCGGCGCGCGGCAGAGCTGCTCGCGCGGGTCGAGGCCGGGCGCGTCGAGCGCGTGTACGCGCACATCGCGCGGGCGCAGGCGTACGCGTTCGCGATCAACGAGGAGAACGCGGCGGGCGGGCGGGTGGTGACGGCGCCGACGAACGGGGCCGCGGGGATCGTGCCCGCGGTGCTCGTGGAGTTCGCGGAGCGGACGTCGCTCACGCCGGAGCAGATCCGGCGGGCGCTCGCGACCGCGGCGGCGGTCGGGATGCTGGTCAAGACGCACGCGTCGATCTCGGGCGCGGAGGTCGGCTGCCAGGGCGAGGTCGGGACCGCGACCGCGATGGCCGCGGCGGCGCTCTGCCAGCTCCTCGGGGGGAACGTGGCGCAGGTGGAGATCGCGGCGGAGATCGCGATCGAGCACAACCTCGGCCTCACGTGCGACCCGATCAAGGGGCTCGTGCAGGCGCCGTGCATCGAGCGGAACGCGATGGGGGTCGCGAAGGCGTGGAGCGCGGCGCAGCTGTCGCTCCACTCGGTCGTCAGCAACGTGGTGTCGCTCGACCGCGTGATCCAGGTGATGAAGCGCACGGGCGACGACATGCGCCGCGAGTACAAGGAGACGAGCGAGGGCGGGCTCGCGGTGAGCCTGCCGGAGTGCTGAGGTTGGTCGCCTTGCGTTGGGTGCTTCGCATCGCCGGCCTCGGTTGCCTCGTCGCCGGGCTCTTCCCGGACCGGGCGAGCGCCGTCTCAGCAGGGGCGTCGCGCACCGACATCCGGCTTGGGCTTCCGTGCTCGCCGCTCCTCCGGTACCACGAGGAGACGGCCACGGACTCGGACGTGACCCTCACGCAGCCGGATGGTCGATCGTTTGTCGCGAAGTCCCTGTCGCGACAGGCCTCCGGCTGGCGACTCGAGTTCTTCAGCTGGTCGGCCGCGCTGGCGGTCGCGGGAATGGTCTTGCTGGTGCTCGCATTCCGGCGCCGCAGACGACCGGCTCCCGTCGAGCCCGCCGGGACGCCTGGCCGGGAGATCGGCCCGACGCCCCGGGACCGGCTCTAGAACACGCCGACCATCTTCCGGATCTTCGGGACGAGGTCGTCGCTCATCTTCGCGAGGTCGTACTGCGCCTTCCAGCCCCAGTCGGCGCGGGCGCAGCCGTCGTCCACGCGGCGCGGCCACGAGTCGAGGATCGCCTGCCGGACGGGATCGACCTTGAACGTGATCTCGACGCCCGGCACGCGCTTCTTCACCGCCTGGGCGAACTCGAGCGCCGTCGGGCTGATCGCCGCGATGTTGTAGATGCAGCGCTTGAGCCGCGCGGCAGGCGCGTCGGACAGCTCGACGAGAGCGCGGAGCGCGTCCGGCATGTACATCATCGGGACCGTGGACTCGGGCTTCACGTAGCACTCGTACTTGCCGTGTCGGATCCCATCCACGTACATGTGGAGCGCGTAGTCGGTCGTGCCCCCGCCCGGGACGCCGGCGTTGATGAGCCCCGGGAACCGCACGCCCCGGAAGTCGAGCTTCCACTTCCGGTGGTAGTACGCCCCGAGCAGCTCGCCCGCGACCTTCGTGACCCCGTAGATCGTCGAGGGCTGGAGCGGCACGTCGTCGGGCACGGGGTCGGGGAGTCCAGGCCCGAAGACCGCGATCGTGCTCGCGAACATCACCTGCTTCACGCCGAAGAGGCGCGCCGCCTCGAGGGCGTTCCGCGTCCCCTCCATGTTGACCGCGTACGCGCGGTGGGGGACCTTCTCGCCCGTCGCCGAGAGGAGCGCGGCGAAGTGGTACATCACCTCGGGCCCCGCGTCCCGGACCGCGTCGTAGAGCTCGCTCGCGGTGTCCACGCCCCCCCGGTACCAGCGGACGTCTGTGGGCAACCCCTCCGGCGGCGCGGCGATGTCGAATACCGAGAGACGGGCCCCCCGCGCGTGCAGGTGGTGGAGGAGGTCGGTGCCGACTTGGCCCGCCCCGCCGGTGATGAGGATCCTCATGGATGGGCCCGGCATCATCCTCACGGGGGCCCCCGCGGGCAAGGCTTCCCGCACTGTCACAGGCCATCGCGACTATCGGAAAAGCCGAGATTGCACCGACGTTCCAGCGGATAACATGAACCTCATGAGGAAACATCTCCTTCTCCTCACGTTCCTGGCCTTGCTCTTCCCCGTCGCCTGCAAGCACGAGGAGAAGTCCGGCGCAACCGGCTCCTCTTCGCAGGTCACCTACACCTGCAAGTGCGGCGCGACCAAGACCGCGCCTGAGAACAAAGCGCCAAGCTGATGAGGCTCGACGATGAAGCCGAAGCCGTGAGCTTCGGCAGAGCGCGCCGCGGCGCCCGTTTGACGGGCGCCGCGTCGTTTTCGGAGGGGGCCCAGGGGCGCTAGGATGCCCGCCCATGTTCGCCCGGCTCGTCCCGGCCCCGATGGTACGGTGGTTCGCGAAGCCCTATGTGGCCGGGGACAGTCTCGACGCCGCGCTCCATGCCGCCGCGCGGCTTTGGCGCGACGGCGGTCTGCTCTCGACCCTCGACGTCCTCGGGGAGGAGGTGACGGAGAAGGCCCGCGTGGACGCGAACGTGCGCCTCTACGCAAGCGTCATCGAGGCGCTCGGCAGGGACGCCCGATTCGAAGACCGCCCGACGCGGCCCACGGTCTCCCTGAAACCGTCCGCGTTCACCGCCGGGGGCCAGGAGGAGGCGCGCGGACCGATCGCCGAACTCGCCCGCCTTGCCCGCGACAGCGGCGTCGCGCTCACGATCGACATGGAGGACCGCCGCTGGACCGACTTCACGATCGACCTCGCGACCGGGCTCTTCGAGAGGGGCCACGACGTCGGCACCGTGCTCCAGACGCGACTCAACCGGACGGAGAAGGACCTCGCGCGGATCCCCGCGAGCATGCGCCTGCGCCTCGTGATCGGCATCTACCCCGAGCCGACGGACGTCGCGATCGCGGACAAGCCCGCGATGAAGGAGCGAATGGTGTCGTTCGCGCGCCGGCTCCTCGAGCGGAAGGTGTTCGTAGAGTTCGCGACCCACGACGCGCCCTCGGTCGAGCGGTTCGTGCGCGAGGTCGCGCCTCTGGACCCTGACCGGTGCGAAGTGCAGATGCTCCTCGGCGTCCCGCGCTCGGCGCTCCAGGAGCGGGTGCGGTCCGGCGCGATCGGCCCCGCACTTCCGGTGCGCCTCTATGTGCCGTTCGCCGACGGCTGGGACGACGCGACCGCCTACCTCCGGCGCCGCATGGCCGAGAGCCCGAGCGTCGTCTGGCTCGCGCTGCGGAACCTGTTCAGCCGTTCGTGAGGGGGGGCGTCGGGGGCCGGCGCCGCGCACGGCCCACGGCGAAGCCGACCGCGAGGAGCAAGAGCGCCGCGCCCGCCACGGCCGCGTAGGGGAACCGCGCGGGGCCGAGGACCACGAGCCGGACCGCCGCGGGCGGGTCCTCCGCGTTGCCGAACCGGTCGATGGCCTGCACCTCGATCGTGTGCGTCCCGGCGGGCAGCGAGAGGCGAGTGGCGGTCCCCGCCCCGGCCAGCGACCAGCGCCCGCCGTCGAGCCGCACGCGGTAGCGCAGCTCCGACGCCGCCGTGTCGTACCACGCATCCGTCCCGAGCCAGGAGATCTCCGCCGCGTTGCCCTCGCGCGCCTCGTACGCGTCGGACCGGAAGCGGGTCCTCGGCGGCGTCTTGTCGCGCGGGTCCAAGTGCACGAGGCCCGCGCCGAGGGTCCCGATCCACAGCGTGCCGTCGTCCATGGGCAGGAGCGGCCAGATCGCCTCCTCCCCGAGCCCCTCCTCGTTCCGAAAGCAGGACCAGACGAGACCGTCATACCTGCTGAGCCCGGACCCGGTCGCGAACCACAGGACGCCCGGTTCGCCCTCCGCGATCGACCAGACGCTCCCGTCGCAAAGCCCGTCATCCACGTCGAAATGCTCGATCGCCCCCTGGAACAGGCGCGAAACGCCCGGCGTGTGCTGGTAGCCGATCCAGAGGGCGCCGTCGTGCGCCGCGCACAGGCACCAGACCTTTTCGGCAAGCAGGACGCGCGCCGTCGGGGGAGGCGGCGGGAACGGGCCGTGGTGGCCGATGAAGTCGTCGTCGGAGGGCGAACCGGGGCCCGGAACGTGCGTGACCCGGCCCTCTCCCTCGTACGCCGCGAGCCCCTTGAGCGTCGCGAACCAGAGCGTCCCGCGCCGGTCGCGCGCGACCACGTCGTAGACGCGCCCCGACGGGAGGTCGAGGTCCTCGGGCGCCGGGCGGAACTCGTCCTCCGAGAAACACCAGGCGCCGTGGACCCCCGAAGCCCCCTCCGCATTGAGCACCGCGAACCAGAGCGCGCCCGACGGATCGACGGTGATCCGGTGCACGCAGCCGTCGATCGCGCCCAAATGGCGCCATTGCTCCCCCTCGCGACGGTAGACGCCGGTGAACGACGAGCCGCTGCCGATCCACAGGCGCCCCTCGCGATCCACGGCGCAAGCCGTGACGACCCCCAGCGGCCGCCCGTCGATCGAGGGGATCCCTTCGATGGCGCCGTCGGGGCGGACCGCGGCGAGGCCTTCGCTCGTGCCGCACCAGATCGTCCCGTCGGGGCCGCGGGCGAGCGCGTGCACGCGGGAGCCGCGCGGGAGCGGGCGGGGCCGGAAGTAGGGCGCGTGGCGCCGCCGCAGGATCCCGCGCCCGCGCGTCGCGGTCCACGTCTCCCCATGGCAATCGACGCTCGCGCGGGGCGTGGGCCCCGCGCCCTCCTGCCTCCATGGGCCGCCGGGCGGGCGGACGTACCCCGCGCCGCCGACGCGGAGGAGCAGGGTGCCGTCGGGCATGGCGTCCATCGCGTCCGCCTGTGCGCGCGCAGGGTCCACGGGAAGATCGATCCGCTCGTCGACCGCCTCCCCGACCCGGAGGATCGAGGTCGCGTACAGCGCGAAGACGGCGCCGTCCGGCGCGGGCGCGAGGAGCCGCGCGACGCCGGCCGGGGGCGCCCGCCGCATCCCGAGAGGCTCGATGCGGACGAGGCCGGCCGAGGTCGCCGCCCAGACGCGCGGCCCCGACGCGACCAGGTCCAGCACGTCGTCGCTCGGGAGGCCGTCGCGATGGTCGAGCGGCCGCGTGAAGCGGTCCTCCCCCCCTGCGACCGCGGCTGCCGCGAACAAGAGCAGGTGAAGGGACGCAGGGAAGCGGATCAAGGCCGGATTCTAGGGCGCGGGTGAAACGCCGTCCTGGATTCCGCCGTTGGCGGGCTTTGAGGCCGCCCTCGGCCGGTCGCCTGCTCCTCGGCTCGTCGGGCTTACTTGTCGGGTCGGGACTGCCGATGGAAGATGGCGTAGTCGTCCATGTGCGGGATCGTGGCAGTTCTCTCGCGGCCGGACAAGCGGCCGCTTCCGGACGTCAAGGCCGGCGCGTCGCGCCTTGCCGAGGCGGCCGAGCGGATTCGCAGCTGGGGCGCCGACGGGGGCGACAACGACGCCGCGCTCGGCGAGGCCGTCGCCGTCGCGGAGCAGGTCTCGGCGGACCTTCTCGGCGTCCGCGGCATCGAGGCGCTCCTCGCGGGTGCGCCCGCGCTGGTCCCGCACGTCGCACGGCTCTCCGAGGCGGTGGCGCGGTTCGAGCAGCTGCTCGACCAGCGTGCGTCCGGGCTTGGCACCGCGCGGGTCGAGGCGCTCAACGCGGTCCTCGTCCGGGCGAAGGACGTCTCCTTCTCGATCGAGCGCGACCGCCTGGGCAACGTCGCGAGGATCCGCGCGCTCTGCGGCGGGAGCCCGACGCCGGGGCGGCTGCGCGCGGCGTGCGACATCAACGCAGCGCTCAACAGCCTTGACCGCCTCGAGGTCCGGGGGCGCGACTCGGCCGGCGTCCACCTCTTCGTCCGGGGCGACTTCTCGCGGCTGCCGACGGACGTCACGCGCCAGATCGAGGAGCGCGAGATGATCCCGCACTTCACGCACCGGGCGGCCCGGCGCGTGCGGACGAGGAACGGCGGCTTCGTCCTGAGCTTCGTCTACAAGGTCGCGGCCGAGGTGGGGGAGCTGGGCGACAACGTGCGGGCGATCCGGGGGGCCATCGGGGGCGACACGCTCCTGCACACGCTCCTCGACGAGCCGGGAGCGACCGCCGAGATCGTGGGCCACACGCGGTGGGCCAGCGTCGGCGTGATCAGCGAGGCGAACGCGCACCCGCTCAACCACGAGCAGACGAACGGCACGACGCCCTGCTACTCGATCGGCGCGCTCAACGGCGACGTGGACAACTACCAGGAGCTGATCCGCGGCGAGGAGCTGCTGATCGCGCCCGAGATCACGACCGACGCGAAGGTGATCCCGGTGCTCGTCTCGAAGCTCGTCGCGCGAGGCGAGAGCGTGGCGGAGGCGTTCCGGAAGAGCGTCTCCCGGTTCGACGGTTCGGTCGCGATCGCAATCCAGTCGGCCGAGGAGCCGGGCCGCGTCTACCTCGCGCTCCGCGGGAGCGGGCAGGCGCTCTATGTCGGCGTGGCGCGCGACTCGTTCATCGTCGCGTCCGAGCAGTACGGCATCGTCGAGGAGACCAACCGCTGCCTCCGGCTCGACGGGGAGTCGCCCGCCGATCCGGACCGCCCGCAGAGCCGCGGCCAGATCGTGATCCTCGACCGCGCGCGCGCCGGGCAGTGCGAGGGGATCGAGCGGATCGCCTACGACGGCACGCCCCTCCCGGTGACCGAGAAGGATCTGAAGAAGATCGAGATCACGACCCGCGACATCGACCGCGGCGCGAACAGCCACTACCTCAAGAAGGAGATCGCGGAGGCCCCGGAGTCGATCCGAAAGACGCTGCGCGGCCGCCTCGCGGACGAGTACGGCCTCGCCCGGGTGACGCTCGGCGAGGAGAGCCTCCCCCGGGCCGTCTGCGAGAAGCTCAAGGGCGGACGCTTCCGCCGCATCTGGATCATCGGGCAGGGGACCGCCGCGGTGGCCGGCCAAGGGGTCGCGGAGGCATTCCGCGAGGCGCTCCAGGGGCTCCCGGTCGCGATCGCCGCGATGCCCGCGACCGAGGTGAGCGGCTTCCATCTGCGCGACGACATGAGCGACACGCTCTTCGTCGCGATCAGCCAGAGCGGCACCACGACCGACACGAACCGCACCGTGGACCTGCTGCGCGCCCGCGGCGCTTCGGTCCTCGGGATCGTCAATCGTCGCCACAGCGACCTCACGGAACGCGTGGACGGCGTCCTCTACACGAGCGACGGCCGCGACGTGGAGATGTCGGTCGCGTCGACGAAGGCATTCTACAGCCAGATCGCCGCGGGGACGCTGCTCGCCGAGGCGCTCGCGCATGCGTGCGGCGTGGGCGATCCGGCCCGGCGGAGCAGGGTCCTGCGCGCGCTCCAGGGGCTTCCCGACAAGATGCGCGCGCTCCTCGCTCGCGAGGAGCAGATCGCGGAGGCCGCCCGCGCGACCGCCCCGCCGCGGCGCCACTGGGCGATCGTCGGCAACGGGAGGAACCGGATCGCGGCGCAGGAGATCCGGATCAAGCTCTCGGAGCTCTGCTACATGTCGATCGCCTGCGACGCCACCGAGGACAAGAAGCACATCGACCTCTCCTCGGAACCCCTCATCCTCGTCTGCGCGGCCGGCCTCGAAGGGGGCACGGCCGCCGACGTCGCCAAGGAGGTCGAGATCTACAAGGCGCACAAGGCCTGCCCGGTGGTCGTCGCGAGCGACGGCAGCGAGGGGTGGCGCGCGGCCGCCGCGATCGTGCGCGTGCCCGACGCCGAGCCCGAGCTGGCCTTCGTCCTGTCGACGATGGCGGGACACCTCTTCGGCTACCACGCCGCGATGGCGATCGACGCGCTCGCCCTGCCGCTGCGCGAGGCGCGGGGCGCGATCGAGATCGGCGCGCTCTCGCCCAACGGCGGCGACCTGCGCGACGGACTCCGGCCCGGGCTGCAGGAGCCCTTCCGCAGGTTCACCGAGGGGCTCCGCGCGGGCCGGTACGACGGCGCTCTCGAGGCGCGGACCGCGTCCCGGCTCTCGCTCCTCTTCCGGTATGCGATGCGCGCGATGCCGCTTGAGTACTTCCCGGACGACTTCGGACGCGTCGGCACGCCGGGCGCCGCGGTGGAGGAGCTGACCTTCGCGTTGACCCGCGGCATCGAGGAGCTGTCGCGGCCGATCGACGCGATCAAGCACCAGGCGAAGACCGTCACGGTGGGCATCAGCCGCGGGGACGAGGCGCTCTTCAACGTGCCGCTCGTGCGCGCGGTGCTCGACACCGGGACCGCCAAGGAGAACCTGGCGTACAAGGACATGAAGACCCTCCAGGCCCTCGACGGGGCCGTGGAGCAGGTCGTCGGGTTCACGCGGTACGCGATCGAGGGGGCGACGAACGGCGGGCGCATCCGCGTGGTCGCGCAGGGCGGGGTCTCGAAGGGCATCGCGTCGCGTACGAGCGGGAACGCGACGCTCCGCGGCACGAAGAACACGGTCGCGATGGAGCGGGTGGTCCTCGTGGCCGTGGGTCGCAGCGACGGCCGCCCGATCATCCTCGTGCCCTTGACCTCGAAGGACGTGGCGGTGGGCATCGCGCTCCTCCACGTCCGCTTCAAGCAGAAGCTCGACGCGGGGACGCTCCGGAGCGTGCTGACCGGCTACCGGAACCGCTACCAGCTCATCCGCGACGCCGTGGCCGAGACCAACTCCGAGTTCAAGGAGGATGTCCTCGCGAGCATCGACGTGCTCTCCCTCCTGACGCAGCCGGTCGTGATCCTCGCGGACCAGCTCGCCGCGAAGCCCTAGGGTGTGTCCGAGAAGCCGGCCGTAAGGACCGAGGCCAGCCGAATCCAGGACGGCTTCTCGGACACACCCCAGTCGCCCCCGCGCGCAGGAGCCGTCGCCCTTCGCGGCCTCCGTTTCCGGGTTCCCTCCGCGGTCCCGCCGTGAATCCGCTACCGTAGACGGCGATGAAGCACGTCGTGGCGATCGAGGGCACCTACGAAGGCGACCTGCGCGTGCGGGCCGTCCACGGGCCGTCCGGCTCGGCGGTCACGACCGACGCGCCGAAGGACAACGAGGGGAAGGAGCGCGGCTTCTCGCCCACCGACCTCGTGGCGACCGCCCTCGGGACGTGCATCCTCACGATCCTCGGGATCCACGCGCGCAAGCGGGGCCTCGACCTCGCGGGGGCGCGCTTCCGCACGGCCAAGGAGATGGCCTCGGCGCCCCTCCGCCGGATCGCCCGGCTCGTGACGGTGGTCACGCTGCCGAAGTCCCTCGGCGACGGCGACCGCAAGGCGCTCGAGGCGGCGGCGCGGACCTGCCCGGTGACCGCGTCCCTGCACCCGGACGTCGAGGCGGCGCTCGAGTTCCGGTACGAGTAGGGGGGCGTCGGGGGCGGCCCCCGAGGCCCCCTGCCTCCCTCAGTCTCAGACTCAGCGCGAAGCGTTGAGCCAGTAGACGAGGTTGAACGGCGGGTTGCTCATGTCGCCCACGACGATCTCCGAGAGCCCGTCCCCGTCGAAATCCGCCGCATCGAGGCTCTGCACCGGCCCCGGCGAGTCGGTCCAACCCGTCGTGACGAGCCACGTCCGCTCCGACGACGCGTAGGTGCCGTCTCCGCTGCCGATCAGGACCATGACCTCGCCGAAGTCGTTCACGGTGGCGAGGTCCGTGATCCCGTCGCCGTCGAAGTCCCCCTGCGTGAGCCCGCGGCCGTTGCCCGCGCGGTCCCAGAAGAGGAACCGGTACGGAGTCTCGGCGTAGGCGTCCGCTTCGAGGCCGAGCGGGTCGAGGAATGTCGCCACGCCCGCGCCGAGGTGGTAGGGGTCGCCGAGGAGGTCGCCATCGGCCTCGCCGCCGATGTAGACGAGCGCGTCGACCCGGCCGTCCCCGTCCGCGTCGAGGATCTCGATGTCGGAGACCGGAGTGCCGGTGAGGTTCGTGACCTTCTTCGGCGCGGCGACCGTGCCCGCGTCGGCATCGACCTTGGCGACAAGGATCGGGGGGTCTTCGGGCGCGACCGGCTCGTCGTCCCCGTCGTAATGGCCCCAGATGAGATCGTCGTCACCGTCCAGGTCGAAGTCCCCGGCCCCGATCGCGCCGGGCCGGTAGACCTCGAACTCGGCGGGGATGTCGTGGACCGTGTCCGCATAGACGAACGGGCCGCTCGACCGGAAGATCACGAGCTTCCTCTCCTCCGGGTCCTCGGCGCCGTAGAGCACCGCGATGTCGGGCTCCGGGCTCGTGTGGTCGAAGTCGCCGACCGCGATGCCGGCCGCGTACTCCGGGAGGATCGAGGGATAGACGACCGAGAGGTCGCCCACGAGTCCCGTGGGCTCGATGTCCACGAGCAGGAGCGGATCGACCCCCTGCTCGTCGACCACGGCGAGCACGATCTCGAGCTGTGGGTCACCGTCGAGGTTCACGAGCAGGATGTCCTGGCCGCGCGCCTCCTTCGGGACGAAGGTCTGCACGTCGAGGTGGTTGATCGTCTGCACGGAGAACGAGCCGGCGAAGTCGGGCGCCTTCCCGTCCCCGTCGCGGTCGATGCCCGGTCCGAACGTGTCGGCGAGGAAGAGGAACGCCTCCGGCTCGCCGTCCGCGCCGAGGGTCTGCTGGGCGAGGGCGACGATGTCGGGCACGCCGTCCGCGTTGACGTCCCCGATGGCGATCTTGCCGGGCGCCGAGAGCCCCGGTACGTCGCCGAGGCCGGCGACGGAGCCCGGCACCTCGAAGAGGAAGTCCTCGAAGTCGAGGAACGCGGGCACGTAGCGGAAGCACTCCTCCTCGGTGAGAAGGGCGCCGAAGGGGGACAGGTAGCGGAGCGTCGCCGGGCCTGTGTTCGGGCTGCCGTCGAGGATCGTGGCCGTGCCGACCGAGAAGACGTCGGGAACCGTGAGCTCCACCGTCGTGCCGTCCACGATCCGGAACTGCCCGGGCGCGTGGAACGGCTCGGCGGCGCCGATCTCGGAGAGGGGCTCGAAGCTGCCTCCCCTCGGCTCGACGAGAAGCGCGCCGCCCGGCAGGAAGTTCCCGCCCGTGATCGTGGCCACGACGAACGCGCCCGCGTAGACGCCGGTGGTCGGCGCCGCGTCCTGATCCGGCAGGTAGTTCGTCGTGCACGAGGTGACGAACGGATCCAGGTGGACCGTCACCGAGCACGTCGAGGGCAACGTCCCCGGCCTCGCGGTGACCGTGAAGACGACGACCCTCGGCCCGACCGACCCCGGAGGGAAGGTCGGCGCGGTGAAGTCGAACGAGAGCAGCGTCGTGCTCTCCGCGGTGAGGTGCGCGATGGTTCCCGCGTCGGCCGTGACCTCGACGGTCTCGATGTCGAAATCCTGCCCTTCGAGGAAGAGCCTCACCGTCGTGCCTTGGGCGACCGAGGACCCGCACAAGACGACGAGCGCGAAGGCGCCCGTGCCTCCGCCGCACGCCGACATGAGCACACCGAGGACGACGCAGAGCACGCCCGCACGTCGCATCGAAAACCCTCCCTGCCTACGGACGTGCCCGCGCACAGAACCCGTCACGCGGCGCGGCCGCCGTTTCTTCTCAGGCCCGTTTTATAGGCCCCGCGGCGCCCGGTGGGCAAGGGTCTTCAGGGAACGGCGCGGCCGGCGGGGGCCCCGGAGCCCAAAAAGAAGAACACCCTCCCGACCTGCACCCAACCCGCCGCGGGGCCGGGGGGCCCGAGACCCTCCGGAACCAGCCCGTGGACGCCCCTCCGGGCCAGGAACAGCCGGGTGGAGGCGGGGTCCCGGGCGACCACCGTGGCGCCGGGTTCCGAAGCCTCCCCACGCCGCACGAGCAGGGTCCCGTCGGCCACGGGCGACCGCACCGCCATCACGAGGCTGCCGTGGACCAAGGCCCCGGCCACCAGAAGCCCGAGGATCGCGCCGGAGACCCCCGCGCAGGAGGCCACGAGCGCTCTCCCCGGCTCCGCGTCTTTGGCGACCACGCGCATGCCCGCGACGACACCCCACACGAGCACCGCGAGGGCGGCCGCGAGCGCGGAGCCGCCGACGAACAGGATGACCGCGAGCAGCAGCATCGCCCACGCGGCGAAGACAAGGTGAACGTGCAGGGGGCGCCGCGGCGCGTCCGGGAGGATGCGTCGAAGGGCGGCGGAGGCAAGCGCGCCTCCCGCGCCGGGGCCGAGCACGAGAAGGAGGAGCGACGCGGCCGCGACCGCCGCGTCGCCGGCGCGGCAGCCTCGCGCGGCGAGAAAGAGAAAGAGAAGAACGGGGGGCGCGGGGGCGGCGAGCGCGGACCCGCGGCAGCCGCCGAGCGCCTCCGTCGCGGCGCCCGGGCGAAGGGGGAAAAGGAGGAGCGCGCGGCCCGGAGCCATCGGCCGCGATGATAAGCTCGCGGGCCATGGTGCGTCGTGAAGCAGGCGAGGAATCCCGCAAGGAGACCGAGCCTGTCCGCTGCACTTCTCCAGCGGGTGAGAGTCCCGTCCCGGAAGGCGCCGGAGCACCGGGTAGCAGGCCCC
>Ga0187893_10000842_pt1 | contig 77561 bp, 75 predicted proteins | sample MA1701074metaG_FD_139574 | JGI IMG/M metagenome (GOLD analysis project Ga0187893, IMG submission 139574) | White microbial mat communities from a basaltic lava cave in the Kipuka Kanohina Cave System on the Island of Hawaii, USA - MA170107-4 metaG ...
GACTTCGTGACCGCGCGGCTGGATCGCGACCCCGCCATGCACGTGTATCACTACGCGCCGTACGAGCCGACCGCGCTGAAGCGCCTGATGGGTCGCCACGCCACACGTGAGGATGAGGTCGACCGGCTGCTGCGCGGCGGCGTCCTGGTTGATCTTCACCGCGCCGTGCGGCAGGGGTTGCGGGCCAGCGTCGAGAGCTACTCGATCAAGCGCATCGAGCCGCTGTACGGCTTCACGCGCGAGATCGACCTACGCGAGGCGGGGAGCAGTATCGCCGTCTTCGCCGAGTGGCTCGAGCTTGGCCATGGCGAGCGGCCCTCAGCGGACCACCTGAGGCGGATCGAAGCCTACAACCGCGACGACGTGGAGAGCAACCGCCGTCTGCGCGACTGGCTCGAGGAACGGAGGACCGAACTCGCGCACGTCACCGGCCTGTCGGTGCCGCGCCCGGCCTACCGGGGCAGCGAGCCTTCCGACGAACAGACCGAGGCGCAGCGGCGCGTGGCCGACCTGGCGGCGCGCCTCAGCGACGGCGTGCCTGCCGACCCGGCAGATCGCACCGCGGAGCAGCAGAGCCGCTGGCTGCTGGCGCAACTGTTGTCCTGGCATCGCCGCGAGGACAAGTCGACGTGGTGGGAGTTCTTCCGCCTCATGGGTCTGAACTCCGACCAGCTCGTCGAGGAGGGCGCCGCGATCGGCGGGCTGGACCTTGTTGGTCCGATCGGCGAGCCAACCGGCAAGAGGGTATTCAAGCAGGTCTGGCGCTATCGCTACCCCGACCAGGATCACGACATCAGCGCCCGCATGAAAGTCTACGACCCAGCGCTGGCCCAGGCTGACCCGAGTGGCGAGCTAGGAGAGTGGCAAGCGGGTGTCGTGAAGAGCGTCGACGTCGCCGCGCGCACCGTTGACGTCGAGCGTCGCCTCGACGAGGGAACCTCGCATCCAACCGCGCTGGTGCCGCTCGAGCTCTACCGCACGCCGGAGCAGCAGGCCGCCCTGATGCGGATTGGTGAGTGGGTGGCCGACAACGGTCTGGAGCGCCAGGACGGACCGTACCTCGCCGGGCGCGATCTCCTCGTCTGGCGGGCGCCGCGGGTGGGACAGGCCGCCGGCGTGCCGCTGCGGCGCGATGGTGAGAACGCCCTTGATGCCGCACGCCGCCTGATCCTCACTCTGGAGCGCGGCACGCTGGCCATCCAGGGCCCACCTGGATCAGGCAAGACCTACACGGGCGCACACATGATCGCCGAGCTGCTGCGGTCGGGTCGAACGGTCGGGATCTGCGCGACCAGCCACAAAGTCATCGGCCATCTCCTCGTAAAGGCGATCGAGGCGTCGGCCAAGGAGGGCGTCGGTGTCCGCCCCATGCAGCGCGCTGACGACGCCGCCGACCTGTGCGGTCACCCGGCCGTCCGCCATGCCTCCGACAACGCCGCTGCGCGAGCGGCCTTGACGGCGCGCGAGGTCAACCTCGTCGGCGGGACGGCGTGGTTGTGGTCGCGGCAGGCGATGGCCGAGGCGGTCGATGTCTTGTTCGTGGACGAGGCCGGCCAGATCTCATTGGCCAACGTCCTCGCCATCTCGCAGGCGGCGCGCGCGCTCGTCCTGCTCGGCGACCCGCAGCAGCTCGAGCAGCCGCTGAGAGGTTCTCATCCTCCCGGCGCCGATCGTTCGGCGCTGGCCCACCTCCTCGGGTCAGCGGCCACCATGCCGCCTGACCGCGGGCTCTTCCTCGAGACCACCTGGCGGCTCCACCCTGAGTTGTGCCGGTTCACATCGGAGACCTTCTACGACGACCGGCTGTATCCGGAGCCGCGCCTCGCCGGCCAACAGCTCCGCTCAGCGTTCGCTCTGCGCTCGACCGGTCCACGGTTGATCGAGGTCGTGCACGTCGGGAACGACAGCGAGTCCATCGAAGAGGCGCAGCGGATCGCGCAGCTCGCGCAGGCGCTGGTGGAAGCGGGCGCAACCTGGATCGATCAGGACGGGCGGGAGCGCCCTCTCACCTGGAACGAGCTGCTGATCGTGGCGCCGTACAACGCGCAGGTGGGCGCGATCCCGCCTCCTGCCCCAGGCCAGGGTCGGGACGGTGGACAAGTTCCAGGGACAGGAGGCGCCCATCAGCCTGTACTCGATGACGACCTCGTCGCCGGAGGACGCCCCGCGCGGCATGGACTTCCTGTACAGCCGCAATCGTCTCAACGTGGCCACTTCGCGCGCGCGGTGTGTGGCGGTGGTGGTCGCCTCGCCGGAGCTTCTGCGGGTCCGCGCCCGGACGCCAAAGCAGATGCGGCTGGCAAACGCGCTGTGCCGCTTCGTTGAACTGGCATCAAGGCGATCCGTCGAACCCGGCCTTGACACCTGCTGAAAAGAGCGATAGGAATAAAGTAGGAAAATTATCCTATCTGGCTTGAGGGAGCGAGTCGATGGAGTTCGCCAATATCGCCGAATTTCGGCAGAATGCCGCGCGGGTCTTTGAGCGACTGCGGCGGGTCGGTGAAGTGGTCGTCTTGCGTAACGGGCGCCCGATCGGGCTCCTCGTGTCTGCGGACCCCGCCACCCTGGATGAGTTCCGGGTCGCGGCACAGCGGGCACGGGCGCAGCTCGCGTTGGGACGCCTGCGCCGCGCCGCCGCCCGCCGTGGTCTGGACCGCCTCCCCGGAAACACGATCGCGGGGCTGATCAAGACGACGAGACGTAAGCGGGCCGCCCGTCGTTGATTAGGGCGGTGATCGACACGAACGTCTGGGTGGCAGGCATTCTCTCCCCGGATGGTCCGCCGGCACGAATCGTGGAGGCGACGTTGGGCGGCCGTGTCGTGCCCGTCGTCAGCCCGGCCATTCTGGAGGAGTACGAGGAGGTGCTGGGTCGGCGTGAGCTGTCACTGCCTGGTGACGATGTGGCCGCGCTCCTGGCGTACCTGCGCCTTCCTGGCGAGCACGTGATCCACGCGGATCCAGTCGAGGTTAGGCGGGTGTGTGCGGATCCCGATGATGACATCTTTCTGGCGACCGCCCTTGCGGGTGCAGCCGAGTACCTCGTCACCGGCAACGCGAAGCACTTTCCGCGTAGCCCGTGGCAGGACGTGCGCATCATGGAGCCGGCGCGGTTCGCGCGACTACTGGTTGCTCCTTAGCCAGGGCTAGCGCGTCACACGGCCGCCTGGTTCATGGCCCGAAAGGGACGTACCACCAGGATCTCTGGGACGAGGCGAATGAACGAAGGGAGATCACGGCAAGCGAGGTTCAGCGACTCCTTCAGACACGCGCGACCTTGTTGCAACCCCTGCAAGATCCGCATCGCCCGCCCGATAAAACAAAAGGAACCAGGTATGAGTTCAATGCGTCAGTATGACAATCAGGACATGTTATACTGCTCGTCGGTGGTCCACGTGCCGACGACGGTAGGATCTAAGGGTCAGGTGGTTATCGAGAAACACATCCGCGACCGACTTGGCGTGAAACCAGGTGCGATCGCCGTTCAGGCGCTGGTGGGCGATCGTGTCGAGATTCGATTCGTTGCACCCGCACACTCTCGATCGCTGTTTGGAGCCTTAGCCCAGCACGTCAAGCAGGATATCGCCGATCGGGAGTGGGCCAAGGTCAAGCGGCAGGCGTGGGAGCGGTCCGCCAAGGATCAGGAAGCCACACCCGCCGGGTCCGAACCGATCCCGCCAGGCGGGAAGCGCTCCGCGCGCCCGCGCAAGAGGCGCCGGGCGTGAGGAGTCTCAAGGGGATCCTGGACACCTCCTTCATCGTCCGCTACCTCACTGGGCAGCCACCCGAACGAGCGGCCCAGGCGCGCGAGGTGATCGACGGCAGTCTACGGCTAGGCCTCACCGATGTCGCGATTGTGGAAACGGCCTATGTGCTCACCACCGTCTACCAGCTGTCACGTGACGCGGTGGTGGAGGCGCTTGCGGCTCTCGTCCAGCGCCGCAACATCGTCACGCTGCCTGCCGAGAAGGAATACGTGGTTCTTGCCCTGCTCATGTGCCGGACATCGGGTCGTGTGTCGTTCGGGGACGCGTTGATCTGGGCCGCCGCCCGCTCACAGAGAGTCTCGCTCATCTACACCTTCGACGACCGGTTCCCATCCGACGGAGTCACTCTGCAGCCATCGCGATAGACGGCCGACGACCGGTACCAAAGCTTGATGGCGAGATGTTATTGTAGTACTATATTTGTACTACAGCAAGGGTGCCAGAAACATGCCTACGAGCGTTCGACTGGACCCTAGAACCGAAGCCGTTCTCCGCCGGATGGCCCGGAGGCGCGGCCGGACCAAGTCCGAGATCCTCCGGGAGGCCATTCTGCGATTGGCAGAACGCGAGGACATCCAGCCGGGCGAATCGTTCCTCGACGCCGTCCGCGACCTCGTCGGCATTGGATCGGGCGGACCTCCCGATCTCGCGCGCCGGTCTGAGGAGATCTTTAGAGAACGCCTGCTGGCCGGCCGGAGACGGCGGCGGTGACGCCGAGCTGGCTGGTTGACGCGGGTCCCCTAATTGCACTTGTCCAGGCGGGAGACCAGGATCATGCGTCTTGCGTGGAGATCGTGGCCCGGCTCCCCAGACCCCTGGCGACGACCTGGCCGGTACTGACAGAAGTCACTCACGTCATCGGCGGCCAGAGAGAGCAGGATGCGGTCCTCGACATGGTGGAACGGAGTGCGCTGGAGCTGGTGCCGCTCGACGCCGGCGACGTGCCGCGCATCAGGGCCCTGATGCGCAAGTACAGGTCGCAACCAATGGATCTGGCCGACGCCACGCTCGTGCGGGTCGGCGAGCGCGACGGCCTGCACCAGATCTTTACCCTCGACCGCGATTTCCGCGTCTACCGGCTCGGCCGGGGCCGGGCCTTCACGGTTGTCCCATGAGGTCCTTGACGATCGGCGGGTGCCATTCCATGATGGTACCATAATAGCACCATTATGGAGGTAACATCACATGCCGGTCCTCACGATCAAGGGCATCCCCGACCTCCTCTACACCCGCCTCAAGCGACGCGCGGCACTCCACCGCCGCAGCCTCAACCGTGAGATCATCGTCTGCCTCGAGCAGGCCACCAACCTCCCGACGATCGACACGAAGACTTGGCTCGCGGAGGCCGATCAGCTGCGGAGCCGGCTCGCGCTCCCGCCGCTAACGGAGAGCCGGGTGCGCCGGGCCAAGGTGGCCGGACGGCCGTGATCGTGACCGACACGAATCTGATCGCCTATCTACTACTTGGCGGCGCGGGCACCTCTGCAGCTCGCGCCGTCTTCCTCCGCGACCCTGACTGGGCGGCCCCGCTGCTCTGGCGGAGCGAGCTCCGCAGCATTCTTGCGGGGTACCTTCGTCGAGGCGAATTGCCGATTGGTGACGCCGTCGCGGTCCAGCGAATGGCGGAGGAGCTTCTGGAAGGCCGCGAACACCTGGTGCGCTCCGAACGGGTCCTCCGGGCGGTCGCGTCGTCGGCCTGCTCTGCCTACGACTGCGAGTTCGTGGCTCTGGCCGAGCACCTGAGAGTCCCTCTCGTGACGTCGGACCGGCGCATTCTCCGGGACTTCCCGGCCGTGGCGCTGAGCCCAGCTCGGTACCTGGAGGGCTAGAGCGTCGGCACGTTCCCGCGGCGCGGCCGGTCGGAGGGGAATACCGCGCTGATCCGCTCGATTTCTTCCTTCGTCAGTTTCAGTGCGGCGGCGCCGGCGTTGTCCTCGACGTGGGCGACCTGCGCGGCTTTCGGAATCGCAAACATCACCGGATCCCGCACCAAGAAGGCCAGCGCGACCTGGCGCACGGTCGCCCCTCGCGCCTTCGCGATCTCCTCCAGTACCCGGTGCGACTGGAACCGCCCCTGCCCAAAGGGACTGTAGCCCACCATCGCCACGCTGTGTTTCTCACACGCGGGCAGGACGTAATGCTCGATCGCCCGCTCGCCCAAGTGGTAGAGCACCTGGTTGCACGCCACGTGGCCGGATCCGGCGAGCCGCACGACCTCACCCAATTCTCCTTCATCGAAGTTCGAGACACCATAGCTCCTGGTCTTTCCATCACGAATCAGCTGCTCAAACGCCGCTATGGTGTCACCTAGGGGGTGGGAGCTCGGCCAGTGCAGGAGGTAGCAGTCGAGATAGTCGGTGCCGAGCCGTCGCAGGCTGCGCTCGCAGGCCCCGATGGTGCCCTCGCGCGACGCATTGGACGGCATCACCTTCGACACGAGGAACACATCGGCGCGCCGGCCGGCGATGGCCAGAGCGACCAGCTCCTCGACCTTGCCGCGGCCGTATATCTCGGCGGTATCGATGTGGGTCATGCCGAGGTCGAGCCCGCGGCGCAGGGCCGCGACGGCCTGAGCGCGGTCGTCCCGCTCCATGTTCCAGGTGCCCTGGCCGATCATGGGGACGGAGGCACCGGTCTTGCCGAAGGGACGTCGCTCCATCCTTGACAGCTTCAGCGAAACTCTGGCCGAAATCAAGAGCGCCTTCAACCAGGTTCTCAGTCGGCCGATCTTCCAGAGTGCAGACGGTGACGACGCGGTTGACGACTATGTAGTGAATAGACTACATTGTAGTGACTACGACTTGCCGGTGAGGAACATGAGCAACAAGCGTCCCACGGCCCGGCGCAGGGGAGGCGGAAGCACCCGTCTCGGTGCGGCTGGAACCAGCCCTCCTTCGGGCACTGCGCACCCAGGCGCACGCCAGCGGCAGACCCATCTCGCGGGTAATCCGCGAGATGCTGGATGAGGCGCTGCGGACGCGGCGCTACCCCGGGATCACTTTTGTCGAAGGTCCAGCCGGACGCCGAGCGCATCTGGCGGGGACTGGGCTGGACGTGTGGGAGGTCGCCGAACTTCTCCGCGAGTACCGCTCGGCCGCGGCACTGCGCGAGCACTTCCCGCGACTCTCGCCGATGGCGATCCAGGTCGCGGAGGCGTACGCCAAGGACTATCAAGGGGAGATCGACGCGCTCCTGGAGGCGAACGCACAGACCCCCGAGCGGCTACGGCGCCGGGTACCGTGGCTGGAAGTCGTCCAGCCCTAGGTGGTCGTCCGCGTCCTGCTCGACGCCGATGTGCCGCTGGCTGTCGCACCCGCGTTGGTGCGATTGGGCTATGATGCGGTCGCCGCTTCAGGAAGTCCTGCGTTGGAAGCACTCAGCGATGACGACCTGCTGCGAGAGGCCACCCGTCAAGGCCGCGTCGTGGTGACCTTCAATGTGGCGGATTTTGTCGAGGCCGCGCACCTGTCCGCGCACGCGCAGGAAGACCATCACGGCATCATCTTGATCCATTCGCGCTCGTTCCCGCGGCCCGCGATTGGCGCCATTGTGGAGGCTCTTGATCGGCTCCTGCAGTCGCGGTCGAGCTTCGTCAACGCGCTGCTGTTCCTGACCCTTAAATCGTAAACAGCTTCTCCGGCGGGAACGGCGAGTCCACGACGCGGACGCCGGTCCCTGTCACGAGCACCAGCCAGGACGCCTGCAGGCCGTCGATCGTCGGCGGTTCTACCGAGAGCATCATGCCGGGCGCGAGCGTCCAGGTCTCACTGGGCGCCAGGAGCGGCCGTTCGACCGGCCCATACCCCAGGCCGTACCCCAGCGCACCGTCCACCACCCGCACCTTCTGCGCGCCCAGGGATTCCGCAAACAACCCGTGGGCCTTGGCCCCGGTCACACCTGCGCGAAGACGCGACAGCGCCTCGCGCACGCCCTTGGTGTAGCGGCTGAACAGATCGGCCTGCGCCGACGACGGCTGCCCGACCGTCCCCATGCGGCAGATGCGCACTGCGAAGCTTGCGGCCGCGCAGGTGTAGTCGAGCCGGACCCAGTTGCCGGGCGCTAGTAGCCGGCCGCCCGACTGCCCGTTCCAGAGCATGGTCCGCGGCCCGGACAGCGTGCTGCCGTCCACCTTCTCGGACCACAACGCTCGCACCAGGCTGCCCACAATGCGGGTGTGCACCTCGAATTCGCGCTGGCCGGCCCGCGCGCCGGTCAAACCGTCCATGGCGCCCTTCGCCGCCCGCTTGAGCGCGCTCTCCATCCCTTCGATCTCCGTCGGGCTCTTGACCGCGCGGAGCCCATCGAGCGTCTCATCAGCGGCGACGAGCTCGGTGCCTGGCAACGCCTGGCGGAGCGCGCGCATGAACCGCTCGCTGAGATGCTCCAGCTCGACCCCCACGCGGCCGTGGGGCACCCCGCGCCGGCGCATGACCTCCGCGGCCGCCGCCACCGGGACCTCCACATAGTCATTGAACGGCTCGATGTCCGTCACCCACGCCCGCGCGCGCGTGATCTGTTCCTCGAACCGGCCGGGTACCAGGATGGGCTCGCGCCCGGCGGGCACGACTACGCTGGCATTTCGACCGTACCCACGTCCCTGCAGCCCTGACAGGGCCAGGGGATATCCCGACAGATACCACACGTTCACCGGGGAGTTCGCGATGATCGCATCCAGACGGGCAGTCGCCATCGCCTGGTGCACGCCCTTCACGTCAACCACGCGAGCAGTCTTCACCGGGTTCCCCCCATCACAAAGAGGCGCGACGTATCGAACTTGTCGGACTGCAGCACCCCGCCTGTGGGCGTGACGACCACCTGATCTTGGATATGGTACGCCCACACGAGCACCGGCTCCAGCGCCACAACGTTGTTGGTCTCAAGCGGCATGGTCTCGGCGTCGGTCACCATCGGGCGGTCATGGTAGCCCAGGCCCAGGTTGTGGCCAACGATTGCGGCGGTGTGCGTGTGACCACGTTTCTTGAACGCCTCGCGGCAGCACCAGAAGACGTCGCGTGCCGCCACACCGGACTTCATGAAGGCCATGACCTCATGCTCCACCCCGAGCAGATCGGCGTAGCGCTGCTCCTGCTCCCGCGACGGCTGACCCATGACCCCGACACGCGACAGGTTCGCCGGATAGCCATCGAAGTAGGCCGCGTAGTCGATGTGGATGATGTCGCCCCACTCCAGGCGCTTCTGCCCAGTCCCGCCAAACGACAGATCGTTGCTGGATCCCGCCTGAAAGAGCCCGCGGCAGTACTCGCCGTCGCGGGCCATCACCCCGGCGATTACCCGGCTGTGGATCTCCCACTCGGTGTCCCCGACCCGGGCGGACGTGAAGGCCTCCAGGATCGCGTCATCGGTCAGATCGGCGGCGCGCTTCATGAGCGCCAGCTCACCCGGGGTCTTGATGCTGCGAATCCACTCCATCTTCTCATCGGCCGGCACGAACTCGGCCGAGGGCAGGGCGTGTTTCAGTTCGGCAAACTCCGCGGCGCTCATCGCGTCGGCCTCGTACCCGAAGCGGGCGCGCCCGAACCCCCGGTCTGTCGCGGTTTTGACCAGGGCCGAAATCGGCGACTCGGTGAACGCCTTGAACGTCCGGATGTCGACCACCCAGGCATCCTCGCGGTGGGCGGGTTCATCGAGATGCGAGACCACCAGGGCGTTCAGACCCTCTTTCGGCACCAGGACCAACGGCATGACCGGGCCGGTGGTGCGTGGCCACGAGCGGTTCCGCACGTGGACCCGCGCGGTCGGGCTGCCGGAATAGTAGAAGACGTTCTTTGACGAGTTCGCGACGAGCGCGTCCAGCCCCAGGGCGGCCATCGCAGCCTGCAGCGCCTGGGTGTTCACGTAGTTGAGCTTGGGCATCCTCAACTCCTCATCCAGATTTCTCTCCGGCGACTTCCGGCATCGGCGGCTCCACTGACAGCACCGGATGCTGCGGGTGCATGGCGACGCTTGGGCGGAGGGCCGTCACGTCGTAGAGGTCCGTCCGCCGGCTGTTGTAGGTCGGGAGAAACATGCGGGTCTTGGCGATCCTGGCCAGGTCGATCTCGCCGTAGACGATCTCCTCACGATCGTGGCTGCCCATCGCCAGCACCTCGCCGAGCGGCGCGATGACACTGCTCGCACCCATGTAGGCCAGCCCGCCGTCCGGCCGGTCATCGCCGACGCGGTTGGACGACACCATGTAGAGCGCGCACTCCGCGGCGCGGACGATGGGCACGTAGGTGCTCCCGATGCCGAAGATCGGCTGGTTGGCGGTCATGTTGATGTGGACCTGGCAGCCGGCCAGCGCCTGCAGCCGCAGGAACTCCGGAAACCAGAGGTCGTAGCAAATCGAGAGGCCGACGATGCCCAGTGCGGTCGCGTACACGCGGATCTCATCGCCCGCCTTGAAAATGCCGTTGGTATGCACCTTGCGATGGACGGCGACAACCGCTCCGTCTGGGCCGACGAGGAGCGACGAATTGTAGATCACTTCGTCGAGGATGGGATCGGCCTCCACGAAGCCGGTCGCCGCGTACAGGCCGTGGCGGCGCGCCGCCTTCCCGAGCGCCTCGCTCGTCGGGCCGGGCACGCGCTCGGCCGCCTGGACGAAACGATGCCGCAGGTCCGAGGCGCGGTCCTGGGCCCCCGGTCCGGGCAACCCGGCGGTGGCGCACTCGGGAAACACGATCAGCCGGGTCCGAGGCTCCTCACGTGCCGCCTGCCCGATCAGGCTCACGATGCGGTCGACGTTCTCCCGCGGGCGCAGGAAAGTCGTGCCAAAGTTCACCGCGGCGGCTACAAACGGGGCATGTCTCATCGGGTTCTCCTCTTCGCTCTTACATCGTGCGCAGCGTGGCATCGCGCGGATCGAGCGCGTCACGCAGGCCGTCACCCAACAGGTTGAAGGACAGCACGGTCAGGAAAATCGCGATCGACGGGCCGATCGTCTGGTACGGCGCCGAAAAGACCGTGATCTGTCCGTACGACAGCTCGAGCCCCCAGCTCGGCGTGGGGGGCTGAATCCCCAGGCCCAGGAAGCTCAACGACGCCTCGGCCAGGATGGCGGTGCCGAGGCCGAGGGTACCGAGCGTCACCGAGAGCGACATTAAGTTCGGCAGCACGTGGCGGCCCAGGATGCGCGGCCCCGACGCTCCGATGGCCTTCGCCGCGTGGACGAACTCGAGCTCGCGAACACGCAGCACCTCGGCGCGGATGATCCGCGCGGTCGCGGTCCAACTCGTCAGGCCGATGGCCAGGATCACGTTCATTGTACTCGGACCGATCGCGGCCACCACCAGGATCGCTACGAGGATGAACGGGAACGCCATCAGGACGTCCACCACCCGCATCAGCGCGATGTCCACCGTCCGGCCATAGTAGCCGGCCGTCATGCCGAGCGCAGTACCCAGAAGCGCGCTGATCGCCTGCGACGTGATGCCGACGATGAGCGAGATCCGGGCGCCATAGATCAGGCGGCTCAGCAGGTCGCGCCCCAGCCGGTCGGTGCCCAGCCAGTGTGCGCGCGACGGCGCGCCGTTGATCTCGCCGACCGGGTCGAGCGGCGCATAGGGCGCAAACAGCGGCGCGGCCGCCCCGATGATCAAAATGGCCACGGCGATGACGAGTCCCCCGACGGCGGTGCGCCGGCGGAGGAACCGCCGGATGACGCGCGCGGTCTCGGACGGGCGCGGCGTCCACGCCGTGGCGGCTCCAGCCTCGGGCGCCCCGGCGCCGCTAGGCCTCGGCTTCCAGGCGAACCCGCGGGTCGAGGTAGGTGTAGACAAGGTCGACCACCAGATTGACCACGTAGATCGCGACGGCGGTCACCAGGGCGACCCCCTGGATGACGGGATAGTCGCGCTGACGGACCGCGTCGTAGAACAGGCGTCCGATCCCGGGCCAGGCAAAGATGATCTCCACCAGCAGCAGCCCGGCAATCACCGTGCGCAAGTAGACGCCCATGAGCGTGACCACGGGGATAAGCACGTTGGGCAGCGCGTGCCGCCCAATGACCCGCAGCGACGCCAGCCCCTTGGCCCGCGCTGTCCGGATAAAGTCCTGGTGGAGCGTGTCGAGCATCGTGGTCCGCACCAGCCGGGCATTGATGGCCGCCTGGTACAACCCCACGCTGATCGCGGGCAGCACGGCGTAGAGCAGCATTGCGGGCGACAGCAGCGAGTCCGCGGCGCCGGAGATCGGCAGCACACGGAGGTGGAACCCCAGGATCAACTGGAGGATGAGCGCCGTCACGAAGACCGGCAGGCTGAGTCCGGCGAGTGCCACTGTCGTGGTCGCGTAGTCGGAGAGCGAGTTGGGCCGGACCGCCGAGATCACCCCGGCCGGAATCCCGAGCAGCATGCCGAAGGCGATCCCCAGGATGCCGAGATAGGCGCTGTAGGCCATGCGCGGCCCCAGCATCTCTAAGACGGGGCGCCCCGTGACCAGCGAGGAGCCCAGGTCGCCCCGCAGCAGGCTACCCAGCCAACGGCCGAACCGGACCAAGGGCGGCTGGTCCAACCCCCACTTCTGCACCAGGGCCTGGGTGACTTCGGGGTTCACCATCTCGCCCTGAATCAGGTCGGCGGGATTCCCCGGCATGACCAGGAGCAGCACGAACACGACGATCGCGATCCCGCCGATCGTCGGGATCGACAGCGCCGCGCGGCGCAGAATGACGGTGCCTAAGGGCACGAAGGCTCCCTCCGAACGCTACCTCCGGTCCACCGAGAGCTTGTTCCAGCGCACGGTGATGTATCCTGGTCCGGCCGTGGCGTTGTAATCTTCCACCCCCCGAACCCAGGGTTGGAATACCGTCGCCGCGATGCGGTTGGCGATCGGGATCGCGATGGCGTCCTGGAGGATGCGCTCCTCTGCCTGCGCCGCCAGCTCCCCACGCCGTTTGGGGTCGGGGTCACGGACCGCGCGGTCGAGCAGTCCGTCGACGATGCCGTTCTTGTACCGGACGTTGAACGTCCCCTTAGAGTGGAAGGAGTTGAAGACCCACTGGGCGGCGTCGGGCACGCCGATGTTCCCCAGGTTGATGAAGAACGGATACGTGCCCTTGCGCACCTCGCTGATGAACGTGCCGAACTCGACGACCTGCATCTGTGTGCGGAACAGGCCCGACGAGTTCAGCTGCTGGACGATCGACTCGGACATGGCCACAAACGACGGGATGTTCCACACGTAGAGCGTGGCATCCACCGGTGGCTCGAGCCCGGCCTCTCTGAGGAGACCGCGGGCCCGATCGAGGTTCCTGGCGTGCACACGGGTGCGCTGCTTGTACCCGGGCAGGTCGGGGTGGAGCAGCCCGTTCGCCACACGCCCGATGCCCAGGACCCGGACCGCCTGCTCCATGTCAATGGACGCGGCGACCGCCTGCCGCACCCGGGCATCTGAGAACGGCCGGATGTTCGCGTTGAAGCCGTACCAGAACGCGTCCGGGGCCGGGCCCTCATGGTAGTGCTTCTGGAACCGCGTGTCGCGCCGGAGGCGCTCCATGAATTCGCGGTCGAGGATCGACCCCACCCAGTCGAGGTTCCCGGCCTCGAACTCGAGACGCTGCGTCCGCGCGTCCGGAATGATCCGCATGATGATCCGCTCGACCGTGCCGGGCTCGTAAAAGTCAGCGAACCGCTCGAAGACCAGCTCGGTCTGCGTCTTCTGTGCCAGGCGGTACGGCCCGGCGCCGATGGTGTTCTCCGGTATGGTCCCGAAGCGGTCGCCATGCCGCTCGACGGCGGCCTTGGGCACGACGGCCGACCCTCCGATGCTCGCCAGCTTTTGGAGAATGAACGGGTCCTTCTGTGACAACTTGAGCACGATGGCGTTCTGCTGCCGATCCGCGGCGATGCTCGCGACGGTGGCATAGCTGTCGCGCCAGACCGAACCCTGGCCCTTTGCCCGCTCGAGAGAGAACGCGATGTCGTCGAGCGTCACCGGCGAGCCGTCGTGAAACTTGAGATTGCGGCGAATCGTGAACGTGTACGTCAGGCCGTCCGGGGATGCCGCCCACTTCTCGGCGATGCCCGGCACCACTTCCCAGCTCCCGGTCTTGTACCGGACGAGCTGTTCGTAGATCTGGTTTGAGAGAATCTGCAGGAAGTTTGCCTGGGTCATGATTGGGTCGACGCGACCGATGGTCTGACTACTGAAGAACCGTAGAGGCATCCCAGTCTGCTGTGCTGCCAACTGTGGCGCGTACAGCAGCGTCGCGATCACGGCCGTGGCCGCCACCACGAGGCTGCCCCGTGGCACGGCTACCATGCACCAACGTTTCATCTCGCACCCCTCCCTGATGTAGAACACTCGTACCAACTACTCGCTTCGGACTTCCTTGAGGTAACTGTAAAGCGTGAACTTCGAGATTTTGAGCGCAGCCGCGGCCCGCTCCACGCCGCCGCGGATCAGGAAGAGGCCGCGCTCGTGCATGAGCCGGACGGCCCGCAGCCGATTCTCGCGGTCCATGAACTCCGGCGGCCGGCCAACTTCCTGCAGCGTTTCCTGGATCATCTGGGCGGCCACCTCGCTGACCTCGATCTGGTCGGCTGGCTCGCGCGGCGCATCGCCCTCGGCCTGGGCATTCTTGAGGATGTCGTCGAGTAGGGACCGGGCCATGGTCACGGCGGAGAGATCGACGTTGAGACACAGCGCGATGGCCGGCTTGCCGTCAGGCGTACGCAGGATCAGCGAGGTGGATCGGAGTTCGCGGCCGTCACGCGTATGGGTCTTATAACCCAAGGAGAGGGCGGACTCCCTCATCCCCGAGTCGAGGAGCTTGAGCGCGACGTCCTTGGACGGGCCCCCGATCAGCGGTCCACCTACGCGACGGTTGGTGACCGCGCCGTTCGCAATCGCGACAATCGAATGGTCCGGGTCTCGGAGGTCGTGGAGGACCACTTCGCAATGCGGGCCGATGGTCTTGCCGATCGCATCGACCAATGGCCGGAACAGCGCCAGGGTGGCATCCACCTGGTGCGCATACACCGGCGGGACCCCAGTGCGACTCCGCGTCGCTAGCAGCTCGCCCCGGGCGGCCTGCCCCAAGACTCTGCGCACCCTCGCCATAGTTCCCCCTCATACAATTTTGCTGGAGATACACCAATCGTACTGGCCGCTGCCCGCTGGCGTCAAGGATGCCACCCCGGCGCACTGACCCTTTCAGCTCCGTATGGATGCGGCCTGGTTCCTGACCACCGCAGGACTTCTCGAATCGTCCTTGAACTAGCGCCGCAGGTCCGTTCCTGGAGGCACGTATATGCGCGTTGCCCTACTCACGTGCGTCGTCGCCGTGGCCGCTGCCCTGCCCGCCGTCGCCCAGTCCGACCCCTCCAGAATGCAGTCCCTGGTCGTGGGCCTCGTCTCCTCCGGCCAGGTCCTCGCCGGTGGGGTCCCGCTCTCGTCGGGGTCGTGGGGCAGCGATTACATCACCGTCTCTCACGCCCTCAGCGTCGGCGCCACCTATGCCATCCTGCGTGAGGGGACGCCGTTTGCCGAGTCGAAACCCGTCGCCGCGTGCTCATCACAGGCCCACGGGATCGACGTCCTGATCGTGCGGGTGAAGGAGCACGCGAAGCGGCCGGTCGTGGAATGGGGCGATCCGACCGAACTCAAGGCCGGCGACGAGCTGGCCCTTCATCCCCGGCGCGAGTTCGGCGCCGCACCCGTCACGATTCGCTTCGTCCACGTCAACCTGCTGGTCTGGAACCGCGTGCCGGCCACCACGTGGCCGCGGCAGTGGCACAACGTGATGGTCGGGGAAGGCCAGACGAGGTTGGGGTTCTCCGGTTCGCCATGGTCAATGAACGGCAAGGTGTACGGGCTTCACAAGGGCACGGTGCAGCCGCCAAATCAGAACAACTGGTACGCGGTCGCAGAGACGGCGACGCGGGTCCGGGAGTGTCTGGGCGAGCTGCGGTATGAGCAGCTCATCCCCACGGAGTAGTCGCCGCCAGGGAGGGGGTGGTCGTGGCAGGATGGGTCGATCGCTGGAATCGTACGCTGTCCCGTGCCGCCGCCGCGCTCGGTGTGGCGGTGGTCCTGACGGTCCTCGCGCCGCCGCCCGTCTACGGCCAGACGACGCTGAACCTGTGGGCCTGGTGGCGCATTTACAGAATGTCAACGATCCCACGCGCGTGACACTCGAGGTCTCCGACCCGTCGGGCACGTCCGTGTGGACCCGGCAGTTGAACTACGCGCCGACCGCCGGATACTACTATCCCAACATCTGGATCTGGGTCGTCCTGCCGGTTGCCGCGGACACGCAGGCGCTCGCCTCGGAGAACGTCCGCCTCACCGCCAACACGATCCGGCTGACCGACAAGCCGGCGGCCGAGCGCTCGGGCGAGTGGACGCTGCGCGTGCAGGCAGATCGGGCCGGGACCAGGACGATGAAGTTCACGTTGGCCGGTCCGTAAGGGGCGCTCACCGCCGATCAGCTAGGGGAGGCCCAGAGCGAACCTGATCGCCTGGTCCAGCGCCTGCGTCTTCTCCGGCGACAACGTCGTCAGATATCGCTCTACCACGGCCCGTGGCACCGTGAAGATCGAATCGGCGTTGGCAACACTTCTTCGCGGAACGCCATCTTCGGGGCCGAGCGACACCTCCACCGGGATCCCGCGGACGGTCTGGGTCAACGGCACCACAGTCACCGACTCGCGCACGCGATAGGCTTGATCGCGTGACACGAGCACCGCTGGCCGACGGCCAAGAGGCGGTGGAAACACCACCCACCAGACGTCTCCGCGCTTCATTCCCAGTCCTCGGGTGTGAGGACGCCTGCCATGAGCTGCATCATGGCCTCGGCCTCCGCCGGGTCCTCGGGGTGTCGGCGGTAGCCCTCTTCGTACGCACGCACGGCCCGGTAGTGCTCTCGCTCGGCCAGGTAGGCGGCGAGCGCACGCTGGATCACCTGGCTGCGCGGAATGCGCTCCTTGCGGCGGATCTGCTCGACCGCGTCCGCCTGGGCATCGGGAAGGCTGATGGCGAATCTCTTCATACTTATATCATACCATAGTAGTACCCGCGACGGGACTGGCGCGCCGCTGATCCCCCAGCAGATGTATCGGCCTCAGTCGGCGGGTTTGCAGGGCTGTTGGGACTCAGGTAGAACCCTTGACCCGTTCCCCGTTCAGACACCCGGAGGTGCACGCGGTCATGCTCACCAACACTGTCAAGGCTCGCCTCAAGGCCGGCCAGCCGACCGTCGGTAACTGGATCAGCCTGCCCTCGCCGTCCGTGGTGGAACTGGTGTCCGCCTACGGCATGGACTGGTTCGTCCTCGACACCGAGCACAGCCCGATCGCGGGCGACCTGCTGGAGGACATGCTGCGGGCGCTGCGCGGCACCGACGTCGTGCCGATTGTCCGGGTGGCCGCCAACGACGTGGCGCTCATCAAGCAGGCGCTGGACCGCGGCGGCTATGGGATCCTTGTGCCGCTGGTCAACACAGCCGAGCAGGCCCGGGCCGCTGTGGCCGCCGCCAAGTATCCGCCGGACGGCATCCGCGGCACCGCCGGCACCCGTGCCATGCGCTACGGGATGGACCTGATGGACTACTTCAAGACTTGGAACAGCCAGGTGCTGGTCGGCGTGCAGGTCGAGACGCCTGAGGCGGTCGCCAACGTCGATGCCATCGCGGCGACGCCGGGGGTCGATGTCCTGTTCATCGGGCCCAACGACCTCTCCGCGGGGCTGGGCTACTTCCGCCAGTTCGACCGCCCGGAGTTCAAGGCGGCCGTGGACCGCATCCTGAAGGCGGCACAGAAGCACGGTGTCGCGACCGGTATCATGTGCGGCAGCGACGCGGATGAAGTGCTGGAGAAGATCGACCAGGGATTCACGTTCATCTCCGCCGGCAGCGACACGCGTCTGCTCAGCGGCGCCACGGCCGCGATGTACGGGAAGATCAAGACCGGATTGGCAGAGCGGAAGACAGCAGCGAAGCGCTAGGCGCCTCGCCCCGGGTCCACGCTGAGCTGCGCGAGCGCGTCCACCGCCACGGCGCCGCGCGGCGTCGCGATCAGCGGATTGATCTCCAGCGACATCACCTGCGGCGCGATCAGGGTCGCGAGCATCGAGAAGCGGCTGACGACGCCCGCGATCGCATCGAGATCGAGCATCGAACGCGCCGTCATGTCGGCCAGAGCCGGGCCGATGCGCAATCCTCCGAGCAGCGCACGCGCGCGCTCGGGCGTCACGGGCGCCAACCCCAACCGCACGTCGCGCAGCACTTCCGTCCACGCGCCGCCCATACCCACGGTGACGACCGGACCGAACTGCGGATCGGCGCGCATCCCCAGCAGCAGCTCCACGCCGCCTCTCACCATGACCTGAACGAGCGCGCCCGCCGGCCGGGCGCCCGGGGGCAGCGGCCGCGCGGCCAGGACGTCGTAGGCGTGCGCGACGTCGTCGCGGGTGCGCAGATCGAGCCGGACCAGCCCCGCGGCGGCCTTGTGCGCAATCCCGGTCGCCGCGAACTTCAGCACGACAGGATACCCGAGACGGTTCGCGGCCGCCACGGCATCGTCCCGGGACTGCACGCGCTCATACGCGGCCACCTCGAAGCCGGCCGCCTCAAGGACTTGATACGTCTCGATCTCGGTAAGCAACATCGGATCGGTGCCCGTCGCGGTCTCACGCTGGCGCAGGGCCCTGGCGTGCGCGACCTCGATTCGTGGGAGCACTTTGCTCTTGACCGTCACCTCGAACTCCGGGGGCAGCGTCGGGGCGACAGCCGGTGACTCGTGACTCGGAGCGTCGGGCGCCGTCACGCTGCGCAATGCCGCGAGCGCCGTCAGGTTGTTCAGGAACGGCACCGGACTCGCGGCCGATTCCTCGCGCCAGAATCCGGAAACCCCCTCAGGAATGCTGGAGATCACCACCAGTTGCTTTGTCACGCGGGCGTGCTGCGCGACAAACCGCCGGATGATCCGTTGGTGCGCCGGGCTGCCGCCGCGCTTCTTCAAATGCATGATGAGCGCGATCACCCCGACGTCCGGGTCATCGTTGAGGGCGCCGACCGCCTGCGCGAAGACGTCTTCTTCTTCAATGGCGGCGGCGGTGACGTCGAGGGGATTGTCGGCCACGCCCACGCTGGGAATGACCCGCGCGAGCCGCTCACGGGTGTCGCGGGAAAACTCGGCCAGCCGCACGCCGTAGCGCTCGACCAGGTCGGCCACCAGGACCTTGATACCGCCAGAGATCGTGATCGCGGCCAGCGCGCCCCGCACGCCGTCGCGGCGCTTGCCGTGGAACGCGAGATGGTCCACCAATGCCGAGATCGTCGCGACCGTCTCGATGCCGGCCTCACGGCAGACCGCGTCGAAGACCTCGGCAGAACCCGCGAGCCCGGCGGTGTGGGTGATCGCGGCTTCCGCGCCGCGGGCCGAGCGGCCGAGCTTCAGCGCCACCACGGCCTTGCCCAATCCGCGCGCCCGGACCACGGTGTCCAGGAGCCGGCGTCCATCGCGCACGGTCTCGAGCACCAGCGCAATGACCTTCGTGCCCGGATCCTCGAGCAGTGCCTCGAGGCAGTCGGTGGCATCGACCTGTTCCTCATTGCCGGTGGAGATCAGCGCGCTGAACCCCACGCCGACCTGCGCACCGTACTCCATCGTCGAGATCAGGATGCCCGCACTCTGGGAGATGACCGCGACCGGGCCCGGCTGGAGCTCGACCGGCACGCTGCCCGGTGGAATCGCGATCGCAGGGACGCTCTGGGCCACGTTGGCAAAGCCGATGCAGTTGGGTCCCAGCAGCAGCACGCCGCCTTCGCGGGCGAGCCGGCCGATCTCGGTTTGCAGGGCTCGACCCTGCGCCCCCATTTCCGCGAAGCCGGCCGTGACGATCGCCACGCCCGGCACCTTCGCGCGCGCGCAATCGGCGACCACACCCGGCGTGGCCTCCGGCGGCACCAGGACGATGGCGACATCGACCGGCGCGGGGATCGAGGCCACGTCGGGATAGCAGGCCTGGCCCATGACCTCAGTGCGGCGGGGATTGACGTAGTGCACGGTGCCCCGGTACCCGCGCTCGCGAAGGGTCACGAGCAGATCGCGGGAGAGGCCGGGCGTATCCGTCGCGCCGACGACGGCGATCGCGCTCGGGTTGAAGAAACGCGCCAGCGCCGCGGTGCGCGATGAGGTGGAGCTGGACGCCATCAGGACGCTGCGCCGACCGTGAACGAGGACTCCGTCACCGATCGGATGCGGTCGGCATCCACCTCAACGCCCAGGCCGGGGCCATCGGGCACGCCCATCATCCCATCGGTCAGCGTGAGCGGCTCGCGCAAGACCAAATCGCGCAGCGGGTTGTCGCTCACGTCGAACTCGATCCAGTCGAGATCGGGCGGCGGCAGGCTCACGGAGGAGGCGGTCGCGGCGCGCACGTGCAGGGAGGCGGCGACCAGCAGCCCGGTCCCCCACCCCGTCGGACAATACTTGAAGCCGAACCGTGCGGCCTGATCCGCGGCGTGGGCCGCCTCACTGATCCCCCCGACCGCGGCGACGCTGGGCTGCACGATGTGCAGCGCCCGCGCCTCCAGCAGCGGCAGGAACGCCTGGCTCGAGGTCAGGTCCTGGCCGCCGGCCGTCCACATGCCCGTCGCCGCCCCGAGCGCCTTGTAACCTTCGATGTCATCGATGGCGATGGGCTCCTCGAACCAATACGTGCGCAGGGCCGCGAGCCCGCGCGCGACGACGAGCGCGGTGCGCAGCGGGTACCCCGAGTTGGCGTCGGCGCAGAGCATGACGTCATCGGGCAGGGCCGCGCGGATCTTCGCGATGTGCTCGAGATCGCGTGTCGGGTCGAGCCCGCCGACCTTGACCTTGACGCCGCGGAAGCCCATCGCCCGGTAGCGTGTGGCCGCTTCTACGCGTGGCTCGACCGAGGCGGCGTCCGGTGACGCGTAGAAGACGGCTGTGGCCACGGCGGGGAACTTGCCATTGGGGCTCGCGCCGAGGAGCCGGCAGACCGGCTGGCCCAGCAGCCGCCCGCGCAGGTCCCAGGCCGCGATGTCGAGCGCGCTGATACCGCGCATGACCCCGGTGCCCATGCCGCGCGCCGCTCGCCGCATCTCGGCGTTCAGACCGCGCACCGGCAGCGGGTCCGCGCCGATCAGGCGCGGCGCGAGCACGCCCCGCACGCTGTCGAGAATGGCCTCCGGGGGACTCCCGAGCGCCGGAAAGGTTTCGCCCCACCCGCTGACCCCGGCGTCCGTGTCGAGGCGCACGAGGATGGCGGTGCGATACGTGTGGCGCCCACGCACGGCAGACGCCGAGAAGGCTGCCGTCACCGGCGCCTTCAAGAGGAAGGCAGAGACCGAGGTCACTCGAGCGTGCATAGGTTCCCTACCCTCTTACACCACCAAGGCCCCCAGTAGTCAGCTCAGCGCCGTGCCTCCGGGAGCAGAGTGAAGCCGTGATCTCGGAAATGCGAATCGAACCCGAACGCCTGCGCGACACCCCGTTGGCGCATGACTTCGAAGCTTATCCAATCGACCAGGCTGATGTCGCGTTCTGCTGCAGCGCGGAGGGCCGTCATCCCCATCTCGTGAAGGGCTTCGTCGACCCACACCACCCTCACGAGCGGCAGAAGGTCGTCGCTGAGGGCTCGCACGGCATCCATTCCCAGACGTCTCTGTGCGAGAGCCACCAACTCAAGCAACACATAGCTTTGCGTCAGCAGGGCGGCATTCTGTTCCACCAGGGAACGCCAGGATGTCGCGGCCCGCTGATGAAACCCGTCGTCGCGGTCGAGTACGGCATAGAGACCTGACGTATCAACGAACGTTGCCGCGGCGGGGATGGTACGCCTCCTCCAGGTGCTCGTCGTGCTTGGCGCTGGTATCGCGGCGACCGGAGGCAAACCGCCCAATCGCCTGTAGGGCACGTCGCTGGCGCTCCTCATGCGAAACCGTCGAGCCGGTCCTCACCATCGCGTCTACCGCCTCTCGCACAAGCTCCGCCACTGAGACGCCGCGATCGGTCGCGAGTTGGCGTAGAGCGCGCGCCTGCTCCTCGGTCAGTTGAACCTGAGTGCGAATCAATCCTGTCTTTGGTGTAGGCATTGTGGCTCTAATACCATCATGGTGTAAACCATCATAGCAAGCCTCGCTTGCGGGGGCAAGAGTTTTCCGCCCCAGGATTGAATCGACCAACGATAGGACGTTCTTCCGGAGGTTGCTGAATGTCGGAAGCTGGAAGGCCCAGCCCACCTCGCGTGGTCCGCGCCCCGCGTGGGCGCGACATCTCCTGCAAGGACTGGCCGCAGGAAGCCGCCCTGCGCATGCTGATGAACAACCTCGACCCCGAGGTCGCCGAGCGGCCTCAGGATCTGGTCGTCTACGGCGGCAAGGGCAAGGCCGCGCGCTCGTGGGCCGCGTTCGACGGCATCGTGCGCGCGCTGCGCGCCCTCGGGGGCGACGAAACGCTGCTCGTGCAGTCGGGCAAGGCGGTCGGAGTCTTCCGCACGCACGAGTGGGCGCCCCGCGTGCTGATCTCCAATGCCATGCTTGTCCCGCACTGGGCCACCTGGGAAGAGTTCTGGAAGCTCGAGGCCTTGGGCCTCACGATGTACGGCCAGATGACCGCGGGCTCGTGGATCTACATCGGCACGCAGGGCATCGTGCAGGGGACCTACGAGACGTTCGCCGAGATTGCGCGGCGCCACTTCGGGGGCAGCCTGCGGGGCCGGGTGGTGCTCACGGCCGGGTTGGGCGGGATGGGCGGTGCGCAGCCGCTCGCGATCACGATGAACGACGGCGTGGCCCTGATCGTGGAGGCGGATCCAGCACGGATGCACCGGCGCCACGCGACCGGATGGCTCGACGTCGCCACCGATGATCTGGACGGCGCGGTCCGCCTGGCCGAAGAATCGGCCCGCCAGGGCGAGGCGAAGTCGATTGGTCTGCTGGGCAACGCGGCCGAGGTCTTCCCCGAGCTGGCGCGGCGTGGCGTGCGCATTGATGTGGTCACCGACCAGACGTCCGCTCACGATCCACTCGATGGCTACATTCCAGCCGGGGTCTCGGCGGAGGAAGCGCCCGCGCTGCGCGCCAAGAATCCTGAAGACTACATCAAGCGCGCGCGCGCCTCCATGGCGGCCCACTGCGCCGCCATGGTCGATTTGCTACGGCGCGGCGCGGTGACCTTTGACTACGGCAACAACCTGCGGGCCGAGGCACGGCAGGGCGGGTTTGCCGAGGCCTTTGCCTACCCGGGGTTCGTGCAGGCGTACATCCGACCGCTCTTCGCGCAAGGCAAGGGACCGTTCCGCTGGGTCGCGCTCTCAGGGGATCCAGAGGACATTCGCAAGACCGACGCGCGGATGCTGAGTCTATTTCCGCACAACGAGTCGCTGCGCCGCTGGATTCACCTCGCCGAACAACGGGTGCCCGCGCAGGGGCTGCCCGCGCGTATCTGCTGGCTGGGCTACGGCGAGCGCGACGTCGCGGGGCTCGCGTTCAACGAGATGGTGGCGCAGGGGGAGTTGGCCGCGCCGATCGTCATCGGACGTGATCATTTGGACGCCGGCTCGGTGGCCTCACCGAACCGCGAGACCGAAGGGATGAAGGACGGCTCGGACGCCATCGCCGACTGGCCGATCCTGAACGCCCTGCTGAACACCTCAGCCGGGGCGACCTGGGTGTCGGTGCATCACGGCGGCGGCGTGGGCATCGGCTACTCGATTCACGCGGGCCAGGTGAGCGTCGCGGACGGGACGCCCTTGGCCGCGGAAAAGCTCGCCCGCGTCCTGCGCACCGATCCGGGGATCGGCGTCATCCGGCACGCCGACGCGGGCTACGAGCTCGCGATCGAGACGGCGGCCGCGCACGGCCTGCAACTGCCGGGTGAAGAGGTCAGGCCGTAACCCGTGTTGGCGGCCGCGCCCCAATGTCGACGGCCGGAAGGGAGGAGACAAGGGCGCGGACGTCCAGCCTCGGTGACAGCGCGATCAAATCAGCGTAGGTCTGCCGAATCCGGTTGGACGGCATGAGATCACCGAAAAGACGCCCGTACTTCGCCTCCCGCTCAACCGGTGACAACGGCAGCGCAGGCGATCCTCGCGGGAGGCGTACGGCCGTGGTGCGCGTGCGGCCGCCGGTCGTCATCTGCACGCTGCCGCCGGCCCCGCCTTCGGGCTGCGGCACAATGCGTACCCGCGCCGCGAGGGCTCGCACATCGGCACGCGAGTACAGCGCGGGCTCGAACCACGAAAGGCCCGGCTCGACACCGAGGAGCGCGACCGCGATACAGTACGGCAGGCTGTACTGCGCGTCATGCATCGTCTGCGGCGCCGGGTTTGAGAACGGGACGCCGTGCACCCACACCGGACCGGCGACCGCAATCTCGTCAATCGCGGCCGGCTCCACGCGCAGCTCTTCGAGCGCCAGCCGCGTGGCGTCGATCACGCCGTGGGCGTGCCGACAACACGGATAGGGCTTCAGACCGATCCGCTCCAGCTGCCACGTGGTGCCCAGGCCCTTGGTCAGCGCCTGCGGCGTCCAGGTGTCGGTGCCGATCATACGCGCGAAACCCTGCGGGCCGTCCAGGATGTCGAGCGGGCCACGGGCCCCTTCGCGCGCCATCAACGCCGCGGCGAGGCCGGCGCCCGCGGCTGCACCCATGTTGTTCTTCAGCCAGGTCACCCCGGCGCCGCCATAGACGGTCTTGCGCACCGACGGGACCGGCGCCGCCGCGCAGGCCAGGGCGAGCGCGTGTGCGGCCGCCGAGGCAGACAGCCCGAGCAGCCGCGCGGCCACGGCCGCAACCGCCGGGGCCTGCCGTGTGCCGATACCCCAGATCGCGGCGCGCGCTGCTTCGCTGGGCCGCGTGGACTCGAGGACGCGCGCGCTCACCTCAAACCCCGCGGCGAGGGCGGCGGCGACGACGTCGCCCCCCGCGCTCAGCAGCGCCCCGAGCCGCAGCGCGGGGGGCACGACCACACAGCCGATGTGCCCCGAGCCCTCGAACACATCGTCATAGTCGAGCAGGTTCGCCAGGTCGGCATCGGCGTGCACGCCGGCGAGGGCGTCCCCTGAGAAATAGGCGCGATAGGCCTGTGACGCGGCGCCTGCGCCGCGCAGACCGGCCCCGGCCGCGCCGTCAGAGCCGACATCGGTCAATGCCCGCGCGATGGCCCGTCCCTCGGCGGTGCGCAGGGCTCCAAGGGTGCAGGCTACACTGTCGGCGGTCAGCGTCCCGCAGTGCACGCGCACCGACGCCGGGAGATCCCGAGCCGACAGCTCGGCGGCGAACGCCGCCAGACGCTCGAGGTCGTTCAACGCCCGGGCGGGGTGTACGCCACGGTCTTCTTCGTCGCCTGGTCCATCTCTTCGGGCGTCAGCAGCACAGTGGTCTTGAAACTGAGCGCGCCGGAGGCGCTGATGTTGAGCGAGGCGGCCGCGACACTGGCGTTGTCCGGGAGGTCGACGATTCCGACAAAGTCGGTCTTACCAAAGGTGAAATAGAAGGCTTCGAGCTTCCCGCCCAGCCCCTGGATCAGTTGCTGCGCCATGGCCCGCCGTTTGGTGCCGCCGTCCTTGAGGAGTCCCTTCGCTCCGTCCGCGGTGTACGAGCCCTGAAAGAGATACTTCGGCATACCACACCTCCTGTGGGGTTATGTAATGGATATTCCGGGACGTTTGAGATCGACCTGCGGCAGATCAGCCGACACTTGATCAAAGTACTTCATCCCCGAGCCGGTCAGCAGCAACAGGACCACGTCATCCGCACCGATCGCGCCGCTGGCGCGGAGTGTGGGCAGCGCGGCCACGGTCGCCGCTGCCTCGGGTGCGGTGAACACGCCTTCGGTGGACGCCAAATCCCGCATGGCGCGCAGGATCTCGTCGTCGGTCACGGTCAGCGCCGTACCGCCGCTCTCGCGCACCGCCCGCAGCATCAGGTAGTCGCCGATGGCCGCGGGCACGCGCAGCCCCGGCGCGATCGTGTGGGCGTCTTTGACCGGTTCGGCGTGTGTCTTCCCTTCTTGATAGGCGCGGACGATCGGCGCGCACCCCGCAGCCTGTACCGCGATCATGCGCGGCCGCCGCGCGTCGATCCAGCCCAGTTCGGCCATCTCCTCGACAGCTTTCCAGATCCCGACGAGCCCGGTGCCGCCGCCGGCAGGGTAGACGATGCTGTCGGGCAGGGTACCGTCGAGGGCTTCGGCAATCTCGTACCCCATCGTCTTTTTCCCCTCGACCCGGTACGGCTCACGCAGGGTCGACATGTCGAACCATCCGCGCTCCGGCGCCAGCTCACGCAGCGCCCGCCCGGCATCGGTGATGAGCCCGTCGATCCCGTACGCGTGGGCGCCATAGACGACGCACTCGGCCTTGTTGATCGCGGGGGTGTCGTCCGGCATCACGATGTAGGCCTCCAGACCGCCGCGCGCCGCGTAGGCCGCCAGGGCCGCGCCGGCATTGCCCGCGGTCGGCATCGACACCGCCTGCACCCCGAGCTCGCGGGCGCGCGAGGTCGCCACGCACAAGCCGCGGGCCTTGAACGTGCCCGTGGGATTCTGCCCCTCATCCTTGAGGAGCAGCCGTTTCACGCCGAACCGACGGGCCAGCCGCGGCGCATCGAGCATGGGTGTCTGGCCCTCACCCAGGCTCAGGACGTTCGCCGAATCGCGGACGGGCAGTACCTCGTGGTAGCGCCACATGTCCGGCCGGCGGCCGGCCATCGCGTCCCGGCGCAGCAGCGGCTTGGCCGCGGCCAGATCATAGCGGGCATAGAGCACCTTGCCGCAAGCCGGACAGACGCCGTGCAACTGATCGGCGTCGTAGGTGCGCCCGCATGCCGTGCACTCGAGCTGCGTCAGGAAGCTATAGGTAGCTATGGGCACACCTTCACGACTTCGGCCTGGCAGACCAGATCCAGACCGCCAACGCGGCATTGATGATGAGGGGCACGAGCGCGTTGCGGGCCGTGTAGAGGTTCTGAGCCCAGCCCCAGGCGAGAAACACGACCCCGATCACGAGAGCCGCCCCCACCGCCGGCGCAAGACCGCCGTAGCGCTCGGCGTCGCGAGAGATGCTCCATACACGCTCTGCGCGAGCGATGGGGTGAGGGTCGACAAGCCCAGGAGGATGAGATAGATGGCGTTGATCATGAACGGAGTCCGCAGCTTCTCCATGCCGTTTACCTCCTCGGAATGTGGGGTCTCTCCGAAGGTATTGTCAACAAGACCCGGTGACTCCTCCGGCGAAATAACCCGGCGGCTCTGTATGTTGACTGCGACAGGAGGATGACCATGACAAAGCCGACCCTGCTCTACGGTCTGAACGCCACACTGAGCCGGCTCCACCGAACCATCGACGACCTGACCGATGAAGAGGCGCGGGCGATCCCGCTCGACGGTCTGGCCCCGATCATCTGGCAGGTCGGGCACATCGCGCTTGTCGACACGTCATTCGCGCGGAGGGTGGATGGTCAATCGCGGGCGCCCGACGGTTACGACGCCCTGTTCAAGGCCGGCAGCGGCGGACGAGCGAACTACCCACCCCTGGCCGCGGTCAAAGAAGTCATGGAACGCGGCCAGCGGACATGGGAGACCATTGTCCAGACGGTGGATCCGGCCACCCCGATCGACTCCGATCGGTACAGCAACGTCGGGGAGCTCATCCTTTTCCTCTGCTACCACCGGGGCTATCACATCGGCAAGATGAACACCCTACGCGCGCTGCTCAAGAAGCCGCGCCTGTTCGGGTAGAGCAGCCGGCTACCCGACGATCTCGCGGAACACCCGGAGGAAGTTGAGCCCAAGGATCTTGCGCAGCTCCTCTTCATTGAACCCGCGCTGCGCCAGGGCCACCGTCAGGTTGGGCCAGTCGCCGAAGTGCTCGTAGCCGTTCAGGTGATAGTCGGGGGTCAACCGGTGCTCTTCACGGCGGAAGCCCCCCCAGTCGAACCCGGCCCCTGACCGCCGCAGTGGCATCTGCGGCGGGTACTCCACCAACGAGTCGGTGCCCGGACCCGGCCCGGCCTTGTCGGTGCCGATCCCCACGTGGTCGATCCCGGCCACATCCACGAGATGCTCGACGTGGCGCGCGAAATCGTCGAGGGTAGGCTCTTTCACATCCGAGATGAACCCGGGGATGACCACCACGCCGAAGTAGCCGCCGCGATCTGCGACCGCCCGGGCCAGTTCGTCGGTCTTGCCGCGATCGTGGTAGCAGACCGCCTTGCTGCTCGAGTGCGAGACGACGATCGGCGCCGATGACACCTCGAGCGCGTCCCAACCCACCTGCTCGCTGCAGTGGCTGACGTCCACGATGATGCGGGCGGTGTTCAACCGGCGGACCACCTCACGGCCGAAGTACGAGAGGCCGCCCTGGTAGGTCTCCGTGCAGCCCTCGCCGACCAGGTTGCGCAGATTGTACGTGAGCTGCACCATGCGGAGGCCCAGGGCGTGAAAGTGGTCGACGCGATCGAGGTCGTCGCCAAAGGCGATGCTGTTTTGGAAGTCGATGACGAGGCCGTGCTTGCGGGCGCGGTGCACGTTCTCGATGTCCGCGGCCCGGCGGATCAGGCTGAGCTCGCCCTTCAGGGCATCCATGATCGCGTACGCCCGGGCGATGCGACGCGAGACCAGGTCAAAGGACTCGCTCATCCGCTCGGTACCCGAGTAGGTGCCGCACGCCACCGTCACGCCCGCGGCCCGCCATAGATCCAGATACTGCGCCCGCGCGGTCGCCGAGGTCAGCAACTCGTCGGTCATCATGGCAACCATGCGGGGGCCGACCTCCTCCCGCGACATCCCCTGCCGCGCAGACTCGACGAGCGCCGCCTTCATCTTGGGGGTGAAGAGCAGGCCGCTGGTGGCGGGGGGCTGTTGCGAGTCGATGACCAGCGCGTCGGCGTGCAGCCGGCGGGCTTCGTCGGGCGTGAGGGTGGGCTTCCGTTGTGGCATGCGTACCTCTGCTCCTCCAAACCGTGATGTGTGGAAGTTCGAAGATCACGCGGGGCCTTCCTGTCGCCGACAAGGATTTGCGCGCCGCGCCGGCAAACTTCCCGGGTACCGCGGAGGTGGCCCCATGGCGTACACGTTCATACGCAACGGCACACTGATCGACGGCACCGGCAGCCGGCCCGTCCCCGACGCCGCAGTCCTGATCCAGGACGACCGCGTCCGCGCCGCGGGGCGCCGGGCTGAGGTCCCGCTGCCCAAGGCGGCCATCACCGAGATCGACGCGGGCGGGGGCGCCATCCTCCCGGGCCTGATCGACACGCACGTTCACCTGATGATGGAGGGCCTCGACTTCCAGCAGCACGTCGCCACGCCGTTCTCACTGAACTTCTACCGGGCCATCGATCATATGCGCCGCACGGTGGAGGCCGGCATCACCACCGTGCGCGACGCCGGTGGCGCCGACCTGGGCGTCAAACAGGCCGTGGAGCGCGGGCTGGTGCTCGGACCACGGATGCAGATCAGCATCGCGGTGCTGACGACGACGGGCGGGCACGGCGACTACTGGCTGCCGTCAGGCAACACGTTCCATCTCTTCCCGCCCTATCCCGGCAAGCCCGATGCCTGCTGCGATGGGGTGGAGGACGTGCGGCGGAAGGTCCGCGAGGTGCTCCGGGCGGGCGCGGAGGTCATCAAGGTCTGCGCCACAGGCGGGGTCATGAGCCCGACCGATCATCCGGAGTTCACGCAGTTCAGTCTGGAAGAGCTCCAGGTCATGGTCCAGGAAGGCGCCTACCGTCGCGGGATCAAGGTCATGGCGCACGCGCAGGGCGCCGAGGGCATCAAGAACGCGGTGCGGGCCGGCATTCACTCAATCGAGCACGGCATCTACCTCGACGACGAGGCCATCGAGCTGATGCTGAAGGCCGGCACCTTCCTGGTCCCCACGCTGCTGGCGCCCGTGGCGGTGCTGGAGGCAGCGGATGCGACCGGCAAAGTGGCCGACTGGGCCCTGCGCAAGGCCCGCGAGTCCGTCGACATCCACCGGGAGAGTATTGCGAAAGCCTACAAAGCGGGCGTTCGCATCGCCATGGGCACCGACGCCGCCGTCATGCCGCACGGCACAAACTTGCGGGAGCTCGGTCTGATGTGCGGCATCGGCATGTCGCCGATGGAGGCCATTGTGGCGACCACAAAGGTCGCGGCGCAGTGTCTGGGTTGGGACGACCGGGTGGGCACAATCGCGCCCGGCAAGCTCGCCGACGTGGTCGTCGCGCGGACTGATCCGCTGGCGGACATCCGGTCGCTGGAACGCACAGAGAACATTGCCCTCGTCATGAAGGGCGGGCGCATCGTGACCGATCGGCGGGCGGCGCTGGTGACTGCCTGAGACTTGGTGCGAGGCTACGGGGCCGGGTGGGGCGTGACCGACGCGGACGCCGCGTCGCGGCGGGCGGCAAACTGCCTGACATGACCGCCGGGGGCAAGCGTGGCCGCGATCAGTGCGAGGACGGATGCGACGAGCGAGATGGCGAAGACGGGCCGGATCGCGCCGGCCAGGGCGTCCCGCACCAGTGCGGCCGACCCGCCGCCCGCCGCGGCGCTGGTGAGCGGATCGAGCAGACCGCTGACCGAGACGGCGTTCGGGTCGAGACCAGCGGCGACCAGGCGGGCGGCCAGGCCGAAGCTCAGGAAGGCGCCCATCACGCTCACGCCGACGGCGCCCCCGATCGTCCGCGCGAACTGCATCGTGGACGTGGCGGTCCCGAGCACAGTGCGCGGGACCGAACTTTGTACCGCGATGAGGAACGCGGGCGTGGCGCATCCCATCCCCACCCCCATGAGGGTCAGCGCCCCCATGAGGGTCAGCGCGCCGGGATGCGCGCTTGCCAACACCAACAAGAGCGCCCCGACCGTGAGCGAGCCGGCGCCCGCGAGCGCCAGCGTCCGGTACCCGATCCGAAGCAGCAGTCGGGTGCTGACGATGGCGGCGCTGGTCCAGGCCAGGGACAGCGGCGTGAGCGTTGCCCCGGCGACGGTGGCGCTCGTGCCCAGAACCGTTTGGACGAACAGCGGCACAAACGCGATGCTCCCGAACGTCGCCCAACCGGCCCACACGCTGAACCCGGACCCGGTGGCAAACAGGCGGTCGCGGAACAGCGCCAGCGGCAGGACGGGGTCCGGGGAGCGCCGCTCGACGTACAGGAGCGCGGCGAACAGCGCCGCCGCGAGCGCCAGCACTGGACCCGGCGCGCCGGCGCGCAGCTCGAACAACCCCAACAGCAGCGCGACCACCGCGGCGCTCAATAGGAACGCGCCGAGATAGTCGATGTGCAGGGCCACCGCGCGATCGGGACGCTCCTCATCGACCCAAAATCGTCGGATCAGGAAGAACGCGAACAACCCGGGTGGCAGGTTGATGTAGAAGATCCACGGCCACGGCAGGTGGTCGACGATGAAGCCGCCGAGCAGCGGGCCGATGATCGATGAGACGCCCCACACACTGGCGAAGAGGCCGGTGAGCCGCGCCCGCTGCTCCAGGTTGAACAGCGCGCCGATGATGATGAACGCCAGCGTCAGGATCCCGCCGGCCCCCAGCCCTTGCAGCAGGCGGAACGCGATCAACTGGGGCATGGTCGCGGCCTGCGCACACAGAAACGACCCGAGGAGAAACAGGCTCATGGCGATCGCAAAAATGGGCCGCCGGCCGTAGAGGTCGGACAGCTTGCCAAAGAGCGGCACCGGCGTGGTCGCGGCCAGCATATACCCGGCAAACACCCAGCTGTACGACGCCAGACCGCCCAGCTGGCCGACGATGGTCGGCATGGCCGTGGCGACGACCGTCCCTTCCATCGAGGCCAAGAAAATGCTGCTCATCACGCCCAGGATGACCAGGCGCTGCGAGGGGGTCACAGGTTGTTGAGCGCCTCCGACAGCGTGGGGTGGCTGAAGACGAGCTCCTTGATCGCAGTATAGGGGACCCGGCCGACCATCGCCATCTGGATGATGCCGACGATCTCACCGCCTTCGATGCCAAGCAGCGCCGCCCCCAGAATCTGATCGGTGCCGGCATCGACGACGGCCTTCATGAAGCCGCGTGCCTCGGCCAGCTCGAGTGCCCGCGACACGTGGCTCATCGGGAGTTTGGCCACTCGGACATTGATGCCCCGCTCGCGCGCTTCCCGCTCGGTGAGACCCACGCGTCCCAACTGTGGATCAATGAACACGGTGTACGGCACCAGGCGGCCGGTGGTGGTCGCGGGACCGCCACCCCTGAGCACGTTGGTGCGGATGATGCGAAAGTCATCGTAGGAGATGTGTGTGAATGCCGGGCCGCCCTTGACGTCGCCGAGGGCGAAGATGCCCGGGGCGGTCGTCTCCAGCCGCTCGTTCACCACGATGTAGCCGCGATCATCGGTTCGCACCCCGGCCGCGGAGAGGTTGAGCCGGTCGGTGTTCGGGATGCGGCCGACCGCCACCAAGAGATGGGAGCCATCAAGCGTGCGGTCGCCGTCGGGTGTCCGGACGAGCAGCTGAACACGGCCGGCCGGCGCGAGGTCGGCGCGGACGGCCGTGGACTTCAGTAGGACGTCGATGCCGTCGTCCTTCAAGATCGTCGCGACCTCGGCCGCGACGTCGGCATCCTCCTGACGCAGGAGCTGCTCTGCCCGCTGGACGATCGTGACGCGGCTGCCGAACCGGCGAAACATCTGCCCAAACTCTAGGCCGACGTAGCCGCCGCCCAGGATCAGCAGGTGGTCCGGGACGGTATCCAGCTCCATGATCGACGTGGAATCGAGGATCGGCACGCGGTCGAGCCCCGGCACGGGCGGCACCAGCGGCCGCGCGCCCGTGTTGATGAAGATCCAGTCGGCCGTCAGGCTGCGCACGTCGCCGTCGGCCAGGCGCACTTCGACCGCGGACGGACCGGTGAAGTGCGCCTCGCCGCGGATCAGGGTGATCCCCGGGTTCTGCGCCAACCGCCGCTCGTCGCCGCCGCGAAACCGTTCGACGATGTCGCGCTTGCGCTGGCGGACGCGGCCCAGGTCGACGCTGACCGACCCGGTCACCACACCGTAGTCGGCGGACCGCCGCGCCAGGTAGGCGACACGGGCGCTGGCGACCATGGTCTTGGTCGGCGCGCAGCCCTCGTTCACGCAGGTCCCGCCGACGTGGCTGCGCTCGATGAGGGCCGTCCGCGATCCCTTCATCTCGGCCGCGATGGTGCGCGCCAGGGGCGTGCCGGCCTGGCCGGAGCCGATGATGATCGCGTCGTATCGCTCGTCAGCAGGCACTAGTGCACACGCTTGGCGTGACCAGCCCAGTACTTCTCTCGCAGCTGGCCTTTGAGAATCTTGCCGGTGCCGCCCTTTGGCAGCGCGTCCGAGAATTCAATCGACTTGGGAGTCTTGAAGTGCGCCAATCGCTCGCGGCAGAACTCGATTAGGTCGGCCTCGCTGGCGTGCGTGCCCGGCTTGAGTACCACGAGCGCCTTGGGGACCTCGCCCCACTGGTCGTCGGGGACGGCGACGACCGCCACCTCGAAGACCGCGGGGTGTGTAAACAGCGTGTTCTCGACCTCCACCGAGGAGATGTTCTCTCCCCCGCTGATGATGATGTCCTTGGCACGGTCCACGATCAGCAGGTAGCCCTCGTCGTCGATCGTCGCCATATCGCCGGTGTGGAACCAGCCGTCACGGATCGCCGCAGCGGTCGCGTCAGGATCCTTGTAGTAGCTGTCCATCACAACATTGCTGCGGGCCACGATCTCACCGATCGCCTGCCCATCGGCGGGCACGTCACGGCCGTCTGGATCCACGACACGGATCTCGACGCCGACCACCGCGTACCCGGTCTTGGAACGCCGCTCGAGGTGCCGCTCCCGCCCTTCCGTGGCCAGGTGGACCTTTGGGCCCGCATGGGTCAGCAGCGGCGAGGTTTCGGTCAGACCGTACCCGACAAATACCTCGCAGCCGAGGCCGTCCTCGATGCTCTTGATGAGCTTTGGCGACGACGGCGCGCCGCCCACGATGGCCAGCCGGAGGCTGCTGAGATCGTGCTTCGCGCGATCGGGGTGGTTGACCAGGGCGTTGTAGATCGTCGGCACACCGAGCAGCAGCGTGATCCGCTCGGCCTGGATCAGCCGAAAGATCTCCGCGGGATCGATCTTTCGGAGCATGACGTGCACGCCGCCGGTCGCGGTGACCGTGTGGGGCGATCCCCAGCCGTTCACGTGGAACATCGGCACGACGTGCAGCAGCACGGTCTCGTCGGCGGTCCGCATCCCAAGCATCGCGTAGAGCGCGTGCAGGTAGAGGGACCGATGCGTGAGCGCGACGCCTTTGGGTTTGCCGGTGGTGCCGCTCGTGTAGAAGAGCTCGGCAATGCTATTTTCGTCTGGTGCCGGATCCTCGGCCATGGGGGACGCGGCGGCGAGCAGCGCTTCGTAGTCCTGCGAGCCAAAGGGCAGCCCCCCGTCGGGCTCGAGGATCACGAACTGCCTGACGGTCTCTAAGTTGGTGCGCATCGCATCGACCATGGGCGTGAAGTCGCGATGGAAGCAAAGGAGGCGGCACCCGGCGTGATTGAGGATGTAGGCGATCTCCTGGGGATTCAACCGGATGTTGATCGGATTGAGGACCGCACCGGCCTGCAGGACGCCGTAGTAGGCCTCCAAGAGATGATGGGTGTTGTACGTGATAAACGAGACGACCTCACCGGGCCGGATCCCCAGCCGGACCAGCGCGGCCGCCAGCCGGCGTGAGCGCTCTCCAAACTCAGCGTAGGTGAAGCGCTTCAGACCATCGATCACGCCGATCTTGCCGCCAAAGAGGCGTTCCGCCCTTCGACGAAACTCGAGCGGGGTCATGGGCACGAACATCGCCGCTCACCTCCTCATGATCGGCAGAGACACGCTCGAGCGTGCGTCAGTCGTGCCACACTGCGCGCGCGACCTCTGCCACGAGCCGCAGCTTCCGCTCCTGGACCTCTGGGCGAATGGCGTTTCCGGTTGCCACCGACGCGAACCCACACTGGGGACTCAGCGCCAGCCGCTCGAGGGGGATGTACGCGCTGGCTTCCTCGATGCGCGAGCCGAGCTCGGCCGTGGTCTCCTCCCGCGGCCACTTGGTGGTGATCAGGCCCAGCACCACGACCGTGTCATCCGGCACATCGCGGAGCGGCGCAAAGTCGCCCGAGCGTTCGTCATCGTACTCGAGCAGCAGGCGCTGCGCCCGAGTGTGGCGGAACACGACGCGGGAGATCTGCTCGTATCCACCCTTAGCCATGTAGCGGCTCTTGTCATTACCCCGGCAGACGTGCAGGCCGAAGGTGACGCCCGAGTATCCGGCAATCACCGTGTTGATCATCTCGACGCCATCTTGGATCAACCGGTCGGGATCGAACCCCTTGCGGGCGAACCACTGCCGCTGATGAGGGTCGATCAGCATGCCGAACTCCGGGGCGTCGATCTGAATGTACTCAGCGCCCAGGCGCCGGAGCTCACCGACTTCATCGCGCAGAATGTCCGTGACGTCGGCCAGGTAGGCCTCGACCGACGGATACGCGGCATTCGAGACCCCGGGCACCCAGTAGTAGGCGAACATCGTCGGGCTTGGGATCGTGACCTTGGTGGGCCGCGTGGTCCGGGCGCGGAGGTAGGTGAACTCCTCCGCCGAGAGATGCCGCTTGCGCCGGATCTTGCCGACCAGGCCCACGGTCACCGGGTCGTCGACGACGCGGCCGTCCAGGGTAAACCAGTCCACCCGGTTGCCCGACACGGCGGCAAAGCCCTCTGTGGCCTGCACGAGCTGGCTGGCAAAGAGGTTGCGGCGCTGCTCACCATCTGTCACGACGTCGACGCCCGCCCGCTCGTACAGCGCGATCGCCTCATCGACGGCCCGGTCCTCGAGGCGTTTGAACTCGGCATCGGGCATCGCGCCCGCGGCGTGCTGCTCCCGCGCGCGCAGAAGGAGGGCCGGCCGCAGCAGGCTGCCGATGACGTCTGCCCGGCATGGTTTCATGGGTCTGTGAGAGGCTCCATCGAGGATCCCGGCTGCCTGGGAGTGGTTCTCTCGGGAGCCCGGAGTTCCCCGCCGCCGCGGGGGACCGGCCGCGGCCCAGAGCCGGCAGGACGGCCTCCGCGGGTGGGAGAACGAATTAAGCGTATGGGCAGCCGTATGGCCAGAGTGCGGACCGCGCGGATCACGACCGCGGCGATCGCCGTCGCGATGTTGGCTTTTGCGGCCAGCGGGGCCTCTATCGGCCCTGTCTCGGCCCAGGCGCAGATCGCGCGTATGGTCGTCGGCATGTACGCCGTCAAGAACTACACCGTGGATGGCAAGCCACGGCCGAGTATCGTCAAGAAGATGAAACCCCTGTATCTGAAGCCGGATGAGAAATACGTTTGGGGCGGGTACCACGCGCCGTTCCGTTCCAGGGGGTTGACGATCGACCTGGACTGCCAGCCCGTATCCGGCGTCGTGTCGCTGCAGGTTCGCCCGTTCACACTCGTCACCACCGAGTACATCGCGGGCCTCGAGGGTTTCAAGGAGGAGCACAAGACCTATCTGGAATACCAGGGGCCGGTCGAGGCCTTCCCCACTCGAGAGCCGACACCGGATGACTGCCGGTATCGGCACCACCAGGCCGCTCCGGGTAGCCCGACGACCGGTCCCGTCGCCGGCCCTGACCCTCGTCGAGGCGCGCTGGAGGCGAGTCTCCAGGCACAGGCCAGCCCGCTCCGGGGTGTGAATGGGCAGGTGCTCCTCGCGATTGGCGCCCGCGCCGATGTCGACCTCTGGGCCTGCATCGTGGAGGGCGGTTATCCCGACGTCGTGATGGGTGAGCGCGGCGCGACCCCTCAGGAAGTGTCCGTCTTTCCCGGCGGCCGGTTCCGGACGGATGTGCGCGGTGGCGTAGAGTACTCATGGGCGTTCACAGTCTCGGGGTGTGAGACGCCTGCCAGGCAGCCCGACCCTGCCGCGAGCGTCGGTCCGGGGCCCGCCCAGCGCCCGGCGACTGAGGAGAAGATCGTCCTGGGATGCTACGTGAGCGGTGGGATACTCGCACGATGCAACGGGTGGTGGTTGGTCCAACCGCCGTAGGGCTCGTTACTTGATCACCCGCGCGACCATCACCAGCATCCCGTAGGCCGCGGCAGGGAAGATCAGCACGGCGACAGCCTTCCATCCCATGGTCTGGTAGATGAACGCCGGCAGGCCCATGCGCTGCGCCTCGTTCATGGTGGCGTGCTGGCCCTCCAGGTCGCCTTTGCGCTTGTCGAGTCTTTCCTGCAGGGCGGTGAGTTCCGTGACGCGCTCGCCAAACTCTTCCTGACAGCCCGCGTCGTCCATCCGGCCGCTGGCTCCGGCGCTGACCGACGCCGACAGGTTGCGGTAGGCGGCGCCGATCAGGCTGTAGAGCTCGTCCTCCATCCACAGGGCGCGCTCGCTGATGACAATCGAGCGCCAAACGGATGTATCGAACCCGCTGGAGCGGCATCCCCCGCCGCCGGACATGGCCTCGGCTGTGCGACGCAGGGCGCCGACCTCCCGCGACATGGGCCGCAGCACACTCAGCTCGCGGCGGATGTCGCTCAAGCGGTCGGCCCGTCCCTGCCATTCACTGGCCAGCCAGAACCCCAGCAGGACGGCGATGATGTTGATGGTGACGTTGATGGCCGTGACCTGATAGAAGGTGCCGACGACGCGGCCGACGCGTTGCGTGAAGGAGGCGAGGTGGCGTGCCCTACGGCCAGCAGCGGGGATTGGTCGGCCTCGAAAATTGGATGCTCGAGACCATGGCCCGGACCTCGTGCTGCCTGGTCTGATACTCCGCTTTCGGCACAAGGAACCTGACCGTCGTGAGGATCCACGCACCTGGTTCAAGCCCGCGCGACGCGCCTTCGTCGACCAGGTGGAAGTCCAGCGCGTAGAAGTCGTAGGTGTTCCCGTCCGCTTCCCTGTAGCGCTCAGCCGCAATCGTGTAGTTGACGGATCGAGACCCTTCTGTGTAGCGGTCCAGCCACACGAGCTTGGCCTGGAGGCATTGCAGGCAGTTGTATGCCGTCATCGCCTGCGCGACGTTCTGCGGGGACACACGCGAGGCCGGCCAATCCTCCACCGGGCCGATCCGGGCTGCGGACGTCGGGACCACGCGGCTTTCCAGGATCACATCTTGGCTCCCGTCCGTCGGCCGCCGGGTGTCCCAGTTGGCCGGGTAGCGAAAGATCAGCCCGCACTCGGCGTTGCGGTACTCGTTGGGGAGCGATGCCGGCACCTGTCCCGTGGTCACGTGCCACAGCGGGGAGGCCGCAACCAGGAACAGGAGCATCCAGACGGCAACCCGAGGAGCCATGATCCGAAGCGGCACGCTCTGTCCCTCCTGCGCGTCCCCTATTGGCGGCCGGCCCGGCAGTTCCTCTACCTCATGCCTTCGGCAGACTTCGAACCCACCCCACCGCCACTTCGACGATCTCCGCCCGCACGTCCTTCGCGGCGCGGCCGCGCACTTTGAGACCGTGATCACCGCCGTCGACGACGTGTAATGTCGCTGTGGGGAGCGCCGCGACGGTCTTCGCGAGCAGGTCGGGACGGGCGAACGCGTCGCGCGAACCCTGGAGGAACAACATCGGGATCGTGATCTTCCCAAGGTGGGCATCGCGCAGCCGGTCGGGCTGAGCCGGCGGATGCAACGGATACGCGAGAAACAGCAATCCGGCCGCCGGGAAACCGGCCGCGACCACGTGTGACGCGATGCGGCCACCCATGGATCGGCCTCCCAGCACCAGGCGTGGTGGGCCGGCGGTGACGCGCTCTGCCGCCGCCTCGGCCACGGCGCGGTAGCAGGCCTCCAGCGTCGCCTGGCGGTCGGGGATCCTGCGTTTGGCTTCAGCGTATGGAAAGTTGAAACGCACAGCGCCGACGCCGCGTGCGCTCATCGCCTCAGCAAACTGCGCCAGGTCGGGCGAGTGAAGGTTGCCGCCGGCGCCGTGCCCGAGCACGATCCACGTCGTCCCGGCCGCTTGCGCCGGCCGGGACCAAATAGCGGAGACAGCACCCTCATTCCAGTGCACGGATGTCCTCTCGGGCTCCACCAAGGGCGTAGCCCCCTCGGTCCGTAGATGGGATAATAAATACTATCATGCGACTCGGCCTTACGTTTGACGACGTGCTGCTCCTTCCCCGGCGGTCGGATGTCACCAGCCGATCCCAGGTGAATACCCGCTCCCAGCTCACACGCCGCATCGACGTGGCGATCCCGGTCGTCAGCGCCAACATGGACGCGGTCACCGAGAGCGAGATGGCCACGGCCATGGCGCGCGAGGGCGGCCTCGGCATCATCCACCGGTTCCTGACCGTCGAGCAGCAGGTCGGCGAGGTCCGCCGCGTCAAGCGCGCGGAGAGCATTGTCATCGAGCAACCGTATATCTTCGGGCCGACCCGCACCGTGCACGACGCCCGATCGTTCATGGACGAGCACGGCTCCGCCGGTCTCCTGGTGGTGGACGGGAACGAGCAACTGCTGGGCATGGTGACGGCGCGCGACCTGGTGTTTGCCGATGATCCCAACCGCTCGATCGCATCCGTGATGACCCCGCGGGAGCGGCTGGTCACGGCGCCGCCGGGTACCGGCCTGGAGGAAGCGCGCACCATCCTGCACCGTCACCGCATCGAGAAGCTGCCGCTGGTGGACGAGGCGGGGCGGCTGCGGGGATTGATCACCGGCCGCGACATCCAGAGCCGGCTGAGGCATCCGCTGGCCACAAAGGACACCAAGGGCCGCCTGCAGGTGGGGGCGGCGGTGGGTGTTCGAGGTGATTACCTCGAGCGGGCCGCGGCCCTCGTGGCCGAAGGTGTGGATGTCCTGGTGCTGGACGTGGCCCACGGACACACAGAAGCGTCGTTGCGGGCACTCACCCAGCTGCGCGAGCGCTTCCCCGATGCGGACTTGATCGCCGGCAATGTGGCGACGGCGGAGGGGACACGTGACTTGATCGAACGCGGCGCCGACGCGGTCAAGGTCGGCGTGGGCCCCGGATCCACGTGCACCACCCGCATCGTCACCGGCGCCGGCGTCCCGCAGCTCACCGCGATCATGGACTGCGCCGGGGTCGCCCAGGCTCACGGGGTGGTAGTCATCGGCGACGGCGGGATTCGAAGCTCAGGCGACATGACCAAGGCACTGGCCGCGGGGGCGAGCACCGTCATGCTGGGCAACCTGCTGGCAGGGACAGAGGAGAGCCCGGGAGCCCTGGTCATCAAGAGCGGCCGGCAGTACAAGACCTATCGAGGCATGGCGAGCCTGTGGGCCACGGCGCGCCGCGCGGCCCTCGATGCGCCGGTGGAAGATGAAGACCTCAGTCAGATCGTGGAGGAAGGGGTCGAGGCCACCGTCCCGTACCGCGGCAAGGCGGCGGACGTCCTGGCCCAGCTCGTCGGCGGGCTGCGCTCTGGGATGAGCTACTGCGGCGCGCGGAGCATTCCAGAGCTGCAGCAGCGCGCGGAGTTCATCCAGATCACGGCAGCGGGGATGAAGGAAAGCCTGCCGCACGACGTGGAGCCGGCGTAATGGCAACCCTGACACAGATGAAGTGCACCGCGTGCCGCAAGGGCGAGCCCACGGTGACCGAGGCAGAGATCGCCATCCTGCACCCTGAGGTGCCCGAATGGCTGATCGTGGAGCGCGACGGGATCAAGCGGCTCGAGCGCGTCTTTCGCTTCCCTGACTTTGCGCAGGCCCTGGCGTTCACGAACGCCGTCGGCGCGATCGCCGAAGAGGAAGGCCATCACCCGGCGCTGTTGACCGAGTGGGGCCGCGTCACGGTCGAGTGGTGGACACACAAGATTCGCGGGATGCACCGGAACGACTTCATCATGGCCGCGAAGACCGACCAGCTCTACGCGTCAACTCGCTAGGACCAGCAGGATCATTCGGGTCAGACCGCCAACCCCCTGGTATATCTCTCGCTGGTATCTCTCTCGCAGGAGGCAGCGAATGACGGCTTCGCACCGCGTTTCGGTTTTTCGTGCACTCCTTGTCGTCGGGCTGGCCGCCACCCTGGCACTCAGCCTGCTCCTCATCCCGCCGGCGGCCGCCGCCCCCAGGGTGAAGCTCACGATGTTCATCTGGGCGGGGTCGAACCAGGGGGTCGTGCCGCGCGAGGTCGTGGCCCGATATCTCCGGAGCCACCCCGACGTAGAGATCGAGTTCTGGGAGTCCAACAACGCCGTCACGTATCCACGCATGATCGCGGCCAAGCAGGTAGACGCCAACAAGCCGTTGATCAACTTCGGCTACTTCAACGTCGACATCAGCAACCGGGGCGACACCGACGACATGTGGGTCTCGATGAACCCGGCGCGAATCCCGAACATGACCAGGGTCCACAGCACGCTGCGGCGCCCGGCGGACCGCGGCGTCGGGTACGGCATCAGCGGCGTGGGCTACATCTATAACAAGAACATCGTGAAGGAGCCCCCGACGTCGTGGGCGGACCTGTGGAACCCGAAGTGGCGCGGCAAGGTCACCTTCTTCGACAATGACTTCCGCCCGCTCGTGTTGGCCGCCCGGCTCAACGGCGGCAGCGAGAAAAACATCGATCCGGGCTTCAAAGTCTGGGCCGACAATGCCAAGAACATCCGGGCCCTGGCCAACAGCAACGACCAGCTGCTGAACCTGCTCGTCACCGGCGAGGCGCTCATCGCGCCCTGGTTCACGAGCATCTGGAAGTACTGGGAGATGGATGGCGCCCCGCTAGGATTCACCATCCCCAAGGAAGGGCTCATCGCCTTCCCGATCTACGTGCAGATCGTCAAGGGCAGCACACCCGAGCAGATCCGCGTCGCCGAAGAGATCATCAACGAGCTCCTGACTGCGGAGAACAACGGCCGGTACGGCCGGCTGACGTTTGGCATCCCCTCGGTCACCGACGCCGAGTTGTCCGAGACGGTGCGGAGCATCCTCAATCCCAAGCTGCTGGAGAACGCGATCTGGCTCGACTGGGCCACGATGGGCCAGAAGACCAGCGAGTGGCGCCAGCGTTGGGAGCGGGAAGTCAAGTCACGGCTCTAGCCTGCCCCACCCGTAGTGTTTCGCCGGGAGCCGCGCACAGCGGCTCCCGGTTTCGCTCCAGGAGGCCCGATGACGAACCCGCAGGCCCGGGCGCACGGCGCTGAGGTCGAGGCACGGAGTATTACCAAGCGATTCGGCCGTGTCGTCGCCGCGCAGTCGGTCTCGTTTGTGATCAGCGGGGGTGAGTTCTTCTCGCTCCTGGGCCCCTCCGGGTGTGGCAAGACAACGACGCTGCGGATCATCGGTGGGTTCGAAGTGGCCGATGAGGGCGAGGTGTTGATCGACGGCCGGCCGATGGGCAAGACCCCGCCCAACCGGCGCGAGACCAACATGGTCTTCCAGCGGCTGGCCCTGTTTCCGCACTACACCGTCTTTGACAACGTCGCGTTTGGTCTTCGCATGAAGCGTCTGTCGGAGGAGGACGTCCGGCGGCGCGTGGGCGACGCCCTCGACATGGTCCAGATGCCAGGCCTGGCCGCGCGGCGGATCAGCGAACTGTCTGGCGGCCAGCAGCAGCGGGTCGCCCTGGCCCGCGCGCTGGTCAATCGCCCGCGGGTCCTGCTCCTCGACGAGCCGCTCAGCTCGCTCGACCTCAAGCTGCGGCTGCAGATGCAGGAGGAGCTCAAGCGCCTGCAGCGGGAGCTGGCGACGACGTTCATCTATGTCACCCACGATCAGGGCGAGGCGCTGGCCATGAGCGACCGCGTCGGGGTGATGGACGGCGGCCGTCTGCTCCAGGTGGGACCCCCGATGGACATCTACGAGCGTCCCACGACGCGCTTTGTGGCCAACTTCATCGGCGATGCCAACCTGATCGACGGTACCGTCGAAGCCCTGGGTGACGGGACGGTCATGGTCCGCGCCGGCCGGCACCTGGTGGGCGCGCGGCGTGCGGGGTGGGAACAGGTGGGAACGCGGTTGACCGTGTGCGTGCGGCCCGAGCGCATCCATGTCGGGGACCGCGGCGCCGCACCGGACACGCTGTCGGGACGCATCGAGGACCGTGCCTTTTCGGGACACATGATCACGTACCGGCTGGCGCTGGACGACCACCGCCTCCACGCCGCGGTCCCCTACCAAAGCGGCACACCCCTGTATGCGATTGGGGACGAAGTGTGGGCGACCTGGGATCCACAACAGGCGGTCGTGGTCGCGAACGAATGAAGATCGCCGGCACGACCGCCCTGGCCCTGCTGGCCCCGGCCATGGGGTTGATGCTGATCCTCTATGTCATCCCCTTGGGCTTTTACTTCGTCAACTCGTTTCACTTGTTCCGCGACGGCCGCATCCTGCCCATCTGGACCCTGCAGACGTACGTGAACTACTTCACCGACGCGTTCTCGTACAAGATCATCGGCGAGTCGGTCCAGCTCTCGCTGCTCGTGACGGTGCTGGCCATCATGATCGGCTACCCCGTCGCCTACGCGCTGCACACGCGGGTCCGGGGGTCGGGCATGCGGGCTGTCGTGTCACTGCTACTCTTCTCACCGCTCCTGGTGAGCGTGGTCGTGCGCACCTACGGATGGTTCATCCTGCTGGCCAGTCAGGGGCTGGTGAACACCACACTCCGCGCCGCGGGCGTCCTCACTGAACCCCTCAGCCTGCTGTTCAACTTTCGCGGGGTCGTGATCAGCCTCACACACATCATGCTGCCGTTCGTCATCTTCCCTATCTACAGCGTCATGGGACGGCTGGACCAGTCCCTCAAGGAAGCCGCCAACGACCTGGGCGCCGGCTGGTGGCAGGCGTTTGTGCGCATCACCCTGCCGCTGACCATGCCCGGGGTGGTCGCCGGCGCGCTCATCTGCTTTACGCTGGCGCTCAGCGCCTTCGTCACGCCCCGGCTGCTGGGTGGGGGCCGGGTGCAGGTCCTGCCGCTGATGGTTTACAACAACACGGTCGAGATCAACTGGCCGACCGGCGCGGTCTCGGGCCTCACGCTGCTCCTGCTCTCGATCGCGGCGGTGTGGGCGCTGAACGCCGTCCTAAAGAAGCTCCCCAGCGTATGAGCACCCTCGTCGGGGAGCGCGAAGTCCGCTCGGAGGCTCGGGAAGCCTGGGCACAGGGCGTGCGCGACGCCCTGCTGCGGACGACCCTGGCGGTGGGTGTGGGGTTCATTCTGCTGCCGCTGGTGATCGTCATCGTCTACTCTTTCAGCAGCGTCGCCTATGGCGTCTTCCCGCCGCCGGCCCTGTCGCTCAAGTGGTACGGGCACCTGCTCACGCTGGCGCCGTTCCGCGAAGCGTTTGCGCGCAGCGTCGCCATCGCCACGGCCGCCACGGCCGCCGCGCTGATCTCGGGCCTGTTGGGCGCCCTGGTGCTGGTCCGCGCGCGCTTCCCCGGGAAGGAACTGCTGCGGGGCTTCCTGCTCTCGCCGATCGTGATGCCCAAGATCGTGCTGGGCGTGGGCTGGTTCATCTTCTTCGCCCGGTTGGGCCTCCAGGGCGGTATCGTCCCGATCACGCTGGCGCACATCATCGTCGTCCTGCCATTCATCATCAACATCCTGGCCGCCAACCTAATCGGGCTCGACGTCTCGCTGGAAGAGGCCGCGCAGGACCTGGGCGCGTCGGGACCGACGGTGCTGTGGCGCATCGTCCTCCCACAGATTCGCTCGGGCCTGATCATCAGCGGCCTGCTGGCGTTCATTGTGTCGTTCGACCAGGTCGAGTCTTCGATCTTCCTGACCCGCGGCGAGAACAACACGCTGCCCATCGAGATGTTCCTCTATATGGAGAAATGGCAGGATCCAACCATCGCGGCGCTCTCGACCTTGCTGATCTTGTTCGCGGGCGTCGTGGTTGCCGCCGCGCTACTCGTGGCGCGGGGAACCGACCTCCGGCGGATGATCACCCGGTAACGCACACGGAAGGAGCCCCTCACATGGAGTTTCAGGACCAGGTCGTCATGATCACGGGCGCGGGCGGCCGGCTCGGTCGACCGTGCGCGTTGGCCTTCGCGGGCCAGGGCGCGCGACTGATCGTCACCGACGTCGCGCCGGACCGCCTGGAGGCGACCGCCGCGGCACTCCGGGGCGCCGGCGCGCGGGTCGCGGCCGTGCCGGCCGATGTCCGCGACGAGGGGGCCGTCGAGCGCCTCGTCGGGGATGGCACGCGGGCGCTCGGTCCAATCGATGTCCTGGTGAACTTCGCGGCGTACGTGCCCACGACGTTCGTTGTGGACGCGACGGTGGAGGAATGGGACCGCGTCTTTGACACGAACGTCAAGGGGACGATGCTCTGCTGCCGGACCGTCGCCCGTCAGATGATCGCGCGCGGCGCCCGGGGGAGCATCGTCAACATCTCATCAGGCGCCTCCACCTCGGCGCGCGCCGGGGCGGCGCACTACTGCGGGTCCAAGGCCGCCGTGAACATGCTGACCGAAGTCATGGCCGTCGAGCTCGGCTCCCACGGCATCCGGGTGAACGCCATTGCGCCCGGCTTGATCCTCGATCACGTGCTTTCAAGGCCGGAGGACGCGACCCACCCCTATCTCCGCGACATGGTGAAGGCGACGCCGCTGGGCCGCACCGGCACCGGCGAGGACATCGCGAACGCGGCCATGTTCCTGGCCTCGCCGCGCGCCAAGTGGGTGACGGGGGAAGTCTTCTACGTCACCGGCGGCGCCCACTGCGGCCGCACGCACATGGCGGTGGCGCGGGGACTCACCAGAACCCCCTAGTCGATCCGCAGGCTGATATCCCCACGCGCGGAATGGCGGGGGGGATCAGCCCTGAGCGGTCCCGGCGATCTCCGCGAGATTCGCCCAGGCCATCTGCCGGCGGCCTGCCTCGATCTCATGGATGATCCGCAGCAGTCGGTGCGCGCGGGGCGCAGTCTGCCCTGCCTGGTCCGCGGCTTCCAGGAGTGAGCCCAGGATGGGCCCGGCCTCCGTGGGACACCGGCGCACGGCCAGGTCGCGCCACACGCCGGTACGCTTTGCGATGCCCCGCTTCCAGTACACGACCTGAGCATTCCACGCCACGCCAGCCTGCGGGGTCTCCGCACCGTGGCTCAGGTCGAGGGGGTTGAACCCGTCCACGGGCTCGACGCTAACCGCCAGCGCGGTCGCAACACGCCCGGCCTCGGCTACCAGCGCCGCGAGCGCCCTTCGGCAGTCGGCGCGCGCCAAGATGTCCACGACATCGGCATCAACCGTAGCGGTCGCCATGTAGATCGTGCTCAGCATGAGCTTGCCCCACAAGAAACCCTGGATGTTGCCGGTGGCTTCGGCGGGATGGAAGTCGGAGAGGACCCGTACCAGCGCCTGCACCCGTGGGGTGATCCGGCCATCCAGTTCACCGACCCGCAGCGACGCCGGGCCACTGTAGACGAGGCGGCCGGGGCGGTCGTAGTAGCCGCCAAAGGTCAGGAACGCACCGATCGTGCGCTCCAGGCCGACCATCGAGGCGATCTTGGCTTCCTCCAGTCCGTTCTGCATCGAGACGACATAGCCGTCTGGGGTGAGCAGCGGCACCAGGGGTTCGAGCGCCTCGCGGGTGTGCAGCGTCTTGACCGCCAGGATCAGAACCGGGATCGGCCCGGGCACCGCGTCGGGGAGATAGACCGGCGGCCGCACGGTGAACTCGGCCGCACCCGCAATCACGAGGCCGTCCCGCCGGATCGCCTCGACATGGTCGCGGTCGCGCTCGACGAACTGCACCCGGTGCCCGGCGCGCGCCAGGTGCGCGCCGGTGATGCCGCCAATCGCGCCGGCGCCGATGATGGTCAGGTCCACGGCAGACCTCCTCGAGGACAGGGGTTCATTCCCACAGCCCAGAAACCCCTCTCGCTGTGGCGACCACGATGCGGCAGTGCGCCAACTGTGGATTCGAGAATCTCGCCGTCGCCCGGTTCTGCGCCAACTGCGGCCGGCCCTTGGACGAGGCGCAGACCGCGGGTCCGATTCTCTCGGCGGAAACCCGCAAGACGATCACCGCGATCTTCTTCGACCTGGTCGGCTCCACCGGACTGACCGAGCGACTCGACCCGGAAGAGGCGCGCGCGGTGGTGGGCCAATTTTACGCTGCCGTGCAGGGTGTCGTCGAGCGATTCGAGGGGACCATCGCCAACCTGCTGGGTGACGGCGTGCTGGCGGTCTTCGGGCTCCCGGCCGCGCACGAAGATGACCCCGAGCGCGCGGTACGCGCCGGCCTGGCGATGAAGGATGTCATGGCGAGTCTCAACGCCGATCTGGCGGGCACCTTCGGGATCCAGCTGCAGGTGCGCGCGGGGCTCAGCACCGGAGAAGTGGTCGCCGCGTCGGGGTCCACCTTCGACCGCGACTTCCTCATTTCCGACGCCGTCACGACCGCCGCCCGCATCCAGCAGACTGCGATGCCGGGCTCGGTCGTCGTAGGAGCACGCACCTATCGCCTGACGCACAATGCGATCACCTACCGCGAGCTTCCGGTCATGGATGTGAAGGGCAAGACCGCGCCGCTGCGCGTGTGGGAAGCTGTTGCCCCAACCCCTGAGGGGCGTGACGCGCGCCCCGCCGATGGCCCGTTCATCGGTCGCGAGGAAGACCTCGCCCTCCTCCACCACGTGTTTGAGCGCGCCCGCGCCGACGCCCTGGTTCATCACGTCACGCTCCTGGGCCAGCCGGGCGTCGGGAAGAGCCGTCTCCTGCGGGAGTTCCTCCGCCGGCTGGCGGATGCCGGGACAACACCCGTCGTGCTGCGGGGGCGCAGCCTGGCCTTCGGCGGACAGATCGGCTACCACGCGCTCCTTCAGATCCTCCGAGAAACAAGCGGCCTGCTCGACACGGACCCACCCGAACTCGTGCGGCAGAAGGTCGCGCAGTGGCTGGGAGATACGGTCCCCGGACAGACGGGCCTCATCGAAGGACTGATGCTGACCTTCGGCGGTGATGGGGGAACCGACGACCCCGGGCGAATGCGCGAGGCGCTCTTCAACGCGTGGCGGCGGCTGGTGAACGGTCTGGCGGCCGGGCAGCCGGTCGTATTGATCCTCGAGGACGTCCACTGGGCCGACGAGGGCCTGCTCGACCTGATTCAATCAATGAGCGACGGCCGCGACGGCGCGGCCCTGCTGATCGTGTGCCTGGGGCGTCCGGAGCTCCTGGAACGCCGACCGGGATGGGGGGCGGGCTCCCGCAACACCCTGGCCCTCGACCTGCAGCCGCTGCGTGCCGATCAGACGGCCCGATTGGTCGAGTCGCTGGCCGGCGACCGAATGCCCGTGGAGACCTCCCGCCGCATCGCGGAGCGGGCTGAGGGGAACCCGCTCTTCGCGGAGGAACTCGTGCGGATGCTCACCGAGGGGCAGACCGGCGGTCCCACCGGCGGCGCGGTCATCCCGGACACCGTGCAGGCGGTGATCACCGCGCGCATCGACCGGCTGCCGGCGGATGAGCGCCGAGCCCTACAGGCCGCCGCGGTCATCGGGCGGGCGTTCTGGGGCACCGCCGTGGCACAGCTCAGCGGCACCTCCGCCGATGATACGGTGAGGGTGATCGACGCGCTCGTCCGCAAGGATCTGGTCTTCGCGCATCGGCAATCGGCGATCGCCGGCGAGCGCGAGCTTGCCTTTCGCCACATCCTGACACGCGATGTCGCCTACGGGATGCTGCCGCGCACGCAGCGGCAGCGCGCCCACGCCGAGGCCGCGCGGTGGCTCGAGAGCCGCCTGGGCGAGCGGACCGAGGAGTCGATCGAGATCCTTGCCGAGCACCTGCGCATCGCGGGAGACGACGCGAGGGCCGCGGTCTACCTGCGCCGCGCCGGCAGCAAGGCCCGGCGCCTGTACGCCAACGCCGACGCCATCCGCCTGTTCGATCAGGCGCTGGAGACGGCGAAGCGCGCGAACCGCGCCGGGGATCTCCCACACCTCTACCTGGAACGCGGCGAGGTCCAGGAACTCCGCGGCACCTACTCGGCGGCACTGGCGGACTTCGAGGCGGCGCTCGCGGGCGCGCGGGAGGTCGGTGATCATGCGCTGGAGGCGGTGCTCGAGAATCGCATCGGCCGGATCCATCACCGCGAGGTCCGGATGGAGGACGCGGAGCACCACTTCCGGCGTGCGGTGGACCTGGCACGTCAGAGCGGCGATCGGATGACGCTCGGCGGCTCGCTGGTCGACCTGGCCACCGTCGCGTGGGATCGGGGGAACACGCCAGTGGCGGATCAGATCCTGACCGAAGGCGCCGACATCCTTCGGCAGGAGCACGACCACTCAGGTCTGGCGCGCGCATTGAACCTCCGCGGCATGGTGCACATGGCTATGGGGGATCTCGATCAGGCCATCGCGGGTGTGAGGGAAGCCCTGCTGGCCGCTCGGCAGGCGGGCGACAAGTCACGCGAGGCCACAAGCGAGAGCTATCTCGGTATCATTCACTTCTGGGCGGGGCGCCCGCGGATCGCGATCGAGCACTGCCACGCGGCCCTGGCGCTGGCCGAGACCATCGGCGACCGCCGGCGTGCGCTGTACGCAAGGGAGTTCCTGGCGATCATCTACGGTGGGATCGGCGAGTGGGGTGAGAGCCTCCGACTGACCGAAGAGCTCCGCCAGACCGCCGCCGAGGTCATGCCGCAAGAGGTTCCTTACATCTACCTGTTTCTCGGCCAGGTGTACGACGCCATCGGCGATCGCGTGCGCGCCCGCGACGCGTTTCACCAGAGCGCGACGTCCCGGCCCCACGGCCTCGCGGCGGGCGCGGCAGCCCTTGCCGCCCGGATCGACGGGGACCTCACGGCACTCAACAGGGCGATCGATACGTTCCTTGCGCTGCCGATCGAGGCGTTCGCCCCCAATGTCGCGCTGGTCGCGCTACCCCTCGGGGAAGGACTGCTGGACATCGGGCGTCTTGCCGACGCCCGAGCGATGCTGGCGGCGCGCCGCGGCCTGGTCGAACGGCTCAACAACCCCGCGTTCACCGGCGGGCTGGCGATTCTCGATGCGCGTCTGGCGGCCGCCGACGGCGACCTGGAGGGTGCGCGGGCGTTTCTGAATGAGGCGCTCCGGGCTGGGCGCCTGGCCGAGGATGCGCACATCGTCAGGCGCGGGCTGGAACTGCGGGTCCAGCTCTTCAACCATGCGGAGGACCGGCAGGCGCTGCGCGATTTGTTGGCCCGACTCGCCGCGTCGCTGTCCGATGATCTGCGCGCGATCTTCCTGACGAGCCCCCGTGTGACCCCTTACCTATAACGCCATCGTGCGATCCCGCCGCACCCACCGGCCTCGGCCGCGCGGCGCGGTGACCTGCCCGTCCTCGAGCACGACCTCACCGCGGCTGATCGTGTAGATCGGCCACCCCTGCACCTCCCGGCCATCGTAGACCGAGTACCCAGCCTTCGAGCGCATCGTGGCGCCCTGGATTGCGCGGCGCGCATCGGGATCCCAGACGAGGAGATCGGCGTCCGAACCGATGGCGATGGTGCCTTTGCGGGGGTAGAGACCAAACAGCTTCGCGGTGTTCGTGGACGTGAGTTCAACGAAGCGGGATAGCGAGAGACGCCCAGTCCGCACGCCCTCGGAAAACAGCATGGGCATCAGGGTCTCGAGATCGGCGACCCCCGGCCGGACCGTCGTGATGTCGAGCGCGGGATCGAGCTTCTGACGCAGGCTCCAGGGCGCATGGTCGCTGCACAGGCACTGAATGTCACCGCTGCGGAGGCCATGCCAGATGGCGTCGGTATCGGCTGCATTGCGCAGCGGTGGATTGCCAACGTACTTGGCAGCGTCCGGCTGGTCGAACACCGCCCTCGTCAGGTACAGGTAGAGCGGGCGGGTCTCGACGTAGACGGGCAGTCCCTGCGACCGGGCGCGCCGGCATGTGTCCAGCGCCGCGGCCGACGAGAGGTGCACGATGTAGATCGGTGCGCGGGTGGCCCGGGTGAACGCGATCGCCCGCTCCACCGCGGCCGACTCCGTGTAGTCTGGGCGGCTGTCGGGATAGTGCCGCGGCGCCCCGAGCCCCTGCGCCACCAGGTCCTGGCAGACGCAGCGGATCAACGCGCCGTCTTCGCAGTGCAGCATCGTGAGCACACCGGCCGACGCGGCCGTCCGCATCGCCTGCAGATAGGCGTTCACGTGGGCGTCGAAGTGGTCGAGGACCATGAAGATCTTCACGCTCGTATGGCCTTCGGCCGCCAGGCCCGGGATCTCGGCCCGCACCGGCTCCTCCGGGTACATCAGCACCGGGTGCAGGATGTAGTCGATCGCCGCGTCGCTCTTCGCGGCGGCGAGATCGCGCTCCAGCGCGTCCCGGAGGCCCTCGCCACGGCGCTGAAAGGTCATGTTGCCGACGGTGGTCACGCCGCCCGCGATCGCCGCCTGGGAACCGCTGTAGAAGTCGTCCACCCAGCGCTCGACGCCGGGCGCCGGCTCGATGGGCGACGTCAGGTGTACGTGGACGTCCACGCCGCCGGGGAAGATGTAGGCGCCCCGGGCGTCCAGCGCGCGGCGGCCGGTCAAACCCGAGCCCAGTTGCGCAATCTTCCCGTCCTGGATGCCCACGTCGGATGTACCCAGGCTCCCGGCGGTGACCACCGTGCCGCCTTTGATCACGAGATCAAGCATCGCCCGTCACCGCCGGCCGTCCCTTTGCGCCTGTGGCGCGCGGATGCGCGACCAGCGCAGCCAGGCGAGACTCCCGTCGGGATGGCGGAGGATCCACGTTCGTGACACCAAAGCCGGCGACGTGTTCCTGCCCATCGTGGAGCACGCCCACGGCGACGCCGGGCACGTGCCAACGTGTCATAGACTCGGTGACCCTCTCACGCAACGGCTGCAGCGATGCCTCGGGCGGCATGCATGAGGGCTTCCGCGAGCGGGGAGGTTTCCCTTGAGTGCTGCGCACGCGACGCAGCCGGGGCTACGAGGCCGTCAGGGACTCGTAGAGGACGACGATCCGATGGACCACGATCGGATGCAGTTCCAGGGCATCGGCCTTGGCGACCCGACAGGGCCGGGGGTCCTCCTCACCCCAGGGCGTGATCGTGAGGCCCGCACCCACGGAAAGGGTCTGGGGCAGCAGGAGCACTGCTCCACGCTCGCTCGTGTCTTCCGTAATCGCCCAGACCTTGATCGAGCCACACTCAACGTGCGCGGGCAGCGGGCGCCGCTGGCCCTGGCGGCCCTGCCGGTAGGTTCCCCACAGCGCGCGGGGATTGAGCAGGCGCCACGACGACTTCCGGTCGTGGATCAGCTTGCTGCGCGCGTACGGGATGACCAGGTTCGCGAGGAAGGTCACGCTGTCGGGATGCAGATGCTCGAGCCGCATGCCCACGTGCCGGCCCTCGGGCGTTTCATGAACATACGCCACCCGACCCTGCAGGCCCACGCGGTCGTCGAACCACAGGAACTGAATCCACACGCGGTCGACGTCAAACTCGATGTCGGGCACGAGGAGGCCGACACCGCGCTCGCTGATGTCGACCAGCGCACCGATCCCGACGTGCCCTTCTTCCGTAGCGTACCGGATTGGGACGGCCAACGGCACACGCGGGACACCGCGACGATCCATCTCGGGGTGTCGAGCCGAACGCAGCATGTTGGCCATCTGGGCTCTGACGCTTGGCGAGGCGCTGGCACGGCCGTACGACTTCACGGGTGACCTCCGCCGTCCGGTGTGGGGCGCGACGTCCCACCCGATGGAATCATTCCCCACTGCGGGACCAGACAGACGGAGAACGTGCGCGCAGCTCAGACGCTGGCGGTCTTGATCGCTTCCCGCACGATGTCAACGATTCGATCCACTTGCGCTTCGGTGATGACCAGCGGGGGCGCCACACACACCGTGTCGCCGATTGGGTAGTCAGCGGTGTGTGCGGCGCGGATCCGGGAGATCAGGCCGCGCTTACGTGTCTCGGCCAGGACGCGCGCGCCGAGTCCGACCGCCGGGGCCTTGGTCGCCTTGTCGTCGACCAGCTCCACCCCGCACATGAGCCCCAGCCCGCGCACATCCCCCACGCGGGGCAGGTCGCGGAGCGTCTGGAGCCCGGCCAGCAGGCGCGCCCCCATGGTCGCGGCCCGCTCAACCAGCCCTTCGCGCTCGATGATCTCGAGGTTGCGCAGGCCAACGGCGCAGCAGGTGGGATGGCCGGAATACGTGGCGGCGTGCATGAAGCGCTCGGTCAGCGGTGCGTCGAGGATCGCCCGATGCACGTCGCGGGAGACGATCACGCCACCGAGCGGGAGATACGCGCTCGTGATGCCCTTGGCGAAGGTCACGATGTCGGGCTGGGTACCCCAGTGCCCCAGCGCAAACCACCGTCCGGTGCGGCCAAAACCCGTGATAATCTCATCGGCGATGAACAGCACCTGATGACGGTCACAGATCTCTCGGATACGGGGAAAGTAGTCCGGGGTCGGTGGGATCACACCGCCGGCGCCGATGACCGGCTCCGCGAGAAAGGCCGCGACCGTATCTGCCCCCTCCCGCTGGATGGCCTCCTCGAGCGCCTCCGCGCCGGAGCCCGGGTACCGGTAGGGGTACGATGGCACGATGTGCACAAACCCGGGCACGGTCGGCGCAAACATCCGGTGGAAGGCCGGGATCCCGGTCGCGCTCATCGCGGCCATCGTCAAACCGTGATAGCCGTGGTAGCGCGCAATGATCTTGATCTTGCCGGGTTTCCCCTGCCGCCGCCAGACGTATCGGGCGATCTTGAAGGCCGACTCGTTCGACTCGGCGCCGCCGGTGGTGAAGTACACGCCGCTCATGTTGGAATACGCCAGGCTGAGCAACCGCTCGGCCAACCGTACCGCCGGCTCGTTGGTCAGCCCGACGTACGCGGACGTGAACGCCAGACGCCGCATCTGCTCGGCGGCGACGTCGGCCAGCTCCCCCCGGCCGTGGCCGGCGTTGACGTTCCACAGCGAGGAGAGACCATCAATGTACTCGCGCCCATCGGCATCGCGGAGCATCACGCCTTGACCTGCGACCAATACGAGCGGGGTCTGGTGCTCGGCGGGATGGTGCAGCGGGTGGATCAGATGGGCCTGATCGGTCTGAATCAGGGGCTTCGCACTCGTTCGCGTGTCCATGTCCACTCCTCTGGCTGACAGCCATCATCGGTATCGTACCACGGCTGGCGAGACCGCTACTGTAGTGAGAGCGTATCCACCCGCCGGCCGGCCTGGACCACCACCCCCACCCGCTGCAGACAGGCGATGTCCGCCAGCGGATCCCCGTCCACGCTGATCACGTCGGCGAGCTTGCCCGGCTCCAGGCTGCCGACCTGGTCTGCCATCCCGATCGCCTCCGCGGCTCGGCGGGTCCCCGCGAGAATGGCATCGTGGCGATCCGCACCCCACTCGACCACCTGCGCGATCTCCCACCACATTAGACCGTGCATCGAGTCGGTGCCCAGCGCCCACTTGACACCACTGGCCAGCACGTCTTTGAAGTTCTCCTGGGATTTCTGGCGTGACTCAAGCAGCTTGGCCATGATGGACGGGACGTGCGCGTCGCCCTTCTCGATCCCGTCGGGATGGCCGGAGACCGCGTTGTTGGTCACCAGCCAGATACCGCGGCGGCGCATTTCGACCAGATCGTCGAGCTCGCACAGCTTGCCGTGCTCGATCGTGTCCACGCCGGCTTCGATGCAGATACGCACCCCCGGGCCGCCGTGCGCGTGGACGGCGACGGGCTTGTTGTTGCGGTGCGATTCGTCCACACACACCTCGACCTCGTGGCGTGAGTACGCATACCAGCGCGCCGCGGTCCCCTTGCTCGAGACGCCACCGGTCATAAACAGCTTGGTCAGGTCGGCACCGGCTGCAACGTTCTCGCGGATGTGCTTGCGGATCTCGTCCTCCCCATCAGAGAGCGTCAGGGCTGCGCCATGGCCGTTGCTGGCGTTGATCGGGCGCGCGGCCACCTTCAGGCGTGGGCCGGGGATCCGGCCGTCGGCGATGGCAGACCGCAGCTCGATGTCTATGAAGTGCTCCTCCCCGACCACCCGCAGCGTGGTCACGCCCGATTTCAGATCGGCGCGTAAGTTGCCCACGGCCCGCACAACCTGCCGGGCCGGGGGATGAAAGAGCTGGCCGGTCTGGTCACCCAAGCCGGGGATGATAGAGCAGTGTGAGTGCGCGTCCACCAATCCCGGCAGGATCGTCTGGGCGCCGCAGTCGATGACCTGGGCGCCGTCGGGCACCGCCACGTCGGCCTGGCGACCGACGGCCTTGATCCGGTCGCCCTCCACGAGCACCACACCTTGATCGATGGGAGGCCGCCCCGTCCCGTCGATGATGCGCCTGCCTTTGATCGCGATCAACACGCTGGTCACCTCAGGGCAGCTCGCCCGCGAGAATCCTGCTGAGTTTCGCTGGATCGATGTTGCCTCCAGACACCACGCACACCACCTTGCCGCCTCCAGCCTTGCCCGCCAGCGCCGCGGCCACCGGCGTTGCGCCCGCACCTTCGGCGACGATGTGATTGCGCTCGACCAGCAGCCGGATCGCCGCGGCCACGTCCGCCAGGGTCATCACCAGCGAGCCGTCCAGCAGGCGCGCCAGACGCGGCCACATCTCCGGCAGCACGAACGGTGCGCCGATACCGTCGACAAAACTCGGCGTATACGTGATCTCTCGCGGCGCCCCGGCCGCGAGTGCCGCAGCGAACGGGGCCGCCGTCTCCACCTCGCCCGCGAAGAGGCGGGTCTGCGGCCGCAGGGCCCGGACGGCCGAGGCGATCCCGGTACTCAATCCGCCGCCGCCGAAGGGGATGACCACGGCATCGACATCCGGGAGGTCTTCGAGGATCTCCAAACCGATGGTGCCGTTCCCTGCCATCACCGCCGCATCGCTGACCGGGTGGACGAAGTGGCCGGACAGACCCGCGTAGCGGCGGACCTTCAGCACGTTCATCCACTCCGCGAACGGTACCTTGACGATCGCCGCGCCCAGTCGCCGAATCGCGGCGAGCTTCGCGTCAGGCGCGTGATCGGGCACCACCACACTGCACGGCACGCCCATGCGCCGCGCGTACCAGGCCACGCCCTGCGCCATGTTGCCCGCGCTGGCAGTGTAGACACCCTGTGCCAGGGCGTCTCGTCCGGCCAGCAGCATGGCGTTGCCGGCGCCCCGCATTTTGAACGAGCCGATCGCCTGCAGATTCTCCAGCTTCAGGTAGATCTCCGCGGGCGCGCCGTCAAGGTTGAGGCGCACCAGTGGCGTGCGCAGGAGCGTACCGGCAAGGCGCTCGCGCGCAGCGCGGATGTCCTCGAGCGGGACGGGAACGATCGGTCGCCTGCGGCTATAGCAGCGGCTGAAACACCAGGGAGTTCTTGGTGAAGATCGGGATCAGCACCCGGTTGCGCCGGCTATCGTAGCCGATGTCGGCCGGCGACGGTACGTTTGGTACGACCACCGTGGCCTGACCGTCGCGCGCGACACGGAACACCGCGGACCCGCCCCAAGACGAGATCAACATCGCCCCACCCGGCACCAGCTCGACGCCATCGAGCCCGCCGGCCGGCATCCGGCGCACGTCGCGGCGCTCGCCGCCCGCGAGGGCATACACTTCGCCGATATCGCTAAACGTGACGATGAACGGCCGGCCGTCCGGCAGCACGGTGACCCCGTTGGGCCCGTTGAGTTCGCGGCTCTTCGCGACCGTGGTCAGCCGGCCCATGCGGTCGATGCGGTACACCGCGTCGGTGCCGGAGGGACTGAAGTCCGGCTTGAGCCCGCTGTCCGTGACGTAGACGGATCCATCGGGCCCGGCCGCCAAATCGTTGAGGAACGTGCTCCCCGGCACGTTGATCGAGCCCACAAATTGACCCGTCCTTCGGTTGAAGATCCGCACGGCGGTGATGTCGCTCACATACAGCCGGTCGCCGACGATCGCCATGCCCTTGGGAGCGTTCAGGCGCACGCCGGGCCGGGTTCCGTCGATCCATTTGAGCACGAGGCCCCGGCCGCTCGGCGCGACCCGCGAGATGAATCCGTTGCCGTCGACCCCGGTCGGATTCCCGTTGATGTTGGCCACGAGGTAGACGTCGCCGGCCCGGTCGTAGAGAATCGACTCCGGCGTCTGCAGCCCCACACCCTGCAGGGTGATGGCCATCGGCGCGCCGACCGCGCCCTGGGTCATGGCCAGCCCTATCGAGACGAGCAGGAACACCCACACGCTCACCGACAGCGCCCGCATACACCGCCTCCGCATCAATGGAATCGAGCCCGGTGAGGAATACGATTGGCGGTCCCGGGCCCGGTCCCTCCTGGGGACCGGGCCGGGGAACCGTCTGGCTGGGTCGGGCGGGGGAGCGCCTTACAGACCGCGCGCGAGCAACACGCCTGTGATCAGCCCTCCGAGGACCGTGGCGATCACGATGGCGCGCACGGGCAGGGCCCGACCCGGTGGCTGCTGCCGCTGCTGCTGCAGCCACCACATGAAGTCCGCATCCTGGCTCAGGTCACGGGCGTGGGAGACCTGGAAGGGGTAGTCGCCGTCCACCGGGACGCCTTCGCGGTTGATGGGGGCCTGCGCGTCCTGGTCATCGAGCACCGGCGTCTCGTCAACGTGTCTGGGTGTCTCATCAACGAAACGCGGTGCCTCCTGCTTGAGCGTGTGACCGTTTGAAGATCCGGCCGCTGCCCCCAACAGCCCTTCCGCCGGGGCGTGCGTACCCGCGGACGCGGGCAATTCGTCGTCCGCCGGCACTTGATAGGTCAGCAGTGACTCCGTCATGGGATCACCCTGAAAAATACGATCCAGCGTCGCCGTCGTGGTCACGGTCCACGGCTTGACTACCTGGTGGCGCCGCGGGCGACCGCCCGCGGCGATTTCCCATCCGTCGACCGCGTGATCCACCGCGGGCCCCCCGGTGAGGGCCGGCACCCCCACCTGAAGGGGACCCGCAGCTCCGGCAGCGGGCTCCTGATCCGTCTCATCCGCTAGGGCAGGGGGCGCATCGCGCCGGGCCTGCCGGAATTCTCGCTCAACCGCGTTGACCGTGCGAATCTTCGGCCACAGACTGGATGGAAACCGGTAGAACGTGAGACACGACGCCAGGTCGGCCTCGAGACTGTTCACCGCCCGGTGCCCATGCTTCAGCCACCGCGCGCGCCACTCCCGGAACCGCGCGACCGCGGCGTCCAGATCCGGCGCCGTGAAGATCTGGCGTGCCTCCGACAGGCAGGCGGCCCGAAATTGAGCATCGACCTTTCGGGCCAGGGTGAGCAGCCGGTGGGCTACGCTGATCTGGAGCGGCGCATCGGGGAAGATCGTCTGCACGGCGCTCAGGAGCGCGGGGTGGTCGTCACAGCAGACCAACCGCAACTCACGGCCGACCCCGCGGGACCTCAGGTCCCGCAGGAACGTGCACCACGCTCGCTCAGTCTCGCGGGCAACGGGCCGCAGGGACAGCGGCACGAGACTGCCGTCTTTGGCAATCGCCAGGGCGCAGAGGATGGCCTCCTTCGACCGGCGGGGTTGCGGGCGGCGCAGACCGTCGAGCAGGAGGTAGATGAGGTCCGCTCGCTCCCGGATGGGAACGACCGAACCGATCGGGTCAGCGCTGCCGCCAGCCATGATCTTCTCCAGACGACGGCATGCAAAAAGGCTGCCGTCGAGTCTTACCGGCAGCCCAGCTGACCGAGATGGCCCTGTGGCTTTGCGTCCCCGGATTGCTCCGGGTTTGCCTTTTTCGGTTTCGTATGGTGGGTCGCGTCTGCGAACCCAACAGTGTTTTTGCCCAGAGCCCACACGCGCTAGACATCGAGGTGCGGCGGACGTTTTTTCACCAAATTTTTCGGCCCGAGAGAAGGGAATTCCACCCCGGACCCAAATAGACGACCACATGGATCAGCCCACGCACCACCGGACCGGGGGCCGCAGCCCGCTCTTTGCAGCGCTGCGGCGGGCCATGCGGATGGCCACGGCGGCCAATACATCCGGGGCCCCACCCGTCGAAGACCTGATCGGACTGCACGAAGCGCGCCTGACCCGTCGGAGATTCCTCCAAACTTCCGCCGTAGTTGCCACGACCCTCGGGGCCCGCACCCTCATCGGGCCGCTCGGTCCCGCGGTCTGGGGTGCGGCAGCCCGGCCCGGTGCGCGTGTGGCGATCGTCGGTGGGGGCGTGGCCGGACTCAACGCCGCCTATGTACTACGAAAGGCCCGGATCCGGGCTACTGTCTACGAAGGGGCTCAGCGCACGGGTGGTCGGATGTTTTCACGACCAGGGGCTCTCGCCCCAGGACTGGTCACGGAGTTTGGCGGCGAGTTCATCAACACCGACCATACCGACGTGCTGGCGCTGGTCAAGGAGTTCGATCTCCCGCTGATGGACATGGAGGCGCCTGGTGAAGCAAATCTAACGAACGCCTACGTCTTCGGCGGGCAACACTACACCGAGGCCCAGATCATCGAAGCCTTCAGGCCGATCGCCAGGCGCGTCGCCGCGGACGTGGATCGCCTACCCGATCCGATCGACTTCCAGCATCCCGGCGCCGCGGCCCTGGACCGCACATCGCTGGCGGAGTATCTGCAGCGGGTCGGCGCGACCGGGTGGATCGGCAGGCTCCTGGACATGGCGTACGTGACGGAGTTTGGGCTGGACGCCGGCGAGCAGTCCGCGCTGAACTTCATCACGCTGATCGGTACGGATCTCTCAGCGGGGTTCAAGATCGTCGGCGAGAGCGACGAGCGGTACAAGGTACGTGGCGGCAACCAGCAGATCGTCGATGGTCTGGCCCGCCGTCTCGACGGACAGATCAGGCTGGGCCACCGGCTGACCGCGATTCGCGGCCGGGGCCCGGGGTTCACGCTCAGCTTTGAGCGTCGCGGTGCGGGAGCGGTCGACGTCGCGGCCGCCGTCGTCATCATCGCGATCCCCTTCACCATCCTCCGTGAGGTGGAGATCAGCGTGCCCCTGCCGGCGTACAAGCGGCGGGCCATTCGGGAGCTTGGGTACGGAACCAACGCGAAGTTGATGCTCGGGTTGCTCGAGCGTCCCTGGCGCGCGCGTGGATTCTCGGGCGCCGCCTACTCTGACACCGGGTTCCAACTCTGCTGGGACAACAGCCGGGGCCAACCCGGGCCGGTCGGCGGGATCACGCTGTTCTCCGGCGGAAAACCGGGGCTGGAGGTGGGGCGCGGGACCGCGGACGAACAGGCGGCGCGACTGCTGCCCGGGGTCGATGGTGTGTTTCCGGGTGTCGTGGCGGCACGCAGCGGCACGGCGGCCCGCTGGCATTGGCCGACCTACCCGTTTACGAAGGCCAGCTATGCCTGCTACAAACCAGGGCAGTGGACCAGCATACGCGGAGCCGAGGGCACCGGGGTCGGCAACCTCTTCTTCGCCGGCGAGCACTGCAGCCTGGACTATCAGGGGTTCATGAACGGCGGGGCGGAGACCGGCAGGCTGGCCGCCGCCGCCGTGCTGCGCCGTCTCGGCCTCCGTCGCACCGGCTAGTCACCACCTGGCGTTTCTGGACAAGGCACAGCGGGTATGTGAGAGTGAGAGGGAGATCAACGTGCGCCCGCGCGCCGAGGCGCGGACACGAGATCGTAAGGAGGCCACCGACATGCACACTTGGCGAAGTGGTAGGAGTCTGACCTGGGTGCTCTGTCTCTGTCTGCTGGGCAGCCTGCTGCTGCCGGGCCCGGCGAACGCCAAGACCGCGCAACAGATCGATGCCGACGCGAACGCGGTGCTGGATCAATTCGTGAAACAGGTCCGGGGGTCCCGAGAGTTCCTCCAGAACGCCAAGGGAGTCCTGGTGTTCGCGGGCGTCATCAAGGCCGGTATCGGCATCGGCGGTGAGTACGGGGAAGGCGCGCTACGCATCGGCGGGAAGACGGCCGGCTACTACAGCCTCACCGCAGCGTCCATCGGGCTGCAGCTCGGCGCGCAAAAGAAGGACATCGTCATCGTGTTCCTGCAGGACAAGGCCCTCAAGGACTTCCAGTCTGCCTCGGGGTGGCAGGTCGGTGTGGACGGGTCAGTGGTACTGATCGACCTGGGCGCGGACGCCTCGATCGATACGACGAAGGCTAACAAGCCCATCGTGGGCTTTGTGATCGGCCAGAAAGGCCTGATGTACAACCTGACGCTGGAAGGATCGAAGATCTCGAAGATGCAAAGGTAGCCGGCACGCCCGCTGGACGTTCCTCAGGCGAGGAGCGCCACCACGCGGTCGAGGATGCGCTGAGCCACTTCGAACTTTGGGAGCAGCGGGAGCTCCTCCGGCTCGCTCTTCCCGTCGAGCAGCACGACACGATCGTCATCGGTCTCGAAGCCGCTGTCGGGTGCACTGACGTCGTTGGCCACGATGAGGTGCAGCCCCTTGGCGCGGAGCTTCTCGCGCGCGTTAGCGAGCAGATGCTCGGTTTCCGCGGCAAAGCCGACCTTGATAACCCGGCCGTCCACCGCCGCGAGGATGTCCGGGTTGGAACTCATCTCCACCACCACGGCGGCCGGACCCTTCTTCACCTTCTGCGGCGCCACGGTCGTTGGACGGTAGTCGCTCACGGCGGCGGCCATGATCAAGGCATCCGCGCCGCGGGTCGCCTGCAGCACCACCTCATGCATCTGCAGCGCGGTCGCCACACGGATGACGTCCACGCCGACCGGATCCGGCAGCGCCGTGGGCGCACTCACGAGCGTGGTGCGGGCGCCCCGATCGCGCGCCGCCTCGGCCAGGGCGTATCCCATCTTCCCGGACGAGCGATTGGTCACCACTCGGACCGGGTCGATGGGCTCGCGCGTGCCGCCCGCCGTCACCACGACCGTACGTCCGCGCAGATCGCCCGTCGTCCGTCCCAGGACCCACCGCAGGTGGCCGAGGATCTCCGGCACCTCGGCCATGCGCCCCCGGCCCGTGAGACCCGACGCCATGCGCCCCTCGACCGGCCCCACAAAGTGTGCACCGCGCCCGCGCAAACGCTCAACGTGCTCCCCGACGGTCGGGTGCGCGTACATGTGGGCGTCCATGGTCGGGACGATGACGAGCGGAGCCGGCGATGCCAGCACCGTGGTCGTCAGGACATCGTCGGCCAGCCCCAGCGAGAGGCGGGCCATCGTGTGCGCGGTGGCGGGGCACACGACAATGAGCGCGGCGCGGAGCGCGAGGGCGACGTGGTCCATCGCCACCTCGGACATGGGATCGAAGAGATCGGTGAGCACAGGACGATGGGTCAGCGCCTGAAAGGTCAGCGGCGTGATGAACCGCGCCGCCTCGCGCGTCAGCACGACGTCGACCTGGGCGCCGTGCTGAACCAGCTTGCTGCTCAGGTCCGCGGCTTTGAAGCAGGCAATGCTGCCGGTCACGCCCAGCACGAGGCTCTTGCCCTGCAGCACCGTTGGCATGGGATCTCCTCGTTACGGCGCCGCCGGGCTCATCTCGTAGACCATGCGTAGCCCCTGCAGGATGAGGTGTTCATTCACGACGGTAAAAACATCGGTCCGCGGAGCAATAAGGTGCACCAGCCCACCGGTCCCGACAACGCGCGCGTCCCGGCCGAGCTCTGCCTTGAATCGACGGACCATGCCTTCCACAAGGCCTACATGCCCAAGCACGACGCCGGACTGGATGGCCATGATGGTATTGCGGCCGATCGCGCTCTCCGGGACGGTCAACTGCACCCGCCGCAACTGTGAGGTGCTGGTAAAAAGCGCCTCGGCACAGACCTGGAGTCCCGGATGGATGGCGCCGCCGAGATAGTCCCCTTCAGCGGTGACGCCGTCGAACACCGTGGCCGTGCCAAACTCGACCACCACGACCGGGCCGCCGTACAGGCGAAAGGCAGCGGCGGCCGCGACGATCCGATCGGCGCCCACGTCCCCCGGCGGCTCGTAGTGAACACGCACCCCCGTCTCGACGCCGGGTCCCACCACCAGTGGGGTGGTCTTGAAGTAGCTCCGGCAGACTTCCTCAAAGACGGTGGTCAGCGGGGGGACGACGCTGCAGATCGCAATGGCCTGCACGCCGGACGGCTCGAGCCCGCGCATCTGCAACAGCGCGTGGAGCGTGGAGGCATATTCGTCCGCTGTGCGACGTGTGTCGGTGGCCATGCGCCACGACGCGATCAGCTCCTCGCCACGGAACGCGCCGAGCTTCACGTTGGCGTTGCCGATGTCCAAGACCAGCAGCATCTCGCGTCTCATTGTGCGGTCTTCAAACGTTCCAGCCCTACGGAAGCACCCGGACCGTCACGACCGCCGCGCTCACGCCTCTCTTGCCGTCCGAGACGACGTAGACGAAGCCGTCGGTGATGCCGGCCTGCGTGGGCCGGTAGGTGGCGACGGACCCGGTCAGCGTGATCGGCGCGCCCCGCGTGGACGTCGCGTACGGCAGGGAGAAAGCCAAACGGTCATGGTCCAGGTCGGCCGCCAGCCGCGACAGGTCCACGCTGACGGGAGATGCCACGGGCGTCGTGAGGACGATCGCATGGGCGCGCGGCCGATGATTCCTTGGGAAGCGCGGGTGATTCCGGGCCAGGATATGGTCCATCCGGTTGGTGATCCGTCTCACGGCGGCGTTCTCAATGCCCAGGAAGCCGTGAAACGTGAGGGCGTCGCACGCATCGATCCCGTCGGTGCCCGTAAGGTCGAAGCCCCCGAGGAGCATCTCGAGCTGCGAGTCTACCCCGGCGAGCAGGAACTGCGTGTGCAGCGTCACCGAGTTGGCCGGCGTCGTGACAAAACACCCGTCCTGCCCGTGAAACAGTACCTGGACCGGCGCTCCGACAAACCCCGGTTGCAGATTCGGGATCCCGGGATGGCCAATGTACAGGGAGGTACCGGCCGGCGACGTCACCGGGGTGGAGAGCATGCTGCCGATCCCGAGCATGTGCTGCGCGACCACGGACAGCGTGCCCCGGCTGGTCCCAGCGAGGAAGACATCCAGGTTGAGCCAGTTGACACGTGAGACGACCGCGACGATATCGTGCGCGTGGACGGCCGAGACCCGGTACAGATCGTAGAGGGGGTTCGGCAGGGGCCCGTTGGAGGGCCGATCGATGGTCAGCGTCAGGTAGCCGCGGCGCGCAAAGAGCTCGGCGCTCCTGACCAGGAAGTTCTGCCCGGCCGTGAAGACCTGGCCCGTCGCCGGGTCTCCGGTAATCCCGGTGTCACCGTTGCCGCCGGCAAAGAGTACCACCAGGGCCTTCGGCCAGCCGGTCGGCCGGTGCAGCATGAACTGCACGGTGACGTCGCCTTCAACGCCGTTGATGACGTCTCGGCGGGTGACCATGACGCCATACCTGCCGCAGGGAGCCGAGTCGATGATGACAAGCGGCGATTGCCGGCTATCGGTCGTGCACGCGGGGTTGGAATCCGCCCCGGCCGGGGTTGGGTGCCACAGCACGATCCCGAACAGGAGCGCTACCAGGAGGCGTCCGATCCAGCGCGCGAGCGTGTGCATCTCGCCTTCCCCCCACCGCGTGAGCGTGACGGGGCATTTCGACTGCGTCTGATGACCCTCCTTCGGACGGAACTGGGAGATCCGGCGTTAGCGGGCAGGTCGCGATGCGCTGTCCCGGACGCGACGCCGGCGGCGCTGCAGCGCAACGGTGGCGGCCTCGAAACCCGCGACGTCCATCAGCTTGGGCTCGATGTCGATACCCCTGATCCAGATAAGACCGGGCGGGAGCGGGTTCACCACCGGCGGGGTGAACTCCAGTGCCTCACCAAGCGCCAGCCTGACGAAGATGCGGGGCATGTTCAGTCCCGCCCGCGCGAAAAACAAATGGGTCGTGAAGAATCGCGCGATGTTAATTTCGGTGGGATTGGGCACGTCCTCGCGATCGTACGTCATGTCCACGCTGAAGATGCCGTGGGGACGTGGATCGATGACGCGGATCGCCTCCTGGGCGATGCGGTCGACCGCCGGATCCGAGACGGTCACGCCGGCGCCGGTCTGGCCAGTCACACCGGAGGGCGCACGGTTCGCAAACTCCCAGTAGAGTCGCTTCCGCCCCTGGGCAACTACCAGCGCGCCCTCATGCCAGATCGACTGCCACGTGACGGAGACCGCCTCCAGATGCTCGGAAGCGATGAACGCTCCCCACCCGTCGTGGAAGTCGATCCACTCGCGCGCCTGCCCCAGCTTCCCCGCGGAGAAGGAGCCGCGCCCCGCGCCGCCCATGGTATGGCGAATCCAGATGCGCGGGCCCAGCGTCTTGAAGGCCCGCGTGAGATCATCGTGCCGATTGAGCAGGACGGTCGCCGGCACCTTGGGTCCAGAGGCCTGCCAGCGCTGGTACGATAGGTACTTGTTTTGGCAAAGCTCGACCGTCTCGTGCGGTGGGAAGAAGACGCGCACCCCGAGTGTCCGCAGGGCGTCGCGTGCCTTCGAAATCGCGTGGACCTCGAGGTCCGGCGCCGCGTAGATCGTCTCGGCACCCGACTCGGTCACGATGGATTGCAGCACCGGCAGGTAATCGGCCTCGTCGGCCCGAGGGACGAGGTATCGTTCATCCGTCTCGGCGCGCTGCAAATGGTACGGATTGGCGTCGATCCCAACCAGATGAAACGACTCAGGCGCGAGCCGCAGCGCACGTGCGAAGTTGATTCCGGCAGGCCCTCCGGCACCGGTGATGAGCACCCGCCTGGCCACCCGGCCCTCCGTCCTGGACCATCTCCCTGGTCCCGGTCGCGATAGATCCCAACCCCTCTTGCTATGTACATCTAGTACCCAAACCTCTGCTGTTTCGCCCCGCCGTCCGCTTCAGTTGCCACCGAGCCTGCATCGACCTGCGCGTCGAAGCAGAAGGCCATGACGAGCGGGTACACCGCGCCGTAGGCCACCGCCCAGGCGATTTCTTCCGCCGGCGCGCCGAGGAGCAACATCCCGCTCACCACCTCCTCGTGCCACCAGGACAGGGCGTCCGGCCAGAGGCTTGAGGCTCCCAACAGCACCAGGCCATAAAAGATACCAAAGGCGACCATACCCCGCGCCGCCAGCTGCCAGTACCGTGGGCGAAGCCAGAGGACCGTGCTCAAGATCATGACGGCGCTGAACAGGCCGGCGTGCATGACGGGCACGCCCGCCCGCACGGACGCGAGCAGCAGGAGCGCGAACACCACCGACAAGGCCACCAACCGCTTCGTCACCGTGACCGCGTCGATCGACAGGCGAACTCCTGGGTTTCTGACGGCGACCATCAGCCACACCAGTCCACCGTTGGCAAAGGAGAACAGGACATCCTCGACACCAATCGGCCAGTCGACGATACGCACCGGATTCCAATACGTGGGCACAAACACCAGCGAGTATGCGGCCCCTGGGATGCCGAACACCGCGCTGAGCAGCGCGGGTTTGCGCTGGTGCGTCGCGAGCCGGAGGCCGATCAGGCACAGCGCGGCAAGAAACAGACTGGTCCAGAGGTAAGGGTGCTGGGTCACTCAGCCTCTACCGCCATGGCGATGGCTTCCCCTCCGCCGAGACACAGGCACGCCATGCCGCGCTGCCGGCCGCGACCTCGGAGCGCGTGCACCAACGTCGTCAGAATACGCGCACCCGTAGCCCCCAATGGATGTCCCAACGCCACGGCCCCGCCGTTGACGTTGACACGACGCCAATCCCAACCCTGGGCCGCGAGGGCCTTGCCGTTCGCGAGGATCTGCGCCGCAAAGGCTTCGTTGACTTCCAACAGGTCCACGTCTCCGAGCGTCCACCCCAGTTTCTCGAGGAGACGCGGGATGGCTTTCGCGGGGGCGTCAAAAATGTACCGGGGCTCTACGGCCACGTGCACATACCCGGCGATGCGGGCCAGCGGTTGGGCGCCCATTGCCCGCGCGTGAGCGTCACTAGCGACGACCAGAGCGGCCGCCGCGTCATTGAGGCCGGGAGCATTGCCCGCGGTGACGCGGCCGTCCGATTTGAAGGCGGGGCGAAGCCGACTCAGCGCCTCCAGGGACGTGTCGCGGCGCGGCGTCTCATCGCGGTTGACTTCTACCCGCTCGCCGGAGTGCCCGGCGGTCATCACCGGGACGATCTCCGCGTCAAACTTGCCGCCGTCGACCGCGGCCACGGCCTTCTGGTGACTGGCGAGCGCGTAGTGATCCATCTCCTCGCGGGTCACACGATATTCATCCGCGATGAACTCAGCCGCGCTGCCCATCGCCCAGTCTTCAAACGCACACCACAGTCCATCGACGATCACCGAGTCCCTGAGTTGGGTGTTCCCGTACCGCAACTGGTTCATACGCCCGTCGACGAGGTGGGGCGCCCGGCTCATGCTCTCCACGCCGCCGGCGACGAACAGGTTGCCGTCCCCGGCCCGAACGGCCTGGGCGGCCAGCGCGACCGCCTTTAGACTTGATCCGCACACCTTGTTGATGGTGGTGGCGCCGACGCTCCTGGGTAGGCCACCCAGAACCGCCGCCTGGCGAGCCAGATTCTGCCCGAGGCCGGCCGACACGACATTGCCCATGTAGACTTCGGCGATCTCGTCCAGGCTGCGCACGGCGGCTCGGTCGACCGCGGCGCGGACGACCGTCGCCCCGAGCTCTGCGGCCGGCACGCTTCCCAACGCCCCCTGTAGTCGCCCGATCGGGGTGCGCACCGCACTGAGAATGACGGCATCGTGTGTCATGTGACCAGCATATCGCGGCGAGAACATCTCAACTAGGTCCAGACTGAGTTCCGGCGAAACGAGGGACGACCGGTCCCGGGAGGCTGAACGACATGTCTGAGTCACTGCTCTGGAATGACCTTGCTCGGAAACTCGCCGACGAGATCTCCTCTGTTCCCGCCGTTGCCGGTCTTACGATCTTGGACTTTCGAACAGGCCGAACCCTCTCCCTGGGCGGGCACGAGGTCTTCCCGACGGCCTCGACCATCAAGATCCACATCCTTGCCCAGCTCCTGCGAAAGGCCGAAGCCGGCGAACTCGATCTCTCCCGGCGCCTGCTAATCGAGCGAGCGATGTGCGTCCCGGGCAGTGGCGTGTTGTCCTACCTGGAAGACCAGGAGAACCCGACCATCCGGAATCTGGCCACTCTCATGATCGTCGTGTCCGACAACACCGCCACGAACCTGTGCATTGATCTCGCAACAATGAATGGGACGAATGAACTGCTTGGCACGCTCGGGTTTGAGAAGACGCGACTCCGTCGCAAGATGCAGGACCACAGGGCGGTGGCCAGCGGCAACGAAAACACGGCATCGCCCGACGAGATCGTCAGATTTCTCGAGATCCTGCACCGCGCCGAGCGGTTGAGCCCCTACGTCTGTGGCGAGACACTGAAGGTTCTGAAGAAGCCGAAGCGGGGCTTTCTCATGCACGGGTTGCCCGTCGACGTTGAGATGGCCAACAAGCCCGGAGCCATGGATCGGGTCCGCTGCGACGCGGGGATCATCTATCTCAAGCGGCGACCGTATGCGATCTGCGTGATGACGAAGTATGGGCTGGGTCATCCTACGGTGCAGGAGGCGTTCATCGGGAGCATTGCTCGCATCTCTCACGAACACCTGAGCGCGCTGGATGCGACAAGCGGTCACGGACAGGGTGTGCCCCGGGAGTTCCTCGATTAGAGAGCGCGGAAGGGACCGGGTACCCTTGGGCGGCCTGACGTGGCTGATGTTCGCCCACTTCACCAACGACCTGTACGCCAACTACCTGCCCGCGCTGTTGCCGCTGCTGGCGGAGGCGCACCGCTTTGGCCTCGGCCAGGCCGGCCTCCTGATCTCGATCGCGACCATCAGCGGCTCGCTGCTGCAGCCGGTATTCGGGTACCTGGCCGACAGCGCCCGCCTTCGCATCTTGGCCCCAGTGGGGCTGGCCGGCGCAGCGCTGGGGTCAGCGTTGCTCGGCGTGGCGCCGTCGTACCTGTGGCTGGCGGTTGCCACCGTGGTGCACGGCCTTGGGATGGCCGCATTTCACCCACCATCCGCGGGCCTGGTGCACCAACTCTCTGGATCCCGCAAGGGCGCGCGGATGGCCACCTACATCATGGCCGGGCAAATCGGACAGGCGCTGAGCCCGCTGTGCGCGGCACTCGTGGCCGTCCACGTCGGGCTGCCGTGGGTGGCTCTCACCGTTGCCCCGGCGCTGATCGCGGCGGCGGCGCTGACGCGGGTCATCCCCTGGGAGTGGCACGCCGCGCAGCGATCCGAAGCGCCGGCCAGCCTCAGGGACACGCTGCGCCAGAACCTCGGTGGGCTGACGCGGCTGATGGGCTTGATCCTGTCGCGGTCGATCGTGGTGCACGCCATGCTGGCGCTGCTGCCGTTCCTCTATCGCGCCCGAGGTGCACCGGCCACGGTCGGCGCCGCGGCGATCACTGCGATGATCCTCTCGGGTGCGTTCGGCGGGATGATCGCGGGGCATCTGTCGGACCGCTACGGCCGGCGCCTGACGCTGTTCGTCTCGTTTGCGCTGGCCACCCCACTGTTCCTCGCCGCCATTCTCTCCACGGGACCGGTGTCGCTCGTCTTCCTGGTCATGGGCGGGGGCGCACTGTTCGGGTCATCGTCCCTGGTGACGGTGGAGGCGCAGAGCCTCCTCCCCACCCACGCCAGCGTGGCCGCCGGGCTGATGATGGGCGTCGGCCTGGGGATTGGCGGCGTCCTGGTCGGGCCGATCAGCGCCGTGGCCCAGGCCTTCGGGATCATCCCGGTCCTTACCGTCGTCAGCCTCCTGCCGCTGCCCGGCAGTCTGCTGACGCTCTCGCTGGCGCGGCGAGAGCCGGCTATGCGGTTGCGACGATGAGGACCATTAGACGGTTTTGCGAGCGTCTGTGAGATTGCTCACACAAGGAGACGGTACTCCACGCGACGAACAACGCAGGTATTCGTCATCCGTTGAAGGCCCAAGCCCGAATGTCGTAGCCACGCCCCAGAGAGGTGGTCTGTGATGAAGCGTGTCCTGGTCTGGCTCGTGATCTCTGTGATCGTCGCGCCCGCGGTGATGAGCCCGGCACGCGCGGCCCCGGCGGCCCGGACGCTGTTTGTCGCCGTCGGCGGCACGACGCCCAGCTTGAACCCCTACACGGTCGGCAGCACGCCGGCGAACGCCATCTTCCTCCAGATGTTCGAGGGGCTGACGCGGGTCAGCGACAAGGGCAAGCTCGAGCCCGCGCTCGCCACGTCCTGGCGGGCCGTGAACGCCACCACGTGGGAGTTCGTGCTCCGCAGCGGCGTGCAGTTCCACAGCGGGCACTCGTTTGGGGCCGATGACGTCAAGTACTCGATCGAGCAGGTGCTGCGGCCCGAGACCCGCGCGGTGCAGCGCACCCGCATCGCCCTGGTGACCGCGGTGAATGTCGTCAACGAGCGGACGGTGCGCATCGTCACGGAGCGGCCGTTCCCGCTGCTCCCGGCGCAGCTCGCGACCATCTTCATCGCGTCGAAGCGCTATGCCGAGGAGAAGGGCGACGCGTTCCTGGCCGACAACCCGTCGGGCACCGGGCCGTTCCGGCTCGTCACCTGGCGGCCCGGCGGCGAGCGCATCGAGTTCGAGGCGTTCGACCGCTACTGGGGCGGCCGGCCGCAGATCGACCGCGTCCTCTACCGCCAGATCCCCGAAGGCGCCACACGGGCCGCGGCCCTGATGGCCGGGGAGGTGCACATCGCCAACAACCTTCCCATCGACCTGGCGGAGGTCGTCAACCGCACACGCGGGTATCGCGTCGTCAGCGGCTTCCTGGGCAACGGCCTGATCATCGCCTTCAACCTGTTTAAGGATGGCCCGCAGCAGAACGCCAAGGTGCGCGAGGCGCTGAGTTACGCCGTCGACCGCGAGACGATCCTCCGCGATCTGCTCAAGGGACACGGGCGGGTCCTCAACGGCCAGGTCCTGACCCCCGAGGCTTTCGGCTACAATCCGGGGCTCAAGCCAATCCCGTTCGATCGCGAGCGGGCCAAGCGGCTCATGGCGGAGGCCGGGTTTGCCAACGGCTTCAGCTCGACGCTGGCTACGCCCATCGGCCGCTACCTGATGGACCGCGAGATCGCCATCGCGGTGGCGGCGCAGTTCCAGGAGGTCGGCGTGCGGATGACCGTCCAGGGCATGGACCTGGGCAGCTTCGGCAAGGGGCTGCTCGAGGGACAGTTCCCGGTCTTCCTGGTGGGCTGGCAGAACAGCCCGCAGTTCGACGCCGACACCGCGCTGCAGTGGTTCCAGTCGTCCTCCGCCTACAAGTGGACCGGCGATCCGACCACGGACGAATTGCTGCTCAAGGCGCGGACGACCGTCGACCCGGCGCAGCGTCAGGCGCTCTACGCCCAGATCACGGAACAGATGCGCACCAGAACGTTCCCGTCGGTCTTCCTGTTCCAGACCAAGCTGCTCTACGGCGTCTCGGCCCAGGTCGACAACTTCGTGGCCAGACCGGACGAGTACTACAACTTCCGCACGATCCGGGTCCGCTGAGGAGGAGCACATGGCGCGCGCGCCCGAGATGAACACGCCACGCCTGCGGGCCAAACTCGCCCAGGCCGGCCTGGACGGCCTCATCCTCGCGTCGCCGGAGAACTTCTTCTACACGACCGGAGCCGTGATCATGACCCTGCGGACGCTGCGCGACCGTCTGGCGTTCAGCGTCGTGACAACGAACGGCGACTCGCTGGCGGTCGTCTGCAACATCGAGGAGTCGCTGACAAAACAGGACTCCTGGGTCTCGGACGTCCGGAGCTACGTCGAGCGGAAGGAGCATCCGATCGATGCGCTGGCCGCGGCCCTGCGGGAGAAAGGCTGGCATCGGGCGCGTCTGGGCTATGAGGCGCGCTTCCTGCCGGTGGCCCAGTTCGAGCGCCTCCGCAGCGCGCTGCACGAAGCCACCCTTGTCCCCTGCGACGACATCATCATCGGCGTCCGGGCGGTGAAGACGCCCAAGGAGGTCGAGCGCATCCAGCACGCGGCCCGCGTCACCGAGCGGGCGATCGCCGATGCGTTTGCCCAGGCGCGCCCGGGCGACACCGAGAAGTCGGTGAACGACCGCATCCTGACCAACATGCTCTCGCTCGGCGCGGATGCACCGCTGTTCAGCGTGTTTGGCACCGGCGCGAACGGCCTGCACGCGCACGCCATCCCCGGCAGCAAGCGGCTCACGTCCGGGGAGGCCGGCCGGGTGGACTCGGGCGGCGAGTTCGGCGGCTACATGTCCGATCTCGCCCGCAGCGTCGGGATCGGCGATGTGCCGGGCTATGTCGTCGATGCCTACAAGAAACTGCGCACCGTGCAGCGCGACACGATCGCCTTTCTGCGCCCGGGCCGGACGGCGGCGGAAGTCTTCGAGTTCTGCAAGGCGTCGTTTGCGCGGCATCAGCTGGCGTTCATGATGCCCCACATCGGGCATGGGATCGCGGTCCTCGGGGGCGAGATCCACGAAGAGCCTAACCTCCACCCCTTCAATCCGCTGCCGCTGGAGGCCGGCATGGTGTTCAACATCGAGCCGATCTTCATGGACTTCGAACGGCGGTTCGCGCTGCACATCGAGGACGCCGCCCTGGTCACGGACGCCGGCCCGGTCATCCTCTCGGACGCCCTGCCCACCGAGGAGCTGACGATCATCCGGTAACCCATGCGGCAGTTTGTCGCCCGCCGGCTGCTGCAGGCGCCGCTGTCCCTGCTGCTGGTGAGCGTCGTCGTCTTCGTGATCCTCAACCTCACCGGCGACCCGGTGACGGTCTACCTCGGGACGGACGCCACGCCGGAGCGCATCGCGGAACTGCGGGCCCAGCTCGGCCTGGACCAGAGCCTCCCGGTCCAGTACGTCCGCTTCCTGCGGGGGGTCGTGCGTGGCGAGTTCGGGCGCTCGCTCACGTACGATCGGCCCGCACTCGGTGTGGTTATCAATCATCTGGGCCCCACGGTCCGGCTGGCGGCGGTCGGCCTGGTGCTCGCCCTGGTTCTCGGCCTCACGCTCGGCACCGCGGCCGCGGTCCGGCGAGGAACGTGGATCGATCATCTCGTGGGCGGGTTCTCCGTCGTAGGTCTGTCGATTCCCAGCTTCTGGCTCGGCATCATGCTCATCGTGGTCTTTGCCGTCAGGCTCCACTGGCTGCCGACATCCGGGATGGAGAGCGCCAGGCACTACCTGTTACCGGCCGCGACCCTGGCGACCTTCCTGGCCCCTCAGTTCACGCTCGTCGTCCGCGCCAGCCTCCTGGACGTCATCCACGAAATGTACGTGACGACCGCTCGAGCCAAGGGGTTGATCGAAGCCCGCATCCTCTCTCGTCATGTCTTTCAGAACGCGCTGCCCCCGATCATCGCCTTCGTGGGGCTCCAGCTGGGGACACTCCTGGGCGGCGCCGTGGTCACCGAGACCGTGTTCGCGTGGCCGGGGCTGGGCCGCCTGACCATCGACGCGGTCTCACAGCGCGACGTCCCGGTGGTCGAGGCGGCCGTCATCGTGCTGGCCCTGGGGATCGTGATCAGCAACTTCGCGGCCGATCTCGCGAACGCGCTCGTGGATCCGCGTATCCGATACGAGTAGCGATGGCCGAGGAAGCGACCCGCGCAGTACCCGTGGTGGCGCCACGACCGCGCCGCGGGCGGCGGGACACCTCTCTGCTGCTAGGTCTCGTCGTGCTCGCCGCGATCGTCGTGCTCAGCGCCGCGGCGTCGTTCGTGACAAAGCACGACCCGGTCGCTCAGAGCCTGGGCGACCGGCTGCTCCCCCCCATGTGGGCCAGCGGCGGGTTGGCCCGCTATCCCCTGGGCACGGACGGGTTCGGACGCGATGCGTTGAGCCGCCTGCTCTTCGGAGCCCGGATCTCCATTGCCGTCGGCCTGGGTGCCGTCGTGCTCTCGGGTGTCATGGGCACCGTGCTGGGGCTCGTCGCGGGGTACAAGGGCGGGTGGTTCGAGGGCGTGATCATGCGGCTCTCCGATGCGCAGCAGGCGCTGCCGCCCGTCCTGCTGGCCATCATCATCGTGGCCGTGTTCGGGGCCAACATCGCCAACCTGACTGTCGTGCTGGCCGTCTCCTCATGGGTGATCTACGCTCGGGTGATCTTTGCACGCACCGTGGTCCTGCGCCAACGGGAGTTCGTGGAAGCCGCGTATGCGCTCGGGGCCACGACCGCGCATATTCTCTTCCGACACCTCCTGCCAAACCTGTGGGGGCAGATCATGGTGATCTCCGCCCTGCAGGCCGGGCGCATGATGCTGCTGGAAGCCGGGTTGTCGTTCCTGGGGCTTGGGGTCCCGGCGCCGGCCCCGGCGTGGGGCTCGATGCTGGCCGACGCCCGCACGTTCGTGTTCATCACCCCGTGGCCGGCGGCCATCCCGGGTCTGGCCATCGTGCTGACGGTGTGGAGTATCAACCTGATCGGAGAGGGTCTGCGGCAGCGGTATGAGCCCCGAGGCTGATGGCCGTAGGACTCGTGCTGGAGGCCGCGCCCGGCGACGCGTCGAACACCCGCTTCAAGGGAGGACCAACGTGGCAGCGCAGCGACAGGGCACGACGCCGCGGGGCGCGACCAGAGCGCGCCGCGGCGACCGCAGCGAGTTCCCGCATTTTGGGCCTCTTGAGTTCCGCTCTATCGGACCGTACCGTGGCGGTCGCGTCGTCGCCGTGGCGGGCGACCCGGTACATCGGAACGTGTTCTACTTCGGCTCGACCGGCGGCGGCGTGTGGAAGACGGAAGACGGCGGTCTCTTTTGGCAGAACGTCTCGGATCCGTACTTCAAGCGCGCCTCCGTTGGCGCGATCGCCGTCGCCTCCGCCGACCCGAACGTCGTGTATGTCGGGATGGGCGAGACCTGCATCCGCGGCAACGTCTCCCACGGCGACGGCGTGTACAAGTCCATGGACGGGGGACGCACCTGGAGCCACCTCGGCCTCCAGGCCACCCGCCACATCGCCAAGGTGCGCGTGCACCCGGGCGATCCGAACCTCGTCTACGTCGCGGCCCTTGGGCACGTGCATGGCCCGAACCCGGAGCGCGGCGTCTACCGCTCTAAGGACGGCGGGACCACCTGGAAGCGCGTCCTGTTCCGGAGCGAGAAGGCCGGCGCGATCGACCTCTCGATGGACCCACACAACCCGCGCGTCCTCTACGCCGCGTTCTGGGAAGCGGTGCGCCGGCCCTGGGAGCTCGTGTCCGGCGGCCCAGGCAGCGGGATCTTCAAGTCCACGGACGGCGGAGACACCTGGACGGAGATCACACGCGCCAAAGGGCTGCCCACGGGCGTGCTGGGGAAGATCGGGGTCGCGGCCTCGCCTGCGCGCGAGGATCGCGTGTACGCGATCGTCGAGGCCGAAGACGGCGCGGTCTTTCGTTCCGACGACGGCGGTGCCTCGTGGGAGAAGCTGTCGCCAGACCGCAACTTGCGCCAGCGCGCCTGGTACTACCACCACATCGTCGCGGACCCACAGGATGCGGACACCGTGTGGGTCCTGAACGTCGACGCCTGGCGCTCCAGCGACGCCGGAAAGACCTTCGAGATCGTGACCATCCCGCACGGCGACAACCACGACCTCTGGATCGACCCAAAGGACCACGACCGCATGATCGAGGGGAATGACGGCGGGGCCACGGTCACCTTCAACGGCGGCAGGAGCTGGTCGACGATCTACAACCAGCCGACCGGTGAGTTCTACCACGTGACGACCGACACCCGAGTGCCCTACCGTGTCTACGGCGCGCAGCAGGACAACACGACCATCAGCATACCGAGCCGCTCGACGCTCGCCTCGATCATGCGCGAGGACGCGATCGAGATTGGGGGCGGCGAGTCAGGATACATCGCGGTGCGGCCGGATGACCCCGATGTCATCTACGCCGGCTCGTACCTGGGCTTCCTCACCCGCTACGACCACCGCACCGGGCAGTCGCGAAACGTGATGGTCTGGCCCGACTGGACGATCGGCGGGGGTGCAAAGGACGCGCGGTACCGCTTCCAGTGGACCTTCCCCATCGTCATCTCACCGCACGATCCGAACATGCTCTACGCCTGCGCCAACCACGTCTTTCGTTCACGGAATGAGGGCGCCTCCTGGGACGTGATGAGCCCCGATCTCACGCGGAACGACGCCTCCAAGCTCGGACCTTCCGGCGGCCCAGTGACCAAGGACAACACCGGCGCCGAGTACTACTGCACGGTCTTCGCCTTCGCCGAATCACCGCTGCGGCAGGGCCTCTTCTGGGCAGGGTCGGACGACGGGCTGGTACACGTCTCGCGCGACGGCGGAAAATCCTGGCGGAACGTCACCCCGAAGGGGCTCCCGGTCTGGGCCACGATCCGCGTCATCGAGCCTTCCCCGCATGCGCCCGGCACCTGCTACATCGCCGCGGAGCGCTACCGGCACGATGATTTCCGACCGTATCTCTTCAAGACCAACGACTACGGCCGCACCTGGACAAGGATCGTGAATGGGATCCCCGACGATGACTTCGCGCGCGTCATCCGGTGCGATCCCGCGCGACCCGGCCTCCTCTACGCCGGGACGGAGACCGGCATCTACGTGTCTTTTGCCGACGGCGCGCGTTGGCTGCGCTGGCAGGCGAACCTCCCGCATGTACCGGTCCACGACATGGTCGTGAAGGACTCCGACCTCGTGCTCGGGACCCACGGCCGGAGCTTCTGGCTCTTCGACGACCTCACCGTGCTGCGGGAGTGGTCGCGCCGGATCGAGCGCGAACGCGCGCACGTGTTCATGCCGCGACCGACGATGCACTTCCGCAGGAGCCGCGGCTTCCCCCACAAGCCGGTGAAGGGGCAAAAGAACTACCGCTTCACCGCGGCGACGATGCATACGGTCTGGCCGGTCGAGCAGGAACCGACCGGCGAGATGGTCGACGTCCACCTCGACGGCGGCAAGAACCCGCCCGACGGCGTCATCGTCACGTACTGGCTGCGCGACGAGCCAACGGGGGATGTGATCCTCACATTCCTGGACGCGCGCGGGCGTGAGGTCAGCAGCTTCACCAGCAGGAAGAGAAACGAGACGGAGCCGGAGGACAAGGAACCGCGCCTGCCAAAGGGGGCGGGTCTCAACCGCTTCGTGTGGAACATGCGCTATCCTGACGCGCGAAAGCTCAAGGGCGACAAATCCATGGAGGAATTCGAGAGCGCGCGCTCGCGGGCCCGCTTGTCGTACCGGGCACGTACCGTGTGAGTCTGAGGCTCCCGAACGGCGCGACCTCGAGCGCGTCCTTCGAGATCCTCAAGGACCCGCGCACGGCCGCGACGCAGCAGGAATTCCAGACGCAGTTCGACCTGCTGCTCGCCATCCGCGACAAGCTCACCGAAACACATGCGGCCATCGACCGCATCCGCGAGATGCGCACACAGGTCGGCGACACCGTGAAGCGGGCGGAGGCGCTTCGCGCCCAGGCTCGCCGGAGCGCCGGGTTCCGACGGCTCGCGCAGGCCGCCGAGCCTCTGAAGAAGAAGCTGACCGCGATCGAGGACGAGCTCGTCCAGTTCCGCGCCCAGAGTCGCCAGGACACCCTGAATTTTCCCATCAAGCTCAACGCGAAGGTGGGCATGCTCGGCGGCGGCGTCGCGTCCGCGGACGCCCCGCCAACGAAACAGTCTACCGAAGTATTCGCGTATCTCTCACGGCGCATCGACGAACAGCTCAGGCGCTTGCGGCGGCTCGACGACAACGGCATTGCGGACTTCAATCGGCTCGCACGCCGGTCCGGCCTGCCGGCCATCGTCTCTACGATCGCGGCACCCGGCCGGCGTCGGCCCGCGGCGAAGGCGGCAAGAAAGTAGGCACGACACCACTCAAGGAGGCAAGCATGATACGACTCGCTGGGCTCCTGAACGCTGCGACGGTAATCGACGGGACGACGCTGGCAGTCTCGCTGACAATCGCCGAGTTCTTCTACAAGTTCCACTCCTTCACCCTGGAAGCGCTCGCGTTTCTCGGGACCTGGTACGCGATGCGGCGGGTCGCGCGATTCCTGGCACAGGTCTCCTAGAC
>Ga0187893_10000843_pt1 | contig 77523 bp, 73 predicted proteins | sample MA1701074metaG_FD_139574 | JGI IMG/M metagenome (GOLD analysis project Ga0187893, IMG submission 139574) | White microbial mat communities from a basaltic lava cave in the Kipuka Kanohina Cave System on the Island of Hawaii, USA - MA170107-4 metaG ...
CACAGGAACCAGAGGAGCGGCCTGGTGGGGGCGCGCAGGGCGGGGAGGGGGTCGGGGGGAGACGGCGTGGGGGGGTGGAGGGGGGGGGGGGGGGGGGGGGGGTGGGGGGGGTGGTCACGATCGCACCTCGTCGTCGGGCTCGTAGTCGAAGCTCAGCCCGCCGATCCGCACCGTGTCGCCCGCACTGGCGCCGGCTCGGGCCAGCGCCTTGTCGACGCCGAGGGAGCGAAGCCGCGCATGGGCGTACTCGAGGGCCTGAGGATTGGTCAGGTCCGAAAGGGCGACGGCCCGCTCGGCCTGGCGGCCGACCACGCGGTAGGCGTCGCCGTCGCGCTCGACCTTGAAGCCCTCGCCGACCGGGCGGTGCACGACGAAACCCTCCGCCTCGGGCTGGCCGGCGCGCGCCTCGCGCACCAACTCGGCCATGCGCCCGACGACCTTGGGGATGCCGATGCCCGAGACGGCTGACACGGTCAACTCGGCCCCACCGTCGACGTAGGTGCCAAGTCCGGCGTCGGGGCCCTGCGCCTCGCCGTGATCGCCGCCGACCGCGACCAGATCGGCCCGGGAGCCGACGACGACCCGGGGCCGCTGCAGCAGGTCGGGCTGGTACCGGCCCAGCTCGTCGAGCAGCACGCGTCGTTGCTCGGCCGGTTCGGGCAGCCCGGCGTCGGACCAACCGAGATCGACCAACACGACCAGGGCGCGGGCCCGCTCGACGTGGCGCAGGAACCGGTGGCCGAGGCCCCTGCCCTCGCTCGCGCCCTCGATCAGCCCGGGGATGTCGGCCACGACGAACTCGTCGCCGTCGTCGAGGCGAACGACGCCCAGGTTGGGCTCGAGGGTCGTGAACGGGTAGTCGGCGATCTTGGGTTTGGCCGCCGAGATCCGAGAGATGAGGGTGCTCTTGCCCACGTTCGGGAAACCGACGAGGGCCACGTCGGCTACCAGCTTGAGCTCGAGGCGCAGCCAGCGCTCCTCCCCGATCTCGCCCTGTTCGGCGAAGGAGGGGGCGCGGCGCCGGTTGGACAGGAACCGAGCGTTGCCCCGGCCGCCCCTGCCTCCTTCGGCCGCCAGCCAACGGTCGCCGGCATGGGGAAGGTCGGCCAGCACCGCGCCGTCCTGGTCGAGCACCATCGTCCCCTCCGGCACCACCACCACCAGATCGCCCCCCGCCGCCCCGTGGCGGCGACTGCCCTTGCCGTGCACACCGTCACCGGCCCGACGGTGGGGACGGTCGCGAAACCCGAGCAAGGAGGCGATGTTGCGGTCGGCGACGAGCCACACGCTGCCGCCGAGGCCGCCGTCGCCCCCATCCGGGCCCCCCCTGGGCACGTGCGCCTCACGCCGGAAGGCGACGCTGCCGGCACCGCCGTCGCCGCCCTTGACGTGCAGGCCACACTCGTCTACGAATCCGGGCACGACTGCCGAGGATACGGCGTCGCTGTCACCGTCCCGGCCTATCTTGGCAACATGAGGCGCGTCGGGGCTGGACCGGAGCCGGGTGTCGCCCACGCCGCCCTACGCGTCGACGGGCCGGCGGCGACGGTGGAGCGCGCCGCCCGCGAGGACGTCGAGGCGGCCATGCTGGCCGGCGGCGCCACCCACGCCCGGGGGGCGGGGCACCGGGCGCAACCCGAAGAACCCGACCGGTTCCGCACCTGCTTCGAACGCGACCTCGACCGCATCCAGCACAGCCGCCCGTTCCGGCGCCTGGCCGGGAAGTGCCAGGTGTTCATCGCCCCGACCGACGACCACCTCCGGACGCGCCTGACCCATGCCATCGAGGTGGCCCAGGTGGCAGTGAGCATCGCCCGCCCCGTCGGGCTCAACGTCGCTCTCACCGCGGCGGCCGCCACGGGCCATGACTGCGGCCACGGGCCCGCGGGCCACGCGTCCGAAGGAGCCTTCTCGCCCTACCTCGACGGCGGGTACCACCACGCCACGTACGGCGCGGATGTGGTGCTCGTCCCGCTCAACCTGTGCGCCGAGACCCTCGACGCGGTGCGCAACCACTCCTGGAACCGGCCCGCGCCCTGCACCCCCGAGGGCGAGGTGGTGGCCTGGGCCGACCGCATCGCCTACCTGTGCCACGACTTCGAGGACGCCGTTGGTGCCGGCATCGTCACGCCCGGTGACCTCCCGGTCGAGGTGGCCGAGGTGGTCGGCACCGATCGGCGCACGCAGCTCCACCGGTTCATCACCGCCATGATCGACTCGATCATCGCCAGCGGCGCGGTGGCCATGCGCCAGCCTGAAGCCGACGCGCTGGGGGCATTCCGGGCCTTCAACTTCGAACGGATCTACCTGCGGCCCGCGTCGGTCGACCAAGCGGAGCGGGTCACCATGCTGTTGCGCGGGCTGGTCGACTGGTTCGTGGCCCACCCCGACGAGCTCGGCGGTGAGGCCGCCGATGCCCCGGTGACGGGATCGACCGGCGCCGTGGCCGAGGCGGTGCGTTACGTGAGCGGCATGACCGACCGCTTCGCCCTGGCCCTGGCCGTCGAACGACTCGGCTGGGACCCGTCCAGGCTGCCACGGGGGTTGTGAGGAGAATCGCCCTCACTCGTTCGCTGGGCTCACTCCGTTCGGGCGAGCTGGATGGCTGCCGCCTTCGGCGGCGTCGAGAGCTTGTCGTCGATCGACCGGGCCTGGGCCATGCGGCCCGGCGGCGCCAGCCGCCGAGAGCGGCCGCGCCGGCGGATCGATCGACAGCTGGGGGGCTTCGGCGGAGCCTCTGCCCCCCGGGCCCCCCGCCGGTCCTGGGCGAGGTGGTCCGGAGTTACTCGGCGGCGGCGGGGGCGAGCGGGCGGATATCGACGAGCTTGCGGCCCTTGCGGTGGCCGAACTTCACGGTGCCATCGGCGGTGGCGAACAGCGTGTCGTCGCCGCCCCGGCCCACGTTCTCACCCGGGTGGAACCGGGTGCCGCGCTGGCGCACGATGATCGCGCCGGCCCGCACCGCCGTGCCGTCGTACACCTTCACGCCGAGCCGCTGGGCGGCGGAGTCGCGGCCGTTGCGGGTCGAGCCGCCACCCTTGGTCTTTGACATCTAGTGTCCCCTCAGGTCGGTTCGTTGCGTAGTTCGGCGAGGGCGGTCGGCGCCGCGGTGCCTGTGGACACGCCGGTGATCTCGATCACGCTGTAGCCCTGACGGTGTCCCCAGCGCCGGCGCGACCGGGACTTGTTCTTGTACTTGAACCCGACGATCTTCGGGCCCTTGGCGGCGCCCACCACCCGCGCCGAAACGGAGGCGCCGGCCAGCGCGGCCGGCGCCGCGATCACGGCGTCGCCGTCGACCACCAGAACCGGGGTGAACGACAGCTCCGTGCCGTCGGTCGCGCCGAGGCGCTCCACGTTGACCCGCTGCCCCTCTGCGACGCGGGTCTGCTTCCCACCGGTCTTGATGACTGCGTACATAGGGCTGGGATGCTACCGGACGGCGGAACCCCTCCGATGCCGACCTCAGGCCCGACCTCGGAGGCTTTCAATCCAACAGCACACGCTCGAACACCAGGCCGCGCCCGTTGCACTCGGGGCAAACGCCGGAAAACGACTCCAGCAGGCCCTCCCCGATCCGTTTTCGGGTCATCTCCACCAACCCGAGCTCGGATATCTCGAACACCTGCGTACGGGTCTTGTCGCGACCCAGCGCGTCGCGGAACACCCTGACGACCTCGTCGCGATTGGCTCGCACCTCCATGTCGATGAAGTCGCAGACGATGATGCCCCCGATGTCGCGCAGGCGAAGTTGACGGGCGATCTCGACCGCGGCCTCGAGGTTGTTCTTGAACACGGTCTGCTCGAGGCTCGACGTGCCCACGTTCTTGCCGGTGTTGATGTCGATCACGGTGAGCGCTTCGGTGTGCTCGATGATGAGCGACCCCCCCGAGGGCAGCCACACTTTTCGGTCGAGGGCCTTGTGCAGTTGCTCGTGCACATGGAAGCGTTCGAAGGCCGGTAACGGCTCGACGGCGGCGTCGTAGTACTCGACCCGATCGACCAGGGTCGGCGAGATCGACGCCACGTAGTCGCGGACCTCCTCGAACAGGGCACGGTCGTCGATGACCACGCTGCGGTAGTTCTGGTTGAACTCCTCGCGGATCACCCGCACGGCCACGTCGGGCTCCCGGTACAGCAGGGAAGGGCCCTTCGCCCGCTCGGCATGGGCCTCGATCCGGGCCCACTGCGCCAGGAGGCGGGCGATGTCGCCCTCGATCTCGGCGGCGGTTACGTTCTCGGCCGCGGTACGCACGATGATCCCGTGGCCGGCGGGCCGGGCCCGGTCGAGGATGGCCCTGAGCCGCTTGCGCTCGTCGTCGGGCAACCGCTTGGAGATGCCATACGTCGAGCTGTTCGGCACCAGGACCACGAACCGGCCGGGCAGCGACACTTCCTGGGTCAGGCGAGCGCCCTTGGTGCCAATCGGGTTCTTGGTGACCTGGCACAGGATCATCTGCCGCGGCTTGAGGATCTGCTCGATCCGAGCCTGGCCGCTCTCCTCGATGTCCTCGGGGTCGTAGTGGACGTCGCCCCGATAGAGCACGGCGTTCTTCGGTGTGCCAATGTCGATGAACGCCGCCTCCATCCCGGGCAGGACGTTCTGCACCCGGCCGAGGTAGACGCCACCGTGGATCTGGCTGGCGTCGTCGGCCGGTCGTGACACGTAGTGCTCGATGAGGGCGCGGCCTTCGAGCACCGCGATCTGCGTGGCTGCGGGCGACACGTGGACGCACATGAGGTAGCGGCCGACGGCCCGACCCTTGCGTTCTCGACCTCCTTCCTGGGAGGGTGCCGCCGCCTCCGAGACAAGCCGGGTGTCGACCCCAGCCTCGGCGGGCGCGGAGCGAGGAGAACGCGCTCTCGCGCGGACCACGGGCTTCGCGCCAGGCTCGGAACGAGCGCCCGTTCCCGCGCTCGAGGCGCCGCCAGCACGGCCGCGCCCGCCGCGCCGGCGGCGGCGACGGCTGGCGCCCCCGACGCGCCCGACCTCCGCGCTGGTCCCCGCGACGTCGTCCTCGTGGCTCCCCCGCGGGGCCTCGTCCGCCCTGCGAAGACCTCCGGTCGCCCCGGGCGATGCCAAAGGAGCAGGGCGGGTGTCGCCGATCCGGGGTCTCGGGACGGCCTCACGGCCCGAACTGCTCGCCGGATCCCCGGCGAGGGGGGCGGCGCGATGGCCGGCCGCGGCGACGTCGCGGTCGGCGACCGCGGGCGTGTCCTGTGGCGCCTTTCCCACCAGTGCCCTGGCCGCGACCTCGGGGTCGCGAGGACGGCCCTCGCCATGACGATCGGGCAGGTCGTCGGGCCGAGAATCCGTGTCACCTGCCGCCGCGCCGCTGGTCGGGCCGTCCATCGACGCGCCGACCGAGCCGGCGGCCCCGGTCCGGCTGCGGCTCCGACCACCACGAGACCCGCGACGGCGGGGGGGGCGGGGCGCTTCAGTGCGCTCGGCGCCATCCTGATCGGTCAAGCCCTTCGGGGCGGACTGGTCTGAGCCCAGCTCCCCGTTGTAGGGATCGGACATGAACACGGTCCTTCCTCATGACGCACGCGCCTGGGCGTACGGAGCCCGCGTCGCGTCGTGCGGGAGCCCGATCGGCTCCCGCAGCGCGCCGTCGAGCTGCATCCACTGGTGAGTTCGCAACACGCGCTCCTCGCGCAAGTCGCCGCCGAGGGCGACGAGCAGCTCGGAGGGCCGGACGCTTCTGGGCTGGGTATCGAGCTCGGCGACAAGCGTCGCTCCGGCCCGGGAAAGGCCCGCCGGGGTGGGGCCCACCACCTCCAACGACCGTATGGCGGGACGGACGTCGTCATGGACCTCGTGTCCCTTCCTGGTGCGGCCGACGACGAGGCTGTCGGCCCCAAGGGCCGCGTCGACAAGCTCGGTGAGGTGAGCGACGCTCACCCCGGGCACCGTCACGCGCCATGTGCAGCGGACGACCGCCTGCTGCAGGGACGCGGTGCCGGGCGGGACCTCGGCCGCCCCCTGCACGTGGAAACCGACGGGCAGGGCCGGATCGAGCCGGGCGGGTAGGGCTTCGAGGTCGAGCGCCGGGCCGTGAGGGGCCGCGCCACCACGGGCCGCGGGCGCAGCGGCCTCGCCAGAGGCGAAGTCGAGCTCGACGTCGAGCTCGACGTCGAGGTACTCGCCGAGCGATTCGGCACCGGTCGGCAACGCCAACCCGAAGCTCAGCTTTGGTCGAGGGGAGAAACCCTGCGTGTACACCACCGGGAGCGACGCCCGTCGCAACCCTCGCTCCCAGATGCGGGCCACGTCGCGGTGGCTGGTGAAGCGGACCTTGCCCAGCTTGGAGAACCGCAGGCGCACCCTCATCGCCGGCCCGCTGTCCGCCGGGGCATGAGCGCGACGGGCACCTCGCCGCCGCGCTGGAGATCCTGACCGGTGCCCTGGCTGCCGCCGGCGGGCGGCCGGGCCGAGGCCACCACGTGCTCGAGGCCGTACCCGGTGCAGGCACCGCAGTCGTAACACGGCGTCCAGCGACAGTCGGGCAAGCCCACCTCGGCCAGCGCGTCGCGCCAGTCCTGCCACAGGAAGTCCTTGTGCAGTCCGGCCGAGAGGTGGTCCCAGGGCAGCACCTCGTCCTCGTCACGATGGCGGTACACGTACCAGTCGATCGAAAGGCCGTGCTTGGCCATCGCCTCGGTCCACAGGTCGAGGCGAAAGTGCTCCGACCACTCCTGGAACACCCCGCCCCGGCGCCACACCTCTTCGATGACGGGGCCGAGACGTCGATCGCCGCGACTGGCGAGGCCCTCGACGAGGGTGGCCCTGGGATCGTGCCAGCGGAACTGCACGCCTCGGTCTCGACGGAGCTCGTCGCGCAGCAGGTACATCTTGCGTTGGAGCTCTACAAGGGTGTTCTGGCCGAACCATTGGAACGGGGTGAACGGTTTGGGCACGAACCCGCCCACCGACGCCGTGACCGACGCCCCCTTCACCTGCGCCCGCCCGATGTCGGCGCAGCGCCGGGCCAGGGTGGCGATGCCGAGCGTGTCCTCGTCGGTCTCGGTGGGCAGGCCGGTGAGGAAGTAGAGCTTCATGCGCCGCCAGCCCTGGGAGTAGGCGGCGCCGACCGCGCCGTAGAGGTCGTCCTCGGTGATGAGCTTGTTGATGACCTGGCGCATGCGCCACGTACCGGCCTCCGGCGCAAAGGTGAGGCCGCTGCGTCGGGCCTTGCCGACCTGCGCGGCGATGCCCACGGTGAAGGCATCCACCCGCAGGCTGGGCAGGGAGACGGACACCTGCCCGCAGTTCGTCGGGTCGTCGACGGTCTCTGCCACCACCGACTCGATGCCGCTGAAGTCGGCGGTCGACAGGCTGGTGAGCGCCACCTCGTCGTAGCCGGTGCGGCGCAGGCCCTCGCGCACCATATGGCGAACCTGCTCGGCCGGGCGTTCGCGGACCGGTCGGGTGATCATGCCGGCCTGGCAGAAACGGCAGCCCCGGGTGCACCCACGGAACACCTCGACGTTGAGGCGGTCGTGGACCACCTCGGTGAGCGGGACGAGCTGGGTCTTGGGGTAAGGCCACTCCGCCAGGTCGGCGATCGTGCGCTTCTGCACCACGGCCGGGACGTCGGCGAACCGGGGGGTCACCGCGGCGATGCGGCCGTCGTCGTGATAGGCCACGTCGTACATGGCGGGGACGTAGACGCCTACCACGTGGCTCAGCTCGCGCAGCACGTCGTCACGACTGGCCCGACCACCGGCCTTCCACGCCCCGACGACCTCGGTGATCTCACCGACGACCTCCTCGCCGTCGCCGACCACGAAGAAGTCGACGAAGTCGGCCAGCGGTTCGGGGTTGTAGGTGCAGTGGCCCCCGGCTCCGACGAGCGGGTGCTCCGGCCGGCGCTCGGCCGCCCGCACCGGCACACCGGCCAGGTCGATGCAGTTCAGGACGTTGGTGTAGACGAGCTCGGCCGACACGTTGAAGGCCAGGATGTCGAACCCGCCGGCCGGTCGGTGCGAGTCGACCGAGAACAGCGGCAGGCCCCCGGCCCGCAGGAGCGGTTCGAGGTCGACCCAGGGGGCGTAGGCCCGTTCAGCCACCGCGTCGGGGCGCTCGTTGAGGAGCTCGTAGAGGATCTGCAGGCCTTGGTTGGGCAACCCGATCTCGTAGGTGTCGGGGTAGGTCAACAGCCAGGAGACCTTGCCTCGACCGTGCGCCGGCGTGCGGGCACCGTCCTCGCAGCCGATGTACCGCGCTGGCTTCTGTACCCGGGGCAGGAGTGGCTCGAGCTGCGGCCAGACGGAAACCATGATCGCTCTACCCTACTTGCCCGTGCCTACTTGCCCGTGGTACTTGCTCCCTTGTGACCGCCGCTTTCGTGACCGCCGCGACTATCCCCTTGTGTAGCTCCGTCCTACGGCTGGGACGCTCGGCCAGTCGGGGCGCGGGTCAGCTGAAGCGGCGCATGTGGATATTGAGGACGAGACCGATGGCCGCGAACATGGCCAGGGCGGATGACCCGCCGTAGGACACAAAGGGGAGCGGGATGCCGGTGATCGGCATGAGCTGCATGGTCATGCCGACGTTCTGGAACACCTGGAACAGGAACATGGCCAGCACCCCGGCGCACACCAGCGTCCCGAAAGCGTCCCGGGCCAGCTGCGCCGTACGCCAGATCCGCCAGCAGATGATCCCGAACAGCGCGAGAAGCGTGGCCGAACCGGCGAAACCGAGCTGCTCCCCCACGGCCGTGAAGATGAAGTCGGTGTGCTGCTCGGGCACGTTTCGCAACCGGGTCTGGGTGCCTTGGAACAGCCCGGAGCCCATCCAGCTCCCGGCCCCGATGGCGATCTTGGACTGGTTGATGTTGTACGAGTCGCTGCGCAGCTCGGTCTCGGCTTCGAGGAAGGACGTGAGCCGGGCCCGCTGGTAGTCCTCGAGCAGGCCGGTGTTGAGGATCACCCCGGCCGCCAGCACGCTGCACAGGACGAGGGCCAGCAGGTGCCGGGCCCGGGCCCCGCCGACCAGGAGCACCGCGGCCGTGATGGCGACGACCACCATGGCGGTACCGAGGTCGGGCTGGGCCATGATGAGCAGCAGCGGCACCCCGCCGATCGACAGACAGGCGGCCAGGCGGCGCAGGTCGATCTCGTTGTGGAACTGGCCGACCAGGGCGGCGAGGCCGACGATCACCGCCAGCTTGGTGAACTCCGACGGTTGGACCTGGAACGGCCCGAGCTGGAACCACGCCTGCGCGCCGTTGCGCTCGGAACCGAGCGGCGAGACCACCAGCACCAGCAGCGTGACGACGGCGCCGTACAACAGGATGGCCAAGTCGCGGTAGTTGCGGTAGTCGAGGAGAGCTACGCCGGCCATGAGCGCGAACCCGGCGACGACGAACACCGCTTGTTTCGTGACGAACGACGTGTCGTAGGGCTCGTCTCCCCCGGGCCCTCGGGTGGCGCTGTAGACCATCAGCACCCCGAGCCCGGCCAGCGCCACCACGCAGCCCAGCAGCACGCCGTCGACGTGGCGCCACGGCGCGGCCGGGTTGCGGCGCAGGCTCGTGGCCGGCCCCCGTGGAACGGACGCGGAGAACGAGGGCGTCGCCATCAGTCGGTCACGTCGCCGGCGGCGAAGGGGTCGGCCTGAGCCGCCAAGGGGGCGTCGAGCACGCCGCCGGGCCCCACGGTGCGCATGAGGGACGGGTCGGCCAGCGGCTCGAGGATGCGGCGAACGAGTGGGGCGGCCGCGATCCCGCCGAAGCCGGACTCCTCGAGCATCGCCGCGGCGACGTAGCGGGGGCTCTCGATCGGCCCGAAGGCGACGAAGACCGCGGTGTCCGCCTTGCCCGCGACCTGCGCGGTGCCGGTCTTGCCGGCGACCGTGAAGTTGTCGGGAAAGCCGAGGAACGAGCCGGCGGCGGTGCCCTCCTCGACGTTGTTCACGGCACCGGTGAGCCCGTCGACGATGGGCTGGCGGACCTCCGGGGGCAGGGGAACGGTGTTGATCACCCGCGCATCGATACTCCGCAGGACGTCGCCCGAATCGCGATCGAGGACGCGCGCGGCGACGTTGGGCGCGTACACGGTGCCGCCGTTGGCCAAGGTCGCATAGGCGTTGGCCAACTGGAGTGGCGTCACCAGCATGTCGCCCTGGCCGATGGCGAGGTTCACGTTGTCGCCGCTGCGCCAGTCCGGGTTGGGGAACGCTTCGGGGTTGGCTGCGTTGCGCTGCCGGCGCGAGTCGGCCGTGGGGACGTGGCCGCTCTGCTCGATGGGCAAGGGGATCCCCAGGTCCTCACCCATCCCGAAGGCTCTCGCCGCGTCCTGGATGGGGTCGCCGAAGGTGTCGCGCTCGATCCAGAACCGGTCGCCGAGGCCGAAGAAGTAGACGTCGCTGGAGACGGTGAGGGCGCGGCGCAGGTCGACGACGCCGTACGGCTTGCTCCCCGCGTTGCGCTTCACGCAGGCGCCCGAGCAGTTCTGGATGCGGTACACGCCCTGGTCCACGATGGTGGTGGCGTCGGTGATGGCGCCGACGGTCATGGCCGCGTAGGCGGTGACGAGCTTAAAGGTCGATCCGGGCGCGTACTGGCCCTGGATGACCCGGTTGTTGAGCGGCGCGAAGGCGGCGGGGTCGAGCAGCGCCCCGTACTCCGCGGTGTCGATGCCGTTGGTGAACGCGGCCGGGTCGTAGTCGGGGAACGACGCCATCGCCACCACCGCACCGTCGCGCGTGTCGAGGACGACGGTGGAACCGGCGGGCGCGGCGTTGGCGGGGTTGTTTCCCGACACCCGGCGCGTCCGGGTGCGTTCCAGCTCTTCGCGCAGCGCCGTCTCGGCCACGGCCTGGAGGTCGGCGTCGATGGTGAGCTGAAGGTCGTCGCCGGGTACGGGGCGCGTGTAGGACAGCTGGCGCACGGTGTCGCCCTCGGCGTCCACCTCGAGGACACGCCGGCCCGGGGTGCCTCGCAGGTCAGCCTCGTAAACCCGCTCGACGCCGGTCTTGCCGACCTCGTCGTCAAGTTGGTAGTTCTCGGCGTTGCCCGCCTCGATGGCGTCGGTGAACTCCTCGTCGTTGATGGCGCCGGTGTAACCCAGCAGGTGCGAGGCCAGGCGGCCGTACGGGTAGGTGCGGATCGGTCGAGCCTCGACCTCGATGGCGTCGGTGAACTCCTCGTTGTGCTCGCTCAGGTAGACGGCAAGCTCCTCGGGAACGTCCTCGGCCACGGGGACGGGCGTGTAGGGGCTGAACCGCACGTCGTCGAGGCGGTTCTCGATGACGTCGACCGACGAGGCCTGGCCGTAGCGGGTGAGCTCCTCGGCCAGGCGTCCGAGCACGCGCGCTCGTTCGCCCTCGTCGAGATCGTCGAGCGTGCTGCGGTCGGCGGTGACCACGATCGAGATCCGGTTGTCGACCAGCACGACACCGTCGCGGTCGAAGATCCGGCCGCGCGGCGCCGGCTCGATGATGACCCGCTGCTGGTTCGCCTTGGCGGCCAGCTGGAACTCCGGCGAGGCCATGACCTGCAGGTACCACAGGCGGGCGAACAACGCCGCGAACAGCGAGATCGTGACGATGCCGAAGACGCCGAGACGAAGGTGGGGCGAGTCGTTGCTCATGCCATCGACGTCACGGTGCTGCCCGCGGAGCCGGGCTCATCGCGAGGAGAGCCGCGGGCGCGTATCGGTCATGGCCCAGCGGGCGGCGCGGACGGCGGGCAGGATCAGGAGCATGTTGATCAGGGCCACCACGGCGATGATGCCAGCCAGGTCGCCGCGAATCAGGTCATCCTGGCCGACCATCTCCCCACCGACCGCGAACAAGACGATGCCGAGCATGCTCCCCGCGCCGGCATTGAGCACCGGGATCCACCACGCGCTACGCAGCACCGTGCCCTGGAACGACCCGATCGCGTAGCCGGTGATGGACAACGCCAGGGCGGAGAGGCCAAAGGGTGTCTGCACCAGCAGGTCCAACGCCAGGCCGGCCCCGAAGCCGACGAACGCGCCCTGATCGGGGCCGCCGGCCAGGGCCGCCGCGATGACCACCAGCACGACCAGGTCGCCCCGGGAACCGAACAGCTCGATGCCGGCGACGAGCGAGGACTGCAGGGTCAGCGCCACGGCGATCACCAGCGCCCAGCGCGCCCCGATCACCGGTGCCTCGGGCCCGACAGGGCGCGTCGGTGCCTCGGGCCCGACGGGGCGAGCCGGTGGCGCGTCATGGCGCGGGCTCCCACTGCAGGACGCTCACGAACGACAGCCGGTCGAGGTCGGCCAGCGGCTCGAGACGCAACTCCTGGGCCAGCAGGGACGACGACGAGTCCACCTCTGACACGGTGCCCACCGGGATGTCGGCCGGAAAGATGCTGCGGTCGATGCCGCTGGTGGTCAACGAGTCGCCTTCCTGCACCTCGACCCCCTGGGCGATGTCGTTGACCGTCAAGGTCTCGCCCTCGCCGTTGCCGTGCGCGATCCCGACCTCGCGAGACAGAACATGGCGCACGCCCACCTCGAAGTCGGGGTCGGTGACGAGCCTCACCACGGAACGACCGCCGGTCACCTGGACCACCCGGCCGACGAGGCCGGAGCCGGTGACCACCGGCATGCCCTCGGCCACGCCATGGTCGCTCCCCCGGTTCAGCTCCACCGTGTGGTCGAAGTTCGAGATCGGCCCGGAGACCACCCTGGCCAGCACGGCGGAAAGGTCCCGCACCGTCGGGAGACCGGTGGCATCCTCGATGTCCTGAGCCCGGGCGATGGCGTCGGCACCGCGCACGGCATCGCCCTCGAGCTCCGCGATCTCGGCCCGAAGCTCGGTGTTCTCGTCGGCCAGGTCGTCGTAGTTGACCATGCCGTTCCAGGCGTTGGTGAGTGGTTCGAACACGGTCGACGCGGCCGAACGCACCGGTCCGAACACGGTCGACGCCGCGGCCCGAAGCTCGCTCACGAAGCCGGCGCCGCGAAAGTCCAGGGTCAGGACCGTGATCGACGACAACACGAGAAGGACGAGCGTGAAACGAGAGCGGCCGGTTCGCCGGGAGAGCGCCACGAGGGAGCCGGTGTCAGTGGCTGGTCGACGAGAACAGCACGCCCTTCAGGGCCTCGAACTCCTCCAGGGACTGACCCGAACCGATCGCCACCGCGTTGAGCGGGTCGGGGGCGATGAGGATGGGCATCCCGGTCTCGTGCTGGAGCCGGGCGTCGAGCCCGTGAAGCAGGGCGCCGCCGCCCGCCAGCACGATGCCTTGTTCCATGATGTCGGCGGCCAGCTCGGGCGGGGTCTTGTCCAGCGTGACCTTCACCGCGTCGCAGATGGAGGCCACGGGCTCTTCGAGCGCCTCGCGGATCTCGTCGGTGGACGTGACGATGGTCTTGGGCAGACCGGTGACGAGGTCGCGGCCGCGGATCTCGGCGTGCAACTCTTCCTGGAGCGGCCAGGCGGAGCCGAGGGCGATCTTGATCTCCTCACACGTGCGCTCGCCGAGGGCCAGGCTGTACTCCTTCTTGACGTACTGGGCGATGGCCTCGTCGAGCTCGTCGCCCCCGACCCGCACCGACTGGCTGGCCACGATGCCGCCGAGCGAGATGACCGCAACCTCGGTGGTGCCGCCGCCGATGTCCACGATCATGTTGCCGGTGGGTTCCTGCACCGGCAGGCCGGCCCCGATGGCCGCGGCCATGGGCTCTTCGATGATGTAGGCCGGCTTACGGGCGCCGGCGTACTCCGCAGCCTCCTGCACTGCCCGTTGCTCGACGCCGGTGATGCCGGAGGGGACGCAGATGACCATGCGGGGCTTGACCCAGCGGCGTTGGTTCACCTTCTGGATGAAGTAGCGCAACATCTTCTCGCAGATCTCGAAGTCGGCGATGACGCCGTCCTTCAGGGGCCGGATGGCCTGGATGTGCGCCGGCGTCCGCCCGATCATCCGCTTGGCCTCCATGCCCACGGCCAGCGGGCGGCCATCGCGGGTGTTTATCGCCACGACCGACGGCTCGTTCAAGATGATGCCCCGGCCGCGCACGTAGATGACGGTGTTGGCCGTTCCGAGATCGACGGCCATGTCGCGACCCATGAACGAGGAGAGGACGTTGTCGGGCATCGAAGGGGCTCCGGACAGCCGGGAGATCGAGGCGGAGCCTACGGGACACCACCCCCCGCTTCAAACCCCACCGCGCCTTGCGCCGCCCCACCCTGCCCGCGCCGGCCCGCACCGCCCCGCACCGCCCCGCTCCCCCCGCTCCCCACCCACTCCCCCCGCTCCCCACCCACTCCCCACCCCACTCCCCACCCCAATCCGAATGTGCGGCGGTTGTCCGGGTCACGTGACCTCATCAGCAAGCCCGGGTCGCGTGGTTCGCACCATCCGATCAACGCTCACCGCCGCTCCCTTCCCCGCGGTAGGTGCACACCCCCGAGCCAACCGGCGGCACAAACGTCGAGCGGTTCAGAGGCGGGGGAAGAACAGGGCTATCTCCCGGGTGGCCGCTTCGGGGCCGTCGCTGCCGTGGACCAGGTTCTCGGTCGTGGTGGTGGCCAGATCGCCACGAATCGACCCGGGCTGGGCGTCGTCGATGTTCGTCTCGCCGATCAGCGTTCGGACCAGTTGCCACGTGTTGTTCGAGGGCCCCTCGACCACCATGGCCACGATCGGTGACCGGGTGACGAGGTCGACCAGATCGCCATAGAAAACCTTGCCCACGTGCTCCGCATAATGCTGCTCGGCCGTGGCCCGATCGAGCACCCGCAGCTCGGTCGCCACCAGCTTGAGGCCCTTGCGCTCGAGCCGGGAGATGACCTCGCCCACCACGCCCCGCTCCACCGCGTCGGGCTTGCACATCACGAAGGTCCGGTTCATGGTGCGGAAAGCTACCGTGGCGACCGCACGCCTAGCGCCGGCCGCGCAGGTGGGTGCGAGCTGCGCCCACGACGTAGAGGGACCCGGTGACCAGCACCGCGTCGTTGACGTCGGCCAGAGCCAACGCCCGATCGACGGCCCGGCCCACGTCGGCCACCACCTCGACCACCGGGGCCTCCCCATCTCCAACGGTCGCGGCGGCGGCGACCTCGTGCGCCGGGACCGCTCGGGGCGATACCGGCGCGCAGGCGATTACCACGTCCGCCCGCGCCGCGCCGAGCGCGGCGAGGACGTCGGCGACGGGCCGGGGCCCGAGCATCCCCACGACGAGGATGCGCCGCCCGGCGACGACGAAGTCGTTCTCGAACGTACTGGCCGCCGCAGCGGCGCCATCGGGATTGTGGGCGCCGTCGAGGACCACGAGCGGCGACCGGCGGACAACCTCGAAACGGCCGGGCAACGACACCTCCGCCAGGGCGGCGCGCGCCACATCGGAGTCGACGGGGCGACCGAAGAAGGCCTCGGCGGCAGCCAGGGCCACGGCCGCGTTCTCACCCTGGTGGGCCCCGTGCAGCGCCAAGAAGACGTCCTCGAGATCCGCCCCTGGCGTGCGAACATCGACCAGCCGGCCACCGATGGCTACCGCATTGGTCTCACAGGCGAAATCCGCGAGCCGTTCCCAGACCTGGGCGGCGCCGGCCGTCCGAAAGATCGGCGCCACGTCGGGTGCCGTCTCGCCCAGCACCAGCGTGCTGTTCGCCTTGACGATGCCGGCCTTCTCCCGAGCCACCGCAGCACGCCAGTCACCGTGAAAGTCACTGTGGTCCCGGCCCACGTTGGTGACGACCGCCACGGCCGCGTCGGCCACGTTGGTGGCGTCGTAGCGACCCAGCAGGCCGACCTCGACCACGGCCACGTCGACGGCCACGTCGGCGAAGTACCGGAACGCCGCGGCGGTGAGGATCTCGAAGTACGACGGCACCACCCCGGCGACGCCTTCGACGGCGGCCACGTCACCCAGCAGCGTGGCCAGGGTGTCGTCGTCGACCGCCTCGCCGTTACGGGCCACGCGCTCGTTGATCCGCTGCAGGTGCGGGCTCGAGTAGGTGCCCACCGTCAGGCCCGAGCCGGCGAGGAGCGCGCTGACCATCTCCGCGGTCGAGCCCTTCCCGTTCGTCCCGGTCAGGTGGACGACCGGGTAGGCGTGCTGGGGGTCGCCGAGCACGGTGGCCAGGCGACGCATCCGCTCCAGGGACAGGCCGTGCACACGCCCGGCCGTCGCCTCGAGGTTGACGTGGGCGTCGAGGTAGACGAGGGCGGCAGGCAGGTCCACGGCGCGCGCACCCTACCGGCCCCTCGAATCAGCCCCCCGCAGGCCGAACCGGCGAACGCTTCAGGTTCGCTCAGCCGGCGGCGCGGAGCTCGGCGGCGCGTTGGCGGGCCAGCTCGGCCGCGTCGATGGCCCGCTCGCGTGCCACCTCGGCCGCGTGGCGAAGGTGCGGCCGGGCGGCCTCGGCCGCTTCGAACGCCCGCAGCCGAGCCAGGTCGGCCGCGTGCTCCACCCTGGGGCGAGCCGCCTCCGCGGCCAGCAGCGCCCGTTCTACCGCCGTCTCCATGGCCGGGCGGGCCCGGCGGGCGTAGCGCAACACCGCGGGCGACGCCGCCAGGGCGGCCTCGGCCCGGCGCCGGGACCGGCGCTCCATGCACAAGCCCACCACCGCACCCGCCAAGGCAGCCTCGGCCGCGGCCTTGGCGACGCGGGGGGCTAGCGCCGGGGCCTCGCCCGTTGGGTCCTGCTCGCCGGGTTCGCCCGCCATGACCGCCCGGCAGCCGCCGACCGCTGCGCCCACGAAACCACCAAGGACCAGGCCCTTCACCATCTTGTGCATGACAACCTCTTGGATCGGCTTCTCGGTCGCTTCGTAGGGATCGCGCCCGGGCCGGGCCGGTGCACCCGACTCGCGCGCCTCGGGGCGCTACCCCCGAACCGCTGATGGGCATACCGGGCAGCGGGTCAACCGCCCCGGAAAGCGGCGCGTAGGTCAGCTCGCAGCCCGGCGCGGCCGGTTCTGGCGGACAGCCTCGGGGCGGGGGACGAGGGTGGGGTTGACCTTGTCGAGCACGACGGTGCGGTCGATGACGCAGCGGCCGACGTCGGACCGGCTGGGGAGGTCGTACATGATGTTGAGGAGGACCTCCTCCAGGATGGCGCGCAGCCCGCGGGCCCCCGTGCCCCGCAGGAGCGCCTGATCGGCCACCGCATCGAGCGCGTCGTCGGTGAACTCGAGCTCGACGTCCTCGAGCTCGAAGAACTTGCGGTACTGCTTGACCAGAGCGTTCTTGGGTTCGGAGAGAATCCGGATGAGCGCCTCGCTGTCGAGGTTCGACACCGCCCCGATCACCGGTAGCCGGCCGATGAACTCCGGGATGAGCCCGAACTTCAACAGGTCCTCGGGCAGGACCTTGGTGAGGATGGCCCCGATGTCCTTCTCGTCGGCCCGGCGGACGTCGGCACCGAAACCGACCCCCTTGCGACCGGAGCGGCTCTCGATGATCTTTTCGATGCCCGCGAACGCGCCGCCGCAGATGAACAAGATGTTGGTGGTGTCGATCTGGATGAACTCCTGGTGGGGGTGCTTGCGCCCCCCCTGGGGCGGCACCGACGCGGTGGTGCCCTCCAGGATCTTGAGAAGTGCCTGCTGCACGCCCTCGCCCGAGACATCACGGGTGATCGACGGGTTCTCGCTCTTGCGGGCGATCTTGTCGATCTCGTCGATGTAGATGATCCCCGTCTCGGCCTTCTTGACGTCGTAGTCGGCCGCCTGGATCAGCTTGAGCAGGATGTTCTCGACGTCCTCGCCCACGTAGCCCGCCTCGGTGAGGGCGGTGGCGTCGGCAATGGCGAACGGCACGTTGAGCATGCGGGCCAGCGTCTGGGCCAGCAGCGTCTTGCCGCACCCGGTGGGACCGAGCAGCAGGATGTTCGACTTGGCCAGCTCGACCTCGCCTTCGGTGGTGGTGCTGCCGAACTGGATGCGCTTGTAGTGGTTGTAGACGGCCACCGAGAGGATCTTCTTGGCGTGTTCCTGGCCGATGATGTAGTCGTTCAGGAACTCGAAGATCTCCTTCGGCTTGGGCAGCTCATCGAAGCGAAGCTCCGAGGTCTCGGAGAGCTCCTCCTCGATGATCTCGTTGCACAGGTCGATGCACTCGTCGCAGATGTACACGCCCGGGCCCGCGATGAGCTTCTTGACCTGCTTCTGCGACTTGCCGCAAAAGGAGCACTTGAGCAGCTCACCCCCATCGCCGAACTTGGCCACTGGTTCGTCCCCCGTTCCCTCTGCCGTGCCCGTCTAGCTCGCGGCGGTGATCGGTCCGGACCGGTCAGCCATCTCACGGGTGGAGATGACCTCGTCGATCATGCCGTACGCCTTGGCTTCCACCGCGCCCATGACGTAGTCGCGGTCGGTGTCCTTGGCGATCTTCTCCACCGGCTGGCCCGTATGGCGGGCCAGGATCTCGTTGAGGAGGTCGCGCATGCGCAGGATCTCCCGCGCCTGGATCTCGATGTCCGCGGCCTGGCCGCCGCCGCTCCCCCACGGTTGGTGGAGAAGGACCCGGGCATGGGGCAGGGCCAGGCGCTTGCCCGGTGCTCCGGCCGCCAACAACACCGCAGCCGCCGAGGCGGCCTGCCCGAAGCAGATGGTGGCGATCGACGGCTTGATGTACTGCATCGTGTCGTAGATGGCGAACAGCGCGGTGATGTCGCCGCCGGGCGAGTTGATGTAGATGTTGATGTCCTTGTCGGGGTTCTCCGACTCGAGATGCAAGAGCTGGGCGCAGACGAGGTTGGCGATCGTGTCGTCGATCGGCGTGCCCAGGAAGATGATGTTCTCCTTGAGCAGCCTCGAGTACAGGTCGTAGGCCCGCTCGCCGCGGTTCGTCTGCTCGACGACCGTGGGGACGAGGTAGCTGTGGATGGGGTTCACTCGGGTTCCTGTCCTCTTTCTGGGACGGAGCCGGCCTCGGCGGGCAGGCCGGCGTCGGGTACTCCGGCTCCGGCGACGTGACCTACGGGTGCGTCACCATCATCAGCCCCATCAGGTGCCTCCAGGGCGGCCCGGTCGATCGGATGTCCATCCTCGTCGACGATCTCGACGTGCTCGACGAGCCAGTCGAGGGCCTTGCGGTTGGTGATGTCCGAGCGTACCGCGGCGATCGACCCGGCCCGGTCGAACTGCTCGCGCAGCTTGGCGGGTTTCTCCTCCAGGCGCTGCGCCAGCCGGTCGATCTCGCGGTCAACATCGTCCTCGTCGCACTCGATGCCCTCGGCCTCGGCCACGGCCCGTAGGGCGAGGTCAGCCTTGACGGCGTTCACTGCCATGACGCGCAGCTCGGCGGACATCTGTTCCTGGGAGCGACCGGTGGCCGACAGGTACTGCTCGGCGGTCATGCCCTGGGCGGACAACCGCATGGCCAGGTCCTGGAGCCGCTGCTGCATCTCGGCATCGACCAGAGCCTTGGGAGGGTCGGCTTCGACGAGCACCACCAACGCCTCAGCCGTCTGCTCGCGGAGCGCAGCCTCGGCCTGGGCCCTTCGGACCCGGCTGATCCGGGCGGCGAAGTCGGCCCGGAGCTCGTCGACGGTGTCGAACTCGGACACCTCGTTGGCCCAATCGTCGTCGACGTCGGGGAGGACCTTCTCCTTGACCTCCTTGACCAGCACCCGAAAGTCGACGGGCTCCTCGTCCGGATCAGCCGGCTGCGCCGCGAACTCCAAGATGTCGCCCGTCGTCGCGCCCCGCAGCTCGACGTCGAGCTCGGGGGCGATGCCGCCGCCGCCCACCTCGTACAGGTAGTCGTCGGCGGTGAGGCCGGGAAGGGGGACGCCTTGGCGGGAGCCGACGATGTTCATCGACACGTGGTCGCCGTCGCGGGCGGGGCGATCGGCGGTGGACAGGTCGCCGAACTGGTCGCGCAGGCGCTCGATCTGGCCGTCGATCTCCTCGAGGGTGGCCACGGGGTTCGGCACGGTCACCCGCAACCCGGCGTACCCGGGAACGGTGATGCGGGGACGGATCTCGACCACCGCGTCGAAGGCCACCGCTCCGGACTCCTCACCCCCGGTGATCTCGATCTTGGGGGCGTCGATCACGTCGACGTCGTGATCGCGCACGGCCTGGCTGTAGTACGCCGGCAACGCCTCCCGGAACGCTTCCTCCCTGGCCGCGTTGGCGCCGAGCCGCGCCTCCAACAGGCGACGAGGTGCCTTGCCGGGCCGGAACCCGGGGATGCGCACCTCCCGGGCGATCCGACGGAACGCCGCGTCGATGGCCTGCTCGAACTCGGCCTCGTCGACCTCGACCGACAACTTGACCAGATTGCCTTCGAGCGGCTCGACCACGGCCTTCACCGGAGATGCCACCCGGAGCGCCTTCTCAGGGGGTCCGTCACAGGGGCCGGAGTGTACTGGCCCGGCCCCGGCGACCCGCACACCCTTCGCCTCGTGACGGAGCCCGGGCGGGCAAGATCGACGACGACCGCTTCGATGACGTCGTCGCCGATCGTGCGGACGGCGCCGGGACGGGGGGCGTCGACGAGCTCGTCGAGCCGATCCGCGGCGAAGCGCTTCCGCCACTTCGCCACCGCGGTCGGGTGCACCTTCAGATCGGCCGCGATCGCCACGTTCCGACCGCCCCTCGGCGCAGGCCTGCACGATCCGGCAGCGCAGCGCCAGCGCCTGGGACGACGAATGCCGCCGCCCCCATCGCTCCAGGGTCTTACGCTCGTCCCCACTGAGCTTGATCGGGACTGTCGGCCGACCACGGGCCATCGGAATCGGAGGCTCCTTCTGTCAGGGTTCTACCTGCCAGAACGCGCCGCCGGCGCCAAAATTCCTGACTACACACCGAATTCTTCGCCGGAACAGCCTTACAGGCAAGGACTCAGGAGCGAAGCACATGCCTTGCCCACATATGCGAGCGACGAGGGACCGGGCGTACCGTGTGCACGAGCGCGTACCGTGTGCACGAGCGCGTACCGTGTGCACTGAGCGTGAGGGATTCACGTCTGGCGCACACAGTACGGCCGGGCGCACACAGTACGGACAACGAGGACGCCGCCAGCGGCGTCGACGGCCGGCGAGATGCGCACGCCCGTTTGACACCAGCTTCCCAGGGTGGGCCGCCAGGCGCCCCATCGCTGACGGGTAACCCTGCTCGGGGTCACGGGTACAGTGGCTCCCCGCTCGACTTTCGCCGGTTCGGGATGGTTCGAGTCGGTTCGGGGTTCGTTCGGGTTCGTCCGGGGAGTAGCGCAGTGGTAGCGCACCTGCTTTGGGAGCAGGAGGTCGGGGGTTCAAGTCCCCCCTCCCCGACGGCTCCGACCGCACCGACCGCACCGCCGGCACCACTCGGCTCCTTTCGGCGTGCGTTTTCGTGGTCCAGCAGCGCTAACGCACGCCGGTTGACGGGTGGACGGGTCTCGTGGTTCACCCGCCGTGGAGAGCGTCACAGGCGATGGCCTCTCCCGCTCGCACCTGCCCGCCGGCGATGCCCTCGAGCGCGGCGAAGGGGCCACAGGGATGGGGCTCGATCCAGACGTGGATCATGGGGACCTGAGGGCCTTGCACCAGCGGCGCCGCGCAGGCTGCGCCGGCCGGGGTGAGCCCGGCGACACGACCCTCGGCGTTGAAGCACAGGTTGTCGTGAATGTGCCACTGGGTGAGCGCGCCGCCGATGTCGGGCACATCGTCGAAGGTGCTGCCCGGGGGCATCATGTACATGGCCGCGACCAGGCGCCGGCCCCCGCCGGACGTGTCGAATACGAGCGACTCCGGCGCGTCGGGGTCAAGGAGCGTGGCGTCGGCCACAAAGGCAGGGTTGAGGAGATGCTCGGTACCGGTGAAGCCGTCACCGATCGAGCGGAAACCGTTGGCCAACGCGTACTCGGCGTCGGACCACTGAGGGAGCCGCAGCACCGTCGCCGCGAGCAGGTTCTCGGCCCTCGCCTGCTGTTGGGGTGACACGCCGTCGACGCCGCCGAGGTCGATGGGCAGGGCCGGGTCGAAGGCCCGGGGCGGCACGGCTGAGGCGACCTGCGCCGTGCCATCGGGAAGGGTGTGCCCACCGGAGTGCGGGTGATCGATCGCAGCCAAGGTGCCAGGCACGGTGAGGGCCGCTATCGCGAGTACGACACCGACGGCGACGGGCCTGGGAAGCACGAGTGGCCGGGCGACCAGCGCTTTCGTCGCGCTGGCGACGACGACGAGGGCGAGCCCCGCGGCCAGCGCGTCGGCCAGGCGCACGGGCTCGGCCCTGTCGATGCCTTCGACGAAGGGGATCCCGGCCGTCTTGGTCCACACCCAGCCGACGAAGGCAACGAGGCCGGTCCCGAGCCCCAGCCCGGCGAGAGCTGATCCGGTGAGCTTCGAGCCGGTGGCCTCGGACGGAGGGCGAGAGCGCGACAGGGCGGCCGCCCCCCACGCGAGCTGGACGACGGCCAAGGCGACAAAAGCGAACACGACCCGCCGGTGCTCGCTGTGGCCGGCGATGGCTCCGGCGTGGACGGTGCCGGCCGCCAGCGATGCCACGCCGGCCAGGGTGAGCGTCCGACCCGGAGCGACGCGACGATCGAGTTCCGCTCTGGGGGCGGCGGGCTCGACGCGGTCGATATCGTCGACGGAGTGCACGATCACGGTGGCCATCAGTTCTCCCTATCGGCGTCGGCACCTGAGATTAGAGGCAGGTCCGGACCGTCGCCGGCCGCTGCCCGACCCGCCGGGTTGTCGATCGGTCCGAGCGCCGCACGAGGCCGAGCCCGCCCGGGATCGCGTGGCTTGCGTCACGCGGCGGCAGACACAGGGTCGGGGTCGTAGCGCGGGGGGTCCACCGACGCGGCGGGCGAACGGTAGGTTGGAGTGCCCGACGCGGGTGTAGCTCAATGGCCAGAGCTCCAGCCTTCCAAGCTGGCGACGCGGGTTCGACTCCCGTCACCCGCTCCAGTCCGGTCAGTCGCGTCCGGATGCACCGGGCCCTCCGCAGCCATCGTCGCCGTCGTCGCTTCGCGCCTCCGGGGGCCGCTTGTACGGTGTCGGGCCATGCCCCCGTAGCTCAGTCGGATAGAGCGGCCGCCTTCTAAGCGGCGGGTCGCAGGTTCGAGTCCTGCCGGGGGCGCTTGGCTTGGCTTGGCTTGGCTTGGGAGGTCTTCACGTACGACCTCCTCACATCTTCACCGAAGGGTGTGACGGTTACCGCCCGGACCATGGGGTCGCGTTTGGTCCCGGTGTGTAGACGATCGACATCTTCCGGCACGAGCATGTGGCGGCGGCCGGCGATCCACGGCGCTTCGGTTATGCGGTGTCGGCGAGATCGGCGATCGTGCGCCGACGTCGGCGCGGGCCCGTGGTGGCTGGCGACGCCAAGCCTGTACCGATTCGCGAGCACCGCCTCGCCCGCGGAAGCACACTCCGACCCGCCCGAACGTGACGAGGGAACCCCCGACCGATTCGGCGTTACGGGCGCAGGTGGGTCGCAACCAACGCCGTCCAACGCGCCTGGTTCCGTCCGACCGTCGAAGGAACGCTCAATCGGCCTTCCACCGGAGAATGCTCCGTCACCTCGAACCAGGTGTACCACATATACGTAATACACTGGTCGACGTGAACCGACGCGATGTGATCACCCGGATCGGCTCCCTCCTCGACGCGCCGGACGGACGGACGGTCGGGACCTCGATGCGGATCCCGGAGGCGCTCCGGGATGCCGCCGCGCTGGCGGTGGAGCACCTCCACGTCGCGCCATCCACCACGGCGCTGACTGCCGGCGCGCTTCGCAGCCGGCTGGAGGCCGTCGTGCTTCAGGCTGCGCTCGATAGCCACTACCGCGAGCACCCGAAGGCCCGACCATCGCTCTCCGATCTTGCTGTCGCAGCTGCGCAGCTCGACGGCCATCCTCTGGCGTCGCGGCCCGCCGTTCTTCGTCGCGCCGCCGACGCGGTGGTCAAGTCTCATCCCGACGCTGACGCCGACGACGTGCTCCTGTGGGCTGAAGCTCAAGCTGCGGTCGTGCGGTGACGCCTCCGAGAACCGTGGTCCTCGACAACGAAGCTGTCCATGCGCTGCGCTCGACCGATCATGCCAAGCATCCACGGGTGATCGCCCATGTGCAGGTCGTCGCGCAGCGCAAGCGCAAGGCGATACCTCTCGACGTCGTGGTGCCCACGGCCGTCCGGGTCGAAGCCGGCTGGGATCGGCGAACGCCGGCGGCCGCCCTCGTCAACCACCTGCGGATCAGCGACATGCCGCTCGAGTCGGCGAGCGCCAACGTCGCCGCGGACCTTGTAGCCCGCCTTGACGTGTCGGTCGCCGACGCGCACATCGGCGCCACCGTGCACGCCGTCGCTGACCGTGGACCGGTCACGATTCTCACGAGTGATCCGGACGACATGGCGGCCGTCGTCGACCCTGTCCCGGCGACCATCGTGACGATCTGAGTGACCTCCCGCGAACCCATGAGGAATCCATCGAACAGGTAGTGACGGGTGGTTCGCGGTATCGACGGGTGGCAACACGTGTATCCCGTGACCTGCGACAACACTCGAAAGCACTGGTCGCAGGATCCGGCGCATGCCCTACGGACCAGAAAGTTCGAAGTTCATCCCTGTGCGGCGTGCGGTTCGACTCGACTCGACTCGACTCGCCAACGCGCCCGGCGCGTATCCAGGCGCTCGGCGCGGTCAAACCCCGAGCGGGGCACCGGCCGGCTGAGGATCAACGTGCGGCAGGTCACCGCCCACCGGGTCGCGTGAAAGCTGGCGAACGGCCCTCCCCGCCGGCGCCCGGGTGCTGGCGTGCGAGGGGCAGCCGGCGGGCGGGCGGGTCGAGCACCTGCGCGTCGACGGCGCGCCGCCGCCAGCCGTGCCGAGGCCACGAGCCCGCAAGGGCACCGGGTCGGTTCGCCGCGTACGGACGGCGCGTGCAAGCTCGCCGTCGTCGGCGTGCACAGCGACGGACCGGCCCACCGGGTCTACCGACTGCCTACGTCGGCACCGAGCTGGCGGCGAGGTCCGAGCTCGCACAGCTCGTCGCCGAGGTCGGGGCCGCCGACGGAACGACGCGTGCCGATGCCCGGCGGGCGACCTTGGATGCCGCGGCCCGGCGATCCCGTCGGAGCACCTTCTCGTCAGCGGCTGGCCGTCCGGGACCCAGTGTCGAGGACGACGATCAGCCTGCGGCCCTCCGAGCGCGCGCGGCCGGGCGCGACGCCGCCGCGCTCGTGGTGCGGGAGGCGCGAGCGTGGACGACCTTGGCTGACGCCACCCACGCCTCTGCATCGCCCTCGCCTTCGCCGACGGGACGCCATGCACGGTGTCGAGCTCGTCCAGCCAGGCATCCAGGCGCGCCATCCTCGACCGCCGCTCGAGCTCCTCAGCCACCGCCAGCCGGGCGAAGGAGCAGCCCGATTCACCTCGCCATGCGCCGCCTGAGCATCTTCGGCGGTCACCGATAACATCGGCTTGTGATGACTTCGCAGACGACCGTCGACCTCGCCGTTCGCCTGTTCCGCGGCTTCGCCGAAGCGACGCGGCTCGCGATCCTGCTGGCGCTGCTCGACGGCGAGCGACGGGTCTCGGACCTCGTCGAGCAGGTCGGCGGGTCGCAGTCGAACGTCTCCGGGCACCTGGCCTGCCTGCGCGAGTGCGGACTGGTGGTCGACCGGCCCGGCGACCGGCGCCAGGTCTTCTACCGGCTCGCCCATCCCGAGGTTGTCGACCTGCTCCGGGCGGCGGAGGGGCTGCTGTCGGCGACGGGCACGGCGGTCGAGCTGTGCCGCCACCCGCTCATGGGGCAGGACGGCCGCGATGGGTGACGCCTGTTGCGCGAACGACGGCGGCATCGAGGTCGAGGGGGCACCGGTCGAGCTGTGGCGGGTGCGCGAGGTTCAGGCCGCCGCCGTCGCCGGTGCGCTCCTAGCTGCCGGCTTGGCCGCGGGCGCGGCCGGATCGGGCACGGCCGAGTCGGTGCTGCTGCTCGTCGCCCTGGCGGTGGGCGGCTGGACGTTCGTGCCCGAGACGCTGCGCGCCCTGCGGCGGCGCCGGCTCGGGGTCGGCACGCTGATGACCGTCGCCGCCGGCGGCGCCGTGGCTCTCGGTGAGCTCGGCGAGGCGGCGTCGCTGGCGTTCCTGTTCTCGATCTCCGAGGCGCTGGAGGGCTATGCCCTGGCCCGCACCCGCCGCGGGCTCCGCGCCCTGCTGGCGCTGGTCCCGGAACGCGTGACGGTGCGCCGCAGGGGCACCGAGACGACCATCGGGCCGGCGGAGCTGGTGGTCGGGGACGTGATGATCGTCCGCCCCGGCGACCGCCTCGCCACCGACGGCCGCGTGCTCACCGGCCGGTCGACGCTCGACCTCTCGGCGATCACCGGCGAGTCGGTGCCGGTCGAGGTCGACGCCGGCACCGAGGTGTTCGCGGCGTCGATCAACGGCGGCGGGGTGCTCGAGGTCGGGGTCACCGCTCGCACGACCGAGAGCTCGCTCGCACGCGTGGTCCACATCGTCGAGGAGGCCCAGGAGCGCAAGGGCGAGAGCCAGCGCCTCGCCGAGCGGATCGCGCGGCCGCTGGTGCCGGCGATCATGGTGGTCGCCGCCGTCGTCGCCGTCGTCGGCAGCCTCGCCGGTGATCCGCGGGTCTGGAGCGAGCGGGCGCTGGTGGTGCTGGTCGCCGCCGCGCCATGCGCCTTCGCCATCTCGGTACCGGTCACCGTGCTCGCCGCCGTCGGTGCCGCCGCCCGCATGGGCGCGCTCGTCAAGGGGGGCGCCGCACTCGAAGCTCTCGCCGGGGCCCGCGTGGTGGCCCTGGACAAGACCGGCACCCTCACCCGTAACCGCCCCACCGTCGTGGACGTGGTGGCTACGGACGGCATCGACCGCCTCCGCGTGCTGGACGTCGCCGCCGCGCTCGAGGCCCACAGCGAGCACCCGCTCGCCGCCGCCATCCTCGCCGCCGCGCCGGAGATCGACCCGGCCACCGACGTGCAGGCTGTTCCCGGTTACGGGCTCACCGGCACCGTCGAGGGCCGCCCCGCTCGACTTGGCAAGCCCGGTTTCGTCGCCGCCGCCGGCCTCGTGCGCACCGTCGAGGCGCTCCAGGGCGAGGGCGCCACGGTCGTCCTGGTCGAGCACGACGGCCGCCTGCTCGGCGCCGTCGCGGTCCGCGACGAGCTGCGGCCGGAGTCGGGCAGCGTCGTCCGCCGTCTGCGCGGTCTCGGGATCCGGCACGTGGCCATGCTCACCGGCGACAACCGCCGCACGGCGAAGGCGCTGGGCGCAGCAGCGGGCGTCGACGAGGTGCACGCCGAGCTGCTCCCGGAGGACAAGGTGCGGGCCGTGGAGGCGCTGCACACCCGTGGCGATGTCGCCATGGTCGGCGACGGCATCAACGACGCGCCGGCGCTCGCCACCGCCGAGGTCGGCATCGCCATGGGCGCCATGGGCAGTGATGTCGCCATCCAAGCCGCCGACGTCGCACTCATGGGCGAGCAGCTCACCCACCTCCCCGAGGTGCTCGCCCATGCCCGCCGGGCGCGGCGGATCATGGTGCAGAACCTCGTGCTGTCGGGCCTGATCATCGGCACGCTGGTCCCGCTGTCCGCCCTCGGCGTTCTCGGCCTCGCCACGGTCGTGGCCACGCACGAGCTGGCCGAGATCGTCGTCATCGCCAACGGGGTGCGCGCCGGCCGCCGGCACCCCAGCGCGCCAACGCCCGAGGGCGGCGAACTGGCAGCACGCGCGGCCCGACCGAGCACGGTCGCGAGCGGAGCGATGCGGTGAGCGGCGACCACGACCACCGCCATGCGTCGGTGAGCGCCGGCGCGCGCCACAAGGGCCGCTTGGCCATCGCGTTCGGCCTCCTGTCGGTGTTCATGGTCGTCGAGGTCGTGGCCGGGCTCGTCACCAACTCCCTCGCCCTGCTCTCCGACGCCGGCCACATGCTCACCGACGTGGTCGGCCTCGGCATGGCCCTCGCCGCCATCCAGCTCGCCAGCCGCGGCAGCCAGCGCCGACACCGCACCTTCGGGCTCTACCGGCTCGAGATCCTCGCCGCCCTCGCCAACGCCGTCCTGCTCTTCGGCGTCGCCATCTACGTGCTCGTCGAAGCCATCCGCCGCTTCAGCGAGCCGCCCGAGGTGCTCGGCATTCCCATGCTGGTCGTCGCCGCCCTCGGCCTCGCCGCCAACCTCGTCGCGTTCGGCCTCCTGCGCGCCGGGGCCAAGGAGTCGCTGAACGTCGAGGGCGCCTACCTCGAAGTGCTCTCCGACACCGTCGGCTCCGTCGGCGTCATCATCGGCGGCATCGTGCTGGAGACCACCGGATGGATGTGGGTCGACCCGGTCGTCGGCGTCGCGATCGGCCTTTGGATCCTGCCTCGCACGTGGCGGCTCGGCGCCCGGGCGGTGCGCATCCTCGTCCAAGCCGCGCCGCCCGGCACCGACCTCGACGCCATCCAGGCCGACCTCGCCGCCCTCGACGACGTCGTCGACGTACACGACCTCCACGTCTGGACGCTCACCTCGGACATGGAGGTCGCGTCCGCGCACCTGATGATCCGCGCCGGCGCCGACAGCCACGCCGTCCTCGACCGAGCCCGCTCGCTCCTCACCGACCGCCACGCCATCGGCCACGCCACCCTGCAAGTCGAACCCGACGACCACAAGGGCTGCGACGAGGTCGCCTGGTGACCACGGCCCGCTGGCCCGAGCTGTCGCCGCTCAGCTCGATTCCGGCGACGGCCCGCACTCGCCGCGGTCGCTCAGGGTGGCCGCGGTTCGCGTCGGCGAAGGTCTTCCAAGCCGGGGAACGCTCAGCGAGCGCGGCGCCTGTATCGTTCGCCTGACGGTCGCGGGCCAGAGGGGACGGCTGATGGCAGAGTTGGTGACATCGCGAACCTGGAGTGCGGATCCCACCATGGAGGCGGCAGCGCGCCGGAGTTCCGCGCGCGTTCGGACCACGTACTTCCAGGCAGCCGAGCTCGCCGTCGTCGCCACCGGGCGTGCCGTACGGCGATCGCCCGATGCGGGCATTCCTGACCGGGTGCACAACCACTGAGAGCAGAGGGAGCATGACGATGGGACTCCAGATTGGCGAGACCGCGCCGGACTTCGAGGCCGAGACCACCGCAGGTCCGATCAGTTTCCACGATTGGATCGGGGATTCCTGGGCGGTGCTGTTCTCGCATCCCAAGGACTTCACACCGATCTGCACGACCGAGCTCGGCTACATGGCCACGCTCGGGCCGGAGTTCGAGCGCCGGGGCGTGAAGGTCATCGGGCTATCGGTCGACGCCGTTACCGACCACGAGACCTGGGCGGACGACATCGAAGAGACACAGGGCGCCCGGCCCGACTACCCAATCATCGGCGATGCCGACTTCAACGTGTCCAAGCTCTACGGCATGCTGCCGGCGAGCACATCGGGCGACCCCAAGACCAGGACGCCCGCCGACAACCAGACCGTGCGAAACGTGTTCGTGATCGGCCCGGACAAGAAGGTCAAGCTGGTCCTCATCTACCCGATGACGACCGGGCGCAACTTCGACGAGGTGCTGCGCGTCATCGACTCTCTCCAGCTCACCGCCGCGCACCGCGTGGCGACCCCGGTGAACTGGAAGCCCGGCGAGGACGTGATCATCGCCGGCTCCGTGACCAACGACGAGGCCAAGCAGATCTTCGGCACCTGGAAAGAGCCGAAGCCCTACATCCGGATCGTGCCCCAACCCAGCTGACCGGCTCGCCCGAACATGGGCACACGCCCGCCGACGTGCCCACTCAGAGCTCACCTTTCAGGCCTCGGCGCCTTGACCTTGCCGTTGCGTAATGATGTAATCACGTCATGGACGAAATCACGGCGTGGCTGATCGGGCGGCTACCAGAAGATTGGTTCACCGAAGCGCCACTGGTGAGCGTCGACCGCGACGAGGTCCTCGTCGTGGGCCGGCTCCCCGAGCCCACGATCGAGTCGCGGGACGAACCCGTGACCGACTCGGCGGGCCTGGCGCGGCAGGCGGCGTTGGCGGGTCGGATCAAGCGCTTCCGGGAGCAGACGCGGGGGCAACGGATGCAGATCGCCGACGAGGCCGAGATCCGGTTCGGACGCAAGCTGGCCTGGGGAGCGTCCTGTGGCGAGGCCCGGCAGGTGTTCACGAGTCTGTCCGTGCCCGTGATGACCCGTCTGCGCCAGCCGGAACGGCAGGTTCTCGACACCCTGGTCGACGCAGGCGTGGCGCGATCGAGGTCGGATGCGCTGGCCTGGTCGGTGCGCCTGGTGGGCCAACACCAGAGCGCGTGGATCGAGCAGTTGCGTGCCGCCCTTGTCGGGGTCGAGGAGGCGCGCTCGAAGGGGCCGGGGGCGGCCGGGTCGACGCCCGGCTGACCATGTGGGCGAACCAAGGCCTCGACGAATGATGCGCAAAAGCGTTGGATCACCCCGCCCCGGCGACGTCAGCCCGCGCCGGACGCCACCTCGGGGTGGCGGGTGCGGTCGCGACCCTCGGCGTAGCGCACGGACTCGAAGGCGATGAGCAACCACATGAGCGCGCCGATCAGCGCGACCGTGACGAGGGCGTCGACGTGGCGGGCGATCGGCACCACGACCACCAGGGCGCAGGCGGTGCCGAGGCGCGCCGCGCTGATGGCGCCGAGAGCCCGAGCCTTGAAGGCCACCTGGGCCAGCAGGTAGAGGGCGGCGCCGCCGCCCAGGGCAGCAGCGGTCTCCCAGGCCAGAGGGTCGCCCACATGGGCCAGGGTGCTCTTCATCCCCAGCGCGACCAGGACGACCGCGGCCACCATGGGAAGGTGCAGGTACGAGAACCCGTCTCGAGCGGGCTCGTTGCGGGCCTGCGCCGGTTCGATCTCGGCCAGTCGCCGGGCGACCGCCAAGGCGGCCACGTCGAAATAGGCCCACCAGAACGCGCAGGCGATGGCGATGCCGAAGATGGCGGCGGCGATGACCCCGCCGTCGACGCCGGCCTCGGCACCCACGCCGATGGCCACGATCGACTCCCCCAGCGCCACGATGATGATCAGGCCGTGGCGTTCGGCGAAGTGGCCGGCCACCAGGCGCCACCCGCTCGTGTCGATGACGAGCGGGCCGGCCATGTCGAACGCCAGGGCGGTGACCCACAGCGCCAGCCGGGCGTCGCTGTCCAGCAACGAGCCGGCCACCAGGATCGTCACGCCGACCGCCGTGCTCACGCCCAGACCGACGACCGAGTGCCGCAGCCCCGGGTCGTCCCGGCTGGCCAGCACGAACAGCACGATATGTGCGGCCCGCACGCTGCCGTAGGCGATGGCCATCGTCGGCCCGAGGTCACCGTAGGCGTCGGGCACGCACAGCGACGTGACCAGCAGCGCCGCCATGGCCGCGAACAACACGAGACGAACGCCGCCCTCGTCGGGATCGACCACGCTGGTCAACCAGGCGTAACCCACCCAGGACCACCACAGCAGGCCCAGGACGACCAGGCCCCGAGCGATGCCCCGCCACGTGGGGTCCTCGGCCATCAGGGCCGTGCACTGCGTGATGGCCAGGACGAACACGAGATCGAAGAACAACTCGAGCGGGCTGACCCGCTCCCCGTCACGAAGCACGACGCCCCGGCGCCCGGCACGACGTGCGGCGGTGCTCACGCGCGCATTCTGTCGCGGTCCGCGGCGTCGGCCCCGGCGCGCCCCGCCGTCAGGTGCGGCTGGCCACCGCGGCGCGGATCTCGTCGAGGCGCTCGTAGACGTAATCGCCGGGACAGGCCGTCGCCCCCACGTCGCGGTGGCCGATCAGGCGCGGCAGGGCTACCGCCGTGCCCTCCGGGTAGCGGGGCGACCCGCTGCCGGCCACGACCGTGGCCGTGCTGGCGGGATCGACGCCGTGCTGGCCGAACTGCCAGGCGGCGTAGTCGGCCACCGCGGCGAGCGACGCCGGGGAGGGCACGGCGGCCGGCGGCGTTGCGCCCGGCTGGAACTGTCCGAGCAGGGCGATGCCCACGCTGCCGGCGTTGAACCCCGAAGCATGGCCTCCGATGACAGCGGGCCCGACGGGGCCGGATCGTGCCTGCCAGGTGCGCCCGAAGCTGTCGACGATCACGTTGTAGCCGATGTCACAGAAGCCTCGGGCCAGGTGCGCGTAGTACATCGAGCGGATCATGGCCGGCACGTCGTCGGGGCCGTAGTCGTTGGCCAGCACGGTGTGGTGCACGACCGCCAACTGGAGCGGTGCGACACGGGGCCCGGCCTCGCAGCCGGCCACCCCGGCGTCGAAACCCGGGGAACCCCACGCCGACGACGGCAGGATGGCCGGGGCGTGCGCCACCGACGCACCGGGAGAGACCGGCGGGGCTATCAGGCCGCCGACCAGCTCTCCCACGGCGCCCACAGGATCGGCCACCACCGCCTCGACGACCTCACCGACCTCGGCCAGGTCGGGTAAAGCGGTGAGCAGCTCGGCTTCGAGGTTCTCGAGCTCGCCCCCGACCACGCGCAGGTCGACGGCGCCGGTCCCCGTCCCGGTCCACACCGGGCCGGCGACCGCTCGGGCCATCGGCGAACCCTCCGTGCCGGCGTCGGGTGCCTCCAGCGGCGCGGCGGCCACCTCCACCCACGGCCCGGGGCCCTGGGGCCCGTGCCGGCGCAGCATCACCTCGCCATCGGGGCTGCCCGCCCATGACAGCACCACGGCGTCGGCCTCGCCTTCGAGCGTCGTCTGCCAGCCGGGCAGGAGGCGCCCGTCCGCCAGCCGCGCCCCGATGCCGTCGGAGGCGTCGAGGTCGACGGTGCGTACGACGAAGCCCAGGAGCTCGCCCAGCGTCGGCGACGCCTCGACCCGCTGGCCGGCGACGATGGATGCCGCCAGTGCCACCACGACCGCGACACGGATGAGCACTCGCATGTCTCGATCCCCCCTGTGGTCCCGCCGGGGACACTAGTGCCGAGTCAGGTCAACGAGCCGACCAGGGCGGGGTCGTTGTCGGATTCCTCGACGCCGGGCGAATCCTCGATCGTGATCATCAACGCGGTCACGCCCTCGAACGACGAGAACGACTTGAGCTCGGGCGCCGCGCCGAGCACGCCCAGGGACACCGCCCGACCGGGGGTCACGCCCCAGAGCTGGTACACCTGACCGTCGAGCGCAGGCAGATCGTTGGCGAAGATGAACCCGTCGCCCTCCTCGCTGATGACGGCTCGGGCCTGCATCAGCTCGTCCTCACTCCGCAGCAGCGTGCTGCGCGAGCTGCCGTCGCCCAGGGCGTCGAACGCCTGGTCCGCCAAGGCGACCTCCTGGCGGGCAGCGTCGATCTGGTCCCGCTGGTTCAGGGTATGCACGACGAGCCCGCCGATCAGGGTGAACGACAGCAGCACGGCCGCGGTGGCCACGACTCGAAGGGCGACCTGGCGACGGCGGGGCAGGACCACCACGTTGTCCGGATAGGCCGCTTCGGCAACGGGAGGCTCGGGGTGCGACGGCCGCGTGCTACCGGCGGGGAAGTACTGGCGGAGGTCGCCCTGGTCGTCGAGAGGGCGCAGCTCGACGCGCATGGGCGGCGGCGGCTCCTCCAGAGCGTCCACGATTCGCTCCCAGATGCCCTCGGGCGCGGTCGCCCCCGAGTGCGCCAGCGTGGCCGTCACCTCGCGATGCTCGGCCAGCTCGGCCCGGCACTTGGGGCAGGCCAGCAGGTGCTCGTCGACAAGGGCCTGCTCGGCGTCGTCGACCGCGTCGAGGGCGTAGGCCCCCAGCAGTTCCTCGATCTCCTGGTGGCGCACCGGACCAGTCATGGCCGGCCCCCGTTGCCGAGACCAGCGTCGGCCAGCTCGCAGCGCATCCGCTTGAGACCGGCTCGGATACGGCTCTTCACCGTTCCTTCGGGTTGGTCGAGCATGACTGCCACCTCGCGGTAAGTATGGCCGCCGTAGTAGGCCAGCTCAATAGCTCGTCGCTCGGCGTCGGGCAGGACGCTCATGGCCCCCTTGACCCGCTCCGCCACCGCCAGGTCCCATACCTCGTGCTCGAGGTCGTAGCCGGCCTCGGCCGCCTGTCGCAGGTCCCTTTCCTCGCGCTTGCGCCGCGACGTCTCCGAGCGCAGCAGGTCGACGGACCGGCCGTGGCACTGTGCCAGGAGATAGGAGCGCAGCGAGCCCCGGTCGGGGTCGTACTTCTCGGGCTGGTTCCATAGCCGCAGGAACACCTCCTGCACGACCTCCTCGGCCAGCACGACGTCAGCCAACAGGCGGCGGGCCAGTCCGAAGACGGCGCCGGCGTGGCGACGGTAGGCCTCGGCGAGCGACTCCTGGCGATAGCGGCTGATGCCGATCACCAGACCGGCGTCGCTGGTGTTGTGGAGCGGGTCGTCGATCATGGGCTGGGTGCGCTTCCTACGGAGCGCGGCCCCGGGCCGGATGTCCGAGGGCGACGCGACCCGGCGTCGCCGATCGAGGAGGACCGCGCCTTGACGAAGCAGGAGACGACCTCGACGTGGGCGGTGTGGGCGAACAGGTCGACCATCGTCACCCGGGCCAACCGGTACCCGTGCCCGGCCAGCAGCCCCGCGTCCCGCCCGAGCGCGGCCGCGTCACAGGATAAGACCACGACGAGTCGCGCCCCGGTGGCCGCAATGCGCTCGGTGCCGACGGCGCCGAGCCCGGCCCGCGCCGGGTCGGCGATCACCACATCGGCCGGTGAGGACCGCCAACGGCTGACGTCGGCGCGCACCACGTGGGCCCGATGCGCCGAGGCCCTGCGATCGGCCAGGTTGTGGCGGGCGTCATGAGCCGCCGCCGCGTCGCGCTCGACGGCCAGAACCGGGCCCGCCCAGCTCTCGCCCACGGTGCCCGCGAAGAGCCCCACCCCGGCATAGAGGTCGACGAGGCGGCGCGGCCCGTCGACCGGTCGAGGCCCCGCCGCACCACCACCTTCGGCGAAGCCGTCGAGGTCGAGGTGATCGAGGGCCGCGGCGCGCACGACCTCGACCAGCGCCGCAGCGCCGTCGGGACGAGCCTGGAAGAACGACGTGGCCGAGATCCGCCAGGTCCGGCCGGCGACCTCTTCGTGGTACCAGGCCCGGCGCCCGGCCGCGAGCTCATCGGCCCCCACCAGCACCACGTCATCGGGCACCACGACCCCGAAGGTCGTCGGTCGGGCCAGCACCAGGCGCTCCCCGGTGGCGGCACCGACGCGCACCACCACCTCATCGGCATCACCGAAGCGACCCTCGGCCAGCACTTCGTCCACCCGCGGATGGGCCACCAGGCACCCGCCCACGGTGACGACATCGTGGCTGCGCCGGTGCCTGAAGCCCGCCCGGCCATCGACCACCGCGGCGCGCACGGTGGTGCGATAGCCCAGGGCGGCCAGGTCGGGGCCGGGCTCGATATCGGGCCCGTCGACCTTGCCGATGCGCGCCAGGGCCTCGGCCACGATCCCCGCCTTGAGCCGGCGCTGCTCGTGGAGGGCCACGTGCTGCCAGCCGCAACCACCGCACCCGGCGGCGACGTAGGGACACGGCGCCGGGCTCCGTTCGGGCGCCGGCTCGAGCACCTCGGTGACCACGGCCCGGGCGAAGCGGCGGCGTTCGTCGACGAGGTCGGCCAGGACCTGCTCCCCCGGAAGTGCGCCGGCGACGAAGACCACCCGGCCCTGGTCGTCGCGGGCGACGGCATCGCCGCCCGCGGCCATGGCCGTGGCGGTCAGCTCGAGGCTCGGCACCCCATGAGCGTAGGGGCTGGGAGTGGGCCGACCGGCAGCGCTACAGTCCGGCCCATGACCTCTGGTGCACGCCCGCTGGCCATCGTCCCGTCCGTCCTACCGGCGGACTTCGCCCGGCTGGGCGACGAGTGCGCGGCCCTGGAGAAGGCCGGCGTCGACCGCATCCAGTGGGACGTGATGGACGGTCAGTTCGTACCCAACCTCACCTTCGGTCCCGACGTCATCGCCGCCTGCCGGGCCAGCGTGTCGGTGCCGTTCGAGGCGCACCTGATGGTGGAGACACCCGAGGTGCTGCTCGAGAAGTATGTCGAGGCAGGATGCGAGATCATCATCATCCACGCCGAGACGACCGCGAACCTGCATCGCGCCCTCGGCCAGGCTCGCGACGCGGGCGCATCGGCCGCGGTGGCCATCAACCCGGCCACCCCGGCGGTGGCGGTGGCCAACGTGTTGGACCTGGTCGACATGGTGCTGGTGATGACGGTCAACCCCGGGTTCGGCGGTCAGTCCTACATCGCTTCGATGGAGCCGAAGGTGACCGAGGTGCGCCGCCTGGTGGAGGCGTCGGGGTTCGACGTCGACATCGAGGTCGACGGTGGCATCGGGCCCGAGACCATCGGCGGGGCGGTTGCCGCCGGGGCGAACATCCTGGTCGCCGGCTCGGCGCTGTACCGGGACCCGGAGGGTCTCGACCACGCGGTCGCCGACCTCCGCGCCCGGGCCGAGGCCGCCAGGGCGTAGCCCCGGCGGCGAACGTCGACCGCCCGGACGGGGCAATACTCCCGGGGTGCGCCTCCGCCTGTTCGCAGCCGCGGCCGGCGCGCTCGTCACCGTCGTGGCCTGTTCGGGCGACGGCAGCACCGAGGCGTTTTGCGAAACGGCCGCGACCCTGGCCGCCGACAACCCCGCCGCCGCCTTCGGCGCCTACGAACCCTCCGACCCGGCCGCCAGCCGCGACCAGCTCGAGCGGGGTTCGGCGCAGCTTCGCCGGCTGGCCGGGGACGCTCCGGGCGAGATCGCCGACGATGCCGATCGCCTGGCGGACGTGGCCGAAGGCCTGGCCGAGGCCCTGAACATGGCGGACCCCGAGGCGGTCGAGCAGGCCCTGCGCAACCTCGAACCGGACCTGGCCGAGGTCGAAGACGCCAGCCGACGAGTCACCGACTACGCCGCCACCCGCTGCGACGTCGACCTCGGGCCAGCGACGACCGCCGTGCCCGACTGACCCGGCGCCCGCCCGCCACGTCCCCCTTCCGCATTCCGCGACAAAGCGTGGGGTCCTGGCCCCGCCGTTTGTCGCGAGATCGCACCCGGGGGCCTGGCGAAAACTTTCCCTGGCGCAACCTCGCTGACCCGCGTAGGCTGTTCGCACCATCCGACTCCCTTTCGGTGTTCGAGAATGAAACTCCTGCAGCAGATGCAGGAGGGGGCGGCCTCCGGGCGACACCACATCCCACGGGACCGGCGCCGGTGACGGCGCGCCGCTCCGAGTCCCCGCTGGCCGAGATCGAACGGGCCGTGCAGGCCCGGGCCAAGGACATCTCCCTCGACATGTCCGGGAACGGCGGCGCGGCCAAGCTCCGGGCGCTCATCGACGACGAGGTGGCCCGTTGGAGCGTCGACCACAAGCGGGGCCACCGGGCCTTCGACCTGGCCGAGCCCGAGCTGGTGGCCGAGCGGGCGCTGCGCAACCTCACCGGCTACGGCCCGTTGGCCCCCCTGCTGGCCGACGACGACGTGTGGGAGATCATGGTGAACGCGCCGACGGAGATCTTCGTCCGCCGGCACCGCGGGCCCAGCGGTTACCACGACGAGGTCTTCCACGACGACGACCACGTCGTGCGCACCCTGACCAAGATCCTCGACGACGCCGCTGGGGCGCATCGCAAGCTCGACCCGGCCGAGGGGCTCCAGGACGCGCAGCTCGACGACGGCGCCAGGGTCCACATCGTCCACGGCGACATCAGCCGCGGCGGGCACCTCATGGTCAACATCCGCCGCTTCACCGGCGTGGCCTACAAGGAGCTCGCCCAGCTGGTCGAGCAGGACATGCTCACCGGCCAGGCGGCGGGCTTCCTGCGGGCCGGCGTGCGGGCCGGGCTGTCCATCGTGGTGGCCGGCGCTCCCGGCTCGGGCAAGACCACGATGCTGTCGTGCTGCGCGGCCGAGATCGACCCTGCCCTGCGGGTGGTGATGGCCGAGGAGGTCTTCGAAGCCGACGTCCCGCTCCCCAACGTGGCCAGCATGCAGACCCGCCCAGCCCGGCCCGAACGGCCGGCGATCGACCTGCGCCGCCTCGTCGCCGGGTTCCTGCGCATGGCCCCCGACGTGGCCATCGTCGGCGAGGTCCGCGACCGCGAGGCGCTGCCCTTGCTGCTCACGCTCTCGTCCGGGGTCAAGGGGCTCACCACCATCCACGCCGGTTCGGCCCGCCAGGCCCTCACCCGCCTTCGGTTCGTGTGCCAGCTCGCCGATGCCGGCAGCGAGATACCGATGGCGGCGCTCAATACGCTGGTGAGCGAGGCGATCGACATCGTGGTGCACTGCTCGCGCACCCGCGACGGCCTACGAGTGACCGAGATCGTGGCGGTCGAAGATCTGGCCGGCGGCCCCGACGCCACCCAGTTCACCGTGACGGACGTGTTCGCCCGTCCCCGAGGCACCGAACCCTTGGCCTGGACCGGCAACCTTCCCGTCCGCGCCGGACGCGCCCTGCGCGAGGCCGGCTTCGACCTACACGATCTCCTCGACGCCGGCGGCGGGCGCGCCCGACGATGACCGGCGCGCTCCTCGCGGTCACCGGGGGCTACGGCATCTACCTGCTCTACACGGCGCTGGTCCTGCGCTGGAGAGGGCTCGGGGTCGGGCCGGCTCGTCAGCGGCGAGAGGTGGCCCGGCGGTCTCGGGCCCGCGACTGGATGGCGCAGGCCGGACTGGCGGACGTCGCCGCGGCCGAGCTGGCCGGGGTAACGACCGTTCTGGCCGTCATGGGCGCCGTCGCCGGATGGGCCACCTTCGGCGGGGTGCTCCCCGCGATGGTGGTCGGCGGCTTCGCGGCGACGTTTCCCTTGGCGTCCTACCGCAGCCGGCGAGCGAAGCGCCAAGCGGTCGCTCGCCAAGCCTGGCCCCGCATGATCGAGGAGATCCGCATCCTGACCGGATCGCTGGGTCGGTCGATCCCCCAGGCCGTGCTCGACGTCGGTCAGCGGGGCCCCGCGGAGCTACGGCCCGCGTTCGTCGCCGCTCAGCGCGAGTGGCTGCTGTCCACCGACTTCGAACGAACGCTCGACGTGGTGAAGTCGCGACTGGCGGACCCGACGGCCGACGCGGCGTGTGAGACCCTGCTCGTGGCGCACGAGCTCGGCGCCACCGACCTCGACCGGCGCCTCGAGGCGCTGGCCGCCGACCGCCTTCAGGACGCCCAGGGCCGCAAGGATGCCCTGGCCAAGCAAGCCGGAGCCCGTTTCGCTCGTCGCTTCGTCCTGGTCGTCCCGCTCGGGATGGCGCTCGCCGGGATGTCGGTCGGTACCGGCCGGGCCGCCTACCAGACCCCGCTGGGACAGGTGGCCGTCGTGACCGGCATCGGCATGGTCATCGCCTGCTGGGCCTGGGCCGGCGCCATCATGCGCCTCCCCGACGAGGACCGGGTGTTCCAGTGATGCTCGCAGCAACGGCGAGTGTGGCGAGAGGTGTGCCCGGGCCGCTGGCGGGCACGACGGGCGCTGACCGGTGAGGTTGGCTCTGGCCTCGGCCGCACTCCTGTGGGCCGGCGTGACGCTCCTGCTGTCGCGGCTGCGACGCGTGCAGCGCCGACCTCTGGCGGATCGCCTGCGGCCCTACGCGCCGGTGCGCGCGAGGCAAGGGCGACGATCCCCCACCTTGTCGGCCAGCTCCTTCGCCGAGGTCATCGGCCCGCTGGCGAGCCGGTTCGGCGAACGGATGTCGCGGGTGCTCGGCGTGGGCGAAGAGTTGGCCATGCGCCTCGAACGGGTGCACGCGCCGCTCGACACCACCGCCTTTCGGGTTCGCCAGCTCGGTTGGAGCATCCTCGGCTTCACCGCCGGGACCGTCGTCGCGATCGTCCTGGCACTGCCGGCATCGCTGGCCGCGCTCTTCGTTCTCGGCCTTCCGGTGCTGGCCTTTCTGGTCGTGGAGCAGCAGCTCGTCGGCCGGTCCCGCCGCTGGCAGCGGCGTGTCTTCCTCGAGCTTCCGGTGGTGAGCGAGCAACTGGGCATGCTCCTCGCCGCCGGCTACTCGCTCGGCGCCGCGCTGAACCGCATCGCCGGGCGAGGCCACGGCGCCTGCGGGACGGACCTGGCCCGGGTGTGTGGTCGCATCCGCCAGGGCCTGAGCGAGGTCGACGCGCTCCGGGAATGGGCCGTGGTGGCCGATGTGGACGCGCTCGGGCGCCTCGTTTCCGTACTCGGCCTCAACCGCGACGGTGGCGACCTCGGGCGCCTGATCGGCGAGGAGGCCCGTTCCATCCGGGGCGACGTCCAGCGCGAGCTGGTGGCCACCATGGAACGCCGGGCCCAGCAGGTCTGGATCCCGGTCACGGTGGCCACCCTGGTGCCCGGGGTCCTGTTCCTGGCCGTGCCCTTCATCGAGGCGATGCGCCTCTTCTCCGGCTCGTGATTCTCTCGGATCAGACCTACACACAGGATGGTGACCGATGAACGACGCGGTGCTCCTCGTTTACGTGGCGGCTCGGGGTCTGGCCCTGTCCACCGCCCGGCGCCTCGGCCATGACGACCGCGGCGAGGGCGTCATCTCGACCGCGATCGCAGTGCTGATCATGGCGTTCCTGGGCGCGCTGATGTGGGTCGGGTTCAAGGAGATCTGGCTCGACGCCGAGACGAACACCCGCGAGAAGGTCGGCGAGATCGGGAGTTGACGCGTGCCGCGGCACTCCGAGCACTCCGAGCAGCCCGAGCAGCCCGAGCAGCCCGAGCGCGGCAGCGGGCTGATCGGCACCGTCGCCGGCATCACGGTGTTCCTGGCCTTCCTGCTCTTCGCCGTCCAGCTTCTGGTCAACCTCTTCTCGGCGTCCGTCGTCACCAGCGCGGCCTACGACGCCGCCCGCCGCGTGGCGGTGGGCGGCGAGCACCCGCCCAGCGCGGCCTCGCTCGCAGCCGTCGAGGAGCTCGCGCGCGGTCTCATCGGCACGCCCGGTGACGACGCCGTGCTGACCTGGGACCTGACGGACCCCGATGTGGTCGCCCTGCGGGTCGAGGTGGTCAACCCCAGGGTGCTGCTCGGGGGGCTCGGCGGCGCCCTGGGTTTCGACACTGTCGACCGCACCGTGCGCGTTCGAACCGAGCGAAGCCAGGACGAATGAAACCCGGACGGGCCCCGCCGCGGTTCGACCGGCGCGACGACCGGGGGCAGGTCGCGGGCCTGGAGGCACTGCCGTTCGGCGTGCTCATCTTCGTGGTGGGCACGCTGCTGGTGGCCAACGCCTGGGCGGTGGTCGACGCCAAGCTGGCCGTGGTGGCCGCCGCGCGAGAGGGCGCGCGCACCTACGTGGAGGCACCCGACCTCGAGACCGCACGACTCGGAGCGCACCAGGCCGCGCAAGAGGCCGTCAGCGGGCACGGTCGGTCGCCGGAGCGGCTCGACCTCGAGATCGACGACCGCGCCGGGTTCGCTCGCTGCACCCCGATCGAGGTCACCGCCCGGTACCCGGTCCCGGCGCTCACGCTGCCCTGGATCGGCGGCTTCGGTGAGGGGTTCACGGTACGGGCCACCCACGCGGAGCTCGTCGACCCGTTCCGCAACGGCCTCGAGGGGGCGGCCCGCTGTGGCTGAGGGCCCGGCTCAGGAGTACTCCCGCCCGCAGGGTCGCGCGCGGCTGCCGACCGGCGGTAGCCCCGAGCGCAACCCCGATGAACCCGCGCGAGGCAGCGTCTTGATGCTCATGCCCGCCGCCGTGCTCATCGTGGTCCTCCTCGGGGCCGTCGCGGTCGACCTGTCGATCGTGTTCCTCGGTCGGCGCGAGCTGGCGGCTGCGGCAGCCGCCGCGGCCAACGATGCCGTCACGTACGGGCTCGATCAGGACGCCCTGCGCGTCGACGGCGGGTTCGAGCTCGACCCCGAGCGGGCCCGAGACGCGGTCGACGCCTCGCTGGCCGCCCGCAACGTGGACGTCGATGTCCACCCGCCGGTCGTCGAGGTGATCGGACCGAGCGAGGTTCGGGTCACCCTGTCCGGGGAGGTGCGGTACGTGTTCGCGGCCGCCGTCCCCGGTGGCCCCACCAGCGCCGAGGTGCACGCCTCCGCGGTGGCCGTGGCCCGCGGGTCTTGATGGGTCCTCGCCGATCTGCTCCTCCGCTCCTTCGCGCTTTACTTCTTGTTGTTTCGATAATTTCTGGCTAGTTTCCATGCATGAGCGCCGACGTGTCGACCATCGCCGGACCGGATGGGCGGCGCCTGGCGGCGAAACAGGGCGCGACCGCGCACGAGGCCCGCCTCCTGGGCGTCGCGCAGCACCCTGGTGTCGTCGAGCTGGTCGACTACGACGGTGACACTGCGACGCTGCACACGGTCTTCGCCGGCTCGCACTCGCTGGCCACGGTCGGCCCCCTCGATCCGCCGCGCGTCGCCGTCATCGTGGCCGGGCTAGCCGCCACCCTGGCCGATCTGCACTCGATCGACATCGTCCACGGCCGGATCGAGCCGTCCCACGTCCTACTGGGCCCGGGCGGGCGACCGCTGCTGTGCGGGTTCGCCGGTGCGGGCCCCCTCGGTACGGTCGCGCCCCCGTGCCCCCCGGTGCGGGCCGACTTCGTCGACCCGGCGTCCGTGCCCGGCTCGCCGCTCGACCCGGGCGCGGACGTGTACGGCGTCGGAGCCCTGATCCGGTTCCTGCTCACCGGGCACGACCGCGACCTCGGGCCGGACCTCGGGCCAGACCTCGGGCCGGACCTCGGGCCTGGTTCCGGGCCTGGTTCCGGGCCTGGTCCGGTGCGCCCGGGTCGAGCGGGTCAAGGGCGCACCCGGCCGCGACACGATCGCGGCCGTCTCCGGCGCGATCGCCGGCCATTCGGCTGGCACGCCGCGTGGTTGCGGCGCGCCCTGCTCAACCTCGCTGACCAGGCCACCGCCGACGATCGGCGCCGGCGCCCGACCGCTCGAGACATGGCTGCGGCGGTGGCCACGGCCGCTCCCGACGGCCAACGCGCCGCCGGCCGGGCGAGGCGGGAGGGGCGGGGTCGGGGGGCTCGGACGGCCGCGACAGGTTCGGGCGCGGCCCCCAGCGGCCCGTGGCTCGTCGCCCTGGCCGGCGTCAGCGTGCTGCTCATCGGGCTGGCCAGCCTGCGGGCGCGCGACGGTGGATCGCCGCCGGGCGCAACACCGGGCACGCCCACACCCGGAGGCGACCCGACGTCCGACACGGGCGCGCCGACGGAGAACGCCGAGCCCGGCTCGGCCGCTCGACGCCCGGCCTCGTCCGCCACCACGTCGGTACCGGGGGAAGGGCGAGGCCAGGACACCGCGACCACCACCGTGGCCGCCGGTGGTCAGCGCTACGCCGTCGGCGAGGACGGCGACCGAACGATCGTGGGCGACTGGGACTGTGACGGGTCCGACACGGTGGCGCTGCTGCGCCCTCGCACGGGCGAGGTGTTCGTCTTCGGCGGGTGGGCCACCTCGGTCCAGGACCTCACCGTGCCCGCCACCCAACGCGTCGACGGTGCCCGGCGGCTGCTGGCTGAAGACGACGGTGAGGGCTGCGACCGTCTCTTGGCCGAACGCCACGACGGTGCGGCCGTCGAGGTCACCACGTGATCGGCGCGCCGGGCCAGGCCAGCCCGCTCGGGCCCGCCCGGACCGGCGGGCGCCACCGCGTCGTCGCCCTCCTCGGCGCCGTCGCCGCGGTGGCGGTGTTGGCGGCGGCCGACCGGGGGGCCCTGGCCACTCCCCCGCTCACCTCGCTCGACGATCTGCGGTCCTGGCTCATCGCCGTGGGGGGCGTGGAGGCTGGTTTCGCGGTACTGCGGCTGCTGGCCCTGGCCGGCGCGTCGTACCTCGTCGTCGCCATCGCCCTCGACGGCCTGGCCCGGTGCACCAGGGCCCGGCCGGTGCGTCGGGCTGCCGAGCTGGCCACCTTCCCCGCGTTGCGCCGGCTCCTCACCGGCCTCGCCGGCGCCAGCTTCGCCACCGTGGTGGCCCTGCCCGGCGGTGCCGTGCCCAACGGTGCCGTGCGCGGCGCCGTCGCGCCCGACGGCGGGGCGGCGAGCGCCACCGGACCCGCCGCGACCAGCGGTGCGCGCATGGTGCTGATCGACGGCGGCGACCCCGAGGAGCGCGACCCCGAGGACCCCGGCCGCGACGACCCCGGCCCCGCCGCCGGCCCCGCGCCGGGCGGCCGAGCCGGCGAAGCATCCGGCACCAGCGTCGGCACCGCCACCATGCGCTGGCTGCCGCCCGACGACGGCCCGGCCGTCGGGGCAGACCCGGCCGAGGCCGAGGCCGAGCCGGGCCGGCCTGGTGCTGCGGTCTCGCCCACCCCTTCGACCACCACGTGGGCCCTCAGCCCCGGAGAGCACCTCTGGTACGTCGCCGAGACACATCTCGCCGAGTCGTGGGGCCGGCCGGGCACCGACGCCGAGATCGCCTCGTACTGGGTCGCCCTGGTCGAGCGGAACCGGCCGGCGCTGCCCGATCCGGCCAATCCCGACCTCGTGTACCCGGGCTTCGTCGTCGATCTCCCGCCCGTCACCGCCCCGCCTCCCCCCGACCGGTCGAGGTAGCCCGACGCGACCGGCATTCTCGACCGGCATTCTCGACGGGCATTCTCGCCTGGGGCCGTATCGAGATGCCTCGACGCGGGCGGCTCAGCGCAAGCGCAGGGCGACCTCGTTGGCCAACAACCGGCCTCGCACGGTGAGGTGCACTATCGAGCCGGCTCCTGGCTCCACCAGGCCGTCGAGCTCCCCGTAGCTCGCCGATGCCAGCGCGGCGGCCGGCACTCCCGCGTCGGTCCGCAGTGCCAGTTGCAGCCGCTCCAGACGACGTTGGTCCTCGTCGAGCACCTCGGCGCCGGCTTCGGGCGACCCACCGGCATCGACGGCGTCGATGTAGCGCTCGGGCGTACGCAGGTTCCACCATCGCCGGCCGTGGCGATGCGAGTGCGCGGCGCACCCGAAGCCCTGGTAGTCGCCCTGGGCCCAGTACAACTGGTTCTGCCGACAACGGTGCCCGGCCCTCGCCCAGTTGGAGATCTCGTACCACGCGAGCCCCGCGGCACCCAGCATCTCGGTGGCCAACAGGTACTTGTCGGCCTGGTCGTCGTCGTCGGGATGCCGGCTGGGGTCGGCGGCGAGGCCCGTCCCCGCCTCGACGGTGAGGGCGTAGGCGCTGACGTGGGGCGGGTCGAGGGCCAGCACCTCGTCCACCGTCCGGCGCCAATCGTGCAGGGTCTCGCCCGCCCCGCCATAGATCACGTCGAGGTTGAACGAGCGCACGCCGGCCCGCCGAGCGAGCTCCACCGCTCGGCGCACGTTGGCGGGGTCATGCGTGCGGCCCAGGGCGACGAGCACGTGGGGCACCATCGACTGCACCCCGAACGACAACCGGGTGACGCCGCCGGCGGCGTAGGTGTCGACCAGCTCGGGCGTCACCGTGTCGGGGTTGCACTCGACGGTGACCTCGGCGCCGGGGGCGACCGGGATGGCGCCGAGCACGTCGACCAGCGCCGCGGCCGGTACGAGCGACGGCGTGCCCCCGCCCACGAACACGCTGGTCGCCGGCGCCATCCCCGCCGCCACCGCCCGCTCGACATCGCGGCGGACCGCCCGGAGGTACCGATGCGCAAGATGGCCCCGGTCGGTCCAGGTGGCGAACGCGCAGTAGTCACAGCGATGGGCGCAGAACGGCACATGCACGTACACCCCGAACGTTGCCACCTCACGCCCCGCCCGGGAGCCGGAGGTGGGCACGCAGGGCGCCGAGCAGCACGGCGGCCGCCATCGCCGCGGTCTCGGCCCGCAGCACGTTGTCACCGAGACCGATGCGAGGAAGGCCCCGGTCGCGCTCGGCCGGCGACCAGCCCCCCTCCGGCCCCACCAGCACGACCGGGTGCTCCAAGGTGGCGGGCGACCCCCCCCGGTCGGCCAGCGCCGCGCCCGTCGCGGCGGCCACGTCGTCGAAGTGCGCCAGCGCCGCCACCTCGGGAAGCCAGCACCGGCGGCTCTGCATCGCCGCTTGGCGCGCCGCCTTCGCCAGGCGTTCGCCATGCCGCAGGGCCTGCGCCCCGTCCCAGCGCAGCACCGAGCGCTCCGCCATGAACGGCATGATCCGATCGACGCCGAGCTCGGTGAGCTTGCCCACCACCCACTCGGACCGGCCGGTCGGGCCGGTGCCCTTCACCGGCGCGAACGCCACCGTGAGCGGGGGCGATGGGCGGGTGACAGCCTCGACGGGACCGTCCATCTCAAGCTCGGGTCCGAAACGACAGAGCCGCCAGCGCCCCGCGCCGTCGCTGACGGTGACCGCCTGGCCCGCGCGGAGGCGCAACACTCGCTCGAGGTGGTGACGGTCCGACGCCTCCACCACCGGGCGGTCCAGATCAGCCACGAAGACATGGGCCGCGGCCGCGGCCGCGGCCGGGCCGGCCACTACTTGAAGGCCGAGCGGATCCGCGAGAAGAAGCCGGTCTCCGCAGGGGCCACGTCGTCGCCGCGCAGCTCGGCGAAGCGACGGAGGAGCTCCTCCTGCTCGTCGCTGAGATCGTCGGGGGTCTCGACGGTGACCTGCACCAGCAGGTCGCCGCGACCTCGGCCCTCGACGTGCGGAACGCCTCGGCCTCGCAGGCGAAACGTCCGCCCGGTCCGGGTGCCGCGGGGGATGACGAGATCCTCGACGCCGTCGAGCGTCTCGAAGGGGACGTGGGTGCCCAGCGCGGCCCTGGTGACCGGCAGGTGCAGCTCGTGGACGAGGTCGGCACCCTGGCGCCGGAACCGTGGGTGCGGGGCCACCTTCACGTGCACGTAGAGGTCACCATGACCACCGCCTTGCACCCCGGCCGCACCCCGCCCCGTGAGTCGCAGCGTGGAGCCGGTGTCGACTCCGCCGGGGATGTCGACGGTGTAGGTCTTGTCGTCGAGGCGCCGTCCTTCGCCGCGGCAGCCCGGGCAGGGCCGCTCGATGAAGCGTCCCATGCCACCGCAGCGAGGACAGCGACCGGCGGTGACCATCTGGCCGAGGATCGACTGGCGCACCCGACGCACCTGACCGCTTCCCCCGCACTCGGTGCAGGCGCTGGGCCTGGTGCCCGGTGCCGCGCCGGTCGCTTCACACGTCGTGCACGCCACCGCCGTACGGACGGTCACCTCGTGCTCGCCCCCGAAGACGGCCGTCTCGAAGGCGAGCTCCGCGACCACCTCGAGGTCAGCGCCCCGAGGCGGCCCCGGGCTACCGGCCCGTCCACCCCCGGCGCCGAACGTGCCGGCGCCACCGAAGAACGCGTCGAAGATGTCGCCCAGCCCTCCGCTGGCCCCGAACGGGTTGCCACCCCCCGCGCCGGTGCCAGTGCCGGCGCCGGCACTGGCCCCTTCGGGCCCGTAGCGGTCGTAACGGCGCCGGCGCTCGGGGTCGCTGAGCACCTCGTAGGCCCGGGCGACGTCCTTGAACCGGGACTCGGCCCCGGGGTCTGGGTTCGTGTCGGGGTGCAGCTCGCGGGCCTGGCGGCGGTACGCCCGCTTGATCTCCTCGGCGGTCGCACCTCTGGCGACGCCGAGCAGCGCGTAGTAGTCGTCGGCCATCGGCGCTTCGCTAGCCCTCGCGCAGCCGGCGGCCGAGCCGCGTGCTCACGACCGCCACGGCCGCGAGGGCCTGGGGATAGTTCATCCGCGTCGGTCCGAGGACGCCGATCGTGCCAGCCCGCTCACCTTCGGCATCGTAGGGGGCAACGACCAGGGAGCATTCCGCCAACGTCTCGAGGCCCGTCTCCGACCCGATGGACACCTGCTGGCCGCGATCGATGACGTCGCGCAGCACGGTCACCACGACGTACTGCTGCTCGAGGATGGCCAGCACGGACCGGACCGTCTCCACCGCGTCGAAGGCGGCGGCCATGCGCGCCGTGCCCCGCACGTAGACGTGGTCGCTGTCCGGTTCGACGACCGCCAGTGCCCTGGTGACTCGGGCCACGATGTCGTCGAGCACCGGGTCGCCCGACGGCGCCATCGCGCCGATGTCGGCCAACGGCCGGCCCGCGCCGTGCGCCGCGAGCCGCGCGCTGGCAGCGGCCAGGCGCTCGTCGTCGGTGTCCTCACCGAGATCGATGGTGCGCTTCTCGATGATCCCGTTGGCCAGCACCACGACCGCCAGCGCCACTCGCGGGCTCAGGCCCACGAGGTGGACCGAACGCACCAACGCGGGTTCAGCCGGCGGCCCGATCACCACCGCGGCGTAGTCGGTGAGATCGGCCAGGAGGCGGCTGGTGTCGTGCAGCATCTGCTCCAGCTCGCCGTGGGCGGTGGCGAAGAACGAGCGGACCTGCTCGATCTGGGCCGACTCGAGCCGCGCCGGCGCGGCCAGCGTGTCGACGAAGTAGCGGTACCCCTTCTCGGTCGGGACCCGGCCGGCGCTGGTGTGCGGCTGGCGGAGGTAGCCGTCGTGTTCGAGCGCGGCCATGTCGTTGCGCACGGTGGCCGGGCTCACCCGCAGGCCCGGTGCGGCCGCGACGTGACCCGAGCCGACCGGCTGCGCAGTCTCGATGTACTCCTCCACCACGGTGCGGAGGATGGCTGCTTTGCGTTCGTCGAGCATCGGCGCCTTCACACCCGGGCGAGGCCCCGGGTGGGGCTCCGGGCGGGTTGGCAGTCGATGATACCGAGTGCCAGAGCCCGCTCACCCCGAGCGGGGCGCCCCCGTGACCGCGCCCTGACCGTCCCCCGGCGGCGTCGCCGCCGGGGGACCGTGAGCTGCGTCGAGCTGTGTCAGCCGTTCAGCTGGCCGCGCACGGCGCCGGCCGGGTACTCCGGGTTGTGGACGTTGACGTAGTACTCGTTCGGGTTGGTCAAGATGTCCTGGGCCTCCTCGGTCACGACGCAGCCGGCCGAGTCGCCGTCGGTCGGCGGCGCCAGCGCGGCGACGACATCGCCGGCCTCGCCACGCGGTGCCTCGTGGATGTGGGCCGAGATCTCGGTGGTGGTGCCGAGCTGGATCCTGGTTACCCGCACGACGTAACAGACCGTGTCGGGCTGGTCGTCGACGCCGAACACCACGGCCGTGCCCCGGCCGTCCGGATCGCCCGGGCCCGGGACCTCTTGGCTCCCGAACAGTCGCGCATCGAGGATCGGCTGGGTGTGGCCGGCCAAGGCTCCGGGAAGCTGGCCGAACAACGTCCCACCGACGAAGGCGGCACCCACGGCGCCGGCAATGAGCATCTTCTTCTTCACGTTGCATTCCTCCAGTGGCCGGCCGCTCCGGCCCGCAGGGTGTACGGACCGGATCGCTGGCGGGATGGGATATCGCAACAGGAACTACACAAATCATCTGCGCGCCGCCTCCGCAATGTGCAACGCCGCCTCCCCCCGGCGTCCGCCCATCTGTACGAATCATCCATCTGTACGAAACGTGAAGTTCACCCGTCGGGCCACGCCGGCGAGCGCGGCGAGCCTGTTAGTCGTCGAGACGGAGCGCGCTGATGAACGCCTCCTGGGGCACCTCGACCCTGCCGATGTTCTTCATGCGCTTCTTGCCCTCCTTCTGGCGCTCCAGCAGCTTGCGCTTGCGGGTGATGTCCCCCCCGTAGCACTTGGCCAGCACGTCCTTGCGCTTGGCCTTCACCGTCTCGCGCGCCACGATGCGCCCGCCCACCGCGGCCTGGATGGGAACGTCGAAGAGTTGGCGCGGGATGAGCTCGCGCAGCTTCTCGGCCATCCGCCGGCCGTACTCAGCGGCGCGCTGGCGGTGGACGATCGTGCTGAAGGCGTCCACCGGCGCACCGTTGAGCAGGATGTCGACCTTCACCAGGTTGGCGCGCTCGTAACCCACGGGCTCGTAGTCGAGGCTGGCGTAGCCCTGGGTGCGGCTCTTGAGCTGGTCGAAGAAGTCGATGACCACCTCGGCCAGGGGCAGGCGGTAGACGAGCTCGACCCGCTCCGGGGACAGGTACTCGAGCTTCACCATGTCGCCGCGTCGGGCTTGGCACAACTCCATGAGCGTCCCGGTGTGCTCCGCCGGGGTCAGGATGGTGACCATCAGGAAGGGTTCCTCGATCGCTTCGATCTCCTGGGCCGACGGCATCTCGCTCGGGTTGTCGACCTCGACCAAGGCTCCCGTGGTGGTGTGCACCTGGTACGCCACCGACGGGGCGGTGGCGATGAGGCTGAGGTCGAACTCGCGCTCGAGGCGCTCGCGCACGATCTCCATGTGCAGCAGGCCGAGGAAGCCACACCGGAACCCGAAACCCAGCGCGCCCGAGGTCTCCGGCGCGTAGGTGAAGCTGGCGTCGTTGAGCCGCAGCTTCTCGAGCGCGTCACGCAGGTCGGCGAAGTCGTCCCCGTCCACCGGGAACAACCCGCAGAAGACCATCGGCTTCGGGTCGCGATAACCCGCCAACGGCTCGGTCGCTTGGCGCGCCGCCTGGGTGACCGTCTCCCCCGACCTCGCCTCGGCGACCTCCTTGATCCCGGCGATGAGGTAGCCGACCTCACCCGGGCCGAGACTGGCCACCGGCGTCGGGACCGGGAGCCGCACCCCTATCTCGTCGGCCTCGTGGGTGGCGCCCGCCTGCATGAAGCGCAGCCGGTCACCGGTGCCGAGGGTGCCGTTCATCACCCGCACCGAAGAGACCACACCGCGGTACTGGTCGAAGTGGGAGTCGAAGATGAGCGCCTGCAGCGGCAGGTCGGGGTCGCCGCCGGGGCACGGGATGCGCTCGATGACGGCGTCGAGCAGGTCGGCCACGCCGGCGCCGGTCTTGGCGCTCACCCGCAGGATCTCGTCCGCGGGCAAGCCCAGCACCGTCTCGATCTCCGCCGCGTAGCGGTCGGGATCCGCGGCGGGCAGATCGATCTTGTTGAGGACGGCGACGATGGCCAGGTCGCTCTCCAGCGCCAGGTAGCAGTTGGCCAGGGTCTGGGCCTCGATGCCCTGGGCCGCGTCGACCAGCAGGATCACACCCTCGCAGGCAGCCAACGACCGGGAGACCTCGTAGCCGAAATCGACATGGCCGGGCGTGTCGACGAGATGCAGGACGTGGTCGCGGTAGGTGAGCCGCACGCTCTGCAACTTGATGGTGATGCCTCGCTCGCGCTCGAGGTCCATCGAGTCGAGGTACTGCGCCCGCATGTCGCGCGGGTCGACCGCACCGCAGATCTCCAGCATGCGATCGGCCAGGGTGCTCTTCCCATGGTCGATGTGGGCGATCAGCGCCAGGTTGCGGATTCGGGTGCGATCCATGGTCGATGCGACGCTACCGGGTGTCGTATCGGCCTCCGCGACGGCTAACGTCACTCGGTTCGCCGTTTCCCTTCGACGTAGCGGATGCCCCTCCGAGACAGCCACGTTCCCGATACAGGATTGCAGGCATGGCCAACATCAAGAGCCAGATCAAGCGCAACCGTCAGAACGAGACCCGACGGGTCCGCAACAAGGCGGTGCGGTCCGAGCTCAAGACCCGCGTCAAGAACGCGGTGGCGGCGACCCAAGAGGGCAGCGATCAGGGCGAGGCCTCGGTGCGGCTCGCAGCGAAACGGCTCGACAAGGCCGCCACGAAGGGCGTCATCCACCGCAACGAGGCCGCCCGGCGCAAGTCTCGCCTCATGCGCAGGCTCAACCAGGCGGGCACCTCCGCGACCTGACCGCTTCGATGCGGCGGTCGCGCACCGCTGTGGTGGGCACCTGCCGCATCGACGGGTGTGGGTGGGCGCGGACGGGTGGGCGTTGACGTCCGGTCAGCGACGGCTGAGGCTGGCCAGGCGGGCGACTAGTACTTCCATCACCAACTCCTCCGGCCACGCCTTGGCGCCGCGCAGGTCCAGGTCTGCCTGCGCCAGTAGGGCGATCGCCCGCGACAGGCGGGCCTGGCCCAAGCGGCGCCCCTGCTCGAGCGCCTTGCGGGCCGGGTAGGTCGAGCCTCGCAAGCCAAGCAGGGAGGCGGCCTCCTTCTCGCCGCGAATCGGTGCGCCGCCGACCTGAGCACCGTCGAGAGCCAGCATCCGCCCGTAATGGCCGTGAAGCGTGAACAGCACCTGTAGCGGGTGCCGGTCGCCGGCCCTCAGCATCCGATGGAGGCGTTCGAGCGCAGCCCCGATGTCGCCGCGGTCGACGGCGTCGGTGAGCTGCCACGGAGCGAGCGCCCCGGCCTCGCCCAGATAGGGGCGGACGGAATCGTCGGTCAGGCGCGCCCCGGGGCCGAACGTGGCGGCCAACGTCTCGGTCACGCCTCGCAGGCGGGCCACGTCCTCGCCGAGGGTGTCGACCACGAGCTGGCGGGCACGTGCGTCAAGGTGCAGGCCGGAACGGGCGAGGTGCTCGGTGACCCACCCCTTTGGGTCCCGGCCCGGCGAGGCTTCGAGGGCCGCACCGCCGGCGCGCGTGACCGCGTCGAGCAGCGTCTTGGGCACTCGACCCGACTCCCAGACCAGTACGAGGTCGCTGCTCGGCAGCGGATCGGCGAGATACGCGACCAGCGGGGCGACCGCATCGGCGCTGGTGAAGCGATGGACGTCGCGGCCCACCACCACCCGGCGCGCCGTCAGGAACGGCGGGGTCTGGGCCGCATCGACAAGACGCCCGAGCTCGTAGTCGTCGCCGGCGAGCTCGGTGACCACGAGAGCCCGATCCGCGGTGCCGACCAGCTCGTCGACCAGACGGCGCACCTCGTCGCGTACCAACGAGGGATTGTCACCGCGCACGAGCGCCACCGTGGAAACCTGTCGCCTCGCCTGCGGCTCGCTCACTGGTGCACCATCGGCGCCATGCCTGCTGCTCGGCCGGGTGTCGGGGCACGGGCACCAGTGAGCGCTCGGCCCTGCGGGCCGAGACAAGCCGTGCTGATTGGTTCGCTCGCCTGCGGCTCGCTCACTGGGCCTCCAGGATGGCCGAGATCACGTCTGCGGCCCGGCGGGCGGAGCGCACATCGTGCGCTCGCAGCACCCGGCAGCCGAGCGCGACACCCAGGGCGTGGGCCGCGATCGTCGCTTCCTGGCGGTCCGCGACGTCGACGCCCAGGAGGTGCCCGAGAAAGCGCTTGTTCGACGCCGACAACAGGACGGGATAACCCAGGGCCACGATCCGGTCCGACGAACGCAGCAGCAGCAGCGACTGCGCTTCCGTCTTGCCCAGGTCGAGGCCGGCATCGACCATGATCCGGGCGGGGGCGATCCCCGCCGCCCGGGCCGACGCAGCCCGCGCCGCCAGGAAGGCAGTCACCTCGGCCACGACGTCGCCGTAGTGGGGATCGGGGTCGGCCACCCGGGGAGCGAGGCGGATGTGGGTGGCAACCACCGACGCGCCGGCTGATGCGCACACGCCGAGGTAATCGGGATCGGCGAAGCCGCTGATGTCGTTGCCGACCACCGCCCCGGCCTCGAAGGCTGCGGTCGCGACCGAGGCCCGCCAGGTGTCGACCGACAGGGCAACGTCGAAGCGCGTGGCCAGTGCCGCGATCGCGGGCACGACGCGCTCGATCTCCTCGTCCTCGCTCACCCCTGGGCCGGGACCGGCCTTGACCCCGCCGACGTCGAGCACATCGGCCCCTTCGGCAACGAGCACGTCGGCTCGCCGGAGGAAGGCGTCGAGGTCGAAGTAGGCGCCTTGGTCGAAAAACGAGTCGGGCGTGCGGTTGAGGATGCCCATCACGACGACGCGGGTGGACAGGTCGAAGCGACGCGAGCCCAGCACGAGGTGCACCGCGGGAAGGTACACGGGGCGATCAGCGCGACACCGTGACATCCACGGAGACATCCACGGAGAGGCCGCCGGCTTCGGGTTCGAGGTAGGCCACGAGGCCGCCGACGGCGACTGTGGTGGCGGCCGCGACGGTCGTGACAACCCCCGTGACACCGCCCGTGACGCCGCCCGGGTTCAGCCCGTCGGCCCCGCCCGGTCCCAGCACCAACGTGGACGATGATCGATCCGAGATGGCCAGGGCCGACTCCCGACCCCCGGCGGCCGGAGTGCGCACGATCACCGCGCTCACCCTCGACGCGCCGGCCCGGCGCAAGCCTTCGAGCACCGGTCCGGGCCGGGAACGCCCGTCCAGGATCACGAGAGTGCCTCCGCCGGCGCGCCACAGCACGGCTCCCCGAGCGACCTCGATCACGGGCGGCGGCGACGCCCGCAGGGCCACCGCAGGTGCCAGCAGGGTCACGACGGCGACGGCGGCGACGAGCCCGATGACGAGGCGGCGGCGGCGGCCCGGCCACCTCACCACCGCCATCACCACCGCGCCAGTGGTGGCGAGCACGGCGAGGTGAGCGAGGCGCAGCTCGCCGAGGGGTAACGCGCCCGCCCAGCGGGCTACCGCCGCGATCCATCCCACGGCGAGGTCGGTGGGGACGTGGAGCAGCCCGGCGGCTGGGTCACCGACCACTCCGGCGACGAGCCCGCCGGTCAGGCCCCACAGCATCACCGGTCCGGCCACGGGGACGGCCAGGAGGTTGGCCGGCAACGAGGCCACCGGCAGGCCGCCGAAGACGGGTATGAGGATCGGCGCCACACCGAGCTGGGCCGCGGCCGTGACCCCCAGCACCGTCGCCAGCGGACGAGGGCCGGGCAGGGCCGTGATCAGCGCCGGAGCCAGAACCAAGATGCCGGCCGAGGCGGCCACCGACAGCCCGAAGCCCACCGAACCCACCAGCAACGGGTCGATCAGCACCAACCCGGTGACGGCCAACGCCAGCAGCCGCAGCCGGGATGTCTCGCGCCCCGCGGTGGCGGCCACGGTGGCCAGCGCGGCCATGGCCGAGGCCCGCAGCACCGACGGCTCGAAGCGGGTCATCAGCGCGAAGAACCCGATGACGGCCAGCGTGGCCCCCAGGCGGGTCCCGAGGCTCAGCCGTCGCAACGCGGGGGCGACGAGCGCCAGGACGAAGGCGACGTTCTGGCCCGACACGGCCAGCAGGTGGGTGAGGCCGGCGCCCCGGAAGTCGTCCGTTACGACCGCCGACTGGAAGCGGTCGTCGCCCACCACGAAGCCGGTGAACAGCGACCGGCGCTCGGCGTCGAGCGACGACGCTCCGGCGACCAGCGTGCGCCGGAGCCCGTTGGCCAGCCGGCTCACCGCCGACCCCGGCGCCCAGCCCGCGACGGCGTCGACTCGCACGACGGCCACGACGTGACGCCGGGCCAGCCAGTCGGCGCCCGGCGGCGGACGCTGCACCTGCCCCTGCACCACGAGCTGCTCCCCCGCCAGGCGATCGGCTGCGACCGCCGCGGCGCTCTCGCCGAACCGGGCCTCGTAGCGGTGCCCGTCGTACCGGACGTCGGCCCGAAGCCCGCCGTCGGCCGGCTCGGGGTCCGAGACGAGGGTGACGGTGCCCTGCAACGGGCCCGGGGGCGGCGCCGCCAAGCCGTCCCAGGCGCGTTCACCGAGGCCCGAGGCCAGCAGCGCCGATCCCAGGCAGAGCAGCCACGGCCGCCGCACGAGGAGAGCGAGCGCGGCGAGGGCCACGCCGTAGACGGGCGAGGGCCCTGACGCCAGGTGGGCGCCCAGCGCGGTGGCCACGGCCAGGGCGACGGCCCAGCGATCGCTCATGACTTCCTCCGGGCGCGAGACGACAGCGTCAAGGGGAAGCTGGCCGCCACGCTACTTCTCCTGCGGCGGCGCCGGGCGGTCGGCCGAGCTACTCGACGACCCGGTCGATCACTCGACGGTGACGGGAACCGCGACCTCGGCCAAGACCGCGCCGGTGAGAGGATCTCGGGCGATCACCAACAAGGTGGTGGTTCCCGGGCGGACCGGCGCAAGGTCGGCCCTTGGGCCGTCAGGCGTGACGGTGGCAACGGCACCATCGTCGATCGTCCAGTCGTAAACGAAGTCGTCGGGATCGGGCACCGGGAGGCAGGTGGCCGTGTCGAGCAGCGTCACGGTCGTACCGAACCCGCTGGCGTCAAGCCGGACGTCGAGGACGTCGTAGGCAGCCTCGAGGGCGTAGGGGCCGATGGGAGCGGCGCAGGCAGCCGGCGGGAGGAACGCCTGCAGGCGCAGGTTGGGGAGGCGCAGGCGGCCCGTGACCCCGTGGTCCGTGCCGGTGACGTCCAGATCGCCCGCGAAGGCCGTGCCTAGGGGGCTCCGGAAGAATTCGCCCGTGTAGTAGATCCACTCGCCCTGGGCGTTGCCGTCGTAGGTGCGGATCTCGTTCGACCACCAGTCGCGCCCGTCCGAGGCGAAGTACGCGTACAGGCGCATCTCGACATCGTGCTCGCGCCAGGTGAGCTCCAGGGTGGTGTACTCGTTACGAGTCCCCGGATCGCTGCGCACCTCTATCGGTGTAGCGGCGGTACCGAACGTCCGGTCGCCCACGTCGATGGTCAGCGCGTCGGCGGTGAGCGACACCTGCTTGGTCTCGACATGGAAGCGGTCCGCCACCGGCGGTGGCGCCAGGGGTGCCTCGGCCTCCCCCGCGTCAGGGTCGGGGCCGGCCGCGTCGACGGTCGCCGGGCCTGAGCGGGCCGACACGAGCCACACCGCGGACAGAACCATCGTGGTCACCAGCGCGGCCGCCACCAGCACGTAACGGCCGCGCGGGTGGCCGAGGCGCCGGGCGGGCCGGAGGTGGCCGAGGTCGGGATGATCCCGGCTCGGCACGTCGAGCGCGCCGGCCTGGGCGGCGAACAGCTCCGCGAGACGGGCCTCGAGATCGGACATGGTGTCGTTCACGGCTGGATCTCCTTGTGGAGGCGGGCCAAAGCGCGCGAGGAAAGCGACTTGACCGTGCCCGGCCGGCAGCCCAGGGCGTCGGCGATCTCGGTCTCCGACAGCCGCAGGTGGTACCGGAGCACCAGGACGGCTCGTTGGCGGAACGGCAGGGCGGCCACCGCGTCGGCCAGCTCGTCGAAGGCGAGCTCCGCGCTGGCCACGGTGAGCAGGAGCGGCAGCCTGGCCTGCTGGGCCCGGGCATGGCGGCGCCAGTTGTGGCACCGGTTGACCAGGGTGACCCGGAGGTAGGCGTGCGGGTTCGCCGCCGATCCCCAACCGGTGTACATCCGGGCGAAGGCGTCCTGCGCGATCTCCTCGGCCGCGGACGGGTCCTGGGTGAGGAAGCTGGCCAATCGGAAGGCGCCGGGCCAGGCCTCTCGGTAGAACTGCTCGAAGCCGTCGAAGGGTCGCCTCCCCGCCGCGTTCTCGCCGGCCCCGAGCTCCTGGTCCGGCGGCGTGTTGGTCCTCACACCCCTCATCGACACCGCCGGGCCACCATCGGTTCCGACAACGTCGGCCACGCCGCTCGCCCAAGTCGGCGCGCCTCGCTCGGCGTACGGCTACACCGTGACGAGGTCACGCAGCTCGGCCAGCTTCACGTCGCCGATACCCCGCACGTCGAGCAGCTCCTCCACCGAGCGGAACCCTCCGTTGGCCTCGCGGTAGGAGATGATGGCCGCGGCCGTCGCCGGCCCGACTCCCGGCAAGGTGTCGAGCTCGGCCGCGGTGGCCGTGTTGAGGTCCACGGGGCTTGGCGCGGCGTCGGCCGCGGCCTCGGGCCCGGCACCGGCGCCGGTCAGCGGCGCGCCGGTGGCGATGTCGGCCGGCACCTCCTCGCCCACCCTGGGCACGTAGACGCGCTCACCGTCGGCCACCGGAGCCGCCAGGTTCAGGCGCTCGAGCTGCGCGTCGGGCGCGGGCCCGCCGGCGGCGATCACGACGTCGTCGACGCGTGCCCCGTCGGCGAGGCGGTACAGGCCCGGCGCGGCGACCGCGCCGGCGGCGTGGACGACGATCCCCGCCGGGTGCTCGCCCCGTGCCTCACCCGATGAGCCGGCGCCCGGCGCAGTGGGCTCGGTGCCCGCCGGCACCGGCGAGGCCATGGGCAGGGTGAGCTCGGGGGCCGGAGCCGGCGGCTGGCGCAAGATCACGAACGCGCCCAGGGCCACGCCCAACGTCACGTCCACCGCCGCGGCACCGCGGGCCACCGAGAGCTCGAGACCGGCGGCGCGACGCACGGCCGCGAGCCGGTCCCTCCAGCTCGGCGCCGGCAAGGGTCGCAAGGGATCGATCGGGGACGAAGCGACCGGGGTCGCCGGGCCGGACTTCGTGGGGTTCGGGGACGGGGTTTCCTCGGGCACGGGCCCTCCCGGAGGTGCGACGCGGGACGAGAGGGGAAGCTGCCGGGGAAGGGCCCGAGACTAGCGCTCCGATCACGACGGCGGCCGTCTCGCCTCCCACTCGGCCTCGATCTCGAAGGGGATGCGCCGGTACGCCGCCTTGTGGGGGTACCCCCTCAGGCGCCAACCGAGGTACGGGCCGAGGTACCGAACGAGGAACCCGACCGCGCCGTGACGGCGCCACTGCCGCACGTGCACGAGCTCGTGCCGCAGCAGTCGCGACGAGCCCGCCGAGCGTCGTCTGACCGACACCAGCCCCCCGATGGTGATGGCCGCCGCCCCGGGCGGGACCGGACCGCCGACCCACAACCAGTACCCGTCACGGCGCTCGAGCCCCATCGCCACCTGCTCCCGTCTGCTCGGTCCCGACGCTAGATCCCGTCCTCGAATCCCGACGTTAGGTCCCGACCCTAGATCCCGTGCTCGAATCCCGACGCTAGATCCCGTCCTCGAATCCCGTCCTCATCAATAGATCGCAGCCGTGAGCGCCTTGCGATAACGGGCCGTGCGCGGGTCCGAAGGTCCGAGCAGCTCGAGCAGGTCGACGAAGGCCTGGCGCGCCTGTTCGTCGTCCTTCACGTTCGGCAACAGCGCCTCGAGCCTCGCCTCGACATCGGGGCCTAGCGCGTCTCCGGCGCCGTGGGGTACGGCGTCGCCGACCCGGGCGAGCGCCGCCACCCGGCGCGTCTGGGGCGTCTCGGGGATACGGCTGAGCAGCGCCAGCGCCTCGTCCTGCGCGCCGCGGCCGACCAGCAGCTCGGCCAGGGCGACGATGGCCCCGACGTGGCCCGGGTCGATCTCGATCGCTTGGCGCAGCGAGCCCTCGTCGCCCGCCGCCACCAAGGCGGAGAGGCGGGTCTCGGCCTCGGTCGGCAACAACGCGGCGACGAAGGCCCGCACCGCCTCCTCACCCTGGGCGCCGACGAAGCTGTTGACGACCGCGCCATCGCGCACCGCGAACACCGCCGGGATGCTCTGCACCCCGAAGCTGGCTGCGATCCGTGGGTTCTCGTCGATGTTCACCTTGGCCAACACGACCGTGCCCCCGGCTTCGCCGACGACTCGCTCGAGGATCGGCCCGAGCTGCAGACAGGGGCCGCACCAGGGGGCCCAGAGGTCGACGACCACCGCCGCCCCGTCGACGCGGCTGGTCACTTCGGTCTCGAACGTGGCATCGGTGACGTCGATGAACGCCGCCGGACCAGCCGGTTCGGGAGTCGCTCCTGTGGGCGCGGTCATCGTGGCGAGGATACGGCGCCGAGTCGCGCTCGCGACGCGAGACCGAGCCCGAACGACAGCCCTTCGTCGGTCAACGACGGCGGGTGGCGGCGTCGGTCGGCACCCGCCGGGTTAGCTTGGCTCGGTGCGATGCATGATCGAGCCGACGGGGAACACCCGGTGACCGTGGCCTTCGATCTGGTCGAGCGCCCCGAGCTCGAAGCGCCGGTGCTGGTCCTCGCGCTCGACGGTTGGATCGACGCCGGCTTCGGTGCGACCAACGCCCGCAGCGCCCTGCTCGAGGGCCTCGAGACGGTGGCGGTCGGCAGCTTCGACGCCGACGCCCTGCTCGACCACCGAGCCCGTCGGCCCGCGCTGCACCTGGCCGAAGGCGTCGTATCCGACCTGGTATGGCCCGCGGTCGAGCTCCGGGCGGCGAGCGACGCGGCCGGCAACGACCTGTTGCTGCTGGTGGGCGCCGAGCCGGACCACACCTGGCGAGCATTCGCCGAGGCCGTGGTCGACCTGGCCATGGAGTTCGGGGCCCGGCTCACCGTCGGTCTCGGCGCCTACCCGGCCCCTGATCCGCACACCCGGCCCGTGCGTCTCGCAGCCTCGGCCTCGACCCCGGAGCTGGCGCAGCGTTTCGACTACCTACGCGCCACCATCGACGTGCCGGCGGGGGTGCAGGCGGCCATCGAGCACCGGTCGGCCCAGGTCGGCCTCCCGGCGATCGGGCTCTGGGCGCAGGTCCCCCACTACGCCGCGGCCATGCCCTACCCGGCGGCCAGCGCCGCCCTCATCGACGGGCTGGCCGAGTTGGCCGGCCTCAGCCTCGACAGCACCGAGCTGCACAGCCAGGCGGCATCCATGCGCCGTCGCCTCGACGCGCTCATCGCCGACAACGGCGAGCACCGGGCCATGGTGCGCCAGCTCGAGGAACAAGCGGACGCGGCAGGCGACGCGGCCACGTTGATGACCGGCCCGCTCCCGTCCGGCGACGAGCTGGCGGCCGAGCTCGAGCGCTACCTGCGCGAACAGGACTCCTGAGCGGAGAACTGCCGTTCTGGCGTCCCACGTGGTCGCCGGGAGCACCCGGGAGACGCCGTTTCGTTGCTGGGGGTCAGATGACGACGTTGACCAGCCGGGGGGGGCGGGTGACCACGCGGCTGGGCTCGGCGCCGGCCAAGGCCTCGCGCACCTTGGCCGAGGCCAGCGCCAGTCGCTCGACTTCGGCGGCGTCGGTCCCGGGCGCCACCTCGAGGCGGTCCCGGACCTTGCCGTTGACCTGCACCACCAGCGTGACCGAGCCCGGCGCGGCCAGTTCGGGGTCGGCCACGGGCCAGGGCTGCTCGTGGACATGGCCGCCGTCGTGGCGGCGCGCCCACAGCTCGGCGGTGATGTGCGGCGCCATGGGCGCCAGGAGCAGGAGCAACGCGTCGATGGCGAACGGCGTGCTCCCCTGCTTGTGCAACAGGTTGACGAAGGCCATGAACGACGCCACCGCGGTGTTGTACGACCAGCGCTCGTACTCGTCGGTGACCCGGATGATGAGCCGGTGGGCGGCCCGGTCGACCGCCGCCGCCGCCTCACCCTCGGCCGGCGCCACCGCGGTGGTGCAGGGCTCGGCCACTCGCCACAGCCGCTGCAGGAAGCGCGAGCAGCCTTCGATCCCCGAGTCATCCCAGTCGACGTCGTCCTGGGGCGGGCCCACGAAGAGGTGGAAGAGCCGCAAGGCGTCGGCGCCGACGGTGTCGACGTAGCGCTCGGGGGCGACGAGATTCCCCTTCGACTTCGACATCTTCGACCCGTCGAGGCGGATCATGCCTTGGGTGAACAGGCGGGCGAAGGGCTCGCGCAGGTCCGACGGAAGCGCGCCGAGGTCGGCCAGAGCCTTGGTGAAGAAGCGGGCGTACAACAGGTGCAGGATGGCGTGCTCGACGCCGCCGATGTACTGGTCCACCGGCATCCAGCGCTCGATCGCCGCAGGCGAGAACGGAGCGTCGAGGTTCCCCGGGTCACAGAAGCGCAGGAAGTACCACGAGGAATCGACGAAGGTGTCCATGGTGTCGGTCTCGCGGGTGGCCGGGCCGCCGCAGCGTGGGCAGGTGGTGGCGAGGAAACCGTCGTGGGAACGCAGCGGCGACTCGCCCGTGGGTCGGAACTCGACGTCGTCGGGGGCCAGCACCGGGAGCTGGTCGACGGGGACCGGCACGGCGCCGTCCTCCGGGCAGTAGACGATCGGGATGGGGCAGCCCCAGAATCGCTGGCGGGACAACAGCCAGTCCCGCAAGCGGTACTTGACCGTGCCGGCCCCGATCCCCCGCTCCTCCAGCCAGGCGATGGCCGCGGCCACTGCCTCGGCCTTGTACAGACCGTCGAGCCATCGGCTGTTCACGGCGGGCCCGTCGCCGGTGTACGCCTCGCCCTGCCAATCCGCCGGCGGGCCCACCGTGCGCACGATGGGCAGGTGGTGGGCAACGGCGAAATCCCAGTCGCGCTGGTCCTGCCCGGGCACGGCCATGATGGCGCCGGTGCCGTAGCCCATGAGCACGTAGTCGGCCAGGTACACCGGCACGGGTTGGCCGTTGAACGGGTTGCGGGCGTACCCGCCGGTGAACACGCCGCGCTTGTCCAGGCTGCCCTCGCCCGCCACCCGATCGAGCTCGCTCTCCCCTGCCACCTGGGTCGCGAAGGCCTCGACCTCCGCCCGCTGGTCGTCGGTGGTCAGCTGCTCGACCAGGGGGTGCTCGGGGGCGAGCACGCAGTAGGTCATGCCGAAGCTCGTGTCGGGCCTGGTGGTGAAGACCCGCAGGGCGAGGCCGTCGGCGTGCGCCGTGCCCGCCGCGTCGGTGACGGCGAGGTCGAACTCGACGCCCTCGGAGCGCCCGATCCAGTTCCGTTGCATGACCTTGACCCGCTCCGGCCAATCGAGGTCGCCGAGGTCTTCGAGCAGCGCCTCGGCGTAGGCGGTGATCTTGAAGAACCATTGCTCGAGTTGGCGTCGCTGGACGACGTCGCCGGAGCGCTCGCAGGTCCCGTCGGCCAGCACCTGCTCGTTGGCCAGCACGGTCTGGCACCCGGGGCACCAGTTCACCGGGGCGTCGCGGCGGTAGGCCAGCCCGGCCTCGAACAGCTTGAGGAAGATCCATTGGGTCCAGCGGGTGTAGGCGGGGTCGTGGCTCGTCACCATCCGGCGCCAGTCGTAGACCGCGCCGATGCGCCCCAGCGAGGCGGTGAGCTCGGCGATGCGAGCTTCGGTGAACGCCCGGGGGTGCTGGCCCGTGGCAATGGCGGCGTTCTCGGCCGGTAGCCCGTAGCTGTCGAAGCCGATGGGGCTCAGCACTCCGAACCCGTTCATGGTGCGGTGCCGGACGAGGAGGTCGCCGAAGGTGTAGTTGCGCACGTGGCCCATATGCGCCGGACCGCTCGGGTACGGGTACATGCACAACACGTAGAACGGCGGCCGGGGGTCGTCGTTGTCGATCTCGTAGGTGCCGCGCTCCCGCCAATAGGCCTGCCAGCGCACCTCGAGGGCCTGGACGTCGTACCCCGCCGACGAGGCCCCCGACGCACCCGCGGAAGAGCCCGCCAATGAGCCCGAGGGCGAGCCCTCGGGCGCTGCGTGTGCCGCGGACCCTGCCATGGGCGGATCGTACCGTCAGGAGCCGAGGCCGCTGGCGCTGCCTCGTACGCCTGTTCAGCTCCGACGCTGCCGAGCCTCACCGAGGCGGTGGTAGCGTTGCCTGCTCACCCGGGGGCGTAGCTCAGTTCGGTAGAGCGCCTGCATGGCATGCAGGAGGTTTCGAGGGTTCAAATCCCTTCGCCTCCACCCGACTCGACTCGACCCGACCCGATGGAGCCTGGGGCTCTGTCGGTGACCCGTCCCAACGCGTCCGCGCTCTGCCTACTCCCCTGCCACTGCGGCGGCGACCGCCCACGGCACACGGGCCACGTCGCCCCAAAGGCGTTCCAGCTCGTAGTAGTCGCGAGCTTCCTGCAGGAACACATGCACCACAAAGGCGCCGTAGTCGAGCAGCACCCAGCGACGGTCGTCCAGGCCTTCGACGCGCAGCGGGCGGGGGCCCCCGGCCGCGCGGATGTGGCGCTCCACCTCCTCGGCGATGGTTCGAACCTGGCGGCTGTTCGGTGCGCTGGCGATCACGAAGTGATCGGTGATGGCCAGTACGTCTCCCACCGCCAGCACGATGACGTCGTCACCCGATTTCCCTGCTGCGGCCCGGGCCGCCTCGAGCGCCCACGTTGTCGTTGTCTCAGTCAGGGTCCTGCTCCTCCTCGTCGGTCCCGGCCCCGCTGCCGGTCTGCATGGTGTCCGCATCCGCGTCCGCGGCGTCCCTATCCGGCCCATCCGTGCCCGTCGTGCCCGGACCGGGCGCCGACTCGAGGAGGTCCCGGCCGACCACCACGGTGATGTCGACCGCGTCGTTGCCGGAACGCTGCGGCGCCAGCACGCCGGCACCGAGGTCGTCGAGCACATCCCGAGCCCGTTGCTCGCTCCCTTCGGGATAGCGCACCTCGGTGACCTGGTAGTCGAACCGATCGGCGTTGCCGACGACCACGATCTCGGCTCCCTCCGGCACCAGTCGCCGGCTGGCAAGCTCGGTGGCGCCGTCGGTGCCCGTGCCGTCGAGCACCCGCAGGCGCACCCGGTCTCCCGGGTTCGCGGCGGTGGGGAAGGGGACGAGACGCGCGACGAGGGCGCGCAGGTCGGGGGCGATCGCGACAAGCCCGGACGTCGTCGAGGCGGCGCGGACCGGGAGCGTCTCGATCACCCTCTCGCCGGCGCCGAGGCCCCGCACGAAACGGGCCAATCCGCGGTCACCTTCGCCGGGCACCGCCGCGCCCGGGTCCTGCGCCGCCTCGACCTGGTCGAGCCACGCGGCCCAGAAGAGCTGGTCGCGCACCAGCGACGCCAGCTCGCTCTCGGCGGGGCCTCGAATCGCGAGGAAGCGCCCGACGTCGGCGGGACCGAGCTCGATCTCTCCCGCGGCGAACACCGTTTCGGCTCCGCCGCGGTCGTCCACCACCACCACCTGGTCGGGGTTGGCGAGCTCGACGGGTGCGACCGGCGCGACCAGCTCGCTCCAGCGGCCGTCGTCGACGGTGACCGCCTCGGTGATGCTCGTCCCGAGCAGGTTCGCCGTGGCCTGGCGCACGCCGTCGAGCCCGCCCACCAGGTAGGCACCGGCGAGGTCCTCGAACCCGAACCTGGTCGTGTCCTCGGTGAGCATGCCGACCGGCACCACGAGCACGCCGCCTCCCCGGTCACCGGGGCCCAGCGCCAGCACGGTGAGCCCGACGAGCGCGGGCGGGGGAACGTCGGCCCGCGCGCCGGGTCCCGCGCCGGGTCCCGCGCCGGGCCCCGCGCCGGGATCCGCGTCGGGTTCTTCAGGGTTGGCGTCCGGGCCGGGTTCCGGGCCGAGGACCGACACGTGGGCGACGAGCGCCACCGGGGTGGGCTCGACCACCGCTTCGTAACCCCGCTCGTGGGGATCGAGCACCGGGTCGATCACCCGTCCGTCCTTGCTGGTCAGCACGGCCCGGAATCCCACGTAGCCGAGCAGCGGGATCGCCACGGCCAGGACGGCGAGGGTAGCGGCGAACGCGGCCCGACGGAGCTGGCGGTTCCGGGATTTCCGCCGCCGGCGCATCGCCCGCTCGCCGGTACCGGTGGCGGGGAGCACGACGCCACGGTCGTCGTGCGGTGCGGGAAGGGCCTCGGCGGTTGCGGGGCCGGGCCGGGGCGCCTCGGTCATCTGGTCGCCAAACCTAGTGCCCCGGCGGGCGGTCGCGGCGCCCGGCCGCGCGCTAGGACTCTTGCTCGTAGAGGTGCCGGGACCGGATGCAATCGATGACCGGAGGCGTCAAGAGGTAGTCGAGCGGCCGGCCGTCGCTGACCCGGGCCCGAAGGTCGGTGCTCGACACCTCGAGCCGCGGGGACTCCACCCGGTCCCAGCTCCAGCCGGGCGGTGGCCGGTCGACGGGCGCGCCGGGTCGCGCCACGACCACGATCCGGGCCAGGGCCCGTACCTCGTCGATGCGGCCCCAGGTCGAAAGCGTGCCCACCGCGTCGCTGCCCAGCACGAGGAACAGCTCGCGATCCGCCCCGGAGGAGCGCAGGGCAGCCAGCGTGTCGGCCGAATAGGAGGTGCCCCCTCGGAGGATCTCGAGGTCGCTGACCTCGAGACCCTCGACGGTTCCCACCGCGGCCTCGACCATGGCCAGACGGTCGGCAGCACTCGACACGCCGCGCGCGATGGACTTCTGCCACGGGTCGTTCGCCACCACCAGGAGCACTCGGTCGAGGCCCAGCGCATGGCGCACGTTCACCGCGGTGACCAGGTGGCCGACATGCGGAGGATCGAACGTGCCCCCGAACACCCCGATCCGTTCGGTCACCGGACGAGAATCGAACCCGGGGGCTGGTTCACTCGTAGGTCCAGTCGGGGCGCTTGCGAGCCTGGCGGGCGTCGAGGGTGGCCGTCCCGTCGCTGACGTCGACGAGCTTGGCCGCGCCGAGACCCCGTAGCCGGACCGGGACGCCCTCGCCGGCGGCGACGAAATCCTCCGGGAAGGCGCGCAGAAGGCTGGCGATGACCCGCTGCTCCTGCACCGGCAGGTAGCAGCGATTGCCATCCGTGACCGAGCGCAGCCGGGCGCCGATCCGTTCGACGGTGTCACCGGCGGCGGTCCCGACAGTCAGGGCGTCGAGCGCATCGGTGATGGCGGCGGTCCCGAGCTTGCAGGCTGGGCACTGCCCACACGACTCGACGTGGAGGAAGCGCGAGACGGCGGACGCGACCTCGACCATGTCCGCGGTGTCGTCGTAGACCACGAACCCGCAGGAACCGAGCCCGCTCCCCGCAGCCTCCATGCCCTCGTAGCTCACCGGGGTGTCGAGCTGGTCGCCGCGGAGCACCGGGTTGGACACACCCGACAACACCGCCTTGATCTGCCGCCCAGCCCTCGCCCCGCCGCCGACGTCGTCGATCACCGTCCGCAATGGGGTGCCGAGCTCCACCTCGGCCACGCCCGGCCGCACGACGTCGCCCACCACCGTGCACACCACCCGGCCCGGCGATGATGCGGTGCCGTGCGACCGGTGCCATTCCGGCCCCCTGGCCAGCACGTGGGTGACGGTGGCCAGGGTCTCGACGTTGTTCACCAGGGTGGGGTTCGACGCCGAGAACGTCGTGGGCGGGCGCCCCGCGCTTCGGGGGCCCGCCGACCAGCCCGACTCGGGCGCGGTGGCGAACAGGCCGTGCAGGTACGGGGGCAGGAGCCTGGGCAGCGGCGCCTCTCCCTCGATCACCTGCAGGAGACCGGTCTCCTCACCGAAGAGGTACTCCTCTGGCCCGGCCACGATGGCGATGGGCACCTCGCCGGCGAGGCCTGCGGCCTCCATCTCGGTGAGCGCCCGCTCGAGGCGGTCCAGCTGCGGGCGGAACGACGCCTTCAGCGCGATGAACGCCTGCCGGGCGCCCAACACGAACGAGGCCACGGCCACGCCTTCGATCACCTGATAGGGGTCAGCCAGCAGGATCGTTCGGTCCTTGAACGTTCCCGGCTCCCCCTCGGCCCCGTTGCAGACCACGTAGCACGCGTTGCCCTCGCTCGCGGCCTCGCCGCTCCCGCCCGGGCCCGATGCCGGGCCCGGCACCGAGTCCAGTACCGACTGCCACTTTCGGGCGGTGGGGAATCCAGCGCCGCCCCGGCCTCGTAGACCGGACAGGGCGAGCTCCTGGATCGTCCCGCCCGGGCCGAGCTCCTGCGCACGGGCCAGTGCTCGGCCGCCGACACCGGCCCGGTAGGCTGTGACAGATGTCACAGAAGGAGCCGGAATGAGAACCGGGTCGAGCATGGTTGACATCTTGTCAGGCTTCGTCATCCGTACGTCACGACGAACGTCACGCAGGTTTCGACGAACCTCCCGACGAAACTGCCTTTCCGTCTCCCCCCGTTTCGGATTGGATGTCGTCGGGAATGACACGCCAGTAGTTCCCGTTGGATGGGCATGACATGAGTGATTCCGTAGGCCAGTACCTCAACGAGATCGGGCTCGTCCCCCTCCTCACCGCCGCCGAGGAGCGCGAGCTCGCGCAGACGATCGAAGCCGGCGTTGCCGCGTCGGTTCGCCTCGAGAGCGGCGAACGCACGGCCGAGCTGCGGCGGGCCGTCAGGGCCGCCGCCGTGGCCAAGGACAGGTTCATCCGCGCCAACCTGCGCTTGGTGGTGAGCGTCGCCAGGCGCTACCCGCTGCCGCCCGGCATGGAGTTGCTCGACCTCATCCAGGAGGGCAACCTCGGCCTGGAGCACGCCGTCGACAAGTTCGACTGGCGCAAGGGCTTCAAGTTCTCGACCTACGCCACGTTCTGGATCCGCCAGGCGATCGGGCGGGCGCTCGACCAGAAGGCCAGCCTCGTGCGGTTGCCGGGCGACCGGTCCGCCAGCCTGCGCGCCGCGCTGCGCCAGGTGGCTGGCGACGGCGACGAGCTCGACGACGAGCATGCGCGGCTCCACCGGCTCACCACGCCGACATCGCTCGATCGTCAGGTCGGCGACGACGACGGTTCCGAGCTCGTGGACCTCATCGCCGATTCCAACCCCGGCCCCGAGGCCATCGTCATGGCGCACGAGGAAGAGCAGCTCATTACCGGCCTGCTCGACGTCCTCGACCCGCGCGCTCGTTACGCCGTCGAACAACGCTTCGGGCTTCACGACGGTCGCAAGCGCAGCTACCGCGAGGTCGGCGAAGACCTCGGCGTCACCGCCGAAGCCGCCCGCAGGCTGGTGAAGCGTGCGGTCATCACGGTGCGCGACGAGGCCGCCGCCCGCATCGACGCCGCTTGACCACGGCTTCCATTCCACCGGAGGCTGTCCCCCCGGCCTCCGCAAGACCGGCGCCCCTCCCCCCGGGGCGCCGGTTCGCGTCCGCCCGCTTTGCCTTGCCGGACGACACCGGTAAACCTTGGCCCGTGATCTCGGTGCTGGTGAGGGACGCGGGGCAGTCATGAGCGAGGCGAGCTGGACGCCGTCGTCGTGGCACGAGCGTGCCGCCGCCCAGCAACCGGACTGGCCCGACGAGGCCGCGCTCGAGCGCGTCCTCAAGCAGATCGGCGCCCTGCCTCCCCTCGTGTTCGCCGGAGAGGCGCGCAACCTGACCGACGATCTGGCCAGGGTGTCGCGGGGCGAGGCGTTCCTGCTCCAGGCGGGCGACTGCGCCGAGTCCTTCGACGCGTTCTCGGCCGACAGCATCCGCGAAAAGCTCAAGATCATCCTGCAGATGGCGGCCGTGTTGACCTACTCGGCCGGCGTGCCGGTGCTCAAGATCGGCCGCATCGCCGGGCAGTTCGCCAAGCCCCGCACGTCGCCCGTGGAGGTGATCGACGGCGTCAGCCTGCCGGCATTCCGGGGCCACCTGGTCAACGACGTCGCCTTCACGGCCGCGGCTCGCACGCCCGATCCGGAACGGCTCCTGGCCGCCTACCACCAGTCGTCGTCGACGCTCAACCTGCTGCGGGCCTTCACCAAGGGTGGCTTCGCCGACCTGTCCCGGGTCCACCAGTGGAACCTCGACTTCGTCGCCAGCAGCCGACAGGGTCGCCGCTATGACCAGCTCGCCGCCGAGATCGACCGGGCGCTGCGCTTCATGAAGGCCTGCGGCTTCGACACCGCTGCCGAGCCCGCGCTGCACGAGGTGGACTTCTACACCAGCCACGAAGCCCTGGTGCTGGGCTACGAGGAGGCCCTGACCCGGCGCGACTCCCTCACCGGGTCCTGGTACGACTGCTCGGCGCACATGCTCTGGATCGGTGAGCGGACCCGCCAGCCCGACGGCGCCCACGTGGCCTTCCTGTCCGGGGTGGGCAACCCGGTCGGTGTCAAGATCGGGCCGAGAGCGACGGCCGACGAGGTCCTGGCCTTGTGCGAGCTCCTCGATCCGGACCGGCGCCCGGGCCGGCTGACCCTGATCACCCGAATGGGCGCGGAGCGGGTCGGCGAGGCGCTGCCGCCGCTGCTGCGGGCGGTGCAGGCCTCGGATCATCCCGTCGTGTGGGCGTGCGATCCCATGCACGGCAACACCTTCACCAGCTTCGGAGGCCACAAGACCCGCCATTTCGACGCCGTCATGGCCGAGCTCACCGGGTTCTTCGATGCTCACCGCCAGGTGGGCACCTGGCCCGGCGGCGTGCACGTGGAGCTGACCGGCGCCGACGTCACCGAGTGCCTGGGCGGGTCGGAGGACATCGCCGACGCCCAGCTCGACGACCGCTACGAGACCATGTGCGATCCCCGCCTCAACGCGCGCCAGTCGCTCGATCTCACCTTCCGGGTGGCCGAGCTGCTGCGCGGCGGCTGACCACCGCTCAACCACCCGTACGGCTACCGGGCGGTCGACGTGGCCCAGACCCCGGCCTCCGGGGTGGCTGACCACCGCTCCGTCACCCCGTCCGTCACTGGCCCGTGGGCATCCGGACGCAGTTTCGGTAGGGGGTCCGAGAGGGGGTCCGAGAGGGTCGGACCATCCCTGGCTGACTTCCGGCGGGCCGATAGCGTGCGCGCGGGCAAGCGGCCGGCGAGCGAGGAGCGCAGGAGGGCATGGCACAAGGCTGGCAAAGTCGCCTGGGCGACCTGTTCCCCCACTGCGAGGTCCTTCCCGTCGCCCCCCGGCGCCGGCTGGCGACGCTGCTGGCCGTCGAAGGTGCTCTGGCTGCGGTCCTGCCCGAGGACCTCGCCCGGCTCCCGCTGCCGGTTGCCGTCGCACCGATGGCTTCCGTCTGCCGGGCCGTCGAGGACGGCCTGGAGCCGGACATCATGGCCACGATGGGCGTCGCCAGGCTCGCCGAATTGGTGCCGGCCATCGGGGACCGGGCGGGCCCCGTGGCCGTCGCGACCCGCGGCCGCCGGCTCCAACAGTTGCTGGAGCGGAACCGGGCCACGAGCTGGGACGTTCTCGGCGGCCTCACCCTGGACGAGATCGGCGCCTGGTCGGGCGTCGGGCCGAGGACCGCGGCCACGGTGATCGGGCTGGCCCTGGAGGCCGGGCTCGCCTTCCTGGCCGACGACGAGGCCCTGCGCACCCCCTCCACCGGATCGCCAGCGGGCCCGTGCGGCGCCGACGCGGAGCCGGCCGACGACCTGGCGCTGCTGCTGGACCACGATCGCAGGGCGGGCTCGGGCGCCCTGGGCCGGGCCATCGGGGCGCTCACCGGGCACCAGCACCCCGAGGCAGTGCGGACCGCGGCCGCCCGGCTGGCCGGTGGACACACCGGGCGCAGCCTCCTGTCCGTGCTCGACCGGGCGCTCTCGGCCGCGGGCGACGACCGCGACCGGGGCGTGTTCGAGCAGCGCTCTCTGCGGGTCGAGGGCCGACCGACCATCGCCCGGCTGGCTGCGACGCTCGGCATCGGGCCCGAGCGGGTCCGTCAGCTACGGGCCCGGGCCGGCGAGCGCGTCCGCGACGCGCTCGCGGCCGCGCCGGCGACCGCGGCCGAACGTGCCGCCGAGATGGGCCGGGAGCTCGGGGCGGCGGCGACGGCCGAGCGCGCCGCCGAGGTCGTCGTGGCCGCTGGCCTCCCGCAATTGCCCGACGCGCGCTCGCTGCTGGCGCTGTGGCTGGCCGGCCCCTACCAACCGGTCGACGGCCAGCCCGGGTGGATCGCCACGGATCCCGTCGAGCTCGTGGTCGAGACCCGGCGGCTGCTTCACGAGGACGGGGGTGTGCGCCTACTGGAGCAGGTCACGAAGGAGCTCGAGGTGCTCGGGATGGTCCCGAGCCACATCGGCGCCTGGCTGGCGCGCCAACCCGTGCGGGTCGTCGACGGGCTGGTCGTGCTCACCGCCGGGCCACCGGCCGAGATGGCCGAGCGCGTCCTGTCCGCCACCGGCGTGGCCATGACCACCGAGGAGCTGTCTTCCTGGGCGCGATCGGACGGGACCAGGCACGGCATCGACGGCGTCGACTCCGACCCTCCCACCACCGACGGCTCTACCACCGACGGCTCGACCACCCACGGCGCCACGTTGGACGGGCTGCGAGCCGCGCTCCAGGCCGACCGGCGCTTCGTACAAACCAGCCCGGAGCACTTCGAGCTCACCGAGTGGGGCGCCACGCCGTACCGGGCCCCCGCACCGGCGCGCGGCGCCCCGCCCGGCCGGCGCGTCACCGCCGCGCATCGCTGCTGGCTCCACGTCGAGGTCGACGAAGAGGTGCTGGCCGGCTCGCCGGCGCCCGTACCCGTGCCCCTGGTCGAGGCGCTCGGCCTTCGGCGAGGGGCGCGGCGCAGCTTCTCCACCCGGTGCGGTCCAGTCGCCCTGACCCATGACGCGGCCCGGCCCGCCCGCGGTTCGCTCCGCCCGGTCGCGCTGGCGGCCGGCGCCGGCGTGGGTGACACGCTGGTGCTGGGCTTTCATCCCGACCACGACGACGTGCTCGTCCGGCTGGAGCCAGCCATGCCAGCCGGTACCACCGCCCCTTGAAGCCCCGACCCAGGAGCCCCGTGGACGACAACAGCTTGGAACAGGCGCTGGCCGCCATCGAATGCCAGGCCGACACCGCGGTGCGGAGCCTCACCACCGCCCTCAAGGCGGCCAAGAGAGCCAAGGGCGCCGCAGCCACCGGCCAGCTCCGGGAGCTGCGCCAGGCGCTCGAAGACTCGGTGCGACTCGCCGAGCAGGCCGCCTCCGCCGCCGTCGACACCAGGGCCGGCTGGACCTTCGACGAGGTGGACCACTTCACCAGCGGGGGCTACGCCGCCGAGGTGCTCGCCCTCGCCGCCGACGAGGGGGTGCAGGCCTTCGAGTCCGACGACCGCATCCTCAGCTATCCGGCGATCGTGCAGGTCTCGCCGGCGGACACCTCGGTGATGATCGACCGGCGCAAGGACCGCAGGACCAGGCCCTCGGTGCTGGTGCAGACACTGAAGGCGCTCCAGTCCAGGCCCCCGAAGTTCAAGGCCGACACGTTCCTCGAGGCGCTGGCCGCCGCCTACGATCTCGTCGTGGCCAGCAAGGCCCGGCCCGGCGCCGTCGTCCGCCTCGTCGACCTATACGGCGCGCTCACGATGCTGCCGGGTTCCCGGCGCGAGTACACCCGCCAGGAGTTCGCCCGTGACCTGTACCTGCTCGACCAGAGCGGCGTGACCGCCACCCGGGACGGGCGCATCCTGCACCTGCCGGCCAGCGCCCTGACCAGGAGTGGAGGCGTCCTCACCACGGTCACCCGCAACGGGCAGGAGAAGCTCTACGCCGGGATCAGCTTCGAGCCCGGCACCCCGCGGGTCACCGGCGACGGGACCGGCCAGTGATCGGGCCCGGCCGATGATCGCCGCCGGCGCCTACGCCGACTTCCTCGACCGGGAGTACCTCGGCTCCTACGTGGCCGGGGGTGGTACCGCGGTCAAGTTCGTCGTGGGCCCCGACGACGGCGAGGTCGGGTCGTTCCGGATGCTCCTGCGGGAGCGGGCCGAGACGTCGGACTACCTGGCGGTGAGGGTCGACGCAGCCGAGACCCGGGTGCACATGATGGACCAGGTCTTCTTCGCCGTCGCCGGCCAGGTCGACTGGGACGGGCTGGCGGTCCACGCGGTGCGCAGGGCGCTGGCCGCCATCGCCCACCCCGTCCCGGGCGACGGCACCGACGTCTCGGTCGAGGCCGTCGCCGCCCATCACGGCGTGGACCCCCAGGAGCTGACGCGCGACGTCAACCGCCAGCTCCAGCGCGACATCTACGGCGACTTCGCCATGGTGCAGGAGTTCCGCATCGCCATGCTGCGGCTGTGCCAGGCGCACCTCCGCACCGCGCAGGTCACCGACGCCGAGCACACCGCGGTGCTCGACTGGCTGCGGGGCGAGCTGCGACAGATCTCGATGCTGCGCTCGGCCATGATCTTCCGGCGCATCGGGCGCCACAACGCACGCCAGCTCCTGTTCTCGCTCGCCCACTGGCTCTCGACCAACGGCCGGTCCGGCCTGGTGCTCGAGCTCGACGTGCGCCGGTTGGGCTTCGCCCGGCGGCCCAGGGCCGAGGAGCGCGAAGGCCTCTACTACACGAGGGCGACGCTGCTCGACGCCTACGAGCTGCTCCGCCAGCTCGTCGACAACACCGACGAGCTCTCGCACTGCTGCGTCGTGGTCCTGGCGGCACCGGAGTTCGTGTCCGACCAGAACCGCGGCGTCGGCGCCTACCAGGCGCTGAAGCTGCGCATCTACGACGAGATTCGCGACCGCAACCGCGACAACCCCTACTCGTCGCTCGTCCGCCTGGGAGCGCCATGAGCGATCTCGGGCGGTCGGTCAGCGCCCGCCGTGCCCTCGAGGCGCTGCGGGCCGGCGTCCCCAACCGCGACGCGGTCGCTGCGCTGGGTTCGTCCCAGACCGGCGTGGAGGACCGCTTCACCGAGCTGCTCGACGCCGTCCGGTCCTCCGCGGGGACGAGCCCGCCCGGCGGGATGCTCGTCGGGGGCGGCTTCGGCTCGGGCAAGAGCCACGTCCTCGAGCACCTCGCCCACCGCGCCCTCGACGCCGGCTTCGTGGTCTCCAAGGTCGTCGTCTCGAAGGAGACGGCCCTGCACGACCCGGCCAAGGTGTACCGGGCCGCCATCGACGACGCCCGGGTGCCGGGCCGGCCCGGGTCGGCCATCAACGAGGTCACCGCCGGCCTGCAGACCGGGTCGCCCGCCTACGCGGCGCTGTACCGCTGGGTGCACAGGGACGACGCGCCGGTCGACAGCCGCTTCGCGGCCAGCCTCTTCCTGCACGAGTACGCCCGGGGCGACGCCGAGTTCGCCGATCGGATCGTGCGGTTCTGGGCCGGCGACCCCCTGCCGGTGGCCGACCTGCGGCGCCGGCTCAAGGAGGCCGGAGCCGCGACCACCTACCGCCTCGCCCCGGTGAAGGAGCGCGACCTCGCCGTCCAGCGCTTCCGGTTCGTGTCCCGGCTCGTGCGCGCCGCCGGCTACGGCGGCTGGGTGGTGCTGATCGACGAGGCCGAGCTCATCGGGCGGTACTCGCTGCTCCAGCGAGCCAAGTCCTACGTGGAGGTGACCCGGTGGGTACGCGGCGACCGCGACGACCCCGCCGCGCCCCTGTGCGCCGTGCTCACCACTGTCGACGACTTCGAAGCGCAGGTGCTGGTGGGCAAGAACGACGTCGAGCTGCTGCCGAAACGGCTGCGCATGAAGGGGACCGCCGAGCACGACCTGTTGGCCAGCATGGCCGAGGCCGGCATGACGGTCATGGCCCGCGAGCAGGTGAAGCTCCAGCCCCCCGACCGCGACGAGCTCGACCGCACCTACAGCATGCTCAAGGAGATCCACGCTCGGGCCTTCGGCTGGGAACCACCCGACGTCGAAGGGCTCGAACGCCTGCCCTCGAACCGCATGCGCCAGTACGTGCGGGCCTGGATCAACGGGTGGGACCTGCGCCGGCTCGACCCCTCCTACGAGCCCGAGATCTCGGCCGACGAGCTCGTGGTCGACTTCAGCGAGGACACCGACCTCGAGGCCGACGCCGACGGGGCGCTACCGCCGGCCCTGGCGTGACCTCCGGGCCGGGGCCGCCGCCGCCACGGCCGGCCGAGCAAGCCGCATCATCAATGCAACCGCAAGAAGACCATCGCCGGGTGACTCGAACGACGACCATGGCACGATGACCATGGTTGACGAGGTCGCCCGCGTCCTCGAGCAGGCCCCCGGCCGGAGCGCCCGGGAGGTCCGCGACGCGCTCCGGGCCGGCGGGCGGGTCTCGGTCACCGTGGCCGACGTGGCCAGGCTGCTGGACAGGTTCCCGGCCCGCTTCCGTGCCGACGACACCGATCGGGCGCGATGGTGGCCCGTCGAGCGGCGGGCGGCAGGGCGCGGCGGCGTCGAGCCCCGCCGGGAGCCGTGCACCCCGACGGGCTGGTCGGGGTCGCCGGCGCCCTACCGCTGGCAGGTGGAGGCCTTGGCGGCCTGGCGCCGGCAGGGTGGCCGCGGCGTGATCGAGGCGGTCACCGGCACCGGCAAGACGATGCTGGGCGTGGCCACCGCCCGCGTCGAGCTGTCCGGCGGCGGGCAGGTGTGCGTGCTGGTGCCCACCACCGAGCTGCTCCGGCAGTGGCGCGGCGTCCTGGCCGAGCACCTCCCCGGCCACACCAGCGTCGGCCTGCTCGGCGGCGGGCACCACGACAGCCTCGGGCACCACGACGTGCTCGTCGCCGTGGTCAACTCGGCTCGGGAGGCCGACCTGGCCCCCCGCCGCCCCGGCGGACTCCTCGTCGCCGACGAGTGCCATCGTTACGGCTCGGAGGGCAACCGGCTGGCGCTCGAGGCCCGCTTCGCCCGGCGCCTCGGCCTCAGCGCCACCTATGCCCGCGCCGACGACGGCCACCTCGCCTGGCTCGATCCCTACTTCGGCACGACCTGCTTCCGCATGGGGTACCGGCGGGCGATCGACGACGGCGTGACGGCGCGCTTCACCGTCGCCCTGGTGGGCGTCGAGCTCGCCGCGGCCGAGCGGGGCGCCTACGACGAGCTGTCCGAAGCGATGGCCAGCGCCCGGGCCCGTCTCCTGGCCAGCGGGCTCGTCCCGGCAGAGCCCATCGGCGCCTGCCTGGAGGCCATCTCGCGGCTGGCCCGCGCCGGTGACGGCGAGCTGGCCGCCACGGCGCGCCTCTACCTGTGGGCCATGCAGGAGCGGCGCCGGCTGCTGGCTGAGACGCCGGCCAAGACCGACGCGCTGCGCGGCCTGGCGCCGGCCCTGGCCCGGGCCGACCGGGTGATCGTGTTCACCCAGAGCATCGCCGCGGCCGAGCGGGCGGCGGCGACCCTGGCCGCCGAGGGCCTGCGGGCTGCGACTGTGCACTCCGGGCTCGACCCGCGGTCACGGCGCTCGGCGCTGGACCGCTTCGGCGCCGGCGAGCTCGACGTGCTCGCCGCGCCGCAGGTGCTCGACGAGGGCGTCGACGTGCCCGCAGCCGACGTGGCCGTGATCCTGGCCGCCAGCCTCAGCCGGCGCCAGATGGTGCAGCGCATGGGCCGCGTGCTGCGCCGCAAGCCCGACGGGCGCCTGGCCCGCTTCGTGATCGTGTCCGTGGAGGGCACCGTAGAGGACCCGGCCCGGGGCGCCCACGGCTGCTTCCTGGACGAGGTCACCGCCGTGGCCGACTCGGTGCACACCTTCGCGCCGGGCACACCGGGGGCGCAGGTGTGCGCGTTCGTCGACCGGATCCGTACCTGACCCCGCTCCCGCGCCCTTCTGGCGTCCGGATGGCCCGCATACGGGCCATGGGGACGCCGTTTCGGGTGAGGGGACCCGTCAGCGGGGCTGGACCAGCCGGCTCACGGGGAAGTTGAGGGGGAACGGCTCGTCGAGCGCGACGACCTCGCCGGGGCCGGCCTGGCCGTGCTCGACGTAGGCCTCGCCCTCCAGGCGCAGCACCGTGACCCGGGGCTCGTCGGGGTCGACCAGCCAATACCACGCGATGCCGGCCCGGGCGTAGACGTCGCGCTTGAGGAGCAGGTCGTAGCGCCTCGTCGAGGGCGAGAGCACCTCGACCACCAGCAACGGGGGCCCGTCGATCCCGCGCGAACCGAGGGTCTCCCCCACCGCCACCACCAGCTCGGGTTCGGGAGCGGTGTCGTGCGCCAGGACCACCGCCGTCGGTGCCACCAGCACCTCGACGCCGGCGGGGGCCGACCCGAGGAGCACCTCGGCCAGCCGGATCACCGCTCGCTGGTGGAAGCCGCCCGGTGCCGGGGTCACGACGAAGGTCCCGTCGATGAGCTCCCAGCGGTTGCCGTCGTCCGGCGTAGCGTCGAGGTCGGCGACCGTCCAGGGACCAAGGTGGGCCGGTAGAGCCACGGGCCGGCAGGCTACCGGGCCGCCTCCTGAGTCGGAAGAGCGAGGGACCAGCTCGGACAGGAACGTGAGCAGCCGGTCATCCGAGGGCCGCCGGTTCCGGTTCCGGCTCCGCTACGCCTGAGCGGGGCGGCGCAAACCCACGTTCAGGCCAGGCGGATGGCGTCGGCCGGAGCCAGGCGGGCGGCGCGTGCCGCCGGGTAGAGGCGGGCCAGCGCCCCGATGCCCTGCGACGACGATCGGCCGCGTGGGCACCCTTTGGTCGGCGGCTTCGCGCCAGGGTGCAGCAGCGCCCTTGATCAGCCGCCCAGCAGCAGCTCCTTTTCCAACACCCTGGACTCCTTGGCGGCCGCGGCCGCCTCATGCCTGCGTCCCATCGTGCGCAGTCGTCTTGACAGCATGGCGAGCGAGCTGGCCAGGCGGGAGAGGTGAACGGCGGGGTCGGCCGAGGCCAGGGCGCGGTAGGCGGCGACCGCCTCCTCGCTGGCGGCCAGGGCCTCGGGGTGCCGGCCCGCCTCGGCCAAATGAAGCGACAGGTTGATGAGCGAGAGAGCCAGGTCGGGGCGGTGGGCGGCGGGGTCGACCG